>Ga0123356_10005582_pt1 | contig 12795 bp, 7 predicted proteins | sample TergutEmb28metaG_2_FD_92546 | JGI IMG/M metagenome (GOLD analysis project Ga0123356, IMG submission 92546) | Embiratermes neotenicus P3 segment gut microbial communities from Petit-Saut dam, French Guiana - Emb289 P3 | ecosystem: Host-associated > Arthropoda: Insects > Digestive system > Gut ... | reverse complement strand
CGGGAAACCGTCTTGTGGTTGTCCCATCATGCCCTCAAAGTAGCTTACAACAGAGTCCGGGAAAGCAAGGTTCTTGCCTTTTTTAAGTATATTACCGGCATCCAGATCGTTTTGCACCATAAATATAGCCATGTCACCCACCATTTTTGATGACGGGGTAACTTTTACGATGTCGCCAAGCATATCATTTACTTCTTTGTACTTTTCTTTAACATCGTGGAACCTGTCACCCAGCCCGAGACTTACCACCTGAGGTTTCAGATTTGAGTACTGACCGCCGGGGATTTCATACTTGTAGATGTCGGTAGCAGGTGAGGTCAAGCCTTCTTCGAATTTTGAGTAGTAGCCGCGGACATGTTCCCAGTATTCGGATATAGGCAGTAACATGTCATCGCACATGCCGGTGTCGCGTTCATGTCCGTAAAGGGCTGTGACGACAGCGTTCATGGAAGGTTGACTTGTTAATGATGACAACGAAGATATCGCTGTATCCACGATGTCTACGCCTGCTTCCGCTGCTTTAAGCAGTGTCGCAACCCCGTTGCCACTTGTATCGTGGGTATGTAAGTGGATAGGAAGTCCAATCTCATTTTTTAGTGCGGTTACCAGCTTTTCAGCAGCATACGGTCTGAGCAGTCCTGACATATCCTTTATTCCGAGGATATGCGCACCTCTTTTCTCTATTTCTTTCGCGAGGTTTATGTAGTATTTTAAATCATATTTATCTCTTGTAGTATCGGATATGTCACCTGTGTAGCATATATAACCCTCTACGATTTTATTTTGGTTGAGGACTTCTTCAATTGAAACCTCCATATTGGGCAGCCAGTTAAGAGAGTCGAATATGCGGAAAACATCGATTCCGCCTTTTGCGGCTTCTTTGATAAACTCGCGTATAAGATTATCCGGATAGTTTGTATAGCCGACGGCGTTTGCGCCGCGTAAAAGCATCATAAATAGTAAGTTCGGGATTTTTTCTCTTAGTTGTTCAAGACGTGCCCAAGGTGATTCATGAAGGAATCTGTACGCTACATCAAATGTAGCTCCGCCCCACATTTCCAGAGCAAACGTGTCTTGCATGGCGTATGCCATATGGTCGGCTATTTGTACCATATCTTTGGTACGGACACGTGTTGCTAATAACGACTGGTGCGCGTCACGTAATGTCGTATCTGAAATCAGAAGCTTTTTACTGTTAAGGCAAAACTCTTTCACGGCGTCAGGACCTTTTTCGTCAAGCAATTGTTTTAATCCTGATGTTGGTTTAGGAGCTTCCTGCGGAATTGGAGGCGGGTCAAATCTGACGGGCTTGCTACTCTGCCCTTTTATTGATAGGTCGCCGATGTATTTCATCACTTTTGTTGCCCGGTCTTTAGACTCTTCGACTTCGTATAGAGCGGGGGTATCATCAATAAATGTGGTATTGCAGTCTGCGGAGGTGAACTTGGGGTTGACAAGAATATTATTTAGAAACTGGATATTCGTTTTTACTCCGCGGATACGAAACTCACCCAGTGTTCGCAGAGCTTTTCTTATCGCGCCTTCAAATGTCCTGTCAAAGGTTGTAACTTTAACAAGCAAACTGTCATAGTACGGAAGAATTTCCGCCCCCGCAAAGGCATTTCCGGCATCAAGACGGACGCCCAGACCGCCTCCGGAGCGATAGGTAGTAATTTTACCGATATCGGGAGAGAAGTTGTTCGCCGGGTCTTCCGTAGTTACACGGCACTGGATAGCGACACCACGCATGTGTACGTCATCCTGTCCTTTTATATCTATTTCCGGGTCACTCAGTTTGCAACCTTTTGCGACGTTTATCTGTGCTTGTACGATGTCGATTCCGGTAACAACCTCTGTAACAGTATGCTCTACTTGAATTCTTGGATTCATCTCAATGAAGTAATAGTTACCTTCTTTATCAACCAGAAATTCCACAGTGCCGGCATTAACATAGTTAACTTCTTTTGCGATTTTAACAGCGTCGTCATATAGTGACTGCAGTATCTTTTTTGATACGGAAACAGCGGGTGCGTATTCGATGACTTTTTGATACCGCCTTTGAACAGAGCAGTCGCGCTCAAATAAATGAACGACATTACCGTGCCTGTCCGCCAGAATCTGGATTTCTATATGTTTTGGCTCGACAAGATACTTCTCCATGAAGATATCGCCGTTACCAAAGGATTTTAGTGCTTCACTTTGAACAAGCGGGAATGCTGTTTTAAGTTCATCTTCATCGTTTACGCGCCGCATACCCTTACCGCCGCCGCCTGCGGCAGCTTTTAAAATGACTGGGAATCCATATTCGACGGCTCTTTTTATTGCGTCATTTGTGTCTAAAAGCGGGTCGGTACTTCCGGGAATTGTCGGGACATTACATTTCTTTGCGATTTCTTTAGCACTCAGCTTATCTCCCATCTTTGCAAGGACATTGGATGGCGGACCTATAAAGATTATATCGTTTTCTTCACAAGCTTTTGCGAAGTTGGCGTTTTCTGATAGAAACCCATAACCCGGGTGTATAGCATCTACGTCCTTTGATTTTGCCAGACGTATAATTGCGTCAATATCAAGATACGCCCCGAGCGGCGTATGGTTTTTTCCGACAAGATATGATTCGTCGGCTTTTGTCCGGAACAGATTATATATATCTTCTTGTGAATAAATTGCAATTGTTGAAAGACCAAGCTCGTTGCAAGCACGAAAAACCCTGATAGCAATTTCACCTCTGTTTGCTACCAATACCCTCTTTATTTCTTTTTTCATTTTATTCCGTCTCCTATTTTTCTTGATGGTAGACTACTTTATATAAAAGAAATTGTCAATAAATAATGTCGTAAAACTACTGATATAGAGCGATAAAGTTCAAAAGAATTATCAAAAAAGCTCAGGTGAACGCCTTATTCTTTCGATAATATTAACGAGAGGAATAACAAGGGTCTTTTATTGATTATGTCCGGCATCACAGGATCGGCCCGGGGATTGTGCAAATTAAAGGCAGGATGCCGAAAGCACATCCTAAGGAGGGATCCACTATGCGTTTAGATCCGATAATTTCTATCAATGCCAACAAGCATCAAACTCAGAAGTCAAACCAAAATACCGGCACATTAGCCGGCAGCGCTTCCAAAGTCCTATTTGCGGACTATCTCAATGCACATCTTCAGCAAGCAAACGACCCTGTTACTTCGCGTCATGCAGAAAGTTATGTAACCGGACTGCTTATGGGGTACACTACACCGCTGAAGATAACGCACAAATCAGAACCGGAAATCAGTGCAAGCTAATCCCCGTTGCCAAAGGCAAAATTAAGTAATGACCTGTGATGCCGACAAGACCCAATGTCCGGAAGGACAGATGCTTACTTCGCCTGATGAGAGTGGCTGTAACTCTCCATTGGCTTTTTTTACGACTAACCGCCCGATTTCATCTACATCGACAGCAGTTGCTTCATAGCTTCCGCCTGCTCCTTCAACAAGTACTGTCTTACCGAGTAAAAACATCTTTTGCTTATATTTCATGAGCATTTTTTTTTCGCTTTGATGGTACTGCGAAAGAAGTAAACGGTTAATGAGTTCGGCGGCGAGATGATTTCTTGTTGTCGTTGGTGTTCCCGTACCAAATAGCGAGCCTGCTGTACGCTTTAAATTTTCAGGGAACTCTTCAATTGGCGTACTGAAGTTGATTCCTATGCCTAAGACTATAAATTGAGTGGCTATGCCTTCGAAAGAGGTGTTTTCAAGAGGTGTGACCGATTCGGTCAAAATGCCGCAAATTTTTCTGCTGTCAAGAAAAACATCATTCACCCATTTTATTACGGGTGATTTGCCGGAAATGGCTTCAATAGCTTCACATACGATTACGGCAGCAAAGGCTGTTATTAAAGTAGGTGTACTAAAGCCGATTTGTAAGGGATCTATAATTAAACTGATATACAGACCGTGACCTGCCGGTGAGTAAAAAGATTTGCCGCAGCGTCCTTTTCCGGCAGATTGAAAATCCGCGATAACAATCGTGCCGTGCTCTCCTGTTCCGGAAGCCGCCCATTCTTTAGCGGTATTATTGGTCGATTCAAGACTGTCAAAAATAAAAATCCGCTCAGAAAAATTGCCGCTTTGTATTTGCGGCAATTCATTTGAAAGAAACGGCAGAATACCCTGCACAGATAGTGTATTGTTATTTTCTGTATTCATATTGCGATACTCTTTATTAATTAATTGCGTTTTATTTGTTTTCTTCGCTGCGATGCTTGTCGCGAACAAATTCGTTTAAAATACCGTCGAGTTGCGCGATGTCGATTGGTTTAGAAATAAAACCGTCAAACCCGTTATCAAGAAACATATCACTGTTTCCGACTATAGCGTTAGCGGTAAGAGCTACTATGCTTCCATTATATCCCATTTCACGAAGCTTGCGGGTTGTTTCAATGCCGTCCATTTGCGGCATCATATGATCCATGAAAATCACATCATATGCGGTTCCTTTATTAACTTTCTCGATTGCTTCAAAGCCGCTGAAAGCCATATCAACATTAATCTCGTATTGTGAAAGCATACCTTCGGCAACATAAAGATTTATATCCACATCATCTACAACGAGCACCTTTCCGTATGGCATCAGCTCGTGGACTGTTTTTACTGCATAGCCGTCGCTTTGGTATGTAAAGTCACTCAGATGGCTTGCAAGCTCCGGTCCAATAGGATCACTTTCTGTAGCAGTCTGTTTAACCATTACGGTAAAAGTGGTTCCCTTTCCATATTCGCTTTCTACGGAAATTATGCCGTCCATCATCTCAACGAGTTTTTTTGTGATTGACAGCCCTATACCTGTTCCTTCGGTTGTGCGGTTAGCTTTTGCGTTAAATCGTGAATATTCGGAGAAAACACGGTCTCTGTCTTCGGGTTTCATTCCCTGCCCGGTATCCTCGACAATAAAATGCAACGCAAAATCGCCGACCTCAATGGAATGGTATATAGTCAATTTAACATATCCGCTCTTTGTGTACTTAAAAGCATTAGAAAGCAGGTTGCTTAGAATCTGCTTAATACGAAGCTCGTCGCCAATGAGAGTTTGAGGCAGATTCTCATCGATATTAAGAATAAACTCAATTTGTTTTGAACCGATACGCCCTATATTCAGCATTATTGCGTCGTTAATGAGGCTTGGGGTATCATACTTATCAGGAAATATTTCCATCTTGCCCGTCTCAATTTTGGACATATCCAAAATGTCATTAATTATTGCAAGCAGACCGTTGCCGGAATTGAAAATTTTCTCGAATGCTTCTGTGTGCTCATCCGGTTTTTTATCTTTTTCGAGTTCAATCTGAGCAATGCCAATGACTGCGTTTAGCGGTGTGCGAATCTCATGTGACATCGTAGCAAGGAAACTGCTCTTTGTTTTGCTTGCTTCTTCCGAACGCCTTTTTTCTAAAGAAAAAAGAATGAGAAAATATGAAAGAATCGACATCAGTACAAATCCGAGAACCGATAAAACAACAGCCAGCTGATTTACGTTGCGGTTGTAACTTGCAAGTGGTGTGATTATGCCAACATGCCAATCATTAAAAAGTGTTCTGAAGTATGCAATACTCCTATGACCGTTGATATCAGTGAAGACAAAGGCGGATATGGGCTCTCCTGTTTCGAGTATATGGCCGATTTCAGTATATTTAGTTTCAGTTTCCAAAATATTGACGCCGGTATAATTCGGGTTGGGATGCATAACAAAAACCATTTCTTCGTTGAGCATAACACCGTATCCGTCATTTTCCATATTGAGACTACTTACATACTCAACGATAGAAGCAATGTTGAGGTCAATTGCTATAACTCCCGCTCTGCGTGAGTTTTCATCAAAAACAACCACTGAAATAGATACAACGATTTCTCCCGATTGCGCATCAACATAAGGAACAGTGTAGCTTATGTTCCCGTTTGCGTAAACTGCTCCCGAAAACCAGAGCCTTAGCTGCGGTATATAATCAGGGGGTGGTACCCAATCGGAGCCATCTATAAACTTGTCTTGAATAAAACCGTAAACCCCGCTGAACTCTTGAAATTCTTCCTGATTTGACGTCAGCCAGTCTGTCCATTTGTAGAAGTGTGCCCGAAGCTCCTCGGGTGTATATTCGTCCTGGATAATATTTTCGGTAGAAAACGCAAAATTGCTCAAAGCAATCTCGTATTGTGTCAGGATTGATTTGATTTCGTATTCAACAGAGCTTATTGTTCTTTCGCTGTAACTGAGCATCTGGTCTTGAACCATTGCTCTGACGTAGAAATAGCTGACTAATACCATGACTGCGAAGGCAAGGAAAACAAACAGTACTTGCAAGTAAAAAGACTTAATCAGACCGAAGAAGTTTTTCATAATACTGTTATATCTCCCCAATACACCATCTATTCGTAATCACATACATTATACAACTGATATTAATAATATGCAATATTGTCAGAAAAACGTTGAAAAAGTACTGCAGATTTATTACAGAAAATGCAATTGACAGTACTTTTTTTCTCGTTTGCAGGGCAATTATCCTTAGCTGACAACGGTGTTTGTCAAGTCAGGAACTATTCCTATATATGTCTTGCCCCTGCCAAGTTCAATTTGGTTCCCGTTTCCGTCTGTATAAATAAACTGTGATGACTTATCAGTTCTCTGCCAGTTGATTGAGATAATTCTGCCGTTACTCACGAAATATCCCTTACCTCTGCCGACTGTACTCATGTCTTGCCTGCCTGCTCCCTCTCCATGTCCGACCAGGTCCGCAATCGGCATTTCCAGAATTATAAGGTTTGTAAATGTAACAGAATTGTTGTTGTTTGCGTCTGTAAAATAGCTGCCGAACTGAGCCATATGGTACAAATTTTGCGACTCTTCATATATGAATATGCTATCTTTAGATGAAGAAAATTTGACACCAACCTTATTTGCGCTGTTACCTGTTGGAATCGGATTATCAGTAAAGCTGAGAGCTTGTCTGAAACTATTGTTATGTACCGTTCTTATACCGAATGTTGGAAGCCATTGTGTGAAGCTGGCTCCCGATGTAACGGCGCTGTGATAGTTTTGGACTGTGTGCCCGGGAATTCTATTTACATCCCTTCTGAAAATCTGTGAGCGTACTCCTCTGACTTCATCGAAGTTTGTGATGCCGCGCTTTTCAATTTCCTCAAATCCAAGCGGACTGCCGCCGGCATGGATAAACATTGCATCGTATGCTTCCGCAATTTCAACCTTGTAATGCCGTGCACTACGAATGCTCCCTACAACACCAACGTTAGAAAAATCCTGATATATTGCTACCATCCGGGTTATACCGGATTCTACCAGAACTTCATATACTATGTCTGCTTGTGAAATGCCGTTTGTCGCGTTTGTAGGTAATGCCTGACGAACGTTGCTGACTGATATTGCTACCGGTCTGTTCCTTGAGATATCGTTTGCGGTACTTACTCCGGTTAACGGGTTGATAAACAAGCTGTTTTGTGAGCGGAAATCGTTGACGCCAACATTTTCATGGACTCCATTGGTTCCGCTTGATCTTTGGATGTTGTCATTTTCAACGGTTACAGTTGTAGTGTTGTTATTGCCGGTGCTGGTGTGCTTGCTGTTTTCACCACCGAGATTAAACATTTCTGCTCTGAGTCCGGTTGAGGCACTGATTAGGATTAAAGCAACTAACAAGGATGTGATGAGCCTGGCGGCAAGTGTTCCGAACTTGGCGGCTGTTTTGGTAGTGGCAGCCGGGGAGATTTTGGCGGCAGTTTTGGTAGTGGCAGCTGGGGAGTTTTTGGCGGCAGTTTTGATAAGTGTAATTTTCATTTTTATTGGTCCCTCTTTTATATACAAGATGCTGTGTTTCACGATATATATTCATATATATCGTGTGATTTTTCAGAAAGTTTAGCGTTTTTATAAACTTTTAATTATTTTGGAAGTATAGTAATAGTGAAAGTATGGCGAAAGTTGCGTGAAAGTATGGTGAAAGTTGCGTAACAAGCTGTTTTTTGGTATAATCACACAAATTGCTAATAATGCGGGGATTCGAACGGAGTTACAATAAAGATGAAATTATGGAGCAGCCGGGGAAACAGAAATAAAGCACAGAAGCCATCGGGTTCAACGGAGACAGCAAAGCCGACAGACGCGGCGAAGGCAGCAAAAACTCCGGATGCGGTGAAGGCAACTGACACGGCAAGAGCTACAAAACCGGCGAACCAAACAGAGGTAAATAAACCGGCTAAGGTAACGCTGAAGAGAAAACCGGCTGGACGTTATGCTATCATTGCGCTTGGCGGAGTACTTTTTGTTGCGTTGGTTGCTGTCAGTATCCGGTTTATTCTTATTAATAATGAAAATGCAGAACCGGAAACAGAACCAATTATCGTGATGCAAACACCGGAGCCGACCCCGGAGCCGACACCTGAACCAACGCCGGAGCCGACACCTGAACCGACGCCGGAACCGGAACCGGAGCCTGAGCCGGAACCTGAGCCGGGCGGCACCAATCCTCTGACCGGAATGCCGATGGAGGAGGAACTAACGCGGAACAGACCGATAGCGGTATCTATCAGCAATGTTGTTGAGGCTCTGCCTATGAATGGTATTTCTGAGGCTGATATTGTTTATGAGCTGCCGGTTGAAGGCGGCGCGACACGGATGTTGGGTATATTCCAAGACATTACCGGTGTTGCCAAGGTAGGAAGCATTCGAAGCGCTCGCCATTACACTGTTGAAATCGCAAAGAGTTATGATGCTATTTTAGTTGCCGCCGGCGGCAGTCCGCGAGCTTATAAAGATATAAGGGCATTGGGAGTTCCGTTCCTCAGTGAGGGCAGCAGAGTTCAATATAGAGATTCAGGCAGAGTGCCGGGCCGAAGTGTCGGGCATGTACACAGTGTTGTTTTAACAGGGAACCGCGTAGAGAGGCATTTGCCCGAGTACAGCTTCAGGCAGGAGCATGAGGATGGTTATGAGCTTGGGCTTGTGTTTGTAGCAGACGGGACTCCACGTTCAGGTGCGGATGCTGCTGAAGTAGTGGTCAGATTCGCAAGCGGTAACTCAAGCACATTCACTTATAATCCTGCGGAAAAAACCTACAGTATGCGTCAGTTCGGCAGAGATTTGATTGATGCAAACGATGACTCGCATCCTGCATTTACAAATATTCTGGTTATAAAAACATCTGTTACCATGCTGTCGGGTCCGGACGGCGGAAGCGGCAGACGTGATATGGTGACAACAGGGAGCGGTGAGGGTTTTTATATAAACGGCGGCAAGTATGTCGAAATTGAATGGCATAGAGCTGACAGATCAGCACCGTTTCGTTATACGCTTAAAGATGGGACTGAGCTTGAGCTCGGACGCGGGCGTACATATATTGGTATATCTCCCAGAAATATGGATACTTCCTTTAAATAGTATTAATTATATAAAACAGCAGGGCGCTGACCATAGCGGTCAGCGCCCTGCTGCCGCTTCGCTCCGTTGATACGCTTAATTTAATGACTGTGCGCAGGGAATGTTGTTCTCTTGTATTAAAAACTTATAAAAACATATAAAATGTTGTTGTGTTATTAATCTTATTATAGTATAATCTTTTAAAGATTAATCAGACAGGAAGGATTAGTATGGAGAAGCATTACACTTTACAAAAAGCTGCTGAGTTACTCGGTGTTACCACACAGACTCTTAGGAATTGGGACAATGCGGGGAAAATACTTGCAATCCGAACACCGGGAAATCAACGTCGTATTCCGGAGAGTGAGATAGCACGGCTGCTCAATCCAAATGCCGTTGTTGCAGTGGAAAAGGACCATAAACCGCAGAGGGCAACAGCTGATATACAGGAAAAAGAACAAGCCCCTATAATTATCCCGGAAAAGGAAGGCGATTATCAGCTCATGTGCAAGGATGTTCCGGTTTATGATATATCTCGAGATCTGGTATTAGATGAAAACTTATTGCCGGGGTGCATGATTAATGAAGCAAAAAGCTTTTCTCAGTGGATGGAAACAAGGTACAGCAAGGAAACAAATTTTTCCTCGCAACGTTTGATGCAGCGCGCTTTTGGAAAGTCTGATCATGAACATGCAGCGTTTACAACAGGCGCATTTTCACTATCCGATTGTTATTGGATTAAACGTCAGGATGATTCTGTCCGATTTATGGATATCACACCCTATATTCATACAGAGTGGGATGGATTGGAAGAAAGCGGTATACAAAATGAGTATATTTGGGGTTCTCTTTCCAACCTTTTTGTTGGCGGAAAAACAGATAAGCGTTGGCTTAATGCGTACTCATTACTAAAAGTGAACTCATTTAATGAAGTTGAACCATACCTTTTATGTACTGCCCTTGGCTTGGAGAATGTTGTAAATGCTCACAAAACGGACGAAGGTATTATCCTGAGCAACTTTACGACAACAGATATTTTCTACGAATCTATGGAACAGTCCGGCGCTGATGGAGATAATATGGATTCGAGGGAGATTGCTGTTGAAAAATTTAAAGAACATGCAGTCGCTCTTTTTGTTGTTGATTATCTTGTAGAAAACAATGACCGTTGTTTGGACGATTACGGATTTCTTAGAAACTCAAACACAGGAGAGTACATTTTTATGGCACCATATCACAACTTTGATTGGGTCTGGTCGGGTGATGTCATTGCCATTCCTGACACTGCTCGGCAAGGTCATCGAGAATATATACACAGTCTGTGCAGACGTGCAATAGACGTTGCGGGTGACTTTGAATACGGATCAATCATTGAAAGACGTGCCGGTGAGTTACTGCGGGGTTAATGAACACTAAAGTTTGTCAAAATTATACCGATAATACGTATAGGGGAAATTTTCGGATTTCTGAATTTAAAAGCACTTGGAACGAATTCCAAGCTAAAATAACTTCACGGAGGAAGAAACAATACGAAAGGAGTCATATAATGGTTAGTTCAACAAGCGCAAACTCATATGTGCGACACACAAATAATAAACAAGGCGCACAATCTTCTGTAAAATCGCATGTTGATAAATCATCACCGTATAAAAACCCGCCTGATGCGCTTTATATTCTGGATTTATACGGTGCGAAAAATAAAGATGATGCAAGCACATATAAAGATGATGAATCAGCAGCCATTTTGGAGCTGACAGAGGAAACACGGGAAAAGCTTAGTAATAAAGCACTTGGAGAAAACGAGCGGGCTGAGGCTGTTGATGAGGAAGGCGAAGAACCACGCCCCACTGATGAAACACGTAAGCTAACGCGTATGCTGGTTGCCGCAAAAACACCGGATGAAGTACAGGGTGTTCTGGCTGACACTTACAACCATATGCGTGAATGGCAAAAATTAGCAGCTAATGGTGACAAAGAAGCAATAAAAGTTGTCAGAAAACTTAATAGGCTCGTTTCCAGAGGAAATCGGAAAATCACAGATTTAAATAAAGAGATAGTAATGCACCAGAGACAGCAAAGAGCAGAAAATGCTGAAAAGAATCAACAGGCAAAAAGACTGGAGCTAGAGCTGAAAGAAGCTCAACGTGAGCGAAAAGCACGTGAGCGAAGATACCTGCAAGAGCGTGATAATGATAACGAAGATGAAGAAACAGAATTTGGTCCGACAATGGCAGAAACCGAAGCTAAAATAAGGCAACTCGCCGGAGAAATGGCGGCTTTGAAAACAAATACATCAGATGTCAGCAGCGGTGATTCGTTTGGTAGCTCATTCGATGGTTCGACTACAGCAGAAACTGGCGGCATTGAAAGTGCAGAGGTATCAGGAGAAGTGTCATCTGAGGAGTCTTCGGGCTAAAGTACACTAGCTGTCAATGCTTCTTCTGAGCATATCATATTTCTTTACCGGGACATCGACTTTTAACTGTATTTTTTGCTTTGGGTGAGGGGCAGATGAAGTGCGGAGTCCGTTTTTATCCATCATTATTTTAACTTCCTGAGTATGGATTTCACCGGAGGCCCTGATTATATCGATTTTATCGCCAACGTCAAATTTATTGCGCTGCTCTATTACACAAAACCCCGTGCTTTCATCGTAGCTATCAACTATTGCCAGATAGTCCTGAATCCTGATTTGTCCAGCGTCATAATAAGCGTGGTCTTCACCTGTGGTTTTGCCATAGAAAAAACCTGTGGTATATTCCCTATGACTCATTTTGGTGAGCTCACTTTGATAATACGGTATTTTACTTCTGTAAAGCCCGGGGTCATCGAAATAATCATCGATGGCTTCGCGATATACTTTTGTGACGGTGCCAACGTAATAAGAAGACTTCATCCGGCCTTCTATTTTATAACTGTCAATGCCTGCGTTTACAAGGTCGGGAATATGGGCAATCATGTTTAAATCCTTGGAACTGAAAATATATGCGCCATGTTCATCCTCATATACGGGAATAGCATCGCCCGATTTTTCTTCAACCACCATATAACTCCACCTGCACGGTTGGCTGCAGTGGCCTCTGTTAGCATCCCTGTAATTCATGAAATTGCTTATAAGGCATCGCCCGGAGTATGCCATACACATAGAACCGTGCACAAATGTTTCGAGTTCTATGTTTGGCACATTCTTTTTTATTTCTTTTATTTCCTCAAGGCGCAATTCTCTTGCGAGAATCACACGCTGTGCTCCAAGCCGCCGCCAAAAATCAACGGAAGCATGATTTGTGGTGTTGGCTTGTGTAGAAATATGAATGTCAGTTTTTGGAGCAACTCTTTTTGCTAAATCAAAAACGCCAAGGTCGGATATTATAAGTGCATCTGCATTTAGGT
>Ga0123356_10005581_pt1 | contig 12795 bp, 12 predicted proteins | sample TergutEmb28metaG_2_FD_92546 | JGI IMG/M metagenome (GOLD analysis project Ga0123356, IMG submission 92546) | Embiratermes neotenicus P3 segment gut microbial communities from Petit-Saut dam, French Guiana - Emb289 P3 | ecosystem: Host-associated > Arthropoda: Insects > Digestive system > Gut ... | reverse complement strand
TCATAGTCTTTCTAATAATTTAATATTAAAAAAATATTATTATCCGGATTTTCAAATAAACGGTTTGTTAAAATTCAAAGAAATAAAAAAATACGCTGATTTATTAATAAAAGATTATGATATTCGCTGCGGCCAGGGTGGTGATACAATAGTCAGAAATATGTCCGGCGGAAACCAGCAAAAGGCAGTAATAGCGCGCGAAATAAGCTGTGATTCACCGCTGCTTGTCGCAGTTCAGCCTACAAGGGGGCTTGATGCCGGCGCTTGTATTTATATCCGCAATAAACTTATAGAACAGCGTGACAAAGGAAAGGGAATACTTCTTGTTTCTATGGAGTTAGACGAAGTTATGGAAATTAGCGATAGAATTCTTGTTATGCACAAAGGAAAAATAACTGCGAATGTAAAAGCAAATGAAGTTGACCTTTCGCAGCTTGGACTCTATATGGCAGGTTCTTTAATACAGGAAGCCGTATGATTCCAAAAAATAATTTTACAAATCCAATACATAGTATTGGATCTTCTGTTTTTTCGATTGTTATAGGTCTTTTTGCCGGATTTATTATTTTGCTTTTAAGCAATGCTTCCCAGGCTTTAAACGGCATTTTATCTATTTTAACAAGCGGTTTTTCTTCCATGAATAACCTTGGTCAAGTTTTATTTTTTGCATCTCCTATTATTATGACAGGCCTATCTGTTGCTTTCTCTGCCAAGACAGGGCTTTTTAACATAGGAGCTGCAGGCCAGTTTATAATAGGCGCATATGCGGCAGTTCTTGTTGGAGTTAAATGTGATTTTCTTCCAGGGTATTTGCATCTAACAGCAGCTCTTTTTTCTGCTTTTATTGCAGGCGCTTTGTGGGGTATGATACCCGGTCTTCTAAAAGCGTTTTTTAATGTGCACGAAGTTATCTCCTGCATAATGACAAATTACATTGGTATTTATCTTGTAAATTTTCTTGTTACTGCAACCGTTTTTGATTCTTCGCGAAATCAAAGTTTGCAGGTAACTGACAGCGCAGTTCTTCCTAAAATGGGAATGGATAAAGTTTTTAAAGACGGATTTTTGGTATCCAGCGTAAACAGCGGTATAATAATAGCAGTTGTCTTTGCGGTAATAGCGTATGTTATTATTAAAAAAACTGTTTTTGGGTACGAATTAAGAACATGCGGTTTAAACAGGGAAGCTGCGCGTTTTGCAGGAATAAACGAAAAGCGGTGCATTATATCAAGTTTTGTTATTTCCGGCGCTCTTGCAGGACTTGCGGCGCTCTTCTTTATTTATCCGGGCAGGGAAAAGGAATTCCTGTAGTTGATGTTCTAACGCAGGAAGGTTTTAACGGAATTCCTGTTGCTCTTTTGGCGCTTAATAATCCTTTAGGAATTATTTTTTCCGGTTTTTTAATAGCGTATTTAAAAGTCGGCGGATTACACATGCAAATTTATAATTTATCTTCTGAAATTATCGAAATTATAATAGCTGTAATTATTTATTTTAGCGCTTTTGCAATAATCGCGGGGGATTTAATTAATTACATACGTAAAAGAATGAGAAATAATCTATGAATATATTATATTTTCTGATTCAGGAAACAATGTTTTTTTCTATCCCCCTTTTGATAGTAGCGCTTGGAGGAATGTTCAGCGAAAGATCAGGCATTATTAATATTGCTCTGGAAGGAATCATGATTTTTGGCGCATTTGCAGGAATTTTATTTATTAGTATTGTACAGCAGTTTATTCCTGGCCAGGCTGTGCTTTTAATGGCAGTTTTTGTTTCTGCATTTGCGGGTATTGCCGTTTCTTTTTTTCATGCATATGTTTCGATCAATTTAAGAGCGAATCAAATAATAAGCGGCATCGCTATAAATATGCTGGCTCCCGCTGTAACAATTTATATTGCAAGGAATATTCATAAAGACGGCGTGCAGCAGATACCGTTTATAGATCAGTTTTTAATAAAAGAAGTTCCTTTGTTAAGCGGTATTCCTGTTATTGGAAATATGTTTTTCCAAAAAACGTATATTACAACATTTATTGGTTTTTTAATCCTTGTTTTAAGTTCGGTTGTTCTTTATAAAACGCGTTTTGGGCTTCGCCTTCGCTCCTGCGGCGAGAATCCGCAAGCTGCAGATTCTGCGGGGATTAATGTTTGGGCAATGCGCTATGCAGGAGTATTACTATCAGGCGCGCTTGCAGGTCTTGGAGGACTTGTTTTTATTATTCCTACATCTAATCAATTTAATGCCGATGTCTCCGGTTACGGCTTTTTAGCGCTGGCTGTATTAATTTTCGGGCAATGGAAACCCGGGCGAATCCTTGCCGCTGCGTTTTTCTTTGGTTTAATGAAAGCAGTATCATCGGCATATTCTGGAATTGATATTTTAATGGCTATACCTATTCCCAATGTTGTGTATAAAATGATTCCATACATAGCTACGCTTGCGGTGCTTGCGTTCAGTTCAAAGCAGAGGTACCATACAATAAAAGGATAAAGTAATGGAAAAACAGTATCACATTGATTTTGACGGAAGTCACGGCGCTAGTTATGCGATTCTTCCAGGGGATCCTGGCAGGGTAGAGAAGATAGCATCTTTTTTGGATAACCCGCGTTTTTATAAACAGAACCGCGAATATACAACATGGCTTGGCGAACTTTGCGGAAAAACAATAATGGTTATTTCTACCGGCATGGGCGGTCCTTCTACAGCTATCGCCGTAGAAGAGCTCTTTAAAACCGGCATTACAAATTTTATAAGAATTGGAACCTGCGGCGGAATAGCGCTTCCTGTTACAGGCGGAGATTTAGTAATAGCTACAGGCGCGATTCGTCAGGAAGGAACTACCCGCGAATATGTTCCAATCGAGTTTCCCGCCGTTGCGAATTTGGATATTACAAACTCTCTTGTAGAAGCAGCAAAAAAACTTGGGCACAAGTGGCATACGGGAATAGTGCAATGCAAAGATTCATTTTACGGACAGCATTCACCGGATCGGATGCCCGCGTCTTTTGAATTAAATAATAAATGGGAAGCATGGAAAAAGAGCGGTTGTTTGGCTTCGGAGATGGAAAGCGCATCCCTTTTTATTGTAAGCCAGATCCTTGGAGCCAGAGCCGGCTGTATTCTTAATGTAGTCTGGAATCAGGAGCGCGAAAAAGCCGGAATGAGCAATCCTCACAGCCATGATACAGAAGCTGCAATTAAGACATCAATAGAAGCTATCCGGTTGTTAATATCCAAAGAATAAAGCGTTTCTAATACAGAGTTTACAGTTTATGCACTGGACAAAAGTTTAATATAGTGTTAGAAATATCATTAATATGAAAAAAGCGGTAATTACTGCATTTATTTTATTTTTTGCAGGTTGTTTTTTTGCCTTTGGACAGAACGATAAAAATATCTCTTTTAATTACGGTCTGGAAGTTAACAGTTATTCTCCGGAAGGTAGTCTTGCGGGAGCCGCCGTCCTTGGTTTTGATATTAATCTTCCATGGCTTTTTGCTGCGGGTATTAATTTAACAGCATGCACAGACGTCGAAGGAAATAACGCAATCGAGCCAACCTTACTGGTACGCCGTTATTTTTTTGGGCAGTACACAGGTTTTTTTGTACAGGTCGATTTTGGAATTGTAATTATCACCGCTTTTGAAGAAACTACAATTATGTATACAGGCGGCGTTAGGTGCGGATACAGATTTTTATTTGGAAACGTTTTTCACGTAGAGCCTTATATCCGCGCAGGTTATCCGTTTCTAGCCGGCGTTGGAGTAATACTGGGTTTAAGATATTAAATAAAGTCTGTCTAAAATGCTCTGCATTTATAGACAGACGCTGATTACTGTCTATAGGAGAGCGTTGTGTATAAACCGGTTGATACAAAAGTAAATTTCCCCAAACTTGAAGAAGAAGTTCTTGAATTCTGGGAAAAAAACCGTATATTCGAAAAATCTCTGGAACAAAACAAAGACGCAGAGGAGTTTGTTTTTTATGACGGCCCTCCCTTTGCGACAGGCCTTCCGCATTTTGGTCATTTTGTTCCAAGTACCATAAAAGACATTATTCCCCGTTATCAGAGCATGAACGGTAAAAAAGCAGAGAGGCGTTTTGGGTGGGATTGCCACGGCCTTCCTGTAGAAAACTTAATCGAAAAAGAACTGGGTTTAAATTCCAAAACTGCGATAGAAGAATACGGGATAGCAAACTTTAACGAAGCCTGCCGCGCGTCGGTGCTTCGTTATGTAAAGGAATGGAGAGCGACCATAACGCGCCTTGGACGCTGGGTAGATTTTGACAACGATTATAAAACCATGGAACCGGATTATATGGAAACAATCTGGTGGGTTATGAAATCTCTTTGGGATAAAGGCCTGTTATACGAAGGACATTATATTCTTCCGTATTGTCCGCGCTGCGCCACAGTGCTTTCCAATCACGAACTTAATCTTGGCGGCTACAAAGATGTACATGACCCTGCAATAACCGTAAAATTCAAAGCGGTAAACAGTAAAATTGATTTTCCGCAAAATACATATTTACTTGCATGGACAACAACTCCCTGGACACTGCCGTCAAACCTGGCTCTTACTATGGGCGCAGATATTGATTATGTATTAATAGAAGATAAAAACGAACATTATATCCTTGCAAAGGCGCGCTTGTCTGTTTATTACAAGAACGAAACAGATTATAAAATTATATGGACAAAAAAAGGAAGCGATCTAAAAGGTATTAAATACGAGCCGCTTCTTCCGTATTTTAAAGATACACCAAACGCTTTTTGCGTTTTTCTTGGCGATTTTGTTACCACAGAAGACGGCACCGGTATTGTGCATACAGCTCCCGGTTTTGGCGAAGATGACGCGCGTGTTTTAAAAGGAAGCGGCATACCAGTTATCTGCCCTGTCGATGCCGAGTGCCGCTTTACAGGCGAAGTAACCGATTTTGCGGGATTATTTGTTAAAGACGCGGACAAAGCGATTATAGAAAAATTAAAAGAAGAAAACAAACTTTTAAAAAGAGATCAGCTTCTTCACTCTTATCCGCATTGCTGGAGATGTTCAAGTCCGCTTATTTACCGCGCCGTAGGTTCCTGGTTTGTCAGCGTAGAAAAAATAAAAAATGATATGCTGGAAGCAAACAGTCAGATTTACTGGGTGCCTGAACATATAAAGACAGGCAGATTCGGCAAGTGGCTGGAAGGCGCGCGGGACTGGGCAATATCAAGAAGCCGCTACTGGGGGAATCCTCTTCCAATTTGGAGATGCAGCGAGTGCGGAAAAACAATCTGCATAGGAAGCCGCGATGAATTAAAAAAACTCTCCGGCATTTATCCTGAAGATTTGCATAAACACTTTGTTGATGAAATCACAATCCCTTGCGAAAAAACTGGCGGTGCCTGTAAAGGTACAATGAAGCGCATACCCGAGGTTCTTGATTGTTGGTTCGAGTCCGGCGCCATGCCCTATGCGCAGAATCACTATCCTTTTAAAAATAAAGATTTTTTTGAAAGTCATTTTCCGTCGGATTTTATAAGCGAAGGACTCGATCAAACGCGCGGCTGGTTTTATACGCTTACAGTTCTTGCAGCGGCTCTTTTTAAAAAACCCGCTTTTAAAAATTGTATTGTAAACGGACTTGTGCTTGCATCAGACGGCAAAAAGATGAGTAAGAGTCTTAGAAATTATACAGACCCAAACGAAGTAATTAATCTCTTTGGCGCGGATGCGCTTCGCCTTTTTTTGGTACATTCGGCAGTAGTAAAAGCAGATGATATTCGTTTTAGCGATGAAGGCGTGCGCGAAGTAATGAAGAGCATTATCATTCCGCTTTGGAACGCCTACAGTTTTTTTGTTACATACGCAAATATCGATAAAGTTACAGCAAAAAACGCTGTGGAAAAACCTGTTAACCCTTTGGATCAATGGATACTGTCAGAAACACAGACACTAGTAGAAAAAACAAAAAGCGCCTTAGATGTTTACGATTTAAGCCGCGCAGTAGATCCAATCTTAAGATTTATAGACCTTTTAAATAACTGGTATATAAGAAGATCGCGAAGACGTTTTTGGCGTTCAGAAAATGATAATGACAAACTGGAAGCCTACGGCGCTCTTTACCAGGCGCTTAAAACACTTATTACAGTTGCGGCTCCTTTTATGCCCTTTCTAACAGACGCTATCTGGCAGAATTTACGAAACGATACAGACCCAATATCTGTGCATCTTGCAACTTATCCTTCTGCCGATGAAAAACGCCGGGATAAAGCGCTTGAGTTCCGTATGGCATCTGTAATGTCTGCAGTTTCTATAGGCCGCTCTTTGCGTTCGCAGTACAATATTAAAATGAGGCAGCCTCTGTTAAAGGCGGAACTTGTTACTCGCAATCAGGAAGAAAAAAAATCCCTAATGGAAATGTCTGACATTATCCGCGAAGAATTAAATGTAAAAGAAATAGTTTTTTCCGATAACGAAGAAGACCTTGTAGAATACGAGGTAAAGGCAAATTTCCGCATTCTTGGAAAAGAGCTTGGAAAAGACATGAAGGCTGCCGCTTCCAGAATAGAAGCGCTTTCGTCAAAAGAGATTCAAAATATAATAGAAGGCGAATCTTTTTCTATAGATATAAAATGCGATAGCGGCGAAACTAGAAAGATCGAAGTTACCGCAGAAAAACTTGATATCCGCCGTAACGAAAAAGCTTCATTGCGTGTTCTAAATGAAGGAACCCTTACAGTTGGACTCGATACAGAAATAACCCGCGAACTTTCCATGGAAGGCGATATCCGAGACCTTATCCGCGGCATACAAAACGCGCGAAAAGAAACAGGACTCTCTGTTACAGATCGCATCGAATTAACAGTTTACGGAAGCGATTCTTTAAAAGAAGCCTGGGATAGTTTTGGCAAAACAGCCGCAGAAGAAACCCTTGCGGTAAAAACAAACTGGGAAAAAACAGACGGGCAAATTTTAATAGAGGCAGGAGAAGACACATGGTTAGTAAAAATTTCAAAAGCTTAAAATATTTATTGTTAATTTTTGTTATTCTAACGTCTTGTCAGTCTGCACCGCGCGTACCTGATGTTTTTACAGAGAGCGCAAATCACGCGCCGTTAAATACAGGCGCTTCTGTTTATATATTTGCCGATGTAAAAAAAGCAAGGCCAATTATCGATATGCTTCCCATAAATGAACTGCAGGATAAACAAACCGCTCAAATGCTGGATAGAACTGATTTTTTTACAGCAGCTTTATTTCCTGCAGCAAGCGGAAAACGGTTTCAGCTCACGGCCTGGGGTAATTATCCCAATTCCCAGGCAAACTTTGCTTTTTCTATCGATAAAAACTGGCAAAAACATAACAATGATACAGGATTGTCTTTTTGGCATTCAAGCGCAAATGGGCTTTCTATAGCGATGACTTCAAAGCAGGCGTTTGTTGTATCTTCGTTAAATGAAACAATAACCGATCCTTTTCCGGCTATACCCGGAGTAGAAATCCCGGATGGATTCGGCATCTTTCGTCATGGAAACTCAAATTTTCCTTTATCGCCCCTTGCTCTCTGGATAAATAATCCCGGGCCTGCAGTTACGCGGCTATTTAATGAAATTGGCATACCTGTAAGGTCTGCGGTACATGAAGTTTTCATTTGCTTTCTGCCGGAAGATTCCCGGTACAAGGCAAGAATAATGCTTCGTATGGAAAACGCTTCTCATGCGCGGGGCATGGCATCTATTATTAATATTGCAGGCGGATTATTAAACAACGGATCAGAAATACCTGTTGCTTCTATTTTTCTTGCAAATCCTGTAATTCAGGACGGGAGAGACCTTTTTTTCCTTTCGGCGCCGCTTGGAGAAAATGAACTAACTTTACTTTTTATGATGTTTTCATTATATTAGAGATAATTATGCCAACGTATGAATACGAATGTAAAAGCTGTTCTCATAATTTTGAAACGTTTCAAGCAATGCAGGATCAGCCGTTAAAGGACTGCCCGCAGTGCGGCAAGGAAATACGCCGCCTTATTTTTGGCGGTTCGGGTGTTATTTTTAAAGGTTCTGGTTTTTATGTAACAGACAAAAGCAAGTCTTCTAGAACAGAAACAAAGACCGAAGCTAAACCGGCTTGTCCAAATGCCAATAATGGCGCGTCATGCGCAAAATGCCCTGCAGGCAGCAGTACAGCTAAATGAATAAAAAACCGCGTTTTTTTTGCGACAATTGCGGCTACGAAGTTGGCAGCGATGTTAAAGCATGTCCATATTGCGCCCGCATATTTGCATCTGTCCGCTGTCCTGCCTGTGATTATTCCGGCCCCGATAAAATGTTTCAGAACGGATGCCCCATGTGCGGCTATTCTGCAGCTCCTGTATCCAGACTGCCAAAACCGCCAAAAGCAAAAAAACCTTTACGCAAAGATTATCCCGCCGACCCTCTTCCATTTTGGACATACATAATTGCATTTTCTGCGCTTCTTGGCGTAATAGCGCTTTTTTCGTATTTAATAACAAAGTAGGCTGGGAAGAAAACGGCTTATTTATTAATCAGTTGAGATAAATTTCTCTTTTTATAAATTATACGGTGGATTTCTATATGTTTTTCAAGTACAACATAGAAAACAAGATAATTTCCCACTGTTAATATTCGATAAGTAGTTTTAATTGGTTTAACTGGACGATATAATCTATGAGCATTGGGAAAAGTTTTAAGCTTTTTTATTTCTTTGTCTAACTCATCTACCAGATTTAACGCAGCTCTTGGCGCTTCTAAAGTAATAGATATATAATCTACAATAGCATCAAGTTCCTGCTGGAATAAGGGAAGATATTCAATTTCTTCGATCATTTTTCTGCGGCTTTTATATAATTATTAATTTTTTGGCGTATAGGGTCAAAAATCTCATTATGCGAAAGACGTATTGGATTTGACTGCGCTTCTGTCTGAGCTTCAATTAATTTCTGATATATCTCGTTTTCAAAGTTCATTTCTTCCCAATTGTTCATGCTCATAACTACCATATCGCCGTAGCCATTATTTGTTAAAAAGACAGGTTCATCAGTTTCATGAATAATTTTGGTTATCTCTGACAATTTGGTTTCCAAATCAGTCACAGGACATATTACAGGCATTTTTTCTCCTTGTTTTATATATTATTCCTAAAACTATTGTGCGTCAAGGTAATTACTCTGTCAAAAATGCTATATAACAAGGTATCCTTTAATATTCTTTTGCATGTAAAATAGCAAACAGATATTTTTAGATTTAGATAATAAGCAGTGATTTTTTGCATTTGTGGTAAACTAAATAGAAAATACTGTGGTTTTGGCGTTTTTTCCTATAATATGTTAAAAACCCAATACAGTATTGGTTTTTACTCCATTTTTGATGAAAAAACTCAAATTAAAAAAAATAAAAAAAAGTGCCAAAAACCCAATACCGTATTGTTGTACTAATTATTTTTTGCATGATATTTTAAGAAACATATGAAACTAGTTACTCAAAAAATATCTGTAAATGCAGTTTTATTATGTTTTGCAGCTTTATTTTTATTGTTTTACAGCTGCGATAATTTTAATTTATCTATGGCTGACCATATTGATTACGCCACCAATGCAGCAGTAGGGTATCTCTGCGAAATTGAAAGTAATTACCATGATAACGAAGATTTTATAGCTCTTCCGGATTTAAGTACAGAATCTGAAACAAAAGTAAAAGTATTTATACGTAATCGGTTAAGGCTTGAATTAGATTTTGAATTACAAGATTTATCTGGAAATACAATAACTGAAAACTTTGATTATAACAATCAATATGTCAGTTTTACTATTCCGAATTTAGTAAGAAGTACAGATAACCACGAATACATTTTGATTATTAAGACCGCGGAACGGCAAGACACTGAATATAAACTGCCTAAGTTTCAATTTAGATATTTTAATAATGATCTTGAAAGTCTTTCTGTTTCTATTTATGGTGATTCTAAATTAAATGATTTTAATAAAGATATAACTGAATATTGGGTAGATGAAGACAATGTATCAAGTTTTAATATATCTGCAAGTCTTCCGAATAATGTCCGCTCGTCAATCACAACAGATAATAATGCTGTTCCCAGATTTGATATTGATAATGAGTCTTTTTCTATTCAAACCGGCAAAAGCAGAGAAACAGTGGAGATTACTGTTACAGCCGACTCCGGCAGCAAAAAAATCTACAATGTTACAGTAGGAACAATCCCTCAGGCAATAATAGGCGAGCAAGAATTCATATTTATGCAAGATGCTATAAATGCAGCAAGCGGCGACCCTAATAATCCAACAGAAATAATCGTTTTTAGATCTTTTACAGCAAAGAATGAAGGTTATAATGTAATAAACAAACACGTACACCTTGTAGTACAACAGGGAAGCGGTCATATTACAATTACTTCTCCTTCCGGTAATCATGCTTTATTTACTTTAAATAATAATTCTACATTGGAGTTGCGTCCTGTAGAAGGTACTAGCCTTGTTCTTTATGGTGGCGGTCCCACTAATACCGGAGATGCCCGCCGCGCTATTTTTATGGATTCTGGCGGAACTTTTTTAATGTACGATCGTTCTGTAATTAGAGGTTTCCATAATAGTGGCGGATCTGGTACAGGCGGCGGCGCTGTAGTATTAGGAGGCGGCGCAACCTTTACCATGAATGGCGGAACCATAGAAAATAATCATGCGAATAATTCAGGCGGGGCCATTAGAATACACGGAGCAACTTTTAATATGACTGCCGGCACTATAAGAGGAAATACGACGGGTGGTTCAGGAGGATCGCCTGTTGGACAAGGCGGTGGAGTATTTGTTGGTGCCAACGGAAAATTCATAATGTCCAACGGAACTATCGAGAGAAATACCGCAGGACCAGCAGGAGGTACTGTTGGACAAGGCGGTGGAGTGTATCTGCTTTCTGATTCTAGTAGTAATGCAACCTTTGAGATGTCCGGCGGAAATATTGAGAGGAACAGAGCTGGACAAGGCGGCGGAGTATATATACATTCCAGTGCCAGTCAACACGCTAAATTTGAAATGTCCGGCGGATATATTTATGGCATCGATGCAGCAAATTTTTATTCACCAGCAGACAGTCGAAATACCGTTACAAATCCACAACAAACTTCTTCAACTATTTTTGTAGAAACAGGAAACCCAAACGCTAAATACGTTGGTATTAAAAATAATGATTTAATTACTTCCACAAATTACACACTGCCAAAAAACCCTACAATTTCAGGCACAGTTGCAATTACTGGAAGTGGCTCTAATGCGCAACTGTCACCAACAATTTTAACCGCAACGTATACCGGCAATGCAATAAATCCTGTCTTCCAATGGCAAAGAAAGGAATATACAGCTACAGTGGTAAATACTGCTAACTGGGTTAATATTGGTACAAATAGCCCTACTTTTACTCCTGGCGTTAATGATAATTATACATACAGGGTAAAAGTAGTAAGGAGTTCTAACACAACCGATGAATTAACCAGCAGAGACGACAATACAATCGATGTTTTTAGAAATATTACTGCAATGAGCGAAGTTACTGACGTAAGCGGACATTATAGACTTAACACACCAACTATAACACTTAACAGTAGTTATAGTTCCTCCTTAGGTACGAATTATTTCAACGGTACCTTTGACGGCGGTGGTAATACCATAAATTTTTATTATGATTATTTTAACCCCACTAATAATGCTTCTGCTCCTCTTTTCAATTATATTGGGGGTGGCGGTAAAGTAACTAATATAAAATTAACAGGTAGAATAGACAGTAATGCTTCTTACATTGGAGCAGTAGCAAATAATAATAGTGGTGAAATTTCTAATATTTCTTCTTCGGTTCAAATTACGGTGACTGTTTCGGGTAATAATAATGCAATGGCTGGTGGTATTGTTTGTATAAATAATAATACTGGCACTATAAAGAACTGTTATACTACTGGAGGTGTTAAAGCGAGTTCAAGTGGTCTACATGTGATAGCCGGCGGTATTGCAGCCAGAAACAACGGTACTATTAGTTATTGTTGGGCATCAGGAGGCATGGAGGCATATAGTGGCAATCAACGAGCGTTTGCTGCAGGTATAGCAGGTCCTGCAGAAGATAGTAAGTCTAATACAATAAATTATTGTGTTGCATTAAATAATTCTTTACGTGCTAATAGAGATGATAATAATACAGGATTTGTTTCGACAAATCGTATAAGTAATCAAAATAATAGTGCCACTCAGCTATTCACCAACAACTTTGGCAATCAAAATATGAGTTGGAACATTGCATATCAGATTGGAGATACGGGTAATTGGGATTCCAACCTTTCAGGCAATAATGGCGAAGATATATTATGGGCAACAACCGAAAATTCCAACGGATCTTGGTGGACTGGTACTAATGGTCCACGCTGGTCAACTGATACTGTATGGGGCGACGCAAACGCGCACCCGGACAGACCCTGGAAGTGGTCAGGTGGAACAACCCCGCGCCCAATCCTGTGGTTCGAAACAGCGGTGAACAGGTAGTAGTAGGGTCACGCAAAGGTGCCTGACACCAATTTTCCGTAGTGTCGTTAGGCGCAACAGTACACCATATATAGCGGTGTATAGCGCGCAGGGGTTATTTAAATTGAAACTAACCACAGAGCTACACAGAGTGTTATACATAATTTAAGGAGGTGCTCTGTGTTCCTCTGTGGTTTTTTTATATTTAGCGGTTAGGCTGTTTTTGTAACAGATTCTTCTTTTAAACGCTCTTTTATTTCTTC
>Ga0123356_10005580_pt1 | contig 12796 bp, 7 predicted proteins | sample TergutEmb28metaG_2_FD_92546 | JGI IMG/M metagenome (GOLD analysis project Ga0123356, IMG submission 92546) | Embiratermes neotenicus P3 segment gut microbial communities from Petit-Saut dam, French Guiana - Emb289 P3 | ecosystem: Host-associated > Arthropoda: Insects > Digestive system > Gut ... | reverse complement strand
TCTGTTGCGCTGTATGCCTCCGCCAAGGGGGAGATCGACCCGCGTGTACCGTTTCCCGGCGAAATTCCCGTCGGAGTTTTCCAGGTGCCGCTGCTGCGTTACGACCTGAACGGAGACGGCATTATCGACGATGACGATTACTTTATAGCGTACGTGAGTGCCGCGTCCGACTGGACGTTTAACAGTTCGGGCGGGTACCAGTTCTCTCTCAACCGCTACGACGACTACCGCACCTACTGGCTTACGGCAGGGCGCGGCGCAGGTACGGCGATGGAGCGGTTCGTTCAGCCGCCTGCCCTGCCATCCGCCGAGGCCTACGACAGCTTCGACGCCAACGTCTACATGAGGTCTCCGCAGTTTCTTTCGTACAGCAACCACGAGGGCGGGATCAACTGGGGGTGGCGTAGATTTACTGTCGGCAGGGCCGACACCACGATACGGATTGAACTTCCGGGGCTTGAAGAGAGCAGTACGGGGTCGATATGGTTTCACCGCGGCGCGGTTAACCTCTACTCTCCGTCCGCCACCATTTCCGGTATTACCAGCATAAGCGCGCGGTTAGGCACAAACGTGCTTTGCACCACCTGCGTAAGCGGCAGGATTCCTGTCGCCGGGTGGGGCCCGTCAAGAGACCTGACGATAAGGTTCCAAAATACCGCTGTTGATACGAGGGCGTATTTAGAGCTCAACGCCGTGCAGATGCGCTACAGGCGCTCACTCAGGGTCGCGGATACCACCGGCCTGCTTGATGTTTTTTCATCAAGCGCCGAAAGGTCCGAGGTCACAAATTGCAATACTAACAGTATCTCCGGCATTGTAATGTGTGATACCCTCAGGTTTCCGATAGTCGAACGGTACAACCTCTCAAAGGCCGCCGACGGCCTCGCGTACGTGCTGCGCGTTCCGCTTGACGAACGCGAAATATCGCTTGTCGATACTGTCAGAGGGGCATCGCTCGCATGGAGCGACAGCAGCAACCAGGGGACGAGGTACATGGTGATGCTCGAAAAGGACATCGTAGATTTCAGTAGCTTTCTGAAGCCTCTTATCCGCACCCGTCCGCAGGTTCCCGCGAGCTACGCCCGCTATCTTGTGCCGGACGCCGACCTCCGAAACGCGTCAAACAGGACCGATTACCTCATCGTCACTCACGCAGATTTTTTGGACGCCTCGCTCAAGCTCGCCGAGCACAAGGTTAACGTGGGATTTAAAAACCCCGTGGTGGTACTGCTGAATGATATTCTCGAACAGTTCGGCGGGGGCAACATCGATCCCGCGGCGGTCAGGAATTTTCTGCTTTACGTCTACAGAAACTGGGACGGTGGTGACCAGTTTTCATACCTTACTCTCGTAGGCTCCGGGCACTATGACTACAAGGCAGTTACCTCCGGCGCCTCCAATTATATGCTGGTTCCGTACATTGACAGCGGCAATATCAGCAGGATCAGCGACGACTTTTACACGTTTTTCAACACTTCTGTCCACCCGAATTCACAGCACGACGGGTATTATTTCATAGGGCGTTTGCCGGTGAAAAGCCGGGCCGAGGCGTTTGACGTGGTGGATAAGATCATAGAGACGGAGGATCCGCGCGTGGCGGAGTTCGACGCGTGGCGCAACAGGATGCTGTTTGCCTCCGACGACGACCAGCAGGGGCCCAACGAGGACCGGATCAAGGATCACCACGTTGATTCCGACCGCGCGGCCGCGATAGTGCAGCGCCTGAGGCCGGATGTCGACCTCAGGAAGCTCAATATGTACGAGTACGCGTGGGACGAGCGTTTTTTCAAGCCGGAGGCGACGCGGACTTTCATAAACGAGATAAACAACGGAGTGGCGGTGGTCAACTGGTTCGGGCACGGCGATCCGGCTATTATTGCCGACGAGCGGCTCATGAACATGGGGGATGTCGCCGCGCTTCACAACAACAGGCGCTACTCCATCTTCACCCTCTTCTCCTGCTCGATAGGCAAATTCGACCGGCCGGGCGACGATTGCCTCGCGTCGATGCTCGTCAGGCAGCCAAGGGCCGGCGCAGTGGCGGTTCTCTCAAGCGCGCGCGAGGTGACTACGAACCACAACGCCGCCCTGGCGGACGCGTTCTTTTCGGCACTGGCCGACACCACGGAGGGCGCAAACCTCTCTATCGGAAGCGCGCTCAAGATTGGGAAACTAAGATCCAGCTCACACCCCAACAACAGATTCTACATAATCCTCGGTGACCCGTCCATAACGCCCCTGGCCCGAAACCGACGCGTTGACCTGTCTATTACCGACGCGGCTGGTGCGGAGTTGGACTCCACGCTCAAGGCGATGCAGCAGATCACCATAAGTGGAACCGTGAGCAATATGCAGGGCCTCAGAGACGACCGTTTCGGCGTTCCCGGCGACAGCGCGTTCGTGAGCCTCACGCTCTTCAACCCGCAGCAGGATTCGGTGCGCAGAAAAGATACCGACAAGCGGCCGCTGCCGGAATCAATGCTCTACAGCCTGCCCGGAACCCCGGTCTTCAGCGCCAAAATTCCCGTCAGAAACGGGGCGTTCGAGCAGCCGCTGATACTGCCCATGAACCTCATGTTCGGCAAGCCCGGTGTCAGGCTGACAGCCTACGCCTGGAAAGCCAGAGACACCGCAGCCGGCGTTGGACACAAGGGAGGCCTGATCTTCGAGGGCTCCGCGGACGGCGTCTTGAGCGACACCACCGGCCCGAGAATCAACGTGCGGCCCATATTCAACAATCAGCAGATGGACCGGGCGGGCCTGTTCGTCAAAAACCGCATAACATCGCAGCTGCCGCTGACCTTAGAGGTAACAATAGAGGACGAAAGCGGAATAAATGTCATGGGCACGGGCCCCGACGAGGGTTTGACTATGGAGGTAAGGGGCGCACTGTCAAAACGCTCTATCAACCACCTGTTCCAGTTCTCGGAAGGCAGTTTCAGGCAGGGTACGGCGTTCATACTTTTAGAAGAAAACATGCTGAAAGGCGGAACGCACGAACTGATAATAAGCGCGCAGGATTTGGTAGGGAACGTGTCGCGGGTGACCCTCACCTTAGACATAACAGACCCGGCGGAGATAAAGCTCGACCACGTCATGAACGTCCCCAACCCGGTAAGGATGGGCAGGGGGACGCGCTTCTTCTATTTCCACTCCGACTCCCCCGGGAACCTCGACGTGCAGGTGACAATAAGGGTATACTCCCTTGGCGGCAGGCTGCTTTCGGTAATAAGAAACCCGCGCAACGGCGAGTTGTGGGTGCCTAAGGACGGCAAGGGAAACCTGCTGTCTCCGAATGTGTATTTGTACCAGGTGACGGCAACGTCGCCCAACATAAACAAGACGGTCAAGAGCAAAATTAAAAAATTAGTGGTGCATCCACCGCGGTGACTTATGAACGACGCTTTATTGTGGGACAGTGTTGACGGAGGGCCGACGGTCGCGTGCCGCCTGTGCAGCCATCGCTGCCACATCGACCCCGGCAAGCACGGCGTTTGCACCGTGAGGGTAAACGACGCCGGCGCGCTGCGTACACGCGTTTACGGCCGCGCTGTCGCCGAGCACGTAGACCCGATAGAAAAGAAGCCGCTTTACCACTTCCTACCGTCAAGCACCACGTTCTCAATCGCGGCCGTGGGGTGCAACATGAAGTGCGCTTTCTGCCAGAACTGGAGCATTTCTCAGGCGTCGGGCCAAAGAGTCGACGACGGCGGCATAGAAGACTACGGCAGCGCGCTGACGCCCGAGAAGATCGTCGCCGCGGCGCTGATGCACAAATGCGACAGCGTATCGTTCACCTACACCGAGCCGACAGTGTTTTTCGAGTACGCCTTGGCCACGGCGAAAATCGCGAAGGCCGAGGGGCTCAGGACGATTTTCGTATCCAACGGCTACATGACGCCGGAGTGCCTGGATATGATCGGCCCGTACCTGGACGCGTGCAATATCGACCTGAAATCGTTCCGCAATGATTTTTACCGGCGCTACTGCGGCGCTACGTTGGCGCCGGTCCTCGAATCGCTGAAAAAAATCAGGGCGATGGGGATATGGCTTGAAGTCACGACGCTCGTCATCACCGGCGAAAACGACTCCGCCGGCGAGCTGGAAGAGATAGCCGGGTTTATCGGCAAGGAGTTAGGCTCAGACGTCCCCTGGCACGTATCGCGGTTCTTTCCGAACTACTGCATGTCCTCCCGCGATATCACCGGCGCGCCGGTGATCGAGATGGCGGTGAAGGTCGGGAAAGACGCCGGCCTCTCGTACGTCTACGCGGGGAATATCGACATCGCGCGGGACACGTCTTGCCCCGGGTGCGGCGAGACGGTGATAAGCCGCTGCGGGTACAGGACGGACCTGCGTAAAATTGACACCGCCGCCGGCAGCTGCCGCGGGTGCGGTGCGAAAATCAGCGGAATATTTTTTTAATTGGCAATACGCGCATAAAGTATATTATTGATGTTGTGCTGTTGATGGAGTAATATAAATGCCATCAACGCCGCGCCTGACCGGGACGGGGAGTATCCGCCCGCAGCCGCGGCTTTCTCTCTTACGGATTTACCTCACGGTTTTACTCTCTCTGCCCGACGGCCTCTGCCGCCGGGAATAGTTGTTTATTGTCCCAAAAAACTTTAACAGACAGGAGTAAACGCCATGTCGCGTAACCTCATTTGCCGTATTGCCGTCGTATGTATCTGTTTTACCGCCGCCCATGCCTTGGCCCAGAAGAGGCAGACGATATCCGGGGATATAACCGGAGATTTGGATGCCGGCGAGTACGTCGTGAAGTCGACGATCACCATCCCTGAGGGGAGTGCGCTTAACCTGCGGGCGGGCGCGGTTCTCTACTTTGAGCAGTTGACGGGCATAAATGTCCGCGGCGAGTTTTCGGCGGCCGGCACGCTCGGGGCCCCGGTGGTTCTGACGTCCGTAAACGACAGCGCCGGCGCCCTCGAGCCGGCGCAGGGGTTTGACTGGAACGGGGTAAAGACCCAGGGCAGTGCGGCCGCGCTGCGACTGCACCACACGCGCATCAGCCACAGCGTCTACGGCGTGAGCGTGAGGGATCCGGATGTGAAGGCTGAGTTTGAGGGGGTGCTGTTCGACAACAACGGCTACGCCTCCGTGGTCCGCGGCGAGCAGATAGTGCCGGTGCGGGCGGGCGAACCGTTCGCCGACAGGTGGAACATCGCGGAGGAGGAGCCGCCCGCCCCCATCGCTGTTGAGGAGGCCATTTCTCAAAAACCGCCCTGCAAGCACAAAAGCCGCGGCCGCCTGATGTTCAGCGCGGGCGCCGCCGGGGTCACGGCCGCCGGGATTGCGGTCAGCACCGTCAGCCTCGTGCAGATGAATACCTACTTCAAGAATTACACGCGGGACGGCAACTCGCAGCGCCTGTCGGCATACTGCGAAGAGAAAATCCGCGGCAATATCAAAATGGGTGCCGTCGGAGCGGCTATCACGGGGGTGGGGCTGGGGTGCTTGACGTATACGCTGTTTTTTTGAAGGTGCGGTATTGATTTTTTGTCAAAAATTAACTATATTTATAGGAAAGGGGTAGTGCTATGGAGTTTATTAACCTAATTTTCAGCGTGGAAAATGTGAGGACGCTGGCGCTCTTCGTCGGGATTTCCGCCTTTATTGTTTGGCGGGATATGAGGCTTGAAAAGAGAATCGACAGGCTTGAAGTCGATATGATAAGAGGATTTAGCGAAGTTGACAGAAGATTCGACGGAGTTGACAGAAAGTTGGATTCGGTAAAGGAGCTTACGTATGTACTCAACAAAAACAAAATTATTACCGACAATGACAAAAAACACATCGATTCGTATCTGACCGCGACATAACGCCGGAACCGGAGGGGGGACAAAGGCGTCCCCCCCTTTTTTATCCCCACATCTAATTTTTGCCATTCTGTTTTGACTTTTTCATGCGGTAATGTATATTATAATGATTAATGCCCTTCGGGCGACGCGAGGATGGCGGAACTGGCAGACGCGCCGGACTTAGGATCCGGTAGGGCGACCTGTGGGGGTTCGATTCCCCCTCCTTGCATATTTTTTGCGGGAATAGCCGTATCACATAGTAAAATAAATGAGTACAGGAGGATGTGTCAGTTGAAGACAACAGTATTGGAACCGGAAACATGGAAGCGCGTGATAGAGTTCGAGATCCCCGCTGAGGAGTTCGGCGCCGCCGTAGACGCCAAGCTGAACGAGTACCGCCGCAAGGCGCACCTGCCCGGCTTCAGGCAGGGCAAGGTGCCCATCGCCGTCATAAGGCAGCGCTTCGGCGACGCGGCAAAGGCCGACGTCGTGGAGGACACCGTCAAAAACTCCTACAAGGCCGCCTGCGAAGAGCACGGGATCGAACCGGTAACCGGGGCTACAATGACCGACATGAAAGAGCTGGCCGACGGCGAGCCCATGCGCTTCACAATAGAGACGGAGGTAGACCCGCCCGTAGAGATCAAGGGCTACGACAAGCTGAAGATCAAGGTCAAGCCGAAAAAGCTCAAAGACTCCGACGTTGACGAGAACTTCGACCACTTCATAGAGCGCTTCGCCGAGTTCAAGGACGTAGAGCGCACGTCGAAAAAGGGCGACAGCGTGCGCGTAGAGTACCGCAGCGTGACTATCGACGGCGAGGAGCGGCCCGACCTCAAAAACCATAACCCCGGCTACCCCATAGAGATCGGCGCCGAGGGCGGGATCAAGGAGTTCGACAAGGGGCTCACGGGAGTCTCCGCAGGCGACGAAGTAGAGATAAACGTAAAATTCCCGAAAGACTACGCCGACCCCGCGGCCGCCGGAAAAACAGGCGTATTCGCGGTAACGGTCCTGTCTGTACAGGAGAAGAAACTGCCCGAAATCAACGAAGAGTTCCTCAAAAAGTTCGGGGAGTTCAACACGGTCGACGCGCTTAAAGCGGAAATGCGCAGAAGCATGGAAGAAGAAGAAACGGTCAAGGCCAAGCGCGAAGCGCACAACGAAGCGGTAGAAACGCTGATAAACGACAACCAGTTCGACGTGCCGCCGTCAAAAATCGAAGCATTCACAAACATGATGATAGAAGACTACGCCCAAAACCAGGGCCGCAAGGAACCGGTAGAGCCAAGAGAAGAACTGGCTGAATGCTTCCACACCGCCGCCGTGATGGCACTCAAAAGAATACGTATAATAGAATACGTAGCCGACAAGGAAAAAATCAAGGCGACACAGGAAGAGGTAGACAGGGAAATAGAGCTAATGGCCCAACGCTACGGCCACGGCTTCGACGACCTGAAACAAATTTTCCGTAAAAATGGAACAACAAACAGAATCCGTTTAGAAATCCGTGAAAGAAAGACCCTGGATTTCCTGATAGGGGAGAATGATAATAAGTGACAGCCGAGACGGGCGACCGAGGGCGGTCGCCCCTACAAGGACGGTAGAAATTCCCCTGCGATGGAGCCTAAATGCAGGCGAGGCAGGCAGGGATCAAGATAGAGGTTATATGCTTGGCGGTTTCAAAAAAAAAACGATTTTGAATTTGATTTAGATTTTGATTTTAAAGAAAGGCAACAAAACAATATGGCACTAGTCCCCATGGTAGTCGAACAAACCGGCCGCGGCGAACGGTCGTACGATATCTACTCCCGCCTGCTCAAAGAGCGGATCATCTTCTTAGGCTCCGACATCGACGACACGACCGCCGACCTGGTTATGGCCCAGCTCATATTCCTTGAGTACGAAGACGCGGAAAAGGATATCACGCTCTACATAAACTCGCCGGGCGGCATAGTAAGCTCGGGCCTCGCCATCTACGACACCATCCAGTACATCAAGCCGGACGTGTCTACGATCTGCATAGGCCAGGCGGCAAGCATGGGCGCGGTGCTGCTGGCCGCCGGCACAAAGGGCAAGCGCTACGCCCTGCCGAACTCCCGCATAATGCTCCACCAGCCGTTAGGCGGAGCGGGCGGACAGGCCGCGGATGTGGCCATCCACGCCAAGGAGATCATCCGCATCAAACAGACGCTTAACGATATACTGTGCAAGCATACGGGCCAGCCCCAGGATGTCATAGCCAAGGATACCGACAGAAACTTTTATATGTCGGCGGCTGAGGCGAAGGCGTACGGGCTGGTAGACGAAATCTTTATATCGAGGGAGTAGGTAACGGTGGACAACTCGAAGCCCCGGTTTCCGGGCATCAAATGTTCGTTCTGCGGCAAAGGCCCGGACGACGGCAGGAAACTCATCACCGGAGTGTCCGCGTACATCTGCCACGAGTGCGTGGGGCTGTGCAACGACATCGTGCGCGAAAAAAACCAGGAGAGCGGCGAGCCCGACAACTTCGACTACACCTCGCTGCCCACTCCGCGCGAAATGAAAGAGTTCATCGACCAGTACGTCATAGGGCAGGACGACGTAAAACGGGGCGTATGCGTAGCCGCGTACAACCACTTCAAGCGCCTGCATTCAAGGCAGCAGAACAGCGGCGGCGACGGAGTCGAAATCGATAAGTCAAACATGCTCATGATAGGCCCCACAGGAACCGGCAAAACACTAATAGCCCAAACATTGGCCAAGTTCCTCAAAGTGCCGTTCACTATCGTCGACGCAACAATATTCACCGAGGCCGGATACGTAGGCGAAGACGTCGAAAACCTCCTAGTCCGCCTGTTGCAGTCCGCAAACTACGATGTAGCCAAGACCGAAAGAGGCATAATCTACATAGACGAGTTCGACAAAATCGCAAGAAAATCGGCCAACCCCTCCATCACCAGAGACGTATCGGGCGAGGGCGTCCAGCAGGCCATGCTCAAAATTCTGGAAGGAACGGTAGCAAGCGTCCCGCCAAAAGGCGGCCGCAAACACCCGGAACAGAACCTGATACAGATAAACACCAGAGACATCCTGTTCATCTGTGGCGGAGCGTTTGAAGGGCTCGATAAAATCATCGAACTGCGAATAGGCGATAGCCGAATGGGCTTCAACGCCGAGGTGAAACGCAAGGATAAATACAAAATCGGCGAAATACTGAGAAAGGTAGAACCGGACGACCTCATAAGCTTCGGCCTGATCCCCGAAATAGTAGGGCGCCTGCCGGCAGTCATGGGCCTCGACCAGTTAGACGAAGAGTCGCTGCTCAGAATCCTGACCGAGCCGAAAAACGCGCTGACGCGGCAGTACCAAAAACTGTTCGCGATGGAGGGCGTCAAACTGACGTTCGCCAACGACGCGCTCAAAGAGGTGGTAGACACCGCCGTCAGAAAAAAAACAGGGGCAAGAGGGCTGCGCAACGTCCTGGAAACATGCCTGCTGCCCACAATGTTCGAACTGCCGTCAAGAAACGACATCGCCGAGGTCATCGTCAGCAAGGAGGCGGTGATGGGAAAGACCCAGGCAGTGTACGTCGTGAAGGACGAAGAGGGCAAGAAATCCGCGTAATCTATCGGGGCGAATAAATATTCGTCCCATTTACTGCATTTCCCTTAGAAATAATGTATATTGATAATACCCGGTATTTGATATCTGTATTGATTTATGGATATTGATATACAGGTATTGACATTGACATTTATTCCGACCCCCGGATATCGGGACTTGTTCCGACTTTGGGGTGACATTTATTCCGACCTTTTGGGAGGCCTTATGAGATCACCGTTGTCTGCCGTGTTCGCTGCTGTTTTGCTGATGGGCGCTGTTGCCGTCCAGCCTGTTTGGGCCGGGACCATGCAGGTGGAAAATCTGAACCGCGGGCTTATCGCCATCCGGCAGGGGCAGGGGTACTATCTGTCCTGGCGGCTTTTGGCCAACGAGCCGTATAACACCGGCTTCAATGTCTACCGCGGAACGACGCGGCTGAACAGTACGCCAATCACCGGCGCGACGATTTATACGGATGCCAACACTCCGGTGCAGACCGGAACCAGTACTTATACTGTCCGCGCGGTCGTCAACGGTACCGAGCAGGCGGCGAGCGACCCGGCGATAATCATCGCCAATACCGACGGCGCGAACGCGGGTTATATCCACATCGACTTGCAGCGTCCGCCGAACGGTGCGCAGGGCGGTAACTACTCGCCCGGCGACGGCAGCACCGGCGACCTTACGGGCAACGGCGTCTACGACATCGTCCTGAAATGGGACCCGTCCAACGCGCAGGACAACGCTAACTCCGGTGTTACTGATAATGTGCTCATCGATGCGTATACGTTGACGGGTACGCGGCTGTGGCGTATCAACCTGGGCCCGAACATCAGGGCCGGCGCCCACTACACCCAGTTTTTGGTGTACGACTTTGACGGCTGCGGCAAGGCAGAGGTGATGATGAAGACCGCGCCGGGAACGCGCGACGGTACGGGCGCGCTGCTCAGCATGGGGCCGGCCGCGACGGCCGATCACAGTGCCGTCTACCGCAATTCGAGCGGATACATTCTCACCGGCCCCGAGTACCTGACGGTTTTTGATGGCGCGACCGGCAAGGAACTCGCCACGGTCGACTACTGGCCGGCCCGCGGCACGGTGAGCAGTTGGGGCGACAACTACGGCAACCGCGTCGACCGCTTCAACGCCGTAGTAGCGTACGTAGACGGCGAGCGCCCGACAGGGGTTTTCCAGAGGGGCTACTACACGCGCCAGACATTCGCGGCGTGGGACTGGCGCGACGGCCGGCTTACGCAGCGGTGGAGGTTCGACTCGGGTACTTCCGGCAACAGCGCCTACGCCGGGCAGGGCAACCACAGCCTGAGCGTAGCCGACGTAGACAACAGCGGCCGGCACTCCATAATCACCGGCTCGGCCGTTATAAAGTACGACGGCACAGGGTTCCACACAAAGGGCTACGGCCACGGAGATGCCCTCCACGTAGCGCACATGATAAAGAATAACCCATACCCGCAGATATTCATGCCGCACGAGAGCGGCAGCATCGGAGTATCCCTCAGGCACGCCAACAACGGCGATGTGCTCTTCACCGTCAACAACAGCGCTGACGTAGGCCGCGGGGCCGCCGCACACCTGGACTCCGCCGTGGCAGGGTTCCAGTTCTGGGCGGCAGGAGGCATGGGGCTGTACGACATCAACGGAAGAGTGATAAGCACAACCCTCCCCAACAACGGGAACAACGAGGGCGTGTGCAATTTCGTAGTCTGGTGGAGCGGGCAGCTCTCCCGCGAACTGCTCAACAGAAACCAGATAACAAGGTGGAGCGTGGCCCGTAACACAGGCTCACGTCTTTTTACCGCGACTGGCGCGGGTTCAATCAACGGAACCAAGTCTACACCGATACTGCAAGCCGACCTGTTCGGCGACTGGCGCGAAGAGGTGATATGGGCATACGGGAACAGCGCGCTGCGGATATACACGACGACCATGCCGACAAGGCACAGGTTGGTGACGCTCATGCACGACCCAACCTACCGCGTAGCGGTAGCGTGGCAGAACTCGTCGTACAACCAGCCGCCCCACCCCGGCTACTACATAGCCAGCGACATGGATTTCCCGCCCCCGCCGCTAAATGTAGCGGTAGTAGGTGGCGGTACCATCACTCCGCCGTTAGTTCTGCCGACAATAAACATCACTGAGCCGGCCAACAACTCGATGTTTATGCCCGGGCAGAGTATCCGCCTCGCGGCGACGGCGTCTGTCTCCTCCGGCAGCATAGCACAGATAGAGTACTCTCTCGGTGCTTCTCCGGGGGCGGTTCAAAATGAGTTATGTATGGGCATCACGGTTGCGGGTGCCTCCTCCAACAGGGTATGCAATGTGACCTCGCAGGGCGGAACGTACACCATCACGGCTACAGCGACGACCGGCGACGGCGCCACAAGGACGTCGGCGCCTGTGAACATTACGGTAGGCAGGTACATCGGCTCCGGTGATTTTGTTGACAGCCTGGTCCTTTTCGATCTGGCGAACGTTTCCGCGTGGTCGATGAACGGTAATTTCGCTGCCGGCGCAAAGGCCTACGGCGACCGCGAGCACACCGTGGCGTCTATTCCCGCGGCAATGCAGGGCGCGGATTGGGTGAGCCCGGCTATGGACACAAGGAGCCGCACGGCGCCCGATACGCTGGCCAGGTTCAAGATGGCGAAGGACGGCATCGTCTACATTGCCCACGAAGACAGGGTAAGCCCGAGGCCGGCGTGGCTCGCTGCCCGCGGGTTCACGGCTATCACCCAGAACATGACGGTTAACGATATCACCACCACCCCGGCCACCGCCCGCCCGTTCACGGTTTACCGCAGGCAGTTCTCGCAGGGCGATGTAGTGGCGCTGGGGCCAAACTCAAGCGACGGCACTACAACGTCCATGATGTACATGGTAGCGGTGGCGGACCCGGTGTCAACGTCGATATCGGCGAACAACAAGGCGAAAATCTACACAAACTCGCTTAACGCGGCCCGCGCAGGCAACAGCGTCAGGATAAGCTACTCGGTGAAGGACAGGAGCAGCGTGAAGCTCGACCTGTTCGACATCAAGGGCAACCGCGTCAGGACGCTTGTCAACACATCGAAAGATGCGGGGGCGTATAATGAATATGTATCGATGGACGGTTTGGCGGCGGGGATGTATGTCGTCAGGTTTAATGTGGGTAAGCAGGTGTTGCGTGACCGGGTTTTAATTGCGAAATAGACGACAAAATTGTAGGGGCGACCGTCCCCGGTCGCCCGTCCGGTCGGTGTCATACAAATAATAATTTGTCTAATATTGTCTGAATCAGGATTTACAGGATTATAGGATTAACAGGATAACGTCAAAAGAAAAAACATCATTTATTGACGTTGATTTGGGTTTTTAATCCTGAAAAT
>Ga0123356_10005579_pt1 | contig 12796 bp, 3 predicted proteins | sample TergutEmb28metaG_2_FD_92546 | JGI IMG/M metagenome (GOLD analysis project Ga0123356, IMG submission 92546) | Embiratermes neotenicus P3 segment gut microbial communities from Petit-Saut dam, French Guiana - Emb289 P3 | ecosystem: Host-associated > Arthropoda: Insects > Digestive system > Gut ... | reverse complement strand
TCCGTATTTATCGCAGGCTTCGATTGAAAGTTTATCATTTACAGAGCCGCCCGGCTGAATAATCGCTTTTATGCCTGCTGCAGATGCAGCTTCGACAATGTCGGCAAACGGGAAAAAGGCATCTGATGCCAGAACTCTTGCAGGGGAATGATCTTTCCACGGACTGCCGCCGGTATCTGCCGATTCTTCGGACAGCGCTTTCATAACGGCAGCGCTTCTATCCAGCGCCTGTTTTGCAGGCCATATGCGATTTACCTGTCCGCCGCCGATACCTGTTGAAGCAAGGTCTTTAACAACAATTATTGCATTGGATTTTACAAATGTTACAGCTCTCATGCCGAAAATCATATCTGCAATATCGCGCTGTTCGGGCGCAGTTTTTGTTACAACTTCCCACTTTTCAATAAAATTGCGGTCGCTTTGCTGAACCAGCATTCCGCCGTCTACAGAAATATATTCGTATTTTTCTGCGGAAGATTTATCAAGTTTGATAATACGCAGATTCTTTTTCTTTTGTAAAATCTCAAGCGCCTCATCGGAAAAATCCGGCGCTGCAACAATTTCCAGGAATAATTCGCCAAGCCTTAATGCAGTTGCTCCGTCAACTTTTGTGTTACACGCTATTATTCCGCCGAAAATCGAGACAGGATCGCATGCAAAAACTTTATTGTAAGCGTCAAGAAGCGTGTTTCCAAGCGCAATTCCGCATGGTGTATTGTGTTTAACCGCAACACAGCAGTTCTTTTTCTTGTCTTCTGCAGAAACCAGACGTTTTACATCATCTTCTCCTACAGGTTTTGTACCATCGGCTTCAAGGCCAAAAGCGCATACAATTTTCCATGCAATATCCAAATCGCGGATATTATTATAACCAAGTTCCTTGCCGTGAAGCTGCTTCATATTACCAAGTACGCCGGGGCGATCTGTATTCAGGTAGAGAGCAGCAGACTGATGTCCGTTTTCACCGTACCGCAATCCCTGCCCCATTTTTAATGATAACGGCAGGAATGCAGGATATTCTTCATCAAGTAAATAGCGAGAAATTGCAGCATCGTAGGCTGAAGTAAGGTTAAAAACCTTGCCTGCAAGACGCCTTCTAAAATCGATAGGGACATTGCCGTTTTTTAAGCCTTCAATGGTTTGTGCATAATCGTTAGGGTCGGTAAGAACAATAACATCTTTATGATTTTTAGCAGCAGACCTAAGCATTCCCGGCCCGCCAATATCGATAAACTCGATTGTTTCTTCTGCACTAAGACCCGCCTGAACTTTCTCGAAAAACGGATATAGGTTAACGCAGACAAGATCGATGGTTTCCAGTTTTTGGGTTTTTAAGGTCTCAATATGGCTTTGTACATCCCTTCGCGCCAGAATACCTGCATGAATCGCAGGATGAAGGGTTTTTACGCGCCCATCAAGGCATTCCGGGAAGCCCGTAACCGATGAAATATCCAAAACAGGAATGCTGTTTTCCTGCAGGTATTTTGATGTCCCGCCTGTGGAGATAATATCCCAGCCGTTGTCACGCAGGAATGAAGCCAATTCCAGGATACCATCTTTGTAAAATACGCTGATTAGAGCACGTTTTTTCATGTTTTTTCCTAAATATTTAAAGGTTATTTTAAATATTTCAGAAATAAACTAACAAACTGCGGCCTAGAAGACTCGAACTTCCATACCTCTCGGCACTAGCACCTCAAGCTAGCGTGTCTACCAGTTCCACCAAGGCCGCAATCAGAATATATCTGAAACTAACGTCTTTTTATCAAAAAAGAGGTTTTTTGTCAATACTATACTATTATCCATTTTTGTCGATAATATAAGTATGAAAAAGGTAGCTTTTTTCCTTGCGCCATTGAGCGTTATTACGGTTTTATTACTGCTTTTTGCAGGCTGCGTGACCAAACCTGTCGAAGAAGAGCCGGTTGATATTATCTCTCTTGTGTTTGGATTATTGTCCAAAGGTGATAACAGCGCCAGGGGATTTTTCATGGGAGAGGTTGATGTAAATGCAACTGATCCGGACGGAAGAACTCCGCTTCATTATGCTGCAGAAAGAAGAGATGCCCAGCTTGCATCATTTTTTCTTGCGCTTGGCGCAAACCCGAATATCATTGACAAAGAGGGGGTAACTCCGCTTTTGATTAGTATAAATAGCGTTGATCCCACAGTTGCGCAAGTGCTTGTAACCGGCGGCGCGGACATTCATCTGCCGATACCGGGTGCAGATAATGCAACTGCTGCAATTCTTGCGCTTGACAGAGGCACTGCAATTTTCAGATCGATACTAACTGCAAACAATGTTAACACAACAGATAACAGCGGAAAAACAGTTCTTCATACGGCTGCAATTTCCGGCAACACCAATGCCGTTGGAGAAATATTAATCGTTACAACTACACCTGCAGTTTTATTAAATAAAAAAGATAATGACGATAAAAACGCTCTTGATTATGCATTTGAAAGAACCAATTCCAGAGTACATATGACAATCGCCGAACAATTGATTCTTGCAGGCGCTGTTTCTGATAGTCCGATTTTTAACTATTTTGGTCCTGCCGTTCGCAGCGCCAATTATAATATCCGCCGTAATGAAGGACTTGCTCCTATACATTATGCGGTTATGGACAATTATACCGGTCTTATTATTTTCCTTCTTGATAAAAAAATAGATCCAAACGTAAAAAGCACATCAGGCGCAACAGCACTCCATGAAGCCGTAAGATACGGAAACATCGATGTTATAACAATGCTCCTTGACCACGGAGCGGACATCAATGCAAGAGATGCAAGAGGCAATACTCCGCTTCATACAGGTATCCCATATGATGTATACAAAGATGTCGTTACAATGCTGCTAACAAGAGGCGCTGATCCCAATCTTCGCGATGAACACGGCGACACACCGCTTCATATTGCAGTTACACTTAACCGCTCTGCCGAAGGATTACAGGCATTATTAAACGGCGGAGGCGATGTTCACATAAGAAATATTAATGGAAAAACACCTTTATATGTTGCAGTTCAGGAACATCGTATTAATTTAATTCCGGTTTTATTAACCTATGGTTCAGAAATATTTGCTGCAGATAATACCGGAACAACTCCTTTTGATATCTCGGCAAGGGCAAATGACGGTACATTTAATTTACTTATAACACCGGAAACTGTTAACCAGAGAGACAGCGCTGGTAACACAATGCTCCATTCTGCTGTCAGAAACAGGGCAAATCCCGAACAAATCGGTTTTATACTTAGTCAACGCGCAATGGTTGATTCCAGAAACAGGGACGGAGATACAGCTCTTCATATCGCAGTAAGGATGAATCAGAGAGAAAGCGGAGAGTTCCTGCTTTCGCGCGGAGCAAGTATTTTCTCTCTTAATGCAGCAGGTGAAAGTCCGTTATTCATTGCTCTTGGAGGTTCAACCAGCCTTCGTGAATGGATGGTAAACTCTACAACCATAACGTCAAAAGACGGATTGGGAAATACAATGCTTCATTATGCCGCTGAATGGGGGTTTAATAATGCAATATCACTCATTATAAGAAGCGGAATACCTGTTGATGTTGCAAATGCAACAGGACAAACGCCATTGTTTATGGCAGTTAAGGGTGACAGTCCATCTACAATAAGAGTATTGGTTGAAAATAATGCCAATTTAAACACACGTGACACCCAGGGTAACTCTGTTTTACATGCCGCAGTACGCTGGAATGCAATAATTTCTGCAACATTTTTATTATCTTCCGGAATTGACATAAACGCGCATTCGTTAAACGGAAACACTCCTTTACATGATGCAGTAATACTAAGCATGCCGGAAATTGAAACATTACTTTTAAGGAATGGTGCAAATACAGAAGTAAGAAACATGGACGGCAATACTCCGTTTATGGAAGCTGTAAGAGGCGGTTTAATTCCTTCTATAGAAAAACTTTCACAGTTTAACGCTGATTCTTCCACAAGAAATACAAGGGGTGACACTCCTTTACATATTGCAGTTGGCATGGAAAGACTTGATATTATCAACATGCTTCTTAATATGGGCGTATCGATACATGCACGTAACACAAGAAACAGAACTCCGTATCAGGTTTCGTTAAGTATTTCTCCAAGAATAGTTTCTGCGCTTCTTGCCAACCATAGAATTAATATACCGGATGATTTTGGTAATTCGGCTCTTCATGTTGCATTACAGGAAAGAACATCTGACGAAATGATAAGAGCGATTGTTGCACAGGGAGCAAGAGTAAATGCAGTAGACAGCAACGGAAAAACTCCTTTACGTCTTGCAGTAGATATGGAAATGTGGCAGGCTGCAAAAATAATTTCTGATGCCGGAGCGGATCCGTTCCTTACTGCCGTTGACAATAAAAACCCGGCAGAAATTGCATTTACCAAAGGAGAAGAATGTATAAGAGCTTTATTCTCAGGCAGATCGATTAATGCAAGAGATAGCTCAGGAAATACAATTCTTCATCTTGCTGCGCGTTACGGTACTCCTCAGATTGTTTCTGTACTTTTGGAACTTGGAGCAAACAGAACCATCAGAAATATTGCATCAGAAAGTCCCAACGATATAGCAGTAAGATTTAATAGAAACGATAATTCTGTGTTGTTAAGATAATTGACACTCATTCCAAATTGAGCTAGATTGATACATGAGAGAGACTAGCTCATTTGGATAGAGCGTTAGCCTCCGGAGCTGAAGGTGGTGGGTTCGAATCCCGCGTCTCTCATTACCAAATTTGATGTTTAAGTATCGCTCCTTCGTACCAGTCTGTAGTTCTGTATCCAACAAGAATTGATTTATCTATAGATGTATAATTCAAAGCGCTGCCCGAAGGAAGGTTCCCTGCCCATCCGCCTGCTCTACCTGTCACTCCTGAGCCATCAATTGTTACTGGAACACCATTAAAGATAAATTCATCTGATAACGGAACTGTTTGAGTAGGCACTGTCATTACTTCCCATGCGCCTGTAAATCTGTCATTAGTATCTGTTCCGTCTTTTATTGTTTTACCATTAACAGAATCACTTGTAAAATCTACTCTCCAGGCAACCCTTATTGAATTTCTTGTTTCTGCAAAAGAATTATGAAAATATGTAATATATGGTACATATCTTATTATTGTTCCATGTTTTTCCTGTCTTACATTCAGCATTATTTTAGTTCCAGCAGAAAGATAGGTATCCACTCTTACAGTTTCTATTCCAGAATAATCTGGTCTTGAGTTTAATTCACGGCCATTTGTTGAAGGAATGTAAGCGTAATACAAACCGCCATTAAAAATATCATAGTATGCAAGATGTACATTGTTGTTATAATCAACTGTCATATCCACATGAGTACCGGCAGAAGATTGAATTATAACTGAATTTGACTGCCATACAGCCGTTGAAACATTATAAACTGTTGCGTTATCTGCATTTGCAGTTGATTCCGGAATACTGCCTCCATGAGAAAATACAAGATTCTGATTTATTCTGTCATACCATGTTATTACAGGAAGTCCATTTGAGAAACCTCCTGCTGCAGTATACTTGCCTCCTTTATGCACTGTTGAGCTTTTATTATCTGCTACTATCTGACCTTGCGGTATTCTTGAATTTGTTCCATAGGTTGTAGCGGCACTTCCTCCATTATCTGCAAAGTTACCTCCAACCACAGAGTTTGTATTAAAAGAAGCGCCAATAGCGCCGTAATGAAACACAACAGCATTATCATAACTGTTTCCGTCATAGTAACTTAAAAATATTCTTGTTGCTGTAGTATTGTTTCCTCTGTCTGCAGCAGGATTTATTGCTGTGTTACGGGCGCTAATACTAGGGAATTTTACACGATCTTCGTCTATTGTATTAATTCCGGTATGATTATTTGCTAAAGAAACCAAACGTCTTTTATTATTTCCAGCCATAGCAAAACTTGTTGTATTACCTGTTTGACCAGATACTGCTCTGCCATGGAAAGCAAAATAATTAACTCCCCGCGATGCTGCTGTAATATTAGAAACACCTGCGTACCAGTCTCCGTATTCATCAATTGCAAGGCCTGTATTTATATATCTGTTATACGAAGATTCTATTTTTAAAGGAGCATTATTATTAACTGCTATGTAAAACGCCTGCGCAGTTCCATCAGGTGAAGCATATAAAAAGTATCTGGTTCCGTCATTATTCATACGCATAACCGGATACTGTGCCGTCCTGTTATTAAATAAATATCCGGTATTCCATATATACATATAACGATCATCATTTAAATTATTATTGTTTAAATTATTCGGCTCCTTGTTATATTGCACATTATTATTGTTTATGTTATTTAAAGATGATAATGAATTAACCGTTACTACAAGCGGACCGGAATTAACTGTATTTACATTTGTATAAAATGAGTCATTATCGATTCTTACTTTTATTTTATTTTTATCCTCAGCAGAATCTGATCCGGAAACACCAGAAAGAGATGTTCCATTAATTGTTACAATAGTTTTATTTCCGTTTAAGTTAAAACCAATTATTTCGATTCTGTCATCTTCTGTATTAAAATTATTAGATGTTGATTCCCGTACCGGATACCAGCCTTTTGCCGATCTGTTAAATGTTGATGGATTACTTTTAAATGCATTTGATAGCGGCGTAATAATTTCTGCAATATAAGGAACTACATCAAATTTATAATTATCATTATTAGAAATATTTGATGGGTTTGGATACCTTGGTTTATCTCTTGCTTCAACAGTAAGTATGTTGTCTGTATTTGTTATGTTGTTTATAAAACTTGAGTCAAAATCCAGTCTCCAGTTAACAATATGACCATTCATATCAGGTAATCCGCTGTCTTCTATAACAAATTTCCAGCCATCAGAAAAATCATCAATTACTTCCCATTCGCCGTTTTCAAAAAAGGCAGCTCTTTGCCATGAATTATTGTTAAAATTGCTTATTTTAAACCAAATTTCTTTTATTACATTATTATCAAAAGATTTTCCCCTAAAACTAACCTTACCGGAAACCTTGGGATCACGGTCGTAGATACCTGTGCCATTTGTTGTAAATACAGCGGGAAGATCATTTTCAAGTTCAATATGTCCGTTATTTCTGCTGTTTTCATATAAGGAATTATCAGATGGAGATTTCCAGTAAAACGGATGAATATTAATTAACGGTTTTTGAGTATCAAAGTTGTCAATATCAATTGCAATAACATGAGCATCCGCTAACTGTTCGCTTTCTGTTTTTCCAATTGTTGAATCCCAAATTTTAATTGTAAAAAATCTTTGTCTCTGATTTTCAGGTAAAATACTTCCAACAGGATAATCACCTACAACAGTTTTGGTTTTATCAGAATCTCTAATTAACGTTGTATTTGATGAATCACCGTATAAATTATCTGTTAAAAAACCTGATGTTGTTATAATATTTGTTTCAAAGGTACCGGTTCTTTGAGTATTGTTTAAATCGCCAACATTATTATAAGTATAAATATCTGCTTTTCCTTCTCCATGATATTGATTCATGGCAGTAAATGTAACTCCTCGATAATCATTATTATCTGGTTTTACAAGAATTCCAAGATTTATCCATTCGTTAATATTAATACTGCCAGGATTTTTAATAGTATAAATATCACCGATTATAAGATTAATATTTTTTGTTAATTCTATTTCATTACGGTTTACATAAGATAACCTGTAATTAAATCCCGATTCAGATGTACTTCCTGGATTACCTTTTTTAGTTTCAAGCCTAATATTAAATTTACTGTTCCTTATTTTAAAATTATTAGTTACTGAATAATCATAATAATTACCAGGGTTTGCTTCGCTTATAAAGTTTTCGATTGAATCTTTACCGTTTATGTCTGTTCCAAGCCATATTTTTTCTATAACAGGATGATTATTTGCAACATATATTTCTTCTCTGTAATGCGATGCGTTTCCAGCAGTATCCAATACTACATAATTTAAATCGTACTTGCCATCCTTAAAAGCAGGAGCAAATGTAAAACGAACATACCATTCTTTTTTTAATGGATCAAGTTCAAAATATTGATAATATCTGGTATCCTTTCCTCCTTCTCCGTAATTTCCGTTTCCATTAATTACAAGACCGGCAGTTGTAGCATTATATGTTCCATTTGAAATTGGTTCATCAAAAGATGGGAAAAAAGGAAGGGTTACTTCTGTCCCATGATCAATAACAGAAGAAATTACAGGGTTAGAATTATACGGAAAAGGTTCAATCGTGTTTCTTCCTGTTATAACTTTTTGATTATCTCTAACCCATCCTAATGGGTTACCAGCAATATTAAGTACTGTTCCTGTTTCAAAACTAACCGGATCGCCGAATCCATTATTAGTTATACGTCCCTTGGAAAGATAAACAATAATTTTATCTATTCCCTGAACATTTATATCTGAATTACCTGTATCCCATGCTGTTCCTTTTAAATAATATTCACCTGTAATAATTTTGTTTCCTGTGTATCTGGCAGATGGATAATAATTATCAATTTTAAGATTTAATGTTTCCTGCTTTATAAAAGGATTTGGAGTTGTTGAATCCTGAACATTAATATAAATATTAAATAACCTTGCTCTGTTAGAAAATATTCCATCAAGAAAAGCATTTGTCTTATTAGTATTAAGCGGTATAAAAAGATAATATAATCTGTCATTTTCTTTTATTACCCAAGGTGTATTAATATTTATAAATTCTTCTTTAATATAATCTTTTTCTGCCCATCCATCACCGCTTACTCTAATACTTGCAATAGGCGCTGTAGCAGTTATTTTAGCTCTTATTATTTTAAAACCAGAAATAGTTTCACCAAAGCTATAATTCCTTCCTTGTGTTTCATTTGTTGGTTCTATTACATCCATAGAAGGATGATAATTTATAATTGTTATTTCTTCGATTGTTGGAATATCAGATGAAAATACAAGTTCAATTCTTGTAACAGGCTGATTAAGCCTTATCCATTTCGCTGAACCAGGATTATACATAGTAGAATCTATAGCCATTAATTCTACCCATACTCTTCTTAATTTACCTTCGGCTGTTAATGATTTACCAGAATTAAGAAAATATTGCCAGTTTACAATAAGTCCTTTATTGCCAATAATTTCTGCAAATTCAAAATTAGAATATGTATTTAAATATGTTTTGTTTCCTGAATAAGCAGGATTTAAAAATATTCCGCTTTCATGTTCAGTTTTTATAACAGATGGCGCTGCAGAAGATTCTCTCTGAGAAATATCCATAAAACAATCTTCGTCACGTTGAATAAGTACCCTTACCATTACACAATTAACATATTCATTATCTTTAGCAGTTCCGCTTAAGCGAACAACTCCTCCTGCCATTGAAAAATTATCCGGAAATGAATTAAAATTTGAAATTTCAACATAAGGTTTATCAGCATCAGGATCGATTATTATAACTACATTATAATAATTAATATTATTGCAGATATCTGTAATTTTAAAACTGATTGGTAATTCCCACAGGTTATTTTCATAACCATAAGGACCATACGGTTTAACAAAATCATTTCCAGTTTCATTAATATTACGGCAAAAATCGGAAATGTCTTCGATTGTCCAGTTCCAGCTTGAAAGTGAGCCTCCCCATTTTGAATCTATATTTGTTCCAGGATGATTTTGAATTGGACCTGTTATTGTATTTAATCCGGTATCAATCCAGCTTTCCTCACTTAACGTTAGCACTTCTTTTTTACCTAGTGCATAATACAATTTTGCTACCCTTTGGTTATCATCTGAAGTTCCTCTAAATATTACTTTGCTTGTTAATTCCACAGGAGAACCCGTTATAAAAAAATCATTATCTCTAATTATAAATCCTGAATTAACTTCCAAAGCAAAAGGTTCTGTAAATATTAATTCTGGTTTATCTACATCAATAATTAATTGTCTGTTTAAAATAGAAAAATTACCTTTATTATCAACTGCTTTAATATGTATATATGAATCATCAGATGATACATTATCAATTTTATTTTTTGGAATAGTTATAAAATATTGGAGTTCACCTACTTTTCCTGCATTGTCAGGTTTAGGAAAAACAGAAACTATTTTATCATGAGAGATATCATTAAATTTTTCATCTAATGTTTCATTAAAATGGGAATCTATTCTGCCAATTTGTGCGTACACTCTCCCCTGATCCATATTATTTGGACTGTATATTCTTATTTCTGCTGTAAAATCATCTTCATGATTATAATAACGGTTAAATGAATCCCATTCAATTACAGGTCCTGTTACAGAAATAATATCAACTGCCATAAATCTGTTAGGATGATCTTCTGTTGGAATCGATGTTTTTTCTGCACTTAATTCGTTATCTGTTCTGTACGGATAAATATTAATCTTTCCGAACATATCCATTACTCTTATTTTGTAACGGTATGTTCCGGTTGGTAAATAACTTGATGGAAACTTTAGTGAACTTAAATCCGGTAAAACCCATTTTCCATTTATTTTTTCAAGTTTTACCATAGGCCATCTGAATTGTACTGCTTTTAATCCTTTATTACTTAGCGGTTGGTTCCTGTCATTTAACATAGGACGCCATACACCCCATTTTCGTGTTTCACTTACGGCTGCATTGTCAGCGTCTAGTGTTATTATTAAACATGTATCATCCTGATCCTGCATTTCTCCGTCTTTGTTAACAGGCCAAATCATTATATGAGGATACCCCTGTTTGATACCGTAAAGATCTGTGGCGATTCCCATTAAACTGTTACTCTGATTAATTTTATCCGGAATAGTAAAATCTATAGTATCAAATTTATCACCAGAGACAAGAGGTATTGTCATTTCTATTTGCGGTGGTGAGTTTTTTATTGTGTATACAATATCTGTTGTTGTAGATTCATTCCCTGATGTATCAATTGCAGTTACCTGTGCTCTTATTGTTCCATCTATCATTCCTGTGGTATCAAGCTGTACATACCACAAACCTTTTGTATGTTTATGAATATTATCATCGCACCACGGCGGGCACGGCGGATACTGATTTGCCTGCAATCTTTTCTGCTGCGGTCTCCCATCTAGATCATTAAACCATATTGTCATATATACTTGATTGACACCAAATGGCTGCTCTACCTGAAGTTCTATGCAATTTAATGTCCCAAATAAAAAGGATCCCGGAGAATTATTGTTTTCCGGCATACTGATAACCGGCTTTTCTGTATTTACTTTCTCTCCAAGACCAATCGGCATATCACAAGTTGATAGAAAACCGCCTAAAATTAAAAATATAATTATAATACTTATTTTTCTTTCCAGCATAAAGATCCTCCTTTATTATTTAAGATAATAAAATGTCTTTTTATGCTTTATTTTTTTTTGGCTAAAATTATAAGTTTTTTAAAATCTGTCGTAGTTTTTATCGAGGATTTTACTAAAAAAAAGCCGTCTAGCACTTAAGAGTGACCAGACGGCTTGGGGATTTGTAGTTTTAGTGGTTACTTTTTAGTTAGTTCAGCCACCTGCAAACGAAGCCGCTCATTTTCTGCTTTTATGTTGTCTAATTCTGTATCTTTTTCGGCAAGCTTTGAATCTTTCTCAGCAACAACGCTCTGCCATTTTTCATCCGAGCGCATTTCACCTATTTCGATGGCAGTATGGTAATCTGAGTATTTGTCCATCTCGTACATTCTGCGGCTGCGTATACGGGCTTTTTCGTGTTCGTCCTGGCTAATCTCTTGTAATAGTGTCGCTGCCATATCAATTTCTCCCTTCACTTTAATTATATCATTAATTTGGTTTCTGTGCACAGGATCATCGGCATATTTAAAGAATAATGACCATTTTTCAAAAGATGTAAGCGTTTCTGCAGGTTTTTTAACAGCTTCATACAGTTTACTTAATTCGACAATTACAATATTGATCTGGTCTGTAAGCTGCTCTCCATCTTCGGTACGCAGCGAAAACCTATGTACAAAATCATAGCGATCTGGAAAGACAGTGTGTAAGGAAAAAGTAACCTGATATGTCCTTTTTAGGTCTCTATAGCTTACACTTTTTGACTTCTGAGAAGAATGAAGATCTGTAAGGTAGTAGGTGTATTTGTTTAAGAAATTTACCCGTACTACACCTGTTTCTAATCGTTCTTCACAGTGCATTTCCACATTTACCTGGTCGCCGCCGTCTACGGTACAGTTTACATCGAATCACTCTGCCTTCTCCTCGATATCCATAACAGGAAGTTGCTTGACTGAGAATGAAAAAAAGTGAGGAAAAATTGAAAATATTTTTACTTTTTACTTAACACAGATGAAGGCAAAAAAAGCCATCTGAGCACTTAAGAGTGACCAGACGGCATTAGAAACTCATTAAGTTATTACTTTTTAGTTAGTTCAGCCACCTGTAAACGAAGCCTTTCTATTTCTGCGTTACTGTCAGCAAGCTTTGAATCTTTTTCTGCTACTACGCTCATCCATTTTTTATTTACACGACTTTCAGCATCTGCTTGCCACTTGTCAATAAGACCGGCTCTTCTTAAAAATTGCTCCATTCTTTTTTCGTGATCTACTGGTGCTTTCCTTGTCATATACCTATCCTCCAATATTCTAGAATTTCCATGCGCTATTGCATAAGCGTATGCGTCTATTCGGGCTGACTTACCCTGTTGAGCTATCTTAATGCTTATAAGCTCAATGTCTGATCGATTTAACTTATTTCCAAGGTTCCTTAACCATACACAATCTTCAGCCGAAAGTTCCCGACTGTCGATTATTTGTATCGGAAAAATA
>Ga0123356_10005578_pt1 | contig 12797 bp, 12 predicted proteins | sample TergutEmb28metaG_2_FD_92546 | JGI IMG/M metagenome (GOLD analysis project Ga0123356, IMG submission 92546) | Embiratermes neotenicus P3 segment gut microbial communities from Petit-Saut dam, French Guiana - Emb289 P3 | ecosystem: Host-associated > Arthropoda: Insects > Digestive system > Gut ... | reverse complement strand
TATCTCAACCGAGCGGGTTTACCACAGAGAAGTTCGCCACTAATTAAACAGGCGCTCGTTCTCTGTGGAAAACCCTCGGGCTAGAAGAGCATAAGTTGTTGCAAAAAAGGGGAGGTTGACAAGGTGTTGATGGAGGTGCGTTATGTTAGCTAAGTAAACTGGTTAGTGCTGATGACTTTCAGTGTAATTTCAGCCAATAAGCGTTCTGCGGGTATCAGCCGGTGTTAATGAATGTGACAAGGAAAGCGTTTACGGCCTTGCACCTTTTGGGGGTTATCAAAATTAAGTAAATAGGAGTTCATATGAGCATTAATGACATTTTCAAAGTTAATGGGGATGGAGATGAGGAGAAACGCGCATGGATGGACATGTGTAAATTAGTTGTAGACATGGAAGAGTGTCTCGAAAATATCATGTCACATATCGTTGAGCGTACTGCAAGAGTTACGGAAGAACATGAACTAACGGAGGTTAGTCAGAATGTACGCGCCTTATGCAAACCGACTTTGATTGAAATGGAAAAAGTAAACACAAAAATAAACTCCGGTTACAGCTTAACTGATAAAAACAAAAAGAAACCAAGCAGTAAGCCACCAATCTAATTCATTGTATTCGGCTGATACCCGCAGAACGCAAAAGCAGTATAAAGCCCAATCATCACTAAGGATAGCAACAAAACAATTATCAACCAACTGAAGGAGGAATTAAATGTCAGCACATAAAGCAAAACAAGGTGCAGGGCGTCCCAATTCCTCAGGCAATATACTGGTGACGCCAGAATACCTTGAGGAACCGGATATAGAAAAACTCGGACTAGCACTAATTGCAGTTGCAAAAAGCATAGCCGAAAAGAAAAAGGCTGGAGAACTGGCTCTGAAAAATGGTGATTACACATGCAAAGCCAAAAAATCACATCCGCCTGTTGGGAAGGGGGATACCGTGGCATAGGTAATAGCTCACGATTCGGGCACAATGGAAAAACCGCTTCCATTGTGCCTGTGGGCAGTACCTCATCATTTAGCGGTCGTTCTTTCAAATGACACATGCCCAACGACAGGTCAACCGTGCCAAAAACTACATGGGAAGGAGGTTTTGCATAAAAGTTCCAGGTGGAAAATCATGAGGAGGAATGCCAGATGGACGATATTGTCCGCAGTCAGATTATTGCAGTTAAAAATACTGGTGAGGCTAATATGTTAGATAAACACAAAGCTGCAGAAATTGCTCTACGCGAGGGTTTTCATGACCTCGTCATATTTCTTGAAGCCTATGAGTCCGTCTATAGCAGATTCATTTTGACCGGTAAAACCGATAAAAATAACAAGGAGGAAAACTTATGAGCAGTAAAACTTCAATCACCAAAACCCCAAAAGCAAAGAATTCGCAAGCTATAACACCAGAGAAAAACACCCCTGAAACTGTCACTCCTGTAAATGCATCACCAGCAAATACCATATTAGAAAATGAGCATCCGCTTGTGATTAAGGTACCAAGAGACGGTTTCACCATCGAAAAGCTGGAGAACCTGAAAAAGATTGTCGCCAGTAAGGAAACTCTCATCAAAAAGGCTTTGGGTGCAGATAATCTGCCGATTGCAATGGAAGAAGACACACTCAATTTCCCTTGGTTTAAAATGACTGGTGAAGATGGTGAAACCGATGCCTACACCCGCTTCATTTGCGCCATTTGTGCTATGGCAAAGCGGCAATCGCGTGTGATTGCCGTGGAACGTGACACCACCAACGACAAGTTCACAATGAGGCTATTCCTAATTCGACTGGGCTTTATTGGCGAGGAGTACCGCACAGCAAGACGTATCTTACTAAAAAACCTAACCGGAAACGGTAGCTTCAAAAATGGGCAGCGACCCACTAAAGCCATCACTATCGACAATAAAACAGAACCTGTCATCATTGACAACGTTGTTTCGCCCAAAGTGGAAAACGCGAGTAATGAACCTGAAGTGAGTTAGCACCTTATTCGGCGGAAAAACCTAAGCCGCCACAACAACCAGCTTGCCTTGAAAACAAGCTGGTTTTCAAAGTAAGCAAGAACATAGAATACAAGGCAAAAACCCTTGATTCATACTAAATTCAGAGGTAAGATCAAGATCCCAGTATACCACAAGTATTAAGCGAGAAAGGAGGCCGGGACGTGGGAATAATTAAAACAGTTACATCACAGGGCGATTTCATGCAAGCTATGACGTGCAACATGACTCCCAAATTCGCTGTAGCATATATTAGGGTTTCGACACCAGAGCAAGCCAAGCGCGGTGGTGGTGATGCCGAAGGGTATTCCATCCCAGCCCAACGTGATGGTATTCATAGAAAAGCCGGTTCTTTGGGTGCAATTGTTGGTAAAGAGTTTGTTGACAGAGGTGTTACCGGTACGAAAGCCGACCGAAAAGAACTGCAAAAAATGATGAAATATATTAGCGAAAATAAAGACCGCATAGACTACGTCATTGTGCATAAAGTTGACCGACTAGCCAGAAATAGAGGCGATGACGCCGACATTACCAGAACACTGCAGGAAGCGAACATTCAACTGGTATCGGTTTCCGAGGGCATTGACTACACGCCGTCAGGCATGTTGCTTCATGGAGTGCTCAGCACCGTGGCCGAGTTTTTCTCCCGTAACCTGTCCACCGAAGTAATAAAAGGGATTGTTAAAAAAGTAGATAAAGGTGGAACACCGACCAAAGCACCTCTTGGTTATATAAATATTCGGGAATATGATGAAGAAGGCAACAGAGACAGTCGTGTGGAAGTAGACAACGAGCGTTCTCCATTGGTCAAATTAGCATTTGAAGAATACGCTACAGGCAAGTGGTCACTTTCTTCGCTGGCAGAACACTTGGCAGACCTTGGCCTTGCATCGCGCAAAACGAGAAAGCTACCTTCAAAGCCTATCGGCAAAAAATCTCTGCATAAAATGCTGATTAATCCCTACTATAAAGGCATTCTCACCTACAAACATGTACAATACCCCGGGAAACATGAGCCACTGATTGACGAGACGACATGGGGCAAAGTTCAGGAAATCCTAAAAACCCATGCCTGTGGCGAACGCACACGGATTCACGAGCATTACCTAAAGAGTACCGTCTATTGTGGCAATTGTGGTTCCCGCTTGATTATCCACAACGCTAAATCTAAGTCCGGGGCTATTTACCCATATTTCATCTGCTCTGCTAAACATAACAAAACTAACGATTGTCGCCAACGTTCCCTCCTGATAGACGAAATAGCGGATAAGATAGCGGAGCTATACAGTCGGATTTCTTTCACTAAAGAGTTTCGAGACCTTGTACAGCAATGGTTTACCACGCAAGCACAAAAGCTATCTAAGCAGTCCGAAGGAGAGCAAAAACGACTGAAATTACAGGAGGATAAGCTGGAACGGCAGCAGCGTAAACTGCTACAAGCTCATTACGCCGATGCTATACCGCTACATTTACTAAAAGAAGAGCAAGACCGGATTAATCGGTCACTAAAGACTATAGCCGACCAGATTAAGGTTCTCCAGAGTGAATATATCGATATTGTAAAACATCTGGATGGTGCATTTGAACTGCTTGAGGACTGTGGCAGGATGTACGACTTAGCCGGAGACTACGAACGTAGGTGCTTCAATCAAGCGATATTCTCTAAAATAAAAGTTCATGAAGACCTTAGCCTTGAACCGGAATACGCTGAACCATTTGACATGCTACTAAATTCGAATGTATGTACACTAAAAAGTGAGTTTGAAAAATATATCATTAATGAAAAAGATGAGCAGGTCAATCCCCCTGCTCATCTCACGTTATCCGGCTTCATTGGCGACCTGAAAAACAAAACACGCTCCCAAATAGCTGATTTTTTTGGTGCGTGTTTGAGTAAGAACCGAATGGTGCGGGTTAAGAGACTCTAACTCTCGACCTCTTCCTTGGCAAGGAAGCGCTCTAACAACTGAGCTAAACCCGCGTACACCTAAATGATAGCGTAAAATTACCATAGCAACAAGTCCTAAGTTCGTGTATAATGCAAGTATAACCTTAAAGGAGGAACATGGACGGAACAATCATTTTCATTATCATAGGATGCGTCATTCTGGCGACTATCGCCTTCATTTGGGCCACCTATAACGGACTCGTTAGGCTCAACGAGCAGGTCAACGAGGCCTGGTCAGACATTACCGTCCAGCTAAAATACCGCGCCGATCTTATCCCTAACGTCGTCGAGACCGTCAAGGGTTACGCCAAGCACGAAAAAGAGGCCTTCAAAGACGTCACTGAAGCACGCAGTCAAGCCATGGGCGCTAAGAGCGTCAAATCCGCCGCCGCTGCCGAAGACGCCATCACTGCTAGCTTGTCCAAAATCTTTGCCATTGCCGAAGCTTACCCCGATCTAAAGGCCAACGAGAACTTCAAAGAACTCCAACGACAGCTTCAAGATGTCGAAGACAAGCTTCAAGCCGCTCGCCGCTTCTATAACACTGGCGCCAAAGAGCTTAATGTCAAGATGAAAATTTTCCCATCAAACATGTTTGCCCAAAGTCTTGGCTTTAAGGTCCGAGATTATTTCGAGGTCAAAGAAGAAGAAGCTGAAAAAATCGCTGAGACACCAGACATTAAATTCTAAGTCGCTAAAATGTATAAACATATCGCCGCTAATAAACGCAATACTGTCCTTGTCATGATGGGCTTTGTCGTGCTTATCACGTTAATCGGCGCGCTGTTTGCTTGGCTCAACAATAGCTGGTCACTCATGATTTGGTTCTCCGTAATCGCAATCGTCTACGCTGTTATCCAATACTATGCCGCCAGCAGTCTAGCCGTCGCCATGACTGGCGCCAAGGAGATCCAGAAGTCCGATAACCTGCGCCTCTATAATATAGTCGAAAACCTCTCCATCACTACTGGCCTGCCTATGCCAAAAGTTTACATTATCGACGATCCTGCACCCAATGCTTTCGCCACTGGTCGCGACCCCAAACACGCTATTGTCGCAGCAACCACTGGTCTGCTCAAAATCATGGACGACAAGGAACTCACGGCGGTCATGGCGCACGAAATGGCCCACGTCAAAAATTACGACATTCGTGTCGGTATGATTGTTTTTGGTCTGGTTTGCGTTCTTGGCCTTATTTCTGACATCGGTTTACGTATGTTGTTTTTCAGCGACAGTCGTGACCGTAGTCCTGTCGCCCTCGTCATCGCACTCTTTACGATCATCCTCGCCCCCATCGCCGCTAGCCTTGCGCAGGCCGCTATCTCTCGTCAACGTGAGTATCTGGCCGACTCTTCTGCCGCGCTCATTACGCGCTATCCCGAGGGCATGGTTGCCGCGCTCAAAAAGCTCGAAGCTCACGCCCGCCCCATGCGTCAACAGAACGCCGCCACTGAGGCGCTCTTCATTGCCAACCCTCTCAAGAAATCTTTCATGACCAATCTTTTCTCAACTCATCCTCCTCTCGAGAAGCGCATCAAGAGACTCGAAGATGGTAAAACTAAGTTTTAAAAAAGAACTCTTAGACCCCAAGCCTCGTAAAACCTTTCGCCAAAGTTTTTACGAGCACCGCGATCGGATCTGGCACAAAAAAGCCGAGCGCGTCAGGCTACATAGATCGTTCAAGCGATCTTATGGCGAAGATTACGCCAGGCCCCTAGAAGCCCCCGGTTTACTCAGTTTTGCCATGACTACACTCATCTTTCTGCTTACGCGCTGGAAGCTCTTTGGCGCTTTACTGCTCACGGTTGTCGTCATGAACATCTTTCTCGTTGGCATCATGCAAGAGTCGACCTATGTCACTTTCCAAGACACCCTAGATGAAACCAACGAATATCTTACCGGCGGTCAACTGGGCCAAGTCGCCAAAGCTGGATTATTGCTAGTATCGACCGTTACCACCGGCGGACTCAATTCTAGTATGGGCGAAGTCCAGCAAGTTTTTGCCATCCTCCTGTTCATCATTGTATGGCTAGTTACAATTTACCTTATTCGTCATATCATCGCGGGCAACAATCCACGTTTTCGTGACGGTCTTTACAATGCCCTTAGCCCGCTTATCTCCAGTTTTCTGGTTTTTCTCGTAGTTTTCTTGCATCTCATACCCATTTTTATCGTCATCATCACTTACTCTGCCGCTGTCGCTACCGACTTTCTCTCCACTCCGCTATACGCCTTTGTCTATTGGCTGTTTTCCTCTGGACTCATCTTGCTTTCGTGCTATTTATTGCCCGGTTCGGTCCTCGGTCTTGTCGCCGTCAGCGCTCCTGGCATGTACCCTATGGCGGCCATCAATACCGCCTCAGACCTGATGGCCAGTCGTCGTATCAGATTTATTCTCCGTCTAGTTTTCGTAATTTTCTTCCTATCTGTACTATGGGTCGTCATAATGATGCCGATCATATTGCTCGATTTCTGGATCAAGAGTGCCCTGGATTGGACCAATGGTCTGCCCATCGTACCATTCTTTCTGCTTGCCATGACTTGCTTCACCTCCATTTATATTTCAGCTTACTTCTATCTGTTTTACAGGAAAATGCTCGATGATCCCAACTAAAATTTCAGAGCGAGCCGCCAAATTGCGCAAACTAATCGACGAGTATCGTTATAATTACCACGTCTTAGACAAATCCACCATGTCCGAAGCCGCAGCTGACTCCCTTAAGCACGAGCTTGCCGAACTGGAAACCAAATATCCTGAACTCATCACCCCCGATTCGCCGACTCAACGCGTTGCCGGCAAAGCGTTGGACAAGTTTGCCAAAGTCCGCCACTCTCAGCGTATGGTTTCATTGGCCGATGTTTTTTCCGAGGCCGAAATCAAAGATTGGCTTGCTCGTATCGATAAACTTGGCGTCCACCATCCGGAATTGTTTGTAGATATAAAAATGGACGGCCTGGCTTGCGCCTTGCTTTATGAAAACGGCCTACTGAGGACTGCCGTCACACGTGGCGACGGCATTATCGGCGAAGATGTCACCATGAATGTGCGTACTATCGAAAACGTTCCATTAAATGTCCCAGAAACTGGCCGCGTCGAAGTTCGCGGTGAAATTGTCATTTTTAAGGACGACTTTACCCAGCTAAATGCCGAGCAAAAGGCTTCGAAGCGACCTCAGTTTGCCAACCCTCGCAATCTTGCTGCTGGCTCTATCCGTCAATTAGATCCGCGCGTTGCCGCCTCGCGCCCACTCAAATTTATAGGTTACGACGTCATCAGCGATACTATTCCGACTTACAAAGATGCATATGCATTTCTTAAAACGCTTGGCATTCGCACCTCCGGCCAGCAAACCGTTTTCAAAAACCTATCAGGCGTCATGAAGTTCTTGAAACGACTGGAATCTTCGCGCCACAAATTACCTTTCAATACCGACGGCGCCGTTATCAAAATCAACAACCGCGAGCTTTTCAAGTCGCTCGGCATTGTCGGAAAAACTCCTCGTGGCGCCGTCGCTTTCAAATATCCCGCCGAAGAAGCCACTACCTTGGTCAAAGACATCGTCATATCCATCGGCCGCACTGGCGCCGCCACGCCCATTGCAGTACTCAAGCCAGTTCGCGTCGCTGGTAGCAGAGTTAAAGCCGCCTCGCTCCACAACGCCGACGAAATCGCCCGACTCGATGTCCGCATTGGTGACACAGTGATTATTTACAAAGCTGGCGACATCATTCCGCAGATCCAAAAAGTCCTCACCGACCTCCGCCCTCAAGATTCCGCACCCTTCGACTTCGAAATCGCCCTGCGCGAGCAATACCCGGAACTGCAATTCGAACGCTCGCCTGTCACTCTGCGCGAAGCTCCCTCCGAGTCTGCAGAATCTCCTCCTGACATTACGAACGAGACGAAACAAACCACGGGCGTCATTTATCGCGTCAAAGGCGCCAAACCCACCGAAATCTTGAAGCGCTCCATCGAATATTACGCCAGCAAATCTGCTCTAGACATCGAAGGTCTTGGCGAAAAAAATGTCATAGCTCTAGTCGACTCCGGGCTCGTCGCCGATATCGCCGACCTATACAAGCTCACGCCGGAGCAAGTCGCACGGCTCGATCGTTTTGCTAAAATTTCCGCCCACAAATTAGTCACCGCTATCCAAGCTTCCAAACATCCATCACTTGCCAGATTCATCACTGCGCTCGGCATTCGTCACGTCGGCTCGCAAACCGCCATCAACCTCGCCAACCATTTCAAATCTTTCAACAAACTTGCCGCCGCCGATCTCGATGATCTTCTGACACTTGATGGTATCGGTATCATTGTTGCCGATTCTGTCGTGGCTTATTTTGCCGATGAAGACAATATCAAACTGCTCGACAAGCTACATAGTGTGGGCCTAAGACCTACATACATGGAAAGCGCTGACGGCAAACTTTCCGGCATGTCTTTTGTCGTAACCGGAACTCTAGACAGCATGGACAGGGAACAAGCTGCCGAGCGCATCCGCGAACTCGGTGGCGAATTCCACACAAGTGTTGTAAAAAATACAACATATCTCGTCGCCGGGCACAACCCCGGCCAGTCCAAACTCAAAAAAGCCCAAGAGCTCGGCACCCGCATCCTCACTGAACCCGAATTCCTAAAAATTTTAGACGCCAAACCATAATGAAAAAAGACGAAACCGCCAAGACAAATACAATCTTCATAGCAAAATTATTATCGCTAATCATACTATCTCCAATCATATACTTCGGCATAATACATCTCGTAGTCGTATCACTCATAGACACGGTGTTGCAATCGTACATTTGGATTTCCCTTATTCTGCTAATAAACATAGCTCCTCCCGCAATTTGGTCAGTTATATTCTATGTATTCTCAAAGAAAAATAAGGAAAAAATAAAAATTATATTCAACAGTATACTAGCAGCAAGCATATCCATGTCAGCGCTCGTGGTGCTCAATTGGCTCTTTATGCCGGCCTGGCTCTTTATGTCGTTGTGGTTCGAAATTTTTCCGCTGTTGCAATCCATCATGTTCTTTCTTACATTTTTCGGACCAATTGTTGTTGTCAGCTACTTTGTCGGACTACTAATCGCAATTTTTTATAAAAATAAAAGGAAAAATACATGAATATCGATATCAAAAAAGTAAAAATAATCACCACATCACCCAAAGAGAATGTTGGCGAAAGTAATCTATGAAGAGACGAAACAATACCATGAAGAAAATCTTTTCAAAAAATACGCTAATAATTGCAGGAATCACCTATGCATCAATTGCACTAACCTTTCTTATCGGCTACTTAATTCCCTCCAGCGACACTTGGCCATCTTTACGTAGTTTGTATGGAATAACATTAAGCATAATGATGTTTCCGTTTATAGTTACCGGAGGCATCATTTACATAGTCATAAAGCTAAAGCCAAATGTCAAACCTACAATTATCGGATACTTAATACTAATAGCCGGAATTGCCTGCTGCATACTGATCGGGAGAGATATAGCAATGAGGGATGCCATTCTTGGCATTAGTGCATCACATATCGAGGGCAATTTGCCAGAAGACGAAAAATTTGACGAATATTTGCACAGAGATATAAAAAAATATTTTAGTAATATCGGGAATAATATAGAGATCGAATATGAGCTATTGCGAAAGAAACCAACGCAGGTCGGAGTTTCTCTTCCAAAATATTATATCTGGGTTAGAGTTTATGAAAAAAATGATCGCACATTAATAACAGAAGGCGTCATGAGGGTTGCCGCAGTTAAAAAGCAAGGTTTTGACGTTACGAATTATTTGGAAAAAAATAAACTGAAATCTAATATTGAAGCAATAAATGACATATTCCCCCAAGCACTACATGATGAAATAAAAAAAAGAGCTAAACTATAGGAGAACGTTAAGGAAGGAGATTATTAAAAAAAATTAAAAAACAAGCAAATTTTATTCCAACTGAGAAGCTTGACCAAGTGTTCAACGACGCCCTTGGCAGAATGGGCAAAACTTTGAAAATCAATCGGCTTCGTCTCGTCAGTTATCCATTAAGCAATTACATCGAACATGAAATGTATTTTTACCTAATCAATAAAAATGGCGGGGAAAACATAAAATGCCTAGATATAGATCAAACAGGCTATGAGCTAAACGAACTGGATGATTTTATTATTTTCGACGAAAATGAAATTATAATAAATACTCATGACAACAAAGAAGTTTTGCTCGGCTCCTACCACCTAAAAGATGATAATAATCTGTTCAATGAATTATTAAACGAATTCAAGTCGCTATTTGACGAAGGACAAGATTTCGAAAAATGCTTCAAATTTGACGAAAACATCGTAAAGGACTTAAAAGAAAACAGAATAATTTAAGAATCCTACCAGCGGTAATTGGCAGCCTCTCGGTTTTTCCACTCTTGACGACCATCTCTGCTTCACGTAAACTAAAAACATAAAGGGCATGCTCCCTAGTAAAACATGCCCTATGGTTTGAAGAACTCCTACTTATTTAAGTGGAGTTCTTCAGTTTCCGCACTCTACGTCGGAGTATTTCGATAGAAATGACTACCTCCGTTAGCAGTCTTGACATGCGAGTGCTAACCACATAAAATAGAAGCATTATGATGGATGAATTTTCTGAAATTATGAATCATTTAAGCGAGAATGCTCGTTTTGCTTTGCAAAAAGCCGACTTTTATAGCAAACGCTACAATCAGGGCTACATGAGCACCGAGCATATCTTGATGGGCGTTTTGGCCCAAGATGTCTCAACTGGTGCAAAATTCCTACGCGACGAAGGCACCAACTTAAATGACATTGAACAGGCTCAAGGTAAAGTCGCGGTTGACGTTCCTGCCACCCCTATGGCCATGATGTCACTCAGCGAATCCGCCGTTCTCACCCTGCGTATGTCCATGAATTTTGCTCAAGAAAACGGCCTCGACCTCATCGGCACCGAGCACGTCATTTACTCTCTAATTCGTCAACCCAACTCCAGAGCCGCTTCGCTCCTCACTAAAGTCGGCATCAATCTCAATCAGCTCGCCAATCACATTGAAGATCTCGCCGAAAAACAGGCGCAGGAAGCAAAAATCGAAAGAACTAAGCAAAAAGCCGGCAAAAAAGCCAATTTCCGCTGGCTCAATCGCTATGGCACAGACTTAACTGAAGAGGCCTCCCGCGGCAAGCTCGACACCGTCATCGGTCGCGATCAAGAAATCGAGCGCGCCATTACCGTACTTTGCCGCCGCACCAAATCCAACCCTGTACTCATAGGCGAAGCTGGCGTTGGCAAAACCGCCATCGTTGAAGGTCTCGCTACTCGCATCGCCAAAAATAATGTGCCGGGCAAGCTCATCGGCAAACACGTTTATCAAGTCGATCTCTCCTCGGTCGTTGCTGGCACCAAATTCCGCGGCGAATTCGAAGAGCGCATCAAAGGCGTTATCGACGAAGCCGTTGGTGACGATTCGGTAATCCTATTCATTGACGAGCTTCACTTGCTGAGCGGTGCCGGTTCTGCCGAAGGCAGCATGGACGCGGCCAATATTTTAAAACCCGCGCTTGCTCGCAGCAGCCTCAATCTCATCGGTGCCACTACAATCGACGAATATCGCAAACATATCGAAAAAGACAAGGCCCTCAGCCGGCGTTTTCAGACCGTCATGGTCAATGAGCCATCGGATACCATCGCTCTGCGCATTGTAAAAGGCATCAAAAACCACTATGAATCTCATCACCAAGTCACCATACCCGACGAAGTTCTCGAACAAGCAATTTATCTGTCTAGTCGTTACATTAATGACCGCTTCATGCCCGATAAAGTCATCGATGTTATCGATGAAGCCGCTGCTATTGCACGTGTTTCCGTCGATAAAAAAGGCGGTAGTCTCTACAAAAAATACAAAATCGAACAAGCCGAAATTAGCCAAAAAATCGAACTCGCCGCCGAAATGCAAGACTACGAAAAAGCTGCACTCTACAAAACCCGCTTAGCTCAAGTTAACGAGTCCATCAAAAAACTCGAAAAAGATACCAAAAACCTACCCGAAGTTCCCGAACTCACTTTTGATCATCTCGCCACCGCCATCAGTCTCAAAACTGGCATTCCCGTCAGCAAAGTCCACGGCAGCGAACAGAAAATGTTGAACAAACTTGAATCTCACCTCGAAAAATCTATCATTGGCCAAAACGAAGCCATCAAAGTAGTAAGTAAAGCCATTCGCCGCGGCCGCTCTGGTATCGCCAGTGCTAATCGTCCGATTGGTTCGTTCATCTTTCTCGGCCCAACCGGCGTGGGCAAAACCGAACTCGCCAAAGTCATCGCTAAAGAAGTATTCGGTGGCGAAAACTCCCTTATCAAAATCGATATGTCCGAATTCGGTGAAAAACACAATGTTTCACGACTGGTCGGCGCGCCCGCTGGCTATGTTGGCTACGATGATGGTGGCAAACTAACCGAGGCCATCCGACGTCGTCCATATTCGGTCGTTTTGTTCGACGAAATCGAAAAAGCCCACCCCGATGTATTCAATATGTTGCTGCAAATCCTTGAAGACGGCATGTTGACCGACGGTCAAGGCAACAAAATCAAATTCAATAACACTATCATTGTCCTCACGTCTAACCTTGGCGCCGAAGATATGTATCGCGAATCTGAGCTTGGCTTCAGTGCAAAAACCAAAAAAGACACCACAGATCTCGAAGCCGAACATGAGCAAAACAAAGCTTCCGCCATGCGCGCGCTCAAAAAACTCATGCGCCCAGAACTCATCAATCGCTTCGACTCCATCGTGACTTTCCGCGCCCTGAACCGAAGAGACGTCAATAAAATTTTCGACAACCTCATCGAAGAT
>Ga0123356_10005577_pt1 | contig 12797 bp, 12 predicted proteins | sample TergutEmb28metaG_2_FD_92546 | JGI IMG/M metagenome (GOLD analysis project Ga0123356, IMG submission 92546) | Embiratermes neotenicus P3 segment gut microbial communities from Petit-Saut dam, French Guiana - Emb289 P3 | ecosystem: Host-associated > Arthropoda: Insects > Digestive system > Gut ... | reverse complement strand
GTTTGTTTGTAAGATTTGCGGCTATGTTTATGAGGGTGACAGCCTGCCGGATGATTTCATTTGCCCTCTTTGCAAGCATGGTGCAGTAGATTTTGAGAGATTATAGATAAGCAAACAGCTTACCACCGGCCGGAGATTGAACCATCATGAAATATTTTATGAGAGGAGGAGCGATATGAAGTACGAGTGTTTCTGCGGCTATATTTACGATGAGGCTGCCGGTGATCCGGATAACGGGATTGCACCCGGCACAAAATGGGCGGAGCTTCCCGATGATTTTACCTGCCCGCTTTGCGGCGCCGGAAAAGAAGCGTTTTCCGAGGCGTAGGTCAAATTTTCAGGGTTTCATTATTAAACGCCGGATTAGTCTATATCCGGCGTTTGTTCATGTTATTTTTTATAAGCTATCTTACTCTATCTAAACGATCGCCTTCTATAAATAAAACTCCGCCTCTTGTTTCGTATCTGGCTGTATTTCTATATCCGTCAAGTTCTAACCATATATAGTCACTATCTATACTGCCCCATGTGAATCTTTGTCTGTAACCGGAACCTATACGCTCTTCAACCTCTCCGGTGCCGTCACTGTTGAAAATAATTGCATAATCCTCATCATAGCATATCCATGAGCCGACTACTTCATGACTTCCTCCAAAGATTAAGAAAATGATTACTCCGATAGCTGCAATCGCTACTATCGCCGCGACAATCCCAATAATCATCTTTTGCTTTTTGGGTTTTGAAGGGTGTTGCCCAAAGCTCATTTGCGGGGATGCTCCATAATGCATTTGTTGCTGCAGCGGTGGTGTGGCAGCTTGTGCCGGCGGGTATGGGGATGTGTTTGCCAAGTGAGTGTAGCCCGGCGCTGTCGGCACCGTAGATCCGGTGGTTTCAACAGGCGCACCGCAATTGGCGCAAAATTTCACCCCTTCTTGAAGTTGTGCTCCACACTTATTGCAAAAACTCATGTCATTTGCTCCTTTTTTATTACTACTATAATTATCAAGGATATACATAATGACATATTTTGTCAAGGTCTGTAAGCGCTATATTCCGGTTACTATTTGCGTTGTATTCGGAGTTTTGCGTGAGCAGTAACGCATGCCAAGCTTGACGGGATAGATATATCCGCAGATGTGGTTTTCTATAAATATACAGTTAATGTTTATTCAATTTTTTACGATAATAATATGTAGAGGCGAATAGCGGCATGGAGGTTGCTATGACACAATGTGCGTGCATTGAGTCTTATTTTTCATGGAGGATAATTGAATATGGTTATCCAGAGCTACAACGTAGTCGCAAGCTCGCAGCGGACATTTTTGTCGTTAAGCTCGACAACTGTGTCAGCACCACGCAATCTCCAAACTGCACAGACTGCAGGAATACCGGGACAGGAGGATGGAACGGCAGTCTTATCCGCTCAAACAGCGGGGCTGCAAAATCAAAACGAAAACGGACAGGGTCAAAACCAGAACGGGCAGGGACAAAATCAAAACGGGCAGGGGCAGAACGTAAACAATCAAGGGCTGAATCAAAACGGACAGGGACAGAATGTAAACAATCAGGAGCAGAATCAAAACGATCAGGGACAGAATGTAAACAATCAGGGGCAAAGCAAAGATGAAATCTTTAAGGATTTATTCAGAAAAGCCAAAAATGAAAGGGATGATACTGTCCGCCACTTATCCAGGCCTTCACGCGCATCGCGTGCGTCAATGAGCAGAAATCACAAGGTTCCGTCAACTCCGATGGAGTTAAGGGCAAGGCTGTCGCAGATGATATACGAGATTTTGACAGGAAAAAACTTTAAGCCGAAGCCTCCTCCGCAAATTGAAAACATCAATGACTGGCGCGGTATAGATGTTTTTAGCTTCTTTGGCGGTATTTTCGGAACCGGTGCGGCAGAACAGACACAAGGTTTTGAAGGGTTTCGTCTGGAGCATTTCCAGTATGAGTCCGAAACTGTTTCCTATCAGGCACAAGGTGTTGTTAACACAGCGGATGGCAGAACTATCACTATTGATGTCAATATGCATATGTCGCGTGAGTTTGTGTCATACATGAACTTTTCCGCCGGTACATCGGCACTCGTAGACCCGCTTGTTATAAATTACGGCGGTACGGCAGCTTCGTTATCGGGAGAAAAATTCCTTTTTGACCTGACAATGGACGGCAATTTGGACAGTCTTTCGGTACTCGGCGAAGGAAGCGGGTTTCTTGCAATCGACCGTAATGGCGACGGAATGATTAACGACGGCAGTGAGCTTTTCGGACCGAGCACAGGCTGCGGCTTCAGTGAGCTGCGCAAGTACGACACTGACGGCAATGGTTGGATAGACTCAAACGATGAGATTTTTGACAAGCTTGTTGTCTGGAGCCGTGACAAAGACGGCAATGACACTGTGTACACATTAAAGGAGCTTGGTATAGGCGCGATTTTCCTTGGTGATATATCAACAGAGTTTTCATTCAAGGGAGATAGAAACGAAACACTCGGCGTTATGCGTTCCACCAGTTTCTTCATCAAAGGATGCGGCGGCGCAGGCACCTTATCACATATCGATTTGGCAATGACATCATAGTTTCGCATTTTGCCGCGTATTTTTGCGAAACACGAAAAGGCATAGCCGATCAAGGGGACGGGGGTGTTGGCAACATGCCAATGTACGCCGCATTACAATTGGGTTCGGAACTGACTTAACAGTAAAGGTCGGGTTAAGAGTTGCCCGGTCAATACTGACGGGTTTCGAAATTCCAAAATAATACAAGCATGGATGCGCCAACAAAATAACAAAAATATAATATTAAGAAAGATTAGTAAATTTAATAACGGCAATCGCCTCTTAAACAGTTGTCAGCACCCCCGTCCCCTTGATACAGCGATTGCGCAGAATAAAACGCGGGAGCAACGGATGTTCGCCGCGTTTCCTGCATGCAGAAGCGGATGGTCTGTTGTTAATGTCCGCCGTGGTTGTCTCCGGCGGCTATCTCCCGTGGTTGTAAGTCACGCCGGGTTCGAGCGTGATGCCGGAGAAATGCATCAGCTCCGAAACTGTTACCAGTTGATAACCTCTGCTTATCAGGGAAGGTATCAGATTTCTTGCGGCTTCCACCGACCGGTCATATACATCGTGGAGTAATATTATATCCCTGTCGGCAACTTCGCCCATTATATGACTGTATATGCTGTAGGGGCTTCTTTGCAGATAATCAGACGGGTCTATCGACCAGAAAACAATTGAAAGACCCAGTTCCCTTGAAACGCTGCGAACATTGGAGTTGATGCGTCCAAACGGAGGTCTTATGCTTGACGGGGGTATGCCGATAACGGATTCTATCGCTTCGCAGGTGCTTTGAAGCTGCGTACGAATGCTGTTCTCGGAGATTCTTTCCAGCGACCTGTGCGACCAGGTGTGGTTGGCAATTTCACATCCCATTTCAAAAGCACGAAGAATCGTGTCGCTATGAGCTTCAATTTGCATTCCGATGACGTAGAATGTCGCAACAGCGTCGTGCTGTTCCAGAATGTCCAGTATTTGATTTGTTAAATTGCCGGGACCGTCGTCAAAGGTGAGTGCTACCATTGGCAGCGACGGGTCAATCCTCTGTTTTCGTTCAAAGATGTCCACAAATGCAAGGTTGGTGAAAACGTTGATTGCATCCTCCGGCGAATCCTGATGAATAATCAGGTCAAGAACCCCGGCGGTTTCATAAAAATCAAAGAGAATGTCGCCTGCAATGCTGTAAGCGGATATACTTACTATGTTTTCGTCAAAGTAGACGCTAATGTCAACCGGTACTGCCGTAAGTGCATCGTTTATTATGTACGCTGATTCCGGTTCATTGCCGGTGTAAAGGCTGTTGCCGGTGAGACGGAGCGTATTGCCGTCTTCGTCCCATTCCGGCAGGAACCGCTTTTCTGTGTTTGACAACACGGAGGCAACTTCAAACAAGTTCAGAAATATGCGTTCATTTATCTCATAAATGAGAAAATCCGCCGGTATTTCGTTGATGCTTATTAAGATTTCAGCGCGTCTCGCTTCAACAAATACTGTTTCCGGTGTCGGAGTTGGTGTTGGTTCCGGTGTCGGAGTTGGTGTTGATTCCGGCTCTGTTATCGGGGGTTGAGCCGAGGTTTGTGCCGGTGCCGGGAGCAGTGCTTGCGCCGGTTCCGGCACGGCTGTTCCGGATTCCGGTTCCGGCGCAAACACCATGTATGTACTGACAGTTATAAGCATCAGCCCCACCAGCAGGACAAGCAGCAAGTGGCTCGCTTTTCGGTTATTTACGGGTTTTCGCTTATTTCGTGCCATCATTTTTCCCTGTTTACTTTTTCTTTTTATTTTTTCTCCAGAAGTATAATCCGGTGCCGGTCCCAAGCGGCGCCAATGCACCCAAACCAATCCAAAGGAATTGGCTTCCGCCTGTTATGCTCTTAACTGTTACGGTGCAGATTGCGGTATGACTCCCGTCACCGGTAGTGACCGTGATTATTGCTGTACCCGGTGACAATGCAGTAACCATACCGTTTGTATATACTCTGGCAACTGTCGGGTCGCTTGATGACCATGTTACAGAATTTTCATCGGCGTTTTCGGGTGCAATAGTAAAGGTCAATCCGGCAAACTCGCCAACAAAGAGGTCAAGCTCTTCTTTATTCAGAAATATCGGGCCGACGTTCACAAGATCTCTTTCGGATGTTGTTTCCACGAGTCCGGCTGCTTCAATGGCAGGGTCGATTACACCGGCGAGAGGCGGATATCCCGTACCCGTGACAATACCGGCTGTTCCAAGCGATAATGTGAGAATCATTGCGATAATTGTTGCGCTCATTTTAATGCGTTTCATGTAAATCACCCTACCTTTCTTTATTATTCAGCAAGTGTATTCATCGTTGATTCGTTTGTAATTCCTGAACGATGCGCGATTAACAAGTGCTACTTCTTTCTTTCTTTTTATTGAGTGTTTACATGAGTTTTGACTGATTTTTCATGAAAAAAGTTCCCCTTTTTCCATGCGCAAATTTTACAAAATGTATAGGAGCTACAGAGATTATTTTGTCTTTTTTGCCTTTTGTTTTATCAGCATGTTTGATTGTTGTACTCATAGCAAATCGGGCTTACTAAATCAACAAGCCCGATGTTCACTTCCTTTGTTGTTATAAACCTCTTCGACCTTTTAGCTGCAGTTTTGCAACGCCTTTATAGGATTCATCTTCACTTTCATTTGTATTCTGCTTCGGTCTTCTGATAGGAGCGGCCGCACCGACGCTTTCCTGTATTGCCGATAGTACTTCGTTCTTGCATCCGGCACATATTCTGCCTGTATTAATTGGCTTTTTGCACGATTCGCATTTTAATATTCCGCCGCCGAAGTCGCCTTCTTTTTTGTCGCCTACAATAAGCCGCTCTTCTTTTAATAAATGCATAATGGTTTTCCGGGATACGCCTGTTTCCTCAGAGACTTCCTCAATACCGGCATTTTCATGGTCATAAAGGTAGTCCCTTATTTTACAGAAATCTTCATCAATCCGGACAAGGCAATCGCCGCAAAGCTTTTTTCCCATGCTCTGATACGGCATTCTGCAAAAGCTGCATTGCTTAACTTCCATTTGTCAGAACTCCTTTTCGCCTGCCTTTATGTCGGCAGACCGTCAAGCCCGGCTGCAATCGTCTCTCAGCTTGATTATAGCATATATTACCCGTAAAGAGAATAGTTCGTATCCGGCCCGATGACGTGAATATGAGCAACCGTAACCGGCATTATAACAAACTGATAAATATGTTTTTTTACTAGACATGAGGTATGCGGTGTGGTATTGTAAATCTAGTGATTAGTATACGCATACATATATGAGAATCAGCGTTACAAATTATGATATACGGGCAATGAAAACCTACGAAAATGAGTGCTAATCTAAGAAATTAATTAACAAATGGAGGATTTTTATGAGAAAGTTTTTACTGGTTTTAGTGGCAGTTAGTATGATTGCGGCACTTGCGGCATGCGGCGACGGCGGCGGGAGCGATTCCGGCGAGTTTAAAGTCGCGCTTTTGCTGCCCGGTCCAATAACCGACAGAGCGTGGAGCGCATCGGGCCATGCGGGGCTTATGGCTGTTGAGGCTGAATTCGGCGTCGAAGTTGCCTTTAACGAAAGTGTGCAGCCTGCTGATATGGAATCCGGTTTTCGCTTCTTTGCCGACAACGGTTATAATATAATCATAGGCATGGGTTCACAGTTCACGGATGCTCTTTTGACGGTTGCGGAAGAGTTCCCGAATCACTACTTTATCATCGTGAACGGCAGCGAATACAGGGATAATGTCCGCAGCGTTCAATTGTCTGATGAGCATGCGGGGTATGTCGCCGGAGCGCTTGCCACATTGATGACCGAAACAGGGATTGTCGGCATGGTTGCTGGTCAGGAAGTCCCGCCTATTTTACGCGGTTTGAATGGTTTTGAACAGGCAGTTCGCGAAACATCAGCCCGCATCGGAAAAGATGTCAGAGCAATCACCGTCCTCACGGGGAGTATGGATGATGTGGCATTAGCCAAGGAGACAGCTCTTTCGATAATCGATCAGGGCGCGGATATTTTATACGAGCTTGCCAACCAGGCGGGCAGCGGCGTTATAGAGGCTGTTGTTGAAAGAGATAAGCTGGTCATCGGTTCAAGCACCGACCAGAATTCTGCGGCCCCCAACCATGTTGTGCAGAGCATGGTCAGAGATACACCTGCTGCTTACGTTCATTTTGTCAGGCAGATTATAGATGGAAACTTCACACCCGAGGTAGTAAAGTATGGCGTTGGTGAAGGCGTTATCCATCTGGCTTCCTGGCATGGTTTTGAAAACGTGGTTCCTCAATCTGTGAAGGATGAACTGGCGGCCATCATGCAGGATATTACTGACGGAAAAATCATTGTTACCGGACAAAATTAATATATTTATCACCAACTGCAAGGGAATAGAGCTTTTATCAAAGCTCTGTTCCTGCAGCATACCGGTGCATTAATACGAGGGTTAACCATGAAAGAAAAAATCCGGAATATTCAATATAAAAATATTCTTTTTCCTATTTTGGCAGTTCTGCTCGCTCTCACCATAGGTGCTTTTGTTATCTCTATATTGGGCTATAGCTGGACACTTGCTTATCAGCACCTGCTGCAGGGCGCTGCCGGTAATCTGCGTAATATCGGCGAAACAATAACAAGGGCTACTCCGCTTATTTTTACCGGGCTTAGCTTTGCCATAGGCAGAAGATGCGGACTGATAAACTTAGGCGCTGAAGGTCAGGTTTTTATGGGTGGCTTATTTGCTACTTTCATAGGGGTGACCTTTACCGGACTGCCTTCATTCATACATCTGCCCCTCGCTATTCTGGCAGGTATGATCGGCGGCGGTCTTTTAGGCTTGCTCATTGGGTGGCTTAAGAACCAGTTCGGCGCAAGCGAGCTCATTACGGGTATTATGTTCAACTATATAGCCATTCTGCTGGTAGGCTATTTTGTATCCACCACACACGGGCCTTTAAGGGATGTGGACGCTTTTCTGTCACAGTCGGCAAGAATGCCCGACTCGGCGGTGCTTCCGCGAATTTTAGAGGGTACGCGCATACACGCCGGTATTTTTCTTGCGCTTCTGGCTCTTTTATTCTTTTTTATTTTCTTATGGAAAACACCCAAGGGTTATGAGATAAGAGCTGCGGGACTAAATCCCGATGCCGCACGGTATTCCGGAATTAATGTCAAGCGCAATGTACTTCTTGCTATGTTCATGGCGGGAGGCTTTGCCGGACTCGCGGGAAGCGTAGAGACTTTGGGGGTGCATTTGCGTCTCTTGCCGGACTTTTCAGCAAACTTCGGGTTTGACGGCATAGCGGTATCTTTATTGGGGAACAATGCACCAATCGGGATTCTTCTTTCCGCCATTTTGTTCGGCTTGCTAAGAACCGGCGCTCAGCCGATGCATATAGCTGCGCAGGTTCCCGTTGCTGTTGTGCAGATAATTCAGTCACTGGTAATCCTTTTTGTTGTCGGCAGGGAGTTATATGCTTATATAGGCAGATTCTTCAAGAAAATCGTTCGGCTCAATAAAAAGGAGGTGCAAACTAAGTGACACCGTTAGATGAAATCACTAATTTCCTGGCAGCGAATATACGGGCTGCCGCGCCTATCATGATTTGCGCGACAGGTCTCGTGTTCAGCGCAAAGGCCGGGATTGTAAATATCAGCGCGGAGGGCATGATGCTAATTGGGGCTGTGACGGCTGCAATAGGTTCGTATTTGACCGGCAGCGTGTGGTTCGGCTTGCTTTTGGCTCTGGTTTCCACAATGCTTATCTCGCTTATTTTCGCTTTCTTTACAATCACCCTCAGAGCAGACCAAACAGTTGTCGGTATGGCGATAAATGTACTAGGGCTGGGCTTGAGTACTACATTGTCCCGTTTCTTTTTCCGGGGTGATTTTGTCGGTACAGTCGATTCTTTTCAACCGATTGAAGTCCCGTTGTTATCTGATATACCGATTTTAGGGCGATCGTTGTTTACTCAAACCTTACCCGTTTATTTTATACTGATTTTTATTCCTATTGCCTTTTTTGTCATGTACAAGACAGATTTGGGGCTGCGGATCCGTGCGGTGGGCGAGCATCCCAAGACATGCGATACCGTTGGAATCAATGTCTACCGCATTCGTTACGGCACCGTCCTGTACAGCGGTCTGCTTGCGGGGTTTGCCGGCACGTTTGTATCGCTCGGGGCTTTGAGCCTGTTTACGGAGGACATGGTTGCCGGGCGCGGGTTTATGGCTGTTGCCGCTGTCGTTTTCGGCGGTTATAATCCACTTGGTGTTCTGGGAGCATCCATGCTCTTCGGCGCGGGGGATGCGTTAATATTCCGCATTCAGGCTGCCGGGACTCAGATTCCTTTCCAGTTTATCAACATGATTCCTTATGTTATTACGATTCTTGCTCTTTGCGGATTTGTCGGGAAAACGCATGTTCCGTCTGACTCCGGGCGTCCGTATATCAAAGATTAGTGCAGCTTTTACAGGAGGGGTAGCATGGCTTTTCTTGAAATGAAGAATATCACAAAAACATTTCCCGGCGTTGTCGCCAACGATAATGTCGATTTCAGCGTTGAAAAAGGCGAAATTCACGCTCTGCTCGGAGAAAACGGAGCCGGCAAGAGTACGCTGATGAATATTTTATACGGTCTGTACAGGCATAGCTCAGGGGAAATACTCCTGCGCGGCGAGGCAGTGGATATAAAAGACCCGAAAGCCGCGATAGATTTGGGAATCGGCATGGTGCATCAGCATTTCATGCTTATCCCCGCGCTCACGGCTGTCGAAAATGTCATATTGGGCATGAAGAACAAGCAAATCCTTGATTTGAACAAGTCTGCAAGGGAACTCGAGGAGTTGGCTGCCGGGTATGGTATGAAGATTGACCCCTTTGCCAAGGTTTGGCAGCTCTCTGTCGGACAGCAGCAGCGTCTGGAAATAATCAAAGCACTGCACAGGGGTGCGGAATTGTTAATTTTAGACGAACCTACCGCTGTTTTAACACCACAGGAGGTCGGGGAACTCTTTGGCATGATCCGCCAGTTGACCGCTGAGGGGCATACTGTGATTTTTATTACCCATAAGCTGGCCGAGGTAATGGAGATATGCGACCGGTGTACCGTGCTGCGGATGGGTAAGCTTGAGGCAACCGTCAATATATCGGATATTAAAGATAAACAGGAGCTTGCCCGTTTGATGGTCGGGCGCGACGTTGAGCTGACAATGGATAAAGAGCCGCCAAATCTCGGAGAGTCTGTTTTGAGTGTCGAAGGGCTTAATGCAAAGAGTAACAAGGGGCTTTCCGCACTTAACGATGTTACTTTTGATTTGCGCCGCGGTGAGATTTTAGGCGTTGCCGGAGTAGATGGAAACGGGCAGTCAGAGTTGATTGAATGCCTTACAGGCTTGCGAAAAGTGGAAAGCGGGAGAGTTTTAATCAAGGGTGTTGAGGTTGAAAACTTCTGCCCGCGAAGAATTTTAGAGCAGCAAGTTTCTCATATTCCTGAGGATAGGCACAAATCAGGGATGCTAAAGGACATGTCCATAAAAGAAAACATGATTTTAATGAGTTATTACAAGAAGCCATATTCCAAGATGGGGTTCTTGAGATGGAAGTGGATTGCACAGCATGTGACTGAGATTTGCAATAGTTTTTCCGTCAAGACTCCAAGCATTGAAGAAATGGCCGGGAAGCTTTCAGGCGGCAACCAGCAGAAGTTTGTGGTTGGTCGTGAAATAGACCGTAACCCCGACCTCCTTATCGCCATGCATCCTTCCAGAGGGCTTGATATCGGGGCTACCAAATATATTCAATCGCGGATTCTTGAGGAGAGGAACAACGGAACTGCCGTTTTGCTGGTTTCCACAGAGCTTGATGAGGTTATAGAGCTTTCCGACCGCATTATGGTTATGTATGAGGGTGATATAGTCGGGATACTGGATGCGTCCGAAGCTTCAAGAGAAAAGATAGGCGCTATGATGGCGGGTGCGGCGGAGGAGGCAAATAGTCACTCGCTTTGCCCTGCAAGCCATTTGTCGGCACCGGTTTCAATGATTTCCCGCATATTATAAAATGCCGCCAAGCGCTTAGGATTACCGTCATTGTAGAAGTCGTTTAAAACTGTACATGGAAAATCGTCACATTCTCCGCAGTGTAACAGCTTTCGCTCTATGGCACATGTACGTGTCGGGCAATCATCAACCATTGACGGTTCATTTCTGCAGCCAAGGCAATTCAAATTTTGCTTGTAATTACCGCAGTTACCGCAGTATACCCCGCAATACGACAATGCTTCGTATTTGTCCATTCCAGTTCCCTCCGAATACTATGCCCGCATTGCTACGCCTGCGGCTTTTTGGCGTTTTTTGTCCTTATACATTTCATCGTCCGCCCGCTTGAATACATCCCGCAGGGTTTCGTCCACACCCTTTTCAAAGGTTGCCGCGCCAAAGGCGCAACTGAATGGCTGCTTTTTGTATGCCATTCTTTTTTCGCTTCGCAGGGAGTTAAGCACATCTTCAATTTCGCTTTCTTTCCTGTCTGCGAAAATAACCGCATACTCGTCACCGCCGATACGATAGAGCGGTCCCCTACCCTTCAGGTTATCAAATATGATATCGGCAGTATTTTTCAGATATTTATCGCCCGCTTCGTGACCTTCGGAGTCATTTATTGTCTTGAGGTTATTTACGTCAAATATAAGCAGAGTTACATTTTTACCTTCGTCCGCCATATCCCCGCACTCGCGGAGCTTGTGTTCAAATGCCATGCGATTTTCGTAGCCGCTGAGTAAATCTGTATATGCAAGCTTTTTATAAAACGGCTCGGTTACACGGCTCATTGATACAAAAGCAATTATTGAAATCACCGCAAGTAAGCCGCCGGATAAGGCAAAGCTGAAAATGGTTGTTTGCCTGTGCGCCTGATTTATTATGTTTACATCAAACTCCATACAGACTGCACCAAGCATCTCTCCCGCTTCATTAGCCACAGGCCAAAAAATTGTATATATGTCACCTTTATCGTTTGTGTATATTCCATCGCCTAATACTGCCGTATTGGTTTGTAAACTGAGCCGCAGGTCGGCTTCCAATGCTCCCGTGGGAATATATGCAATATCGTCTCCGGGTAAAACATTCAGTGATGTCAAAATCCTGCCGTACTCGTCTTCTCTTGCCAAATACAGGCGTGATAAGTTGCCGACTCCTCTGAGTCTGTCATGGATTTCTTGTATATGCTCACTTGCAGCCCTACCCTCGGGAGTACTCAAGCCAATGTCGAGGAGGTCGTCGGCGTAAAGGCTTTCGATTATATAATCCTTTACGCCGACTGCACGAAGATGAATATCATCCATCATTGTGTTGAACGTAAGTACATATACAACAGACAACACTCCGGCAACTACGATTATTACCGTAATAAAAAGGATGATATACATTCTTAAAATCAATTTATTTTTCATAATCCGTTCCTAAATTATTGATCTATTTTCAAGCTTTTCTCTGTGTCTTTTCTCTGTGCTAAATATTAATTTTATTGCTATGATTTGAGCTGTCAGCAGCAGGGCATGAGGGATGTTCCAGAAGTCCAGTATTACCGGCAGCTTGCTTGTGTCTTGTATCAGAGCAAACAGGAAAGCGCCGACTAAACCTGCTCCTATTGCCATCCCAAGCCACGCTGCATTGTATTGTATTTCTTCGTACATATTATCTATGCTGAGTTCCTCGCGCCTTTCACGCCTCTTTACCAAAAGCGCGCGCGTGGCAATAATTATTGCGAGTAGTAATCCGGCTGTACATATTGCTACGTTCATAATCGACCATGCATTTGTACCGAATGGCGCAAACAGCAGTAATTGTCTGCCGAAAATTGTAATCGATGGTATATGACTTGTATTAATAATCATTCTCGCTGTCTGTGCAGCTATTGTTTCTCTTTCCGCCGAAGTTAAGTCTTGCGTATCACCCGGTCCGGGTGGCGCCGGAGGTTCATGTGTAGTGTCGTCCGGTGTAATTATACCGGGATTGTTGCCCTCATCGCCGGGGTCTTGCGGTGTGGCAGCCGGGTCGGGTTCCCGGTCGTATGTTGAGGTAGGTGGCGTGGTCGGGGCAGGCGGCGGCGGAGTCGGGGTAGGCGGTGGCGGAGTCGGGGTAGGCGGCGGCGGAGTGGGCGGCGGGGGTGGCGGGGGCGTAGCCGGAGAATCATGAGTTATTGCATAGACCGAGAATT
>Ga0123356_10005576_pt1 | contig 12798 bp, 13 predicted proteins | sample TergutEmb28metaG_2_FD_92546 | JGI IMG/M metagenome (GOLD analysis project Ga0123356, IMG submission 92546) | Embiratermes neotenicus P3 segment gut microbial communities from Petit-Saut dam, French Guiana - Emb289 P3 | ecosystem: Host-associated > Arthropoda: Insects > Digestive system > Gut ... | reverse complement strand
GCGATGATGGCGATGCCGAAGAACGCGTCGCCGACCACCTCGGCGGCGGTGATCCACATCGCGACCCCGTACGGGTACATCTTCGGCACCGGGTCTACCCGCAGCAGCGTCCAGAAGAAGACGTAGCCGGGGATCATGAGGATCAGGTAGGTGACCTCACGTAGGCCGTCGCTGCTGAACACATGGGTGTACCAGGTCGTGAAGTACATCGTCATGGGCACGGCCACCAGCAGCAGCGTGGTGATCGCGGGGAAGGTGAGCACCTTCGCGGGGAAGGACCGGACGGCCCGCTCGACTCGCCGGCCCGCCGCCGGGCTGGCCTCGATCAGCAGCGTGAGCGGCTTGCCCATCGCCAGGAACAGCGGCGCGACCAGCACCAGCAGCACCGTCTGGGTCGCCCGCGCGTAGAACAGGACGCTCTCGTAAACGCCGGGCCATGCCATCGTCGCGATCGCCCAGAAACCAAGCCCGAGGACGATGAACGCGAACGACCGCCCGGTCCCCCACTGCCCGCCAGCGCGCCGCACCTTCCGCGCCGAGAGCAGGTACCAGGCGGCGGCCGCCAGGATCAGAACGAGCATCGGCAGGTCGACTCGCCACTCGGTGAACGCCCGGGCGAGCGTCAGCTTGGGGGGGCCGCTGTAGGCGGTCGCGAGCGGGGCCATACCGCAAAACTACCTCCTGTCGTAGCGACCGCGGCGCCGCGGGCCCGTGCGGCAGGCCCGGCAGGCCCTCCTTGCGGCGTATATCAGCCCGGCCGCAGACTGTGTCGGTCACAGATTGTCAACGGACCGGGATCGAGGTTCGCTATGTTCGAGCGGTACACCGACCAGGCGAAACGGGCGGTTCTCGCCGCGGAGAACGAGGCGCGGGCGCTCCAGCAGACGCGTGTCGGGACGGAGCACTTGCTCCTCGGGCTCCTCGACGAGCCCGACGGGCCCGGGGTCGCGACCGCAGCGCTCGACCGCGTTGGCATCGCGCCGGATGCCGCCCGCCAGCGGGTGCTCGGGTACCTCTACCCCGACGGCGTTCCGGCGCGGGCGCGGGCACCAGAGGATCCGGCAGCCGCGCCCGAGATCGTCCCGTTCACGCCCAGAGCCATGGCCGTCGCCGAAGTGGCGCTCCGCGCGGCGCTGCGGTTCGGGCATAGCCACATCGGCACCGAGCACGTCCTGCTCGGCCTGATCCGGGAGCGGGACGGTGTGGCCGCCCGGGTCCTGGCCGACCTGAGCGGGGACCTTAACCGTGTCCGCCGGGCGATCATCGCCGAACTCCGCCGCCGCGACGCGGAAAACAGAACCGTCGCACGCTGAAACGCAGGACCGTTCCACTGCCATCCAGCATGAATGATAGTTGAAACTATCATTGTTGCAGCTATCATTGTTGCAGCAATCATTATTGCTGGCATCGGTTAGGTGAACTTGTGATCGTGAAACCGGATCGCCTCTTTGACCGGGAAGTTGAGTGGCGTGAGCTGACCGAGTTCGCCGCCTCACCGGGTCCGGGGGCGGAGCTCGGGCTGGTATACGGGCGTCGGCGCCAGGGCAAGACACTGCTGCTTGAACTGCTGGCCTCGGAACTTGACGGGTTCATGTTCGCGGCGACGCAGCAGACGGAGGTCCAGAACCTGGCCGACCTGGGTGCTGCGTACTCGGCCTACCGAGGACTGCGGCAGCCGGTCGTCTTCGCCAGTTTCCGCGACGCGCTCGAGGAGTTGTTCCGGCTGGGCGAGGACCGCCAGGTGCCCGTGGTCATCGACGAGTTCCCCTATCTTGTCGCGGCCACGCCCTCGCTGCCCTCTTACTTGCAGCAAGTCCTCAGCCCCTTCGGACACGCGCGTCAGCACACCAGAACAAAGATGATCCTGTGCGGCAGCGCGTTGTCCACGATGTCGCAACTGCTCGGCGGAGGTGCCCCGCTGCGCGGGAGGGCCCGGCTAGAACTGGTAGTCCGCCCATTCGCGTTCCGTGAGGCGGCCGACTTCTGGGGGGTTGCCGACAATCCAGAGCTGGCATTCCGGCTGCACGCGCTGACCGGCGGCACGCCTGCGTACAAGGACATGTGCGGCGGCGCCGGGCCCGCGTCTCTCGACGACTTCGATCGGTGGGTGCAGCGGCGGCTGCTGAACCCGGCGAGTGCGATGTTCCGCGAGGGGACGCTCCTGCTCCGGGAAGAGCCCTCTATCAACGACCCGACCTCCTACGCGTCGGCACTCAGCGCGATCAGCGCGGGGAGCAGCCGCCGATCCGAAATCGCGGCCGCTCTCGGCCGGCCCTCGAGCGCGGTGGGGCACTTGCTCACCGGCCTTGCGGACATCGGGCTCATCGAGCACATCGACGACGCGCTTCGAGGCAAGCGCGGGGCGTTTCTGCTGGCCGAGCCGATCGTCCGCCTGCATCAGCTAATCACCGGGCGCTACGAGCCGGAGTTGGTCGCCGGGCGAGCGGACCGGGTCTGGGGACGCAGCGCGCCCACCGTCGACTCAAAGATCTACGGCCCCCACTTCGAGGACCTCGCACGGCAATGGTGCCTCCTGCACGCGGACGAGGAGACCCTGGGCGGCGCCCCGGGCGCCGTCCGGCCAACCGAACTCGCCTGCCGGGAACACCAGAAGGGCCATGAACTCGATCTGGTGGTTACCGAAGACTCGGGCGCCACAAGCCGGATCTCCGCGATCGGCGAGGCCAAGGCAACCGCCGATCCGGTGAACGCAGGGCAACTCAGGCGATTGGAACACCTGCGCGGCCTGCTGCCAAGCGCCCGCGTCGCGGAGCCCCCCAAGCTCATTCTCTTCAGCCGCACAGGTTTCACACCCGACCTCACAGAGGAGTCGGCCGCCCGCCCCGACGTCGAACTGGTCAGCATTTCCCGGATGTACAGGGGCTCTTAACGACCACACGGAAAGGAAGAAACCCCGCGTGGAGGATTCGTCCTCCTTGCGGGGTTTCCGGCAAGACGGTGGCTACGCGAGCAGGTGAGTGGTGAGCTCGGCGGCTGCCTCGGGGCCGTAGGAGTGCTTCGCCCGGTCGGCCAGGGCCGCTGGCTCAAGGTCGTACTCCTGCGGACCGACCGTCCCGAGGGCGTGCACGGCGGTCAGGTTGCCGAGCTGGATGGCGCGCTCGGTCGACAGCCCCCAGGCCATGGCGGCCAGGAAGCCGGAGCGGAAGGCGTCGCCCGCGCCGGTGGGCTCGACGAACGTGGCGTCCTTGACCGGGCCGACAACCACCGGTGACGTGCCCGCGCGCTCGGCCCTGGCGCCGTCGCCGCCGAGGGTGACAATGCGGGTCGAGACGCGCTGCAGGATGTCGGCCGCCGTCCAGCCGGTCTTCTGCTCGATGACCGCGGCCTCGTACTCGTTGCTGAACAGGTACGCGGCGCCCTCGATCAGCGAGCGCATCGAATCGCCGTCGAGGAAGGCGACCTGCTGCGAGAAGTCAGCGGCGAACGGGACACCCGCGGCGCGGCAGTCGGCAGTGAACCGCTGCATGGCCACCGGGTCGCCCGCGCCGATCACCACGAGATCGATGCCATTGGCGGCGGCGAGCGACGCGATGTCTATCTCGCCGTCCTCGCTCATCGCACCCGGGTAGAACGACGCGATCTGGTTGCCCGTCTCGTCGTTGGTGGCGGTGAACCGCGCGGTGTGCCTGGTCTCCGACGTGCGCACGCCCGCCGTGTCCACGCCGTGCTTCTCCAGCCAGGCCTGGTACTCGGCGAAGTCAGGGCCGACGGAGCCGACGAGCAACGGCCGCAGGCCCAGGCAGCCGAGGCCGAACGAGATGTTTCCCGCCACCCCGCCCCGCCTGATCTGCAGGTCACCGACGAGGAACGACACCGAGATCTTGTGAAGCTTGTCGGCGATCAGGGTGTCGGTGAACTTGCCGGCGAACGACATCAGGTGGTCAGTCGCGATCGACCCGGTGACAGCAATCCGCATCGTGGAAGGGCTCTATTCGGCTATTGGGGCCTGCGGCCCGCGGGATCAGTGGAAAGAGTCGCCGCAGGCGCAGGAGCCGGTCGCGTTCGGGTTGTCGATCGTGAAGCCCTGCTTCTCGATCGTGTCCACGAAGTCGATGGTGGCGCCCATCAGGTACGGCGCGGACATCTTATCGGTGACAACCTCGACGTCGCTGAACTTCGCGACGATGTCGCCGTCGAACGCACGCTCGTCGAAGTAGAGCTGGTAGCGCAGCCCGGAGCACCCGCCCGGCTGCACGGCCACCCGCAGCCGCAGGTCATCGCGCCCCTCCTGGGCAAGCAGCGCGCCGACCTTGGCCGCGGCGGTCTCGGTAAGGATGACGCCCTGCTCCGTCTGCGTCGCTTCGCCCTGAACGGTCATCTGTGACTAGCTCCCGTCTGCATCATGGGTGCCGCATGCGCGGCATCGTCGTTCGGTTCAACTCTATGCATGCCGATGGCATTCCTGCCAGGTTGCCCCGACACCAGCGTCAGGGCCCCCGCCGGTGCGCGGCTACCGGCTCACAGACCGGGAGCGCCCCACACCGGGAACCACCGGGAGAGGTCCTGCTCGATCTTGAGGTCGTCGCCGAGCAGGCCCTTAACCTGGATCTCAACCGCGTTGTCGCGCTGCTGCAGCCGCTCGTTCACGGGCGCGAACGGGTAGAACGTGCCGCGCTTGTAGAGGTAGACGAGCGCCAGGCGGCGGTTCCTCTCGTCACGGAACGCGACGAGCGTGCACAGCAGCTGCGGCCCGAACCCGTTGTCGACCAGCGCGCTGTTCACCGCGTGCAGGTCGGTGACCAGGCCGTCCATCTCATCGGACATGTGGTTGCTGACGATCCAGGTGAAGCCGTAGCTGTCCCTGGTGACCTCCACCGGCAGGGCAGTCCCTTTCTCGGCGTCCATGTCGAGGAGCTCGGTGACCTCTTTCTGGATGTCCGAGAAGGTCTTGCCCTCGACGGCCCGGAAGCAGACCGAGCCCGAGCCGGTCGGCGTGAAGTTGCTCGCCGCCTGCAGCTGGATCGCCGCCGAGGGCAGCGCGAACAGGTCGTCGAGCTTGGGCTGGACGGGCTTGGTCCGGCCGAGCAGCGCGTCGAGGAAGCCCACGTCCGCCCTCCTGGCTACTGCTTGTCCGGCGTGATCTGGCCGAGCTGGCGCTGGATCTTCGCGAGCTCCGCGAGGCGCTTCTCCAGCGACGGGTGCGTGGAGAAGATGTTGCCAAGCGACTGCCCGTTCGGCTTCAGCGCGGGGGTGAAGTAGAAGGCGTTGAGCGGCTCTTGCTTGCGCAGGTCCTGGGTGGGGATCCGCTGCATCGAGTTGCTCACCTTGACCAGCGCAGAGGCCAGCGCGCTCGGCTGGCCGGTGAGCAGCGCGCCGCTGCGGTCGGCGGCCAGCTCACGGTACCGCGACAGCATCCTGATCAGCAGGAAGCTGACCGCGTAGACGACCGCGGAGACGAGCATGATCAGCGGGATCAGCAGCGCCGCCTGGTTGTTGTTGCCGCCGCGACGACCGCCGCCGAACAGCTCCGAGTAGAAGGCGAACCGCACCAGCAGCCCGGCCACGATCGCGAGCAGGCTGGCGATCGTCATGACCTGAACGTCCTTGTGGGCGACGTGGCTGAGCTCGTGCGCCAGGACGCCCTCGAGCTCCTCATTCGTCAGCCCGCCCTGGACCTCATCCTTCAGCATGCCCGTGGTGACGCAGAGCACGGAGTTCTTGCTGTTACGGCCGGTGGCGAAGGCGTTCATCATGTGCGTGGGCGCGATCGCCACCCGCGGCTTGTCCATGTCCGCCAGGGCGCACAGCCGGTCCACGATCGCGTGCAGCCGCGGCTCCTGTTGCGGGGTGACCTCACGCGCGCCCGCCGCGGCCAGGGCGATCTTGTCGCTGTAGAACAGCGAGATATAGGCCGTGCCGCCGCCGAAGATCAGCGCGATGAGCACGATGCCCGCGGCCGACACTCGCGCGTAGGCCATGATTCCGATGATCAGGGCAACGAACACGACGAAGACCAGGCCGAGCATGAACATCGTCGCCGTCATGCGCACGGTAAGGCCCTTGTCGGGCGCATACCTAGTACGCGTCGCCATAACGCACCTCCGCAATAGCGCCAGGTTCGTTGCCCGCGTCCGATGAGATGCGCCGCGGTCCGCCTGGTTCTCAACCGCAATCTATCTCAACAACGCTGAACACTGGCTGAACCGTTCCGCTTAGCTGCCTCCGGAAGGCATGCCCTCTTGCGCTCACGGCGAACCAGGCAGATCCGCTGTGAGCGAAGTCATTCCGATTTTCAGGCCGGGGGGTACCGGGGGGCGTCCGAAGGGGGTTACGGCAACCCGATGGAGTCCGAGATGGTGCCGTCGGCGAGCAGCTTGCGTACTTCGGCGAGGGAAGCGTCGGAGAACGGGAGGATGAAGTCGGCGGTCACGAACTCGTCGTCCCCGACCGGCGTCCCGTCTGTCCTGACTTCCTGGACGGCCGCGCGCAGCGCGGCGGCGAACGCCGCCTCGTCCTCGCCGTGCACGGCCGTGTCAAGCTCCTTGTCAAGCGCCGTCAGCTTCGCGGCGGCGTCATCGCCGACGCGGAACTGCCCCTCGCCAAGGATTCGTACGATCACGACCCATCACCAGCCCTCTCTTCCGCAGCCTCCTCAGCCTCGGAAGCCGAGTTCGCGCTGCGGTCGCCGTTGGCGTTCGACTCAAGCTGCTTGGGCGCGCCGGCCGAGAGCTCGCCCTTCATGCGGGCGAGTTCGGACTCGACATCGCTGCCCGCGCCGATCTTGTCAAGCTCGGCCTGGATGTAGTCGCTGCCGCCGCTCACGTGGTCCTCGAGGGCGCCGGAGGCGAGCAGCTCGTCGATGGCACCGGCCCGCGCCTGCATCTGGGCAGTCTTGTCCTCCGCGCGCTGGATGGCGAGCCCGATGTCGCCCATCTCCTCGGAGATCCCGGAGAAGGCCTCGTTGATGCGGGTCTGCGCCTCGGCGGCGGTGTAGGTCGCCTTGATGGTCTCCTTCCGCGTGCGGAAGGCCTGCACCTTGGCGTCAAGCCGCTGCGAGGCGACAGTCAGCTTCTCCTCCTGGTCCTGCAGCTGGGCAAACTGGGTCTCCAGGTCGGCATACTGCGCCTGGAGCTGGCCCTTGTTCTGCAGCGCCGCCCGTGCCAGGTCCTCGCGCCCCTTGCTGAGCGCGTCCCTGGCCTGGGTGTCCCGCTTGGTGATCTCCTTCTGCAGGGAGTTCATCTGGAGCTCGACGCGCTTGCGCGAGGTGGCAACGTCGGCGACCCCGCGTCGCACCCGGGTCAGCATCTCGACCTGCTGCTTGTACGAATAGTCGAGGGTCTCCCGCGGGTCTTCCAGCTTGTCCAGCGCCTTGTCGGCCTTGGCCCGGAAGATCAGCGAGACTCGCTTCATCACGCTCATTTGACGCGGCCGTCCCCTTCGTTTACCTGAGCGCCGCCCCGGGCGGCAGGACGCCACCAGGCGACGGCTGTTTGCCGCCGACTCACCGTCATCAACCCTACGCGCTGCCGCGCGTGGTAGCCACTTGTCGTGCCCTGTATACCCGGTTCGTCGCGGGACAAGATAATGCGGGGCCCCCGGCCCGAGACAGGCAGGCGGCCAAAGGCCGGGCGGAAGCTATTAAGCTAGGCGCGTGTTCCGACGCAATAGCGCCGGGGCGACCGACGGCAAGGCCCAGGACTCCCAGAGTACGCAGGGCACCGACACCCCGGAAGCTCCGGCCAAGAGCAAGCCGCCCGCTGAGACGGGCAAGGGCCGGCCGACGCCCAAGCGCAGCAGCGCCGAAGCCAACAGGTACCGAACCGTCACCGGCTCGACCACCAGCGGCCGCGGCCCCGCGCCCGCGCCCGGCTCCACGCCCAAGCGCAAGCGCACGCCGGAAGAGAAGGCCAGGGACAAGTCCGACTGGAACAAGCGGCAGCTGGCCATGCGCAACGGCGAGGACTGGGCGCTCGGCCCGCGCGACAAGGGCCCTGTGAAGAAGCTGGTCAGGGACTACGTTGACGCGCACCGGCGGCCGAGCGAGTTCTACATGTACGCGCTGATCCTGTTGATCCTCGCGCTCGTCCTGGGCAAGTCGAACAGCGCCTTCAACAGCATCGTGCAGTTCGTCCTCATCGCGATCATCGTGGTCATCGTTGTCGACGCCTTCTTCTTGCGCCGGTCGGTGCTCAAGCTGGTGGCGAAACGGTACCCGAATGAGTCGACGCGCGGCATCGCGTTCTACGCGATTATGCGGACGCTCCAGCTGCGCCGATTCCGGATGCCCGCTCCCCGGGTCAAGCCCGGCGCGGAGATATAACCTCAGCCACAGCACGGGGGCGCGGCGATCTTTGCGGTGCTCCCTGCCGGGGGGTATGGGGGGCTGGCGTCCCCCATAATCGGGGGGCCGCAGGGGGGTCGTCCCCCCGCAAACAACAGAGCTTCACCCCTCCGGGTGAAGGCTCATCGGGCCGTACTCCTTGCGGGCGTCGTCGAAGAGGCTCACTTGGTCGACACCGCTGTCGAGCAGCTCACGCCAATTCTCGCCGAGCCAGCTCTCGGCGTCGCCCTGGCTCGCGAAGATGGCATCCTGGAGCTCTGGCGCGGTCACGACCGCCCCGTCCGTCTTCTCGTATCGCCAGGTCCACGACATGCGCCCGCCTCCAGTGCTCGCTCGTGCGTCATGAGAGGTTAGCACCGCACCCTCGACAGGATCGCGCACCGCACACGCGGTTGGGGTACCGGGGCCGGTTGCCGGGAGATAGCTGCCGGACCCCACGTGACCGGGTGGCTCGACCGCCTGACCCGGCGCTCCCCTCCTAGCGCCGGCTCAGGCGGCCGGGCACGCTGTCAGGCCCCGTGTGTCAAGCACAGAACAGGACCGCCCAGACGGCCTTGCCACGGCCAGCGAGAGGGGACCAGCCCCAGACGTCGCTCAGCGCGTCTACCATCTGCAGCCCGCGGCCCGCCTCTTCGACCGATCCGGGCGCCCTCAGCACGGGCGCCGCTTCGCTCGGGTCGAGCACGGCGAAGATCACCTCGCCGCTACGGCGCAGCAGGCGCAGACCCAGGTTCTCGACCGTCGACCTGCGCGATGACACAGCGGCCGCGGCTGCGTGCGTCAAGGCGTTCGCGACAAACTCTCCGACGATTGTCTCCGCGTCATCGGCGAGGAACGCCAGGCCCCAGTCCCGCAGCGTGTTCCTGGTCAGGCGACGAGCCGCCCTGGCCGACTGTGGCCCCCTGGTGAGCGGGCACCCCACGGCCGTGGGTGAATCCCACCAGTCGGCGGGCATCCGCATCATGCGCGGCCGCCGCGCGGCTTCCAGCCGGGCTGACAGGTCCAGCGCCTGGTGGGTGGCAGGATGTACCCGCTTGCGGGTGGGCAACTGAAGTTGGTCCAGGCTCATCGCGACCCCGAGGATCGTCCAGCGTCATCCGTGTGATCGACGCAGCACACATCCTGCCGCATCGCGCTTGCAGCTGCAAGGCCAAATGCACGTTCGTTTGCCGCGTGCAGCTACCTTTGCGGTCTGGCGTTACGCATTTGTCCCGCGATCACAAGGACGACGATCCCGATTGAGATCCACAATCCATACTTGGAAACCTCCTGCGCCACCGTCACCGCGTGCTGCCCGAGTGACCAGCCCAGGCCGGCCAGCATCCCGGCCCACGCCAGCGTGCCGATCGCGTCGAGGATCAGGAACGTAACCCAGCTCATCCCTGCCCAGCCAGCGACCGCGTACACGATCGCGTTCGGGATCGGCAAGAAAGGCGTAATAATTACGGCGGGCCAGGTGAACCAGCGGCCCCACCGCCGCACCCGGTCGATGAACTTCGCGCCGTGCCTGCGCCGCCCGGAGAACAGCAGAATGATCCGTTCCCCCCACAGCCGGCCCGCCCACCAGTAGACCAAGTCGAACTTCATCAGGCCCGGGATTGAGGCGAGCATGACCACCGCGAGCGAGCCGTGCCCAACCCGCGCGAAGGCGGCGGCCGACACGATCGCCTCCATTGACCCGTTGAGCAGCTCGAGCAGCACCGGGTGGGTGCCGACCAGGCTCGCCCGGAACGGCAGCAGGATCAGGTAGTACAGGCCGCTGAGCGTGATCGCGGCCCAGCACGCGATGTCCACCCGCCGCGGCTTGCCCTCCCACGGCAGCCGGGGGTCGTTCCACGGGTTCGCCTGTGCCTCCGAGGCTTGGGCCTCCGAGGCTTGGGCTTCCGAGGCTTGGGCTTCCGTGGCTTGGGCTTCCGTGGCCTGGGCCTCCGAGGTCTGGGCCTCCGAGGTCTGGGCTCCCAAGACCTCGGCTTGCGCGGTGTCAACCGCGGCCGGTCCTGCGCTGGCGGCCTCCGCGGCCACGGGGCCGTCCGCCGCCGCTGTCGGGTCGTCGCTCACGGCGCTACGTTATCCGCGGGAACTAACCGACGACAAAACATCCTGCCGGATACGCGAGGCACGGAGGCAGCAATGGGCACGCAGCCGGGTACGGGGGCTCGTTCCCCGCGAGGGGAAGATGGGCAAGGCGGGCGGCTTGGCTACTTCGCACCGGATACCGCCACCCGGATCGCCGCCGCCGCCAGCGCGTTGCTGCGGGCGGTTGACGCGGAGCAACGGTCCGTTCTGCAGGCCGGTTTTGATGCCTTTGATGTCGATTCTCCCCGGCGGCAATGGTCGTACTTGCCGGAGCCCGGTCGGCCCGGGCTGCCGGTCGGCGCGCTCGGCGACAACCAGCGGAAGCTCGCGCACGAACTGATCACCGCATCGGTGTCGATGGACGGCTACGCCAAGGTCGTCTCGGTCATGGCGATGGAGCACGTGCGACGCGCCCTGATGCTAGTCAGCGCGCCATCGATCGCGCACTTGTTCGACCCCGAACGATACTGCTTCCGGATTTTCGGGTCACCGGGCGCGCCCGAACCGTGGGGATGGCAGCTCGCCGGGCACCACGTCGCACTGAACTTCACCGTTGCCGGCGACTACCTCTCCCCCACCCCGTGCATGCTCGGCTCGGTGCCGGCCTCTTACGGGCCGCTCGCGCCACTCGCGGAGGAAGAGACAGCCGGGTTCCGGCTGGTCAATTCGCTCTCCCCGGAGCAGCAGGCTAAGGCGATCATCTGGCACCGGCCGCCGCCGGACTTCGCGACCCGGATGGTGCCCCGGATCGGGGCGGTGGAGCTGCCAGACCACGTGTTCGAGCCGGAGCCCGACTACCGGATCGATGAGCAGGAGCGGCAGATCCTCGCATACATCCGGTCCGGTCCCAGGGGAATCGCGGGCGCGGAGCTGACCGGGGCGCAACTGGAGGCGCTGACGGAACTGGTCGCGATGTTCAGCGACCGGGTGCCGCAGGAGGTTTCCGTCGCGGAACGCCGCCGGGTGCTCGCGGCCGGCCCGGAGAACCTCACCTTCGCCTGGGCGGGCGGGACCTCAGGCCGCGAGCGGCACTACTTCCGCGTCCAGGGCCCGGAGCTGCTGATCGAGCACGACAACACGCAGGGCGGCGGGAACCACGTGCACTCGGTGTGGCGGGTCCCTGGTGGCGACTTCGGTGACGACATCCTCGCGGCCCACTACCGCTCGGAAAGACATCACTCAGAATGATTTCCGAACGGTAGCGGGCTTCGAGTGTCCGTTCCGGTGCCTGCCTACCGCTTCTCGAGCTCCAGGAAGTCGCGCTCGGTCGGGCCCGTGTAGACCTGGCGCGGGCGAGCGATCTTGGTCGCGGGGTCCTTGATCATCTCGCGGTAGTGCGCGATCCAGCCGGGGAGCCGGCCGATCGCGAACAGCACCGTGAACATCCTGGTCGGGAACCCCATCGCCCGGTAGATCAGGCCGGTGTAGAAGTCGACGTTCGGGTACAGCTTGCGGGAGATGAAGTAGTCGTCGGACAGTGCCACTTCCTCAAGCTGCTTGGCCAGGTCGAGGAGGTGGTCGTTCGGCGCCAGCTTGGTGAGCAGCTCGTCGGCCGTTGCCTTGACGATCCGGGCCCGCGGGTCGTAGTTCTTGTAGACCCGGTGGCCGAAGCCCATCAGCTTGACACCGGGCTCCTTGTTCTTGACCCGGGTGACGTAAGAGTTCACGTCGCCGCCCTGGTCGCGGATGTCCTCGAGCATTTCCAGCACCGCCGCGTTGGCGCCGCCGTGCAGCGGACCGAACAGGGCGTTAATGCCGGCCGATATCGACGCGAAGAGGTTGGCCTCGCTCGAGCCGACGACGCGGACCGTGGAGGTCGAGCAGTTCTGCTCGTGGTCGGCATGCAGGATGAACAGCATGTCGAGTGCCCGCGCGACCGCCGGGTCAACCTCATACGACTCGGCCGGGATGCCGAACGTCAGCCGCAGGAAGTTCTCCACGTAGTTCAGCGAGTTGTCCGGGTAGAGCAGCGGCTGGCCGACCGACTTCTTGTACGCGTAGGCGGCGAGCGTCGGTACCTTGGCAAGCAGCCGGATCGTGGACAGCTCCACGTTCGGCTCGTCGAACGGGTTCAGGCTGTCCTGGTAGAAGGTGGACAGCGCGGAAACCGCGCTGGACAGGACGGGCATCGGGTGCGCGTCCGGCGGGAAGCCGTCGAAGAACCGCTTGAGGTCCTCGTGCAGCAGGGTGTGCTTGGTGATCTGCTGGGTAAAGTTCGCCAGCTGGTCGGCGGTTGGCAGCTCGCCGTAGATGAGCAGGTAGCTGACCTCGAGGAAACTCGACTTCTCTGCCAGCTGCTCGATCGGGTAGCCACGGTAGCGGAGGATCCCCGCGTCACCATCGATATAGGTGATCTCGGACGCGCACGCGGCCGTGTTGACGAAGCCAGGGTCAAGCGTGACCATTCCGGTCGTCGACAG
>Ga0123356_10005575_pt1 | contig 12798 bp, 8 predicted proteins | sample TergutEmb28metaG_2_FD_92546 | JGI IMG/M metagenome (GOLD analysis project Ga0123356, IMG submission 92546) | Embiratermes neotenicus P3 segment gut microbial communities from Petit-Saut dam, French Guiana - Emb289 P3 | ecosystem: Host-associated > Arthropoda: Insects > Digestive system > Gut ... | reverse complement strand
TCCGCGCGAAGGGCGGAGCCGCCGCCGCCGGATACTATCTGTCCATGCTCGGTCTTGCCGGTAATCCCGTCATGTGCGATTTCGTGACCTTCACGTTCCGCGAGTACTGGCTGTATCTGATTTTCGCCGTCCTGTTCTCTACGGCGCTTCCTTCGAACGCGATGGCGCGGCTCACCGATTCGGTCAATAGCGCGGTCCGCCTTGTTACGAGAGCGCTGGCCGTGGTCCTGTACATATTCTGTTTCTTATGGGCAGTGTCGTTTATCATAATAGACGCGTACAACCCGTTTATCTACTTTAATTTCTAAGGGACAGCGGAACATGAGTATCCTGAACTTTTTGATCGGCACGCCTCTGGGATATATATTGTTTTGGTGCTATACCATCGTCGGAGGCTATGGCCTCGCGATCCTGCTGTTCACGCTTTTAACGAAAATCATACTCTTCCCGCTTTCGGTCGTCGCGCAGAAAAACTCTATAAAGATGGTGCGCATGGCGCCGGAACTAGACGATATCAAGCGCTACAATTCGGGCAACGGCGAGCTGATCGCGCAGGAGATACGCGAGCTATACGCGAGAGAAAAGTACAGCACGATAGCCGGCGTCCTGCCTCTGCTTGTGCAGATACCGATAATACTCGGCCTAATAAACGTCATCTACAATCCGCTTCAGCACCTGCTTCACCTGAACGGTCAGGTGATCGCGGACCTTACGGCCCGCGCGGCGGAGCTGCTCGGAAAGAGCCCGCATGATATGGGCTATTACGGACAGATACTGGTGCTCGAAGAGATACGGAAAGTACCCGAGGCTTTCGCGGGCGTACCCGGCGCCTCGTCCGCCGTCGAAGCCGCGACTTCGCTGAACATGGATTTTCTGGGTATAAACCTGTCGGCCACGCCGGCTTTCGCTGATATATCTTTTATAATTCCTGTCTTGTCAGGGCTCAGCGCTTTTGTACTCTGCCTTGTTCAAAACAAATATAATGTGCTGCAGGAGACCGCGGGCTTCGCGAGCAAGTGGGGCATGACGATATTCCTCGTAGTATTTTCGGCGTATTTCGCGGCTGTGCTTCCGGGCGGGCTCGGCCTGTACTGGACCGCCGGCAACCTGCTTTCGATCCCGGTGCTCGGCGTCTGCAATCTCATCTACGACCCAAAGAAATACGTCGATCACGAGGCTGTCGCCGGGATGCATAAGGAAACACCGAAAGAGAAAACTGAAAAAAGAGCGCTCGCGAAAACCCTCGCCGCTCGCTCAAAGAAAGATATGAAAAACTTCTTCGCCGCTGACAACGAGCGCGAACTCGTTTTTTACTCCGAGGCGAGCGGGTTCTACAAGTACTTCAAAGGTTTTATAGAATATATACTCGCTAACAGCAAAGACATAGTCGTCCACTACGTGACGAGCGACCCGGACGACAGGGTATTCGGCCTCGCGGAACCGCGCCTGAAGGCGTACTACATAAACGACAGGGATCTCGTATCGCTGTTTATGAAGATCGACTCGGAAGTCTTTGTCATGACGACCCCGGATCTCGGCAAATATCATCTTAAGAGATCCCTTGTGAGAAAAGACGTGGAATACATATATACAGACCACGGCATGACGAGTTTTCATCTGATGCTGAGGGAGGGAGCGCTCGACAATTTCAGTACTATATTCCTTTGCGGTCCTAATCACATGGACGAGGTGCGACAGACGGAGTACGTCTACGGACTGAAGCAAAAATCGCTCGTAAAGACGGGGTTCCCGTTGCTCGACGAGCTTTTGTCACGCGTCAAGGCGCTGGATATAAAAGAAAATACGAGAAAAAAAATACTGGTCGCGCCGTCATGGCAAAAAGACAACCTGCTCGACTGCTGCCTCCCGGAACTGATTGACGGGATTTCGGGTATGGGCTGGGATATCGTCATCCGTCCGCATCCCGAATTCGTAAAACGCTTCCCGAACAAGATAAAGCGGATACGCGAACTATACGCGGACAGGCTCGGCAGGGACATGGTCCTCGAAACTGATTTTTCGTCAAGCGAGTCGATATATACGGCCGACGTGATCGTGACGGACTGGTCGTCAATTGCGCAGGAGTATTCGTACACGACGAAAAAGCCGTCTGTATTCATCAATACCCCGATGAAGGTCATCAACCCGAATTACAAAAAGATACCGGCGGTCCCGCTCGATATTTCCCTGAGGGACGAGATCGGAATATCGGTTGAAATTGACGAACTAAAGAGCCTCGGCGAAATATGCGAAAAACTAATAAGCGAGAAAGAAGAATGGCGTGAGCGGATCTCAAAAGTACTGGAAGATAATATTTACAATATTGGCGACGGGGCGCGGAACGGGGCGGACTATATCATTTGGCGCGTAGAAAACAGAAGGAGCGGAGGCGCGGCGTGATCAGAAGGCGTATCGCGCTCGCGTACTGGGTCATAGCGCTGTCGCTCTTCACGCCAAGCGCCGTTTACGCGTATATCGATCCCGCGACCACGACCTATCTTATACAGATCGCCACGGCGCTCGTAATCACGGTCGGCATTTCGCTCAGCGTTTTTCTGTACAGGTTCAAAATGATCTCCTCAAAGATCAGGTATTTCTTTTACGGCCTGATATACAGGACAAAAGGCAAACAAGGCGGCGTCAACGCGGAGAAAACAGAGAGAAAGATACCCGATGATTTCAAAGCGTTTTTTGTGCAGGGAGCGGAAGCCGCTCCGGAGCTGACCTCATTTGACGAGGGTGTTCAGGAATACCTAACAGCGGAAAAGAAAGAAATTCCGGTTTCCTATTTTGATAGAATGCGCCAGACGATCCCGCTCGCGCTCGCCTTTTGCTTTTCGTTTTTGATAATAGGCTGTCTTGAGCTCGCGCTCCGGTTTTCTCACGAGATACCTTTCAATATCTCATTGATAATACCGACGGTACTTCTTTGTTTCGCGGTTTTCTTTGTTTTTCTTATTTTGGTCGTCCCGGGCTTAAGGGGGAGGGCGTTTGAGCTTGTCCTCGCGATCGGTTTCGCGGTCCTTCTCGCGGGCTATATCCAGGGGACCTTTCTCAACTGGGGGCTCGGAAAACTCACCGGCGACGCGGTCGTATGGAGCGATTTCAGGCCTCAGCTCGCGGCTTCGCTGATATGCTGGGCAGGTTGCATTGTCCTCTCGGTTTTTCTGTGGCGGCGCGCCCGAAAAGCCTGGCGAAAATTACTGCTGATAGTACCTGTTCTGCTGATAATGTTACAGGGCATAGGTTTTGTTTCGGTCGTTTACGACCGTTCCGGTGAAAGCCTGCTGAATGAGCGCGGTAAATGGAGCGGAGAAGGTGATTTCTGGAAGACAGCTGACGAAGCACTTACATCCGACAGGATCAATGAGGTGGCGGCAGATAATAACGCGATCATCATTGTGCTCGACAGGCTCGATCAGGAATTCGTCGAGGAAGTTGCCTTTGAAGAACCCGGCTTTTTCGACCCGCTCGACGGGTTCACCGAATTTGACGACTTTATCACTTACAACGGAATGACCTTCCCGTCGGTAACGGGATATCTGACCGGGCACAGGTTCATGTACGATATGCCTCAACCGAAATACTTCGATTTCGCGTGGGAGAACGCCGATTTCATGCATGCAGTGAGGGAACGCGGTTCCGACATACGTATATATATTGAGAGAGGGCAGGCCTACAGCAGGATCAGCCAGCTCGCCGGTATCCCGAGCAACATATTCGAAGGCGAACTGAACATCAACAAGAGGATCGCATTGATCAAACTATTAAAGCTTTCGGGTTACCGCTACGCGCCGATCCCTGTGAAGCAATTCTTCTGGTTCTCCCCGACCGAATTCATCGATACGCTCGAACTGACTGACGAGACCTCTCCCTACATCACGGATGACTTCAGATATTACGCGAACCTGAAAGAAAAAGGTCTTTCAGTATCAGGCATCGTAAATGAATCGCTGATATACATACACCTACAGGGCCCGCACCCGCCGCTTCACATGGACGAGAACGTTCAGTGGGTCGAAGAATCAACGCTGATCGAACAGACAAAAGGATCATTCAGGATAGTATACGAATACCTTCGGCAGCTGAAAGAGATCGGTATGTACGAAAGTTCCCTGATCATAGTCATGGGCGATCACGGCAACTATGTCGGCGACGATCTTGAAAAGCCGGCGCACGCGGGATTGTTCGTAAAACCGGCTGGCAGCGCGGGTACGCCGCTTGATGTTTCGCACGCGCCCGTCAGTCCGGACCAACTCCACGCGACGCTAATGGAAGGCCTGTTCGGCACAGACGGGGGGTTCGGCCCAACATTCTTCGATATCAGCGAAGGCGACGATATAGTCAGGAAATATGATATTAACCTTTGGCGCTATGAGATCACAGGCGACGGGCGCGATTTTTCAAACTGGCGCTTCACAGGTAATTTCCCCGATACTTATGAATGACATATATAATGGCAGTGGATGGACAGTATAGATGAGTATAATAAATGACCTGATAGGCACGCCGCTGGGCCATATAATGCATTGGTGCTACTCTTTGGTGGCCGACTACGGGCTCGCGATCCTGTTTTTCACGCTGCTTGTAAGGATCGCGCTTTTTCCGCTTTCACTGATCGCTCAAAAAAATTCTATCAAGATGGTACGCATGGCGCCGGAACTCGACGATATCAAACGCTACAATTCCGGTAACGGAGAACTGGTAGCTCAGGAGGTCCGCGAGCTTTACTCGAGGGAAAAGTACAGCACGATCACCGGCGTCCTGCCGCTTCTCGTACAGATCCCGATCATACTCGGGCTCATAAACGTGATCTATAACCCGCTTCAGCATCTTCTGCGCCTGAGCCCGCAGGTGATATCGGGCCTCACGGACCGCGCCGCGGAACTGTTCGGAGGCGGCGCGCATGACCTCGGCTTTGCCGATCAACTGCTGGTGCTCGGCGAGATCAGGGAAACCCCCGAGTCGTTCATGAATGTGCCGGGCGCGGCGGACGCCATAGGCTCGGCGGCTTCTCTAAATATGGATCTTCTCGGGATCGATCTGTCCGCGGCGCCGTCAATAGCGAATATATCGGTCCTCATCCCGATAATGTCGGGCCTCAGCGCCTTCGCTCTCTGTCTCGTCCAAAACAGGTTCAACGTACTGCAGCAAACAGCGTCGTTTTTCGGCAGATGGGGCATGATGATCTTTCTAGTCGCTTTTTCCGCTTATTTCGCGGCGGCGCTCCCGGGCGGCCTCGGCCTGTACTGGACAGCCGCGAACCTGCTCTCGATTCCCGTGCTCGCGATATGCAACCTGATATACAACCCGAAAAAATACGTCGACTTTGAAGCGGTAGCGCTGATCCATCAAGAAACCCCGGATGAGAAAAAGGCAAAACGCGCGCGCGCGAAAGAGCTGGCCGAACGCTCAAAGAAGGACATGAAGCGATTCTTCGCGGAAGAAAATAAACGCGAATTGGTTTTTTATTCGGAGGCAAACGGGTTTTACAAATACTTCAAGGGCTATATAGAATATATCCTCGCGAACAGCGATATCGATATCCACTATGTGACGAGCGATCCCAAAGACAAAATTTTTGATTACAGCGAACCCCGTATCAAAGCGTACTATATCAATGAGAAGAACCTCGTAGCCCTGTTTATGAAAATGGACGCGGACGCGTTCGTCATGACGACACCCGATCTTGAAAAATATCACCTGAAGAGGTCGCTTGTCAGAAAAGACGTCGAGTATATCTACACGAACCACAGCATGACAAGCATGCACCTCGTGCTCCGGGAAGGGGCGTTCGACCATTTCGATACCATAATGATCCGCGGCCCAAATCACATCGACGAGATCCGTCAGACGGAATACATTTACGGGCTCGCACAAAAAACTCTCGTTAAGACAGGCTCGCTGATGCTCGACGATCTGCTGCTCCGCGTTTCGGGAGAAAGTGAAAAACAAAAATACCGGGCGAAAATACTCATCGCCCCATCGTGGCAGAAGGACAATCTGCTCGACTATTGCCTTGAGGATCTGATCAGCGGGTTGTCAGGGAAAGATTTTGATATCGTCATACGCCCGCATCCCGAATTCGTGAAACGCTTCCCGAACAAGCTCGACAGGATCAGGGAAAAATACGGAGAAAGGATCGGGAAAGACATCATGCTCGAAACTGATTTCGCGTCCGCCGAGTCAATATATACCGCGGATGTGATCGTGACGGACTGGTCGACGATTGCGCAGGAATACTCGTACGCTACAAAAAGGCCGTCGGTCTTTATCAATACGCCGATGAAAATAATGAACCCGAACTATGAACTGATCCCGGCTGTGCCGTTGGATATTTCCCTCAGGGACGAGATCGGGGTTTCGCTTGACGTGGCTGAACTTGGTAAGGCAGGCGAAGTCTGTGAAAAACTGATAGCCGAAAGAGAAGGATGGAAAGACCGCATAGCCGGCGTAGTGGAGCGCTATATCTACAATATCGGGGACGGTGCCCGCAACGGCGCCGAGTACATCATAGGCCGAATCAGGTATCACAGAGGGAGTGGCGCGGCATGATCCGAAGGAGGATAGTACTCGCGTATTGGGTCATAGCGCTGGCGTTCTTCGTGCCGGGCGCCGCGTACGCGTATATCGATCCCGCGACGACCACATATCTCATACAGATCATAACCGCGCTTGTCGTCACGGTCGGGGTATCGCTGAGCGTTTTTCTGTACCGGTTCAAGATGATCACTTCGAAGATAAAGTTCCGGCTGTACGGGCTGATATACAGGTCGAAGGCGGCCGACGCGAACGAAGCTTCGGAAGCGCGAAAGACGGCGCCGTATATACCGCCGGAATTCGCGATACCGGGAAAAACAAATTCCCCTGAGATAACGATTTTCTGCGACGATATCACGGATGTGCTTGAGAATAGCAGATCCATAGCGCTTTCAAAAAGAAAGGGCTTCAAGGAGCCGGGAACTCCGCTTACATACGCAGGGAGGATGCGTTTGACCGTGCCGCTGGCACTCGCGTTCTGCTTTGCTTTTATCGTTATCGGATGCCTCGAGCTTACGATACAGTTCGCCCCTGAGCTGCCGTTCAGGCCGGCAGTGGCCGTGCCGTACGTGCTCCTGTGTTTCGCCTTGGTGTTCGCGGTTTTGATCTTCGTGATCCCGCGGTTCCGGGGGAAAGTCTTCGAGTTTTTACTGACGATAGGGTTTGGCCTTTTGCTCGCAGGATATATCCAGGGCAACTATCTTAACTGGGGCCTCGGTCAGCTGACGGGCGACGCGGTCATATGGGGGGATTTCAAACCCCAGATAGCGGCGTCGGTCATTTGCTGGATCGGAGCGCTTGTCCTCGCGTTCCTGATATGGCGCCGTTCGCGGACAGTCTGGCGCGGACTGATAATATTTGTGCCTTTTCTCGTTATACTGCTTCAGGGAGTCGCTTTTATTTCGGTCATTAACGAAAGTACTACCGTTACGAGAGGCGGCCCGGGCTATTTTTGGCAGACTGCCGACGAGACACTGACGATCGAAGGGATAAACAGCGTCGCAAATGAGAAGAACGCCATACTCATCGTGCTCGACCGGCTGGATCAGGAATTCATTGAGGAAATTGCCGCTGAAGATCCGGATTTTTTCAGCGAGCTTGACGGATTTACGGAGTTTGACGACTTCATCCAATACTTCGGAAGCACATTCCCGTCGGTCGCGGCGTATCTGACAGGGCACAGGTTCATGTATGACATGCCCAGGACGGCATACTTCGACTACGCCTGGGCCAACGCGGAATTTATGCATAAGCTGCGCGAGCGTGGCATAGATATAAGGCTGTATGTGGACAGAGGCGCCTGCTTTGACAGCACGCGCCAGCTTGACGGGCTCGCGAGCAATACATTCAAGGGTCAGCTCGACATCAATAAAAGAGCAATGCTGGTCAAACTGCTAAAGCTTTCGGGATACAGGTTTGCCCCGATATTCATGAAGCAGGCATTCTGGCTTTCTCCGTATGAGTTTTACGACCTGATGATACTGACCGATGAGACCGCCCCCTATATGGTGAACAATTTCGGATACTATGAAAGCCTGATAACGAACGGGCTCAGCGTATGGGACGATGTAGACGAATCTTTCAAGTACCTGCATCTTCAAGGTTCTCATCCCCCGCTCAATATGAACGAATATATCGAATACGTCGAAGAAGCGACGATCGTACAGCAGTCAAAGGGCGCGCTCAGGATAGTGTATGAATACCTTAGACAACTGAGAGAGCTGGGCCATTACGAGGATTCGGTCATCATTATTATGGGTGATCACGGCAATTACCTCGGTAACGATCTGGAAAGGCCCGCTCGCGCAGGCCTACTCGTAAAACCGGCCGGAAGTTTCGGTACTCCGCTTGAGTACTCACATGCTCCCGTCAGCCCGGATCAGCTTCACGCGACCTTTATGGAAGGGCTTTTCGGGTCGAGCGAAGACTTTGGCCCGACATTCTTTGACATCAGTGAAGGAGACCCCATGGTGCGCGAGTATACGATCAACAGATGGCGGTACCGTATCACCGGCGACGGTCGTGATTTTTCAAACTGGGAGTTCATCGGCATGTTCCCCGAAGAGTTAAGGTAAAACCCTATTCGTGGTATTATAACCGTATGGTCGAGTCGTTTCGAAACAACAAAAAAGGCATATTAATGATGATCCTGTCATCGGTCTTCGTTTCGTTCGGCCAGATGTTCTGGAAGATGTTTCATACCGAAGGGCTTTGGGCCCTTATTCTGGGTCTTGTACTGTACGCCGGCGGCGCGCTCGTCATGATCGTAGCTTACAAGTACGGCAAACTCTCCGTCCTTCAGCCGATGCTTTGCCTCGCTTATGTATTTGCGATATTCATAGCGGTATTTATTCTTAACGAAGCGATGACACCTTTCCGGCTCGCGGGCATAATAGTGATCATTTTCGGAGTTATTATGATCGGCGGAGGAGATTCGGAAGAGGAGAAACAGCCGTGAGTATACCTCTTCTTTATGTACTGATCATCGGCGGCACCGTGCTCGGCGCCTTTGCCTCCTACAAATTCAAAGGAGCGTCGGCTTTGTTTACCGGAGTTAATATGCAGTCTGTCTCGGCGCTCGCCCACGACAAGCGTTTTATACTCGGCGTCGTGCTGTATCTGATTGCTGCCGCGAACAATATTTTTATCCTGAGGTATATGGACTATTCGATCATACTGCCGATGGCTTCGCTGACATATATCTGGACGATGATCATCGCGTTCCGGCTGCTCGGCGAATCGATAACGAAACGTAAGATCCTCGGCGTCGCGGCGATCATCATCGGCGCGGTATTGCTCGCGCATGGGTGACAGGCATATGACTGTATTTGCATCAGCGTTTTATATAGTTTCCTTCGCCCTGTGGATCGGGGTAGCGTTCTTTATGCCGCGCACGAAAGTCCGGGAGAACGGGCTGATATGGCTGGCAGTCTGCCTCGTTTTTTACGAGTGCTGGGCGGCCTTTATATGCGGCCTCATGTCGCTCGCGCATATACCGGTCACGATCGTTACGATGGCGATAGCGAACTTTATATCGGCCGCTGTCTTATTCGTCTTTTACCGGAATATGTCCGGCGAGCGGGGAACCCGTATATCGATAAAAAATATATTGCCGATGCGGCAGCGCTTTGTGTTCCCGCTCGCGGATATCGCGTTCGCGGTACTGCTCGCGGTCTTTTGTATCTATGCGTGGAAAGCGCATTTCGGACAGGACGCGGCTGTCATCTACGGCACGATAGACCCGGCCGACCGTTTCTCGCGCGCCGTCGGCATACTGTCGGAAAGGACCGTCATAGGCCCGTACCCGAATATGTACTTCGGCCATGTCACGAACGCGCTGTTCCTCGGGGCGATGGAGCCGGCGTTCCCGGGCGTCTTCGCGATACGGGCTTATGAAATAAAGGAAATGATCAACGTATGGCTCGCGGGCATGGTATTCTACGCCGCGCTGCGCCAGTTATCGGACAAGCCGTTCGCGAGAGCTGTTTTCTTCGCGCTCGGTTTCGCTTACGCGCTCGGATACCCGTGGAACAACAGCCTCTGGGGATTCGGCTACCTCGGGGTCTCTGTCACGCTTATCATACTTGTACAGATAGGCGCGAGGTTCCTTTTGGAAGAGCGCCAGCGCCCGATCATCGGCTTTGTCATCATCGCCGCCGGCTGCTTCGGCGTCGGTATAGCGTATACGGTTTTCGCTCCGCCGGTATTTATCGCGGCCTTTATCGCGATACTCGTCTGGCAGAAACACAGGATCGCTCAGGCTTTCCAGACCGCGGTAATAGTTTTCGCGATACCGGTAGTGATGGTATATATCTTTACAGTCGTCATCGGCCGCGGCGAGGCGGGCTCGGACCTGGGGACTCAGCTTACCGTAGAAGGCGCCATATACCGAAACCTCATGGGCGATTTTCTTATATGGCTGCCGCTCGCGCTTTTCGCGGTGGCTTTCACGGTCTTGAAAAAGGACTGGGATTTTTCGAAAATATTCGCCGTCGTGTTTTTCGTTTTCCAGGCGTACTTTTTGGTCCGAATGCTTTCGGGAAGCGTCAGCACCTACTACTACTATAAATTCAATTTCGTCACATGGTTCATCGTTCTCTTTCTCGCGGGGGCGGCGATCGTACTGCTGTCGAAAGACGGCAGGAGGCGAAGTATGGGGGTTCTGAGCTGCTTTCTGATCGTGGTACTCGGAGCGGGTATATTTACTGTCGGCGGGTACGACTACGCGCTGTCCCAGAAAAATCTCAATATGAATCCGATCCCGGCCGCGGACGGGCTTTACGGCGTTTACAGCAACAACAACGCGTATTTTAATTATATTGAACATAATCCGGTCTATTTCAAATGGGATTTTCTCGAGCTCTGCGGCGCGGCCTATAGTGAAAGACAGGCGCTCACCGGCGCCGGCAAACCCGGTGGTTTTTATACTAACCATATCGAGATCATCACGAACGATTTCCACAGCGCTTACTGGGCGGACGCTCTCGTCGGCGAGCATATACAGCAAAAACCGGTCGAGGGGATATACAGCCTTCCGGCCGGCGACGCGGCGATCTGGATCGTGCTCACGGACAGCGATATGTACAGAGAAAACGCCGCCGTGATAGACGGTTACGACAGAGTCTTTGAAAACGGACTCGGTTTTGTTATAGTCCGGCATTGAATGGTGTAGTATATTATAGGAAAAGAGGAGGAATCTCTATGTCGATCGCGGTACTGATACCATGCTATAACGAATCGCAGACGATCGCGAAGGTCGTGAGCGATTTCCGCGAGGCCCTGCCCGAAGCGGATATTTATGTGTACGACAACAACTCAAAAGACGGCACGGATGAGATAGCCCGGGAGGCCGGCGCCATTGTGCGCTACGAGCGCAAGCAGGGAAAAGGCAACGTCATAAGGACGATGTTCCGCGAGATCGACGCCGACTGCTATCTGATGATAGACGGCGACGATACTTATCCCGCCGAGCACGCGCGCGAAATGGTGGACAAAGTATTAAATGAGGACGCCGATATGGTTATCGGGGACCGCCTGTCATCCACGTATTTCACGGAAAACAAACGGCGTTTTCATAATACAGGAAATAAAACGGTTCGCAATTTGGTCAATCGCCTTTTCAAGGGCAATGTTGAAGACATTATGACCGGCTATCGCGCGTTTTCTCCGTTGTTCGTCAAGACTTTCCCTGTGCTTTCGCATGGCTTTGAGATCGAAACCGAGATGACGATCCACGCGCTGAACAAAAACCTGAATATGGCCACGGTGCTGGTCGACTATCGCGACCGTCCTGAGGGCAGCGTATCAAAGCTTAATACTATTTCGGACGGTTCAAAAGTTATCACGACGATCGTAATGCTGTACAAAAACTATAAGCCGCTGCAGTTTTTCGGGATCGTCGCTATAGTTTTCGCGATCATAGCGATTCTTTTCGCGCTGCCGGGGCTGATCGGCTATGTGCAAACAGGCGAAGTGACTCATGGCATAACACTGATCATAGGTGGATTTGTTTTCCTCGCGGCTATACTGTTCCTGATATGCGGTTTTATTTTAAATACCGTCGTCAGTCAGGATCGGCAGGATTTTGAGGTAAAGCTCAACATGCTCTATCTGATGCTAAAGCAGAAAAAGGAAAAGTAGCGCCGCCGTATGGGAGTTATGATCAGCGTTATCATCCCTGTTTTCAACGGAGAACAGTATATCGAGCGAAGCGTCGAAAGCGTTTTGAAGCAATCCGTAAAGGATATAGAAATACTGTTGCTCGACGACGGCTCGGCGGACGGCTCGCTCGCTATGTGCCGGGAGTACGAGAAAAATTATCCCGGGCTATTCAAAGTATTCACACACCCGAATATGGGAGTCGCGAACACGCGCAATAAAGGCGTTTCGCTCGCCGGCGGAAAATACATCATGTTTCTCGATCAGGACGACTTTTTCGATCCCGGCTATATGGAGACCTTTCTTGAAGCCGCTGAAAAAAACGACGCGGACGTCGTCATAGGCGGGTACAGGAGGCCGGACAAGGACGGCAGGATCCGTGTCACGGTACGACCGACGGACGAAGAATACATCCGGTACAAAAACCTGCAGGCTTGGGCAAAGATACACCGCACGGATTTTTTGAAAGAAAACAATATACTGCTATTTCCGAACAGTATCGGTGAAGACATCCCGTTCACGCTTCGCGAAAACGCTTTGGCTTCAAGGTCGGTCGTGATCGACTATGTGGGCTATAACTGGTATTACAACGAAGAGAGC
>Ga0123356_10005574_pt1 | contig 12798 bp, 10 predicted proteins | sample TergutEmb28metaG_2_FD_92546 | JGI IMG/M metagenome (GOLD analysis project Ga0123356, IMG submission 92546) | Embiratermes neotenicus P3 segment gut microbial communities from Petit-Saut dam, French Guiana - Emb289 P3 | ecosystem: Host-associated > Arthropoda: Insects > Digestive system > Gut ... | reverse complement strand
CAAAGATTAAAAGATGCGTTAGACGACATTCTTTCGGTCAAATATGATGCAAAAAATATTAAAGATGCGGTTGAATCAAAGCTTTTCGGCATTGGAAGCGAATCCTATGTAACGGGTTCTCATGAATTTTATCTTGGATATGCAGCAGCAAAACAGATACGGCTGTGCCTTGATTCAGGGCATTTTCACCCGACAGAAGCGTTAGCCGATAAAATATCCTCCTCTCTGCTGTTTGTTCCGGGACTTTTAATTCATTTCAGCCGCGGCATAAGGTGGGATTCTGACCATGTTGCAATTTATTCTGATGAACTGCGCGATACATGCCGCGAAATTGCAAGACAAAATTGTTTTAAAAGAATTGATTTAGCGCTTGATTTCTTTGATGCATCGATAAACCGTATTGCAGCCTGGACTATCGGAACAAGATCTTTGCGAAAAGGCATACTGGAAGCCCTGCTGGAACCTTCCAAACTGCTTGTTAATGCAGAAAAATCCGGAAATTACACAGAAAGACTTGCGCTGATGGAAGAATTTAAAACGCTGCCCTTCTCTGCTGTCTGGGATAAACTTTGCCTGACAGACAAAACGCCTGCAGGAGCCGGCTGGATTGCAGAGGTTAATCAATATGAAAAAAACGTATTGGAAAAACGAAAATAAAGATTATCAGGAAACAAATATAGAAAACAAATATTGAGAGTAACACATGAAAACAAAAGCAGTACGCTTATACGGTGTAAACGATCTAAGGCTTGAAGAATTTGAATTGCCGGAAATAAAAGATGATGAAATACTTGCAAAGGTAGTTTCGGATTCCATCTGCATGTCGAGTCACAAGCTTGCTTCCCAGGGCGGAAAACACAAAAGGGTTCGCCACGATATTGGCAAAAACCAGCCGATTATAGGCCATGAATTCTGCGGAATCATCGAAAAAGCCGGAAATAAATGGGCAAGCAAATTTAAGGAAGGTGAAAAGTTTGCAATACAGCCTGCGCTTAATTATCCTGATTCAAACGGAAATGCTACTCTGTGGGCTCCCGGTTATTCTTACGAATACATCGGAGGAAATGCAACTTATGTAATTATTCCGAATGATGTAATGGAAATGAACTGTCTTTTGGATTACTCCGGAGATAATTTTTTTCTGGGCTCTCTTGCAGAACCTGTTTCCTGCATTGTCGGAGCGTTTCATGCACAGTATCACACTAAATCAGGATCATATAATCATTCAATGGGAATCATAGAAGGCGGTTCAATGGCGCTCCTTGCAGGAGTCGGGCCAATGGGGTTAGGTGCAATTGATTATGCAATTCATAATCCGGTTAAACCATCAAGACTTGTTGTTACCGACATTGACGAAAACCGCCTTTCGCGCGCTGCTTCGCTTTTAACGCCGCAGGAAGCAAAAAGAAACGGTGTTGAACTTATTTATGTTAACACAAAAAATTTAGAAAACCCTGTAGAACATTTAAAATCACTTAATGGCGGAAAACTCTTTGATGATGTTTTTGTTTTTGCCCCTGTAAGGTCTGTACTTGAAGCGGGAGGAAAACTTCTTGGACGGGACGGATGCCTTAACTTTTTTGCAGGCCCCAACGATCCGTCATTTTCAGCTGAACTGAATTTTTACAATGTGCATTATGAATCACACCATATTGTTGGAACATCCGGCGGAAACACTGATGACATGAAAGAATCCCTTGCGATGATGGCAAAAGGGGAACTCAAAGCCGGCTTTATGATCACCCATATCGGAGGGCTTGACTCTGCGGCAAAAACAACAATCGAACTTGATAAAATTCCCGGCGGAAAAAAACTTATATACAATCACAAAAAAATGGAACTTACCGCAATTGATGATTTTGCAGAAAAAGGAAAAACCGATCCGTTTTTTGCCGCGTTAGCTGAAATCTGCGCAAGGCATCAGGGACTTTGGAACACAGAAGCCGAAAATTATTTACTGGAGAATGCACCGGAGATTTAGGATTTTGCTTCCAATTCCAGTGATGGAAAATTTTGAAAATTCTGTCCGGTTTGTTGTTGATAAAAGTCTTTCTGTTGATTACATCGCAAATAAGATTCGCTGTTTACGCATATTGATTCCTTTTCTCAAAAAGATTAAAATATACGCAACAAGATAAATAACGCCTGGCTTATATAGCTAATGTTTCTGCCGACGCAGGATCAAAATTAAATTTTCAAAAGACATATTTAATGACCTCAGACAAGCAAATGGCAAGAAATGCGGCGGTTAATGAAGCTATAGCTTTAAGAGAATTCCCAAACGAAACATGGATTAATACGGAAAACATAAAACTCAAATATCTAGAAATGCCAAAAAAAACTGACAAAATCATTACGGCAATGTCCAGGCTGCCAATAAACCAACAAGAAGAAATGGATTTTATCAAAGAAATTAAATCGGCAATAATATTAAAGAAACATGGAGCAAGTGTTACTCTCATTCCAAGAATAAAAAGACCGGATGGAAAGGGTTTTCTGCCGGGACCGGACGCGATTGTTAATGGTTTGTTTTTTGAATTCAAGGTAGTAATTGGCGGAATAAGTAAAATTGGAGACAGATTTAAAGATTCAAGAAAACAAGGAAACAATGTCTACATTAGAATTGTAAATCCTAATTTAACTAAATCAAAGGTGGTTAGCTATCTTGTAAGATATATAAATCTGCCAACATATCAAAGTGGGCATAATGGAAATTTAATTTTAACATTTGGAACTGGATTAGAAGAAAAAACATACTTTTTTAAGATTATTGATTTTAAAAAATAAAAAATTCCAGAGGAGCCGCTGTTAAGCAACTCCCCCGTAGGTTACCAATGCTACAAGGCCGCCTTGGTAGTGGCTACTGTCCGTTCACCACGGCAGCACAGTTTTAGTTGCCTAAAACCACTGTATTAAATATAACTTTGTTTAAATTGGTTTGTCAAGGTTTTTTGACGGTTTTTCGCTTCCAGTTTTTATGTAATAGGAGTAAATGAAGGACTTAAGCATGACAGCGCTTTTTACTGTTACGATTTAGCAAGTATCAGTAAATCTTTACTCACAGATTTCCGGGGCGTACAACACGAAAACCAAGGCTTCTTCCAGCGGTTTGAGGAAAATATCCAAACCGATCCGTTTTTTGCCAAGCTGGCAGAAATATGCGCAAGACATCAGGGACTTTGGAATACAGAAGCCGAGAATTACCTTTTGGAAAACGCACCGGAGATTTAGGATTCAGTACATAAATGGATTAATTTATAAACAAATAAAATTTAGACAGCAACTGCCATTTTTTCACGAACCATTTCTTCGATTATATCCGCGGGTGTTTTATTTGAAGCATTTGCTTTTGTTATTAGCCATTTGGTTGACAAATCATCCACGGTTATTGAACAAGCTGTCTTACGCATTTTAGAGAAAAATCCCGTTCCATTTGGACCAGGTATTGGAAGATTTTTGGTATAATATTCATCCAAAAAATCTGCTTCTTCGTCTGTCATTCTTGCCATATATTATACCATTTTTTATAAAATTATTCAAATATAAATTATGGATTTTTGTTAGTTTTAAAAGCTGTTTTAATAATATATTACATGGTTTTTATTGAGAATTTTAATTAAAGTTTCATAAAATATATTATAGAATTTAACAGACCTCTAAAAAGAGTTTTTAGAGGTTCACATATAATAAGCTCTTGACAATACAACATATATATTGTATGATGAAATTATGACAGCAGAAGAGGTAATGAACATACTGTAGGCAAATGGCTGGACTTTGGATCGTATAAATGGTTCTCATCATATTTTTGTCAAAACTGGTTTTCGTTCGATTGCAGTACCTTTTCATGGAAACAAAGACATTGGAAATCTTGCAAAGCGAATATTTAAAGAAGCGAATATAAAGTAAGGAGTTATGATGGTTTTTTATTGTATTATCGAAAAAGAGGGAAATGATTTTATTGCACAATTTCCAGATATGACAAATATTGTTACATCCGGACAGTCAAAAGAAGAAGCTCTTGCAATGGCAAAAGAAGCTTTAGATGGTTGCCTTGAAGCCGATGTTTCTCAGGGTTATTCTATTCCAAAACCTTTTAATAAAAAAGGATATCCTGTTTCAGTTGCAAACCATATTGTTGTAGCATTACAACTTAGAGAACTTCGCGGAGAACAAAGCCAATCCGACATTGCAAAAAAATTAGGGCTTTCATATCAGGCTTATCAAAGATTAGAGAATCCTCGTAAATCAAACCCAACAATAAAAACTCTTGAAAGAATTGCAAATATTTTTGGACGGAAACTAAGTGTACAGATAGGATAGAATTATATTTATTTTTACTATTTTAAATTCTTGATCATATCTATCGACTTTACTATCCATTCAAGCGCACCGTCAAACCTATAACCGGTAAAATCTGATTCTGTCAGAATGGCTTTTATGTCGTTTGTATCGATACTCAGATTGATAAGTCCATTAAGACCACCTCGCTCCTTCGATATTTCCTGAACATAATCCCAATATGTTCCGGAATGTCCAAAGCTTGTAGCGTATTTTACTGGATCGTTTAACGCACGATTAACAAGCTCCTGAGTATCTTCGTAAAACAAACTGCGTCCGTTGTCATATAAACTATAAAAAGATTCTGATACACTGTCTAAAGTATTGCCAGAAGTTTTACCTGGAACACTGCTGATTTTTACAGCCATGTTGGAAAGATGACGATCATCCTGCCGGGTGATAAAATCCAGCAGGATCATTCTGGCAATATTATCCCGGTATAACGGTCGTACTTTTATCAAATTCTGATATTCGTTATTGGATCTTGAACCTTCAAAAAAACGGCGGAAATGCACAATGTATTCCCTGGAAAAATCGTACATAAATACAGAAAAAACAGTATCCTTATCTGTCCTTATCGCAGGACATACAGGCACACCCAATTTTTTTCCAAGCAGATAAACTGCTGTTTCGGATTCAACATCTGTGGTCAACGGATTTATCCGCTGTTTGTATATACCGTATTTACCATTATAAACGCCATAGCGTTTAACATTATAACCTTCCGGTGAATCAACGCTTTTTCCAACCATATCAATTCGCTGAAGAAACACAGATGAAAAAACATTTGTCATAACAGAGTCAAGCTGCTCTGTTTCTGAATGTGCTATCCAAAGGAGGTCTTTGGGATGAATTGCACGTGTTATTTCTGCAATGCGCGGTATATCATAGCGGGATAGACCCATACGGAATAAAATCCGTTCAATATCACGTCTGTCACTGCTAACCGCACGTTCTGTCAAAAAATCATTAAAATCTTCGGCTGACCACTTATTCCGCCCGCATGTATACAAGGAAACTACTTCATTAAAATTCGGCAAAAGAAAAGAGACTGATCCTGCTTTGTCGATAATACCGATGATCTCGTTATTCCATTTCAGATAACGTTTTTTATCAGAAATAATAATTAACCTCCATTTTTTGCATGTAAATGAATTTTTATGTAAATGAATTTTTAATGAAGCATTACTTGTCCGCCTGTAACAGGGACTGCCTGCCCTGTTTCGTACTCCTGTTCGACTATGTAAAAAATGGCGCGTACAAGGTCTTTGCCTGTACAGCCGCGTTTCATCGGTACTTTTGATTCATAAAACCTGCGTACATCTTCAATAGTTTTTGCTCCGGGAACTTTACCTGTTCTTAAATACTGAACAAAAAGTCCTTTTTCCGGATCAGACCAAAGAGGTCCGTCCAGAAAATTTCCCGGACATACTGCGTTAACTTTGATTCCGTAATCGACAAGTTCCAGAGCAAAACTTGCAGCAAGTCCAAGCCCGCCGAACTTCCCTCCGGCATATGCTCCGTTTTTATTTGATCCTTCAAGACCTGACTTGGAATTGATCTGAATTATATCGGTTTTCCAGTTTGGAGCTGTACAATGCTGAGTACGCAAAAGCCGTCCTGCAAATTTGCTGATAATAAAAAAGCCCGTGTAATTAATGTCTGTAACAAATTTAAAATCAGAAAGTTCCTGATCCAGTACACTCCCTGCTTTAAGAACTCCTGCATTACTGATGCAGATATCAAGACCGCCTGCTGTTTCCGCTACTGTATTAAACATTTCTTCCACGGATTCTTCGCTTGCCACATTTACCTTTACCGCAATTGCGGCAGTCCTGTTTTCGATAACATTAATTTTATTGGATAGTTTTTTTGCTCCCTCTAAATTCATATCTGCAATGAAAACAAGAGCTCCTGCAGCAGCAAGATTACGTGTTATTTCTTCACCGATTCCCTGCGCTCCGCCTGTAACAAGAGCTATGCGGTTTTTTACAGCATTAACGCGTTCTGATACATTAACAAGATTTCCGCTGATTAATGGTTTTTCCATTAAAGGCGAAGTATCCCTTTCTGCAAGACATTTCCTTGCTGAATCAAGGTCATTTCCTGTCCATAAAAACGCTTTCAGCATACCGTTAGCTGTCAATGCAGTGCATGAAGGAAGTATAACCGCATCTTCAGGAACTGTAAATGATTTTTTCCAGTTTTCATAAAAAATACGGATAACTCCGGCAGAAGTTTTTTCATCTTCCAGAGAATCTGCGGCTATTATCATTGCGCCTTCCGGAATATCTGTATTTCCTTTCTGCAGAATTACTGTCTGCGGTTTTCCGGTTAAATCAATACAAAATCCTCTGAAAAGAGCTGCGATAGTTCCAAAATTCATACAAGTCTCCCTTTATCAATTTCTGCTGCGATAACGGCAGCGGATTCATCAGGATGATACAGATCCAGTTTTTTTCCGAAAGAGGCATAAACAGCCAGTCTTTCTTTCAGATTCATTGAAGAAAGCGGATTTTCTTTTGCAAATAATCCAAAGTGTTCATCAGCTGATGCAAGCCTTTCATGTGCGATCAATGCCCATGTAGTATCCAATAGATGGCGGAATTCATCTTTTAAAACTTCAGGACAATTAAATGACTGGCGTGAACTGTTTATATCAACACCGGATATTTCCATAAAACCCCAATCATTTGAAAGACGGCGTAAATTTGCAAGCTGCTGCGGAGTATTGCGCGGAGGCATATAGGTAACTGCCCTGTAACCTAAACGGTAAATTTCAGCAAAAAGTTCCTCTATGTAATCATCTTCAAATTTTTCCGCGCGTTTATCACCTGTCACAGATTCACATACATCTCCCAAATATGCATATGACGGAATTGCTGTAATTGAATTTGCAAAAGCAGTAACTTTTTGTGCAGAAATACATTCATTTTCATCTGGCTGAATAAATATTTTTGGCAGAAAATCAGTTTTTAAAACGCCTAAAAGATCATAAAGATAATGGGGATTATCAGGGTCAGACAGCATTACATTTGTTTTAGTTGAAACCTGTATACCCATTTTCAGTTTTATTCTGTCTGTAAGGGAATTTCCTTTTCCGTATTTATTTATTATTTTCTGCGCAGCGGCGGCAAGAATGTGTCTTTCTGTAATCCCCCCGCCCTCGGAATATTTTGACTGTTCCAGTACATCATGCGCAAAATTAATTTCGTCTAACCCTGCATCCTTAAGCAATATGTTAGCTGAAACTGTCATTGCCATACTCCGCTTCAGCCTCTGTTCCCTGATTGGCGCAAGAAATTCCGCAGCTTTTGATATTTGCTGCTTCGGTATGCCCTGCACTGTCATATATGCAAAACCTTCAGAGTCAGGATTATTTATTTTTCTTTGCGCAAAAGGACCGGGTTTGCCGTCTGCTCCGGTTTTAAAACTGACACGTACTTCAAATCCAGCACAGCCGCCGATTCCCAAAACCGCGCATGCACCAAGCATCTCTGCAGAAGCGGCAATCGAATCATGATCAACAGAACCGGCAGCTTTAAGTCCGGAATTCATCGCCTGCAAAGCTGCCATGGAAGGAGTATACGGGCTAAAACTGTAAATGGTATGTATATGGTTGTTTATTTCGCCTGAACTTTTCTGTAAGTTTATTTTTTCTCTTGTCTTGTTCCAGGAACAAAGAGCGGAAAGACGTTCTTCTCCTGGAAGAAAAGGATTATTTATCATTTTTAAGTAATCATTCACATCAGATATAATACTACATATGCCTGTTAAAGTGACAGTCACTCTCTCAATTTTAGCCAAATTCCCGCAAAGTGACAGTCACCACTTGCATTTGTTATTATAATGATATATAATCGAAAGTAAAATGAAAGCATATCGAAAGGTGATAAAAAGGTGATATTAAAATGAGCATCGAATTAAATGAACGTGAACGGCTTATTTTAGACCGTATATCTGTTGACGGTTCGATATCTGTTGGAATTCTGGCGCGGGATTTCGGGCTTTCCGAAGTTACCATCAGGGGAGATTTAAGGGAGCTTGAAGAAAAAGGGTGGATTAACAGAAAACGCGGCGGAGCGACTGCATCGATGCACCGGATGATCCTGGAGCGGCAGCGTATTTTCCCCGAACGTAAAATTGCAATTGCAAAAGCGGCAGCAAAACTTGTCCGGGACGGAGATGTAATCATGATCGAAGCCGGAACCACTACTGCGCTTATCGCCCGATTTCTGACAGATAAACAGGATGTCCATATTGTAACCAACTCGACTCTGGTTTTTTCATATGCCCGGATGAATCCCAATCTGCAAATCACAATGGTCGGAGGCGAGTTCCGCCGTTCAACAGAATCCATGGTTGGACCAATCGCTCTGGAGACTATCGCAAGAGTCAATGTCTGCCTCGCATTTGTCGGAACTGACGGCTTCACCCTTGAACGCGGAATGACTACGCATCTTATCGAAGGAGCAGAAATTGTCAAAGCAATGAAAAACCGCGCACAAACTACAGTTCTTGTTGCTGATTCAAGCAAGTACGGCAAATTCGGTTTTATAAATGTACTGCCGTTATCTGCAATGGATTTGATACTTACAGACGGGGAAATGGATACCAAAGCGGAAAATGAATTGATCGAAGCCGGAATAAAAATAGAAAAAAAATAGTTAAGGAGAAATTATGGCGTTTATATTGATAATGCCCCGTCAGGGAAACACGGTAGAATCATGCATCATTGTTGACTGGAAAATAAATGAAGGTGATGATGTAACAGATGAAACAATTGTCTGCGAAGTTGAAACCGACAAAGCAACATTCGAGATTCCTGCCGGCAGCGCAGGAAAGGTTTTAAAAATACTCTGTAACGCAGGAGATGATGTCCCCGTTCTATCTCCAATTGCCGTAATCGGCGCATCAGGCGAAAACTGGCAGGATTTATTGGAAAATACTTCTCGCAAAGACGCTGAACCTGTTCGCCAGACGCAAAGATCGCAGAGTAATGAAAAAGAGAACATTAATACATCCGATAATAAAAATAATTCATCACAAGAAGAAATAAACCAAACAACTTCATCTATCTTCGGTGTAAACCAGATGTCCGATGCGCAAAATTCAAATTCCGATAAGTTCATTTCTCCGCGTGCGAGAAATCTCGCAGAAAAAGAAGCGCTGTCTCCGGAAACAGTGCCTGGCACCGGTCCCGAAGGCAGAATCATCGAACGCGATGTGTTAGCTGCTTTGGAACAAAGACCTGGGATGACAGCTGCGGCAAAAGCCGCTGCGGCAAAAGTTGCCGGAGCCAAAGCAATGCCATTTCAGGGAACCGGTATTGGAGGACGTGTCACAACCAATGATATTGCTTCATTCTCAGCTGCCGGTATAACTTCTTCATATAAAGATAAGGAGCCAATACAGGATACATTTACAGAAACACCAATCAGGGGAATCCGTAAAGTAATTTCCGATCGTATGTTAAAATCCCTTGCCGAAACTGCGCAATTTACTCTTAATGCATCTGCTCCAGTATCGAGACTTCAGGATATCCGCACCAGATTGAAGACAACTGATTATCTGCCGGAAGAATTTAAATCCCTTAAAATAACAGTAAATGATTTAATTTTGTTTGCAGTATCACGTATTCTTCCGCGTTTTTCATACATGAATGTTCATAAAACAGGGGATACAATAAAAACTTTTAACATGGTTCATTTGGGGCTTGCAGTTGATACTCCGCGCGGGCTTATGGTTCCTGTTATCCGAAACGCAGACCTGCTTTCGCTTGCGCAAATTTCATCAGAGGTAAAAAGGCTTGCAGCTTCATGCCAGAACGGTACTGCAAAACCTGATGAACTTTCAGGTTCCACTTTTACTGTTACAAACCTTGGAAGTCTTGGTATCACAAGTTTTACACCGGTACTTAATACGCCTGAAGTTGCCATTCTTGGAGTATGCGGCATCGAAATGAAACCTATTGCATCATCTGTAAATGAATGCTGCTGTAAATGTGCGCCTCATATAGGATTCAGCCTGACAATAAATCATCAGGTTGTGGACGGCGCTCCGGCAGCGCGGTTCCTGAAGGCGTTATGCGATGCAGTAGCTGATATTGATTTGCTTCTGGCTGCAGGATAAAAGAGGATTATTATGGATGTAATATTGTATGACACGATTATTATAGGCGGCGGTCCTGCAGGTTATCTTGCTGCCGAGCGTCTTGGACATGAAAAGAAAAAAGTATTATTGATCGAAAAACAGCATTTGGGCGGAACATGTCTTAATGCAGGCTGTATTCCGACAAAGACACTTTTAAATTCCGCCAAACAATATGTTCACGCAAAGGAAGCGTATAAGTTTGGAATAAATGTACAGGATGTATCTTATGACTGGGCAGCAATTCAAAACTGGAAAACAGAAGTAGTTACAAAATTGCGCAGCGGAATTGAAAGCCGGATGAAACGATTCACAGTAGATGTAATAAACGGAACCGGTGAAATTGTTTCGCCGCCCGGCGGAGAGAATCCTGCCAAAGTAAAATCAATTTCATCTAACGGAGAAATTAACCTGCATGAAGGAAAAACAATCCTTGTCTGCACAGGTTCAGTCCCCGCAATGCCTCCGATACCTGGAGCAAAAGACAATCCGTTTGTAGCAGACTCCACTGCCCTGCTTGAAATAAAAGCCGTTCCAAAAAAGTTAGCGGTAATCGGAGGCGGTGTTATCGGCATTGAATTTGCAGGTCTTTTCTCTTCTCTTGGAAGCGAAGTTACAGTCATCGAAATGATGGACGAAATAATTCCATTTATGGATAAAGAACAGGCTCTAATCCTGCGCCGCACAATGAATAAAGTAGTATTTAAGCTTGGCTGCAAAGTAGATAAAATTGAAGGTTCAAGTGTGTATTACACTTCAAAAGACGGTAAATCCGAAAAAACAGAGAGCGATCTGGTTTTACTGGCAACAGGGCGCCGTCCTGTTGTTGATACCTTGGGAGCTGCGGCGGTTGGAATGGATATTATAAAGGGAGCAGTTGCAGTTGATGACAGAATGAGAACAAGCATTCCGCGAATCTGGGCAGCCGGAGATGTTACAGGAAAAAGTTTACTTGCGCATTGTGCATACCGCATGGGTGAAGTTGCCGTTTCAGATATTATTTCCAGTCTGGAAGGTAAAACAAAAAGTAATAACATTATGCGCTACAATGCAATACCCTGGGCTGTGTACGGAATTACAGAAGCTGCAGGAGCAGGAATCAGCGAGCAGGAAGCTGCGGCAAAAGGAATTCAAATAATAAAAGCAAGTCTTCCTATGAAAATATCCGGGCGTTTTACAGCGGAAAATACATTTGCCGCATCAGGAGCTGTTAAAGTTATTGCCGGTGCAGAAAACAGACGGATACTGGGAGTACATGCAGTCGGCGCTTATGCTTCGGAGTTTATCTGGGGTGCAGCAGCTCTTATTGAACAGGAAATGCGCATAGAGGATGTAAAACAATTAATTTTTCCTCATCCGACAGTAAGCGAACTTATCCGCGATGCCGTTTGGGAATTATAGTTTTAAAGTAAATTTATTTAAGGAGTAAAAAATGCCAAAATCAATTATTGTAGATCCAAAAGAAGTACGTAAGCCGCAAATATTAAAAATTAATGATATACCGGTTAATCAATACAAATCAGATTTTAAAAAAGAATTTATTTTATACGGAAAAGAAAGACTTATCCGCATCTGGTATGATATGGCTGTAATCCGTGAATTTGAATTAATGCTTAACACCTTTAAAACCCAGGGAGTCTGGAACGGCATTGAATATAATCACAAGGGACCTGCTCATCTTTCGATTGGACAGGAAGCTTCAGCTGTAGGACAATGTTTAATACTTACAATTGATGATTTTATATTCGGAAGTCACCGCAGCCACGGCGAAATAATCGCAAAATGTTTTTCATCTTTATGGAAACTTTCAGGAAATCATGGTTATGAAAACGGCGAAGGTGTAAAAAAGCTTGAATCCATAATGAAAAGCTACCTTGACGGAGAAATTTTAAGTATTGCAGAAAAAATACCATATAAAAACCTGACCGATCTTGCGGAAAACTTTATTCTTTACGGAACATTAGCTGAAATATTTGCACGCAGGGCAGGCATTAACCGCGGGCTGGGAGGCTCAATGCACGCATTCTTCCCGCCATTCGGCTCAATGCCGAATAACGCAATAGTAGGCGGCTCTGCAGACATTGCGGCAGGAAGCGCGCTTTACAAACGAATAAATTACAAGCCTGGTATTGTTATCGCAAACATCGGAGATGCTTCCATGGGATGCGGTCCTGTATGGGAAGCGATGATGTTATCTGCAATGGATCAATACCGCACTCTCTGGCCGCAGAGCGCAAAACAAAATACAAGAGCTGTAAACACAGCCGCTGTCTGCACAGGCGCGCCTCCTATTCTTTTTAACTTTTT
>Ga0123356_10005573_pt1 | contig 12802 bp, 11 predicted proteins | sample TergutEmb28metaG_2_FD_92546 | JGI IMG/M metagenome (GOLD analysis project Ga0123356, IMG submission 92546) | Embiratermes neotenicus P3 segment gut microbial communities from Petit-Saut dam, French Guiana - Emb289 P3 | ecosystem: Host-associated > Arthropoda: Insects > Digestive system > Gut ... | reverse complement strand
GAACACAGCGTGGCAGCCAGAAATAAAATGGCCGACGCCGATGACAAAGCAAGAAACACCAACAGCATCATTCAACGGCTGGAGGCCGCTAGCAAACAAATCGGCAAAATCGTAAGCGTCATCAGCGACATTGCCGATCAAACCAACATGCTGGCCCTTAACGCGGCCATCGAGGCGGCAGGCGCGGGCGATGCGGGGAAAGGCTTTATGGTGGTTGCCAACGAAGTCAAAGAGCTTGCCAAACAAACCGCCGACGCCACGGACGAAATCGCCGATCAAATCGAAAACATGCAAAAAAACATGCCCGAGGCAGTGGGCGCGGTGCTGGAGATCACGGCGATCATCAATGGAATGACCGAGTTTATGAACTCCTTTGCCCAAGAAATCACCCAGCAAGGCAAACGCAGCGACCAGATCGCCGAGGAATCCGCCGCCGCCGCCCGCAGAATGAATGAGATCTCCACGGAAATCAATAGAATCTCGGAAAATGCCCTTTCGGTCACAAAAACAGTGATTGACTCCTCCCAGGGCGTCAACGAGATCGCAAAATCCACAGCGGAACTTGTGATCGGCACAAACGAAATCGCCATGAACTCGGAGCGCGCTTCCAACAACATCAGCGAAATCAATCGCGCTACAAAAGAGATGGTGACCGGACTCATTGATATATCTAAAAACATCCAGCTTATCAACGAGGAGGCCGGCACGATCCAAGGGAGCGCGGACTCGGCCAAAATATCAAGCGAAGAATTGCTCAAGGTTGCAAGCGATTTGGAGGAATTCATATCAAAGTTCAAGAACACCTAACAATGAATGGGCTGCAAATCCTGGTGGTTGACAGCTCCGCTGTATACAAAAAAATGTATGCAAAAGCCGTGGCGGAGGTGGATGGAGATGCTTTTCTTGCCTTTGCCGCCAGCGGGGATGAGGCCCTTGGGCATATTTCACGTGCCGATTTTGATATCATCATTATCGATATGGAAATATCCGAGCCTCAGGTAGCGCGGTTGTTGGGGAAAATTTCAAAAATCATCCCCAAAGCATTTGTTTTGGTTACCGCCCGGCCCTCACCTGCCAATCATAAGCTGCTGGCCGAAGCGCTGAACAAAGGCGCAGCTGATTGTATGACCAAACCCATCTACAGCAGTTACGAAGAGAACATCACCACAATCAAAGGAAAAATGGCGTCCATTTTGCGAACCTTGTCCAGTGGGCGTGAAAAAATGGACAAGACCCCGGTTGACAGGGAGGTGAAAAGAAAAAAAGCCGCAAAACCCGCCAAATTCCGGCCGGAACTTGTGCTTGTAGCGGCATCCACGGGCGGACCTTCGGCCCTTGAAGTTATTTTTTCCCAATTAAGCAAAGATTTCCCGATACCCATTTTGGTTGTGCAGCACATGCCGTCCCATTTTACCGGCACCCTGGCGGAAAACTTAAACCACAAATCCGAATTGAGCGTAAAGGTTGCCGAAAGCAACGAGATCGCCATGGCAGGCACGGTGTATATAGCGCCCGGCGGGTTGCATATGAAGCTGGACGCAAAAAGCAAGATCCACTTTGATACCTCACCACCCCTGAACGGCATCCGCCCGGCAGCCGACGTGCTTTTTGAATCCGTGGCCCAGTCTTTTAGGGGCGCGGGCATACTGGTTGTGATTTTAACCGGCATGGGGAGCGATGGCGAAAAGGGGGTTGCCGCACTCAAGCAAAAACAGGATTGCGTGTGTTTGGCCCAAAGCGAAAAAACATGCGTTGTGTACGGCATGCCACGAGTGGTGGCGGAAAGCGGTTTTGCCGACAAGGTGTTGGACTTGGAGCAAATGCCCATGGAAATCGAGGGTTTATGCCATAAAAAGGGTTGAGTAAAGTGGATTATCAAGCGTTGCAGGGTTCGATCACTGAAAACGAGTTTTCGCTTTTGAGCAACTACGTTTTACAAAACTGCGGTATTACCATCCCGCCCGAAAAGGCGTACTTGTTTGAAACCAGGCTCTCCACCCTGATGCTCCATGCTGGAGTTGATTCCTTTGGTGCGTTTTACGACCATATCCTCTCCCGGGTTGACCCCTCGTTGCCTCAAAAGATTATAGATGCCATCACAACAAATGAAACCCTATGGTTTCGCGACGGTATGCCCTGGCGGGTTTTAGAGGAGGTATTACTCCCCAACCTCGTGAGTCAGCTTTTATCCGGAAAGAAAAACCGGATCAGGATCTGGAGCGCCGCTGTTTCAACGGGGCAAGAAATGTATTCCACGGTGATGTGTGTGGATCACTATTTGCGCAAAAATCGAGTAAAGGGGGTTGAACTGTCGGATTTTGATTTTGTGGCCACGGATATTTCGAACCGTGTTTTGGGCATAGCCAAAAAAGGGCGGTACGACAGGATCAGCATCATGCGTGGCTTAAGTGATGATTACAAGGCGAGGTATTTTGCTAAAAACAACGCGTCGTGGGATATCGACCCCAGAATACGCGAGGCGGTTCAATTTGCACACCTTAACCTGCAAAACAGCTATCACACGCTTGGTGTGTTCGATATCATTTTTTGCAGATACGTATTGATCTATTTTCCCGACACCCTCAAAAAAGAAATCATCGGCAAAATGGAAAAAACCCTGGTAGCGGGGGGCACGCTATTTACCGGCAATTACGCTTTGTATGATTTGCTTTCGGATCATTTCGAAACCAATCATTATGAGAATTTAACCTACTATTCAAAAAGGAGAAGTGAAGATGAAATTGCTTGTGGTTGACGATTCCTCTGTGATCAGAAAAGTGATCCGGGCCGCCGCCGACGTGCTCCAATTAGAAACGATGGAAGCGCAGGATGGCGTGGAAGCGCTGAAGATATTGTCGGCGCACTACCAAGAAATTGATCTGGTTCTATTGGATTGGAATATGCCGGAAATGAGCGGTTATGATGTGCTTGTCCATATCAAAAGCAACGAAAAGTATAAAGATATCCCCGTGATGATGGTCACAACGGAGGGGCAACGAAACAGCATCGTCGCTGCGGTTCGTGCGGGGGCTGATAATTATCTAACAAAACCCTTTACCGTTGAAGAATTGGAGACCAAAATCATAGAATGTATCGGAGAAGGGAGCGGTTCTGAGTGAATATTTTGGACGACCTTGGTTTTGTATTTGCAGATGCGCTGGCAGAAGTTATATCCAAGGTTTCCGGCGTTTCCCTAAAGAATTCTGTATTGCCGTATCATGACGGCTTCGACGAGATGATCGGCATCATGAATCTGAGCGGCAATAACAGCGGCATGCTTCTGATCACGGCAAAAGAAGCCGCCATGCGGGTTTTGTGTTCCTTAATGATCGGCATTCCGGAAGATGAGGTAACAAAAGACGATATTTTTGATATGCTGTGCGAACTTGTAAACATGACGGCAGGCAACGCCAAACTGCGCCTAAGCAATGTAAGCTATTCCTTTGCCCTTTCATTGCCCTTTTTGATCAGCGGCGACAACATGGCCATTCGTATCAAAAAGAATGAGCATATCGTTACAAGGGTTCTAAGCGACGGGCAAACTTCCCTTACCATCAAAGTGGTTCATCAAATTTCCTGACCCGCCCCATGATGTACAATATGCTGTGCAAAAACATCCATCACATGGCCCACGTCAATGGGTTTTGATATATGCCCGTTCATTCCCGCAGCCAGGGCGGCCTCGATATCTTCTTTAAAAGCGTTGGCGGTGATGGCAAAAATGGGAATGTTTTTTGCGTCCGGATGATCCAAAGCGCGTATTTTAGCTGCCGCCTCATAACCGCCCATCACGGGCATCCGGATATCCATAAAGATCAGATCGTAGGTTCCGGCTGGGGAAGCGCCGAACTGATCTACCGCGATCTTACCGTTTTCCGCCTCATCAATCGTGATGCCTGTTTCGGCAAAAAGTTCACAGAAAATTTCCCGGTTGATGTCAATATCCTCTACCAGAAGGATTCGCTTACCCGTTAAGTCCACGGCTTGGATGGTTGTCTCCGCCGGGACTATTTTTTTGCTTTTTTCAAACCTAAGATCAAAATAGAATGTGCTCCCCTTGCCAGGCGCGCTTTCCACCTGGATCACGCTGCCCATCATGCCGATTAGGTTTTGGCTAATGGAAAGCCCCAGTCCGGTTCCCCCAAACTTGGTGGCCACTTGGCTGTCCGTTTGCTCAAAGGGCACAAAGAGTTTGGCCATTTGCTCAACCGTCATGCCGATGCCCGTATCGGCCACGGCAAAATGAATGGCAACCCCATCTGCATCTTCTTCTAGTACCCGGGCCGTCATGGTGATCTCCCCATCCTCGGGGGTAAACTTTACGGCGTTGCCCAAAAGATTGACCAAAACTTGATTGAGCCTCATTTTGTCGCCAATGAGCAGCAAGTCTTTTTGCCCATCGACATTGGATCTGTACCGGATTTTTTTGTCCGAACAGCGGGTTTCAAAAATACCGTCGATGGCTCTTGCTTCTTTCAGAAGGCTAAAGGAGCCATAACTCAGCTCCAGCTTGCCCGACTCGATTTTGGACATGTCCAGCACATCGTTTAGGATGCCCAGCAGGTGATGGGAAGAAACCAGGATTTGTTCCAGGGAACGGCGGGCCTTTAACGGATCGGCCAGCGAACGCTCGGCAATGCTGGCCATGCCGATGATGGCGTGGAGGGGTGTCCGAATCTCGTGACTCATGCTGGCGAGGAAAACCCCTTTTGCCCTGGAAGCCCCCTGTGCGGCGTGGGTTTGGCGCTCCAGCTCCCGCGTGCGCTCCTTTACGATTTGATCCTGGTTGCGATAAAGCCCCCTCAATTTAAACAGCAAAAACACAGTGGGTATCAATATTACAATGGCGCATATGGCAATCAGCATGGAATAAAGCGCTCTTTGCTGGGCCATCTGCCGCGTGTAGTCAAAGCCGCGGCTGCCCCAACTATCCGCTATCTGCTCCGTTTCAACAAAGGCCTGGGCTTTGTTGATGATGGAGCACAACAGTTCCTCTTGCACATTGAGTCCAAAATAGGATTCTGTGGGCGTGCCAAAACGGATGTTGGTTTTGTATCCGGGCTTCTCGCGGTAATTTTGCTGGGCAAGCAATAGGTATTCCGATCCCATAAACAAATCAATCTCACCGGCCTCCAATGCTTGCAAGGCCCCGCCCTGGGTAGGATAACTGATCAGATTATCGTTTTCGGGAAACCACTCCCGGTACTTTTGTTCAAATGCGGTTTGGGACACAACCCCTACTGTTGTTCTGATTACTTGATACATTGCCAGATCGGGAAACTCTTCCTTCGAAATAAGCGCGTAATATGCGGAGGCATAGGGCATATCCGGCCAAAGATAGTTGCCCATGCGCTCTTCTGTTTGAATCAACTGCGTAACGATGGATACTTCGCCGGCTTTTAACATCCCATAGACTTCTGCCCAGGGGGCGCTTTCGGTGGGAGCGGCCTCAAGAGGAATGCCGGTAAGATCGCCTATTTTATGCAATACCTCCACGGCGATGCCTTGAAATTCCTTGGCGGCTTTGTTGTAAAAGCTGGTGGGATAATTATCATACTCGAAGGCAACTTTTACGGTATTATTATGGGTTATTAGATTGTGAATGTATGCTTTTTCTTCTTCGGTAAGTAAGTAATTGAGCTTATAACGTGCATATTCACCATCTCCCTCTTCGTAAAAAGCATGGAATGTATCGATCCCCCCAGCGGCAATATACTTGTTTACCACAGAGATAATAACGTCTATTTCAGGGTTTGCCGTTGTAAGGGACACCGGAACATAGGCCAATGGAAAAAAGCTTTGGGATTGAATGAACCCATACGCTTCAAGCAAGGGGTCAATTACGCCCTCAAACACAAATACGTCCACCTCGCCGGCTTGCAACATACCGGCGGCCGCCTCAATACTGTCCGCCTCGATGGCGTCAAAGATAAGCTCCGGATAATACTGCCGCAGGACATCCAAATCCACCGTGCCCGCCAAAAAACCAACCCGCTCGCCCACTATATCTCTTTCGTCCCGAAACCTATCCTGCTCCGCCAACATAAAAATCCGCTGAGAGCGCTCGGCGATGGGGTAGGTCATATAATAGCGCAACAAACGTTCCGGGGTTGGGGTCAGATCACCGGTGAAATCAATTTGTTTGTTGTCCAGGCCGTTGATTAGGTTTGCCCAATCATACAGCTCCAGCCGAAATTCTATCTCAAACAGTTCGGTCAATAAGCCACAAACCTTTGTGGCAAACCCCGCATATGTGCCGTCCGGCAGAATAAAAGCTTCGGTTTCTAACATCTGACCATAGATCAGCTCACTGCGGGTTGTTTTAAGGGCTTCAATGGCGGCCATCTCCTGGTCGGTAACACCTGGAATATCCCGATAGGTGCGGATGGTATCGGAATCCGGCCTTTTGGGCCTGCCTTGGGCAAATCCCCACAGGTTCACACATAGCAATGCCATTATGCAAAATGCAAACAACACAAAACGCCATTTCCTCACATCAAACACCATCCGATGCGCACATTTTGGCAATATGGTAACACTTTCTTATAGGATGGTCAAGGAAAAGCCAAAGAGTTCATGCAAATCCCTGCAAAGGAATCACACATGAACTCTTTCACTTAAAAAAGTGCCGGTGAAGGGACTTGAACCCCCACTTGGAAACCAAAACAGATTTTGAATCTGCCGCGTCTGCCATTCCGCCACACCGGCACGTAAAATGCTTGCATCCGTTGGTGATGGTTGCAAGCACGGACTGGCTCCCCAGGCTGGACTCGAACCAGCAACCCTTCGGTTAACAGCCGAATGCTCTGCCATTGAGCTACTGAGGAATGTAACAGCCCGCTTATTATACTGCCGGTTTTGGCGGTTGTCAAGTATCGATACCTTTTAGATTTTTCGCATTTACCGGTGATACCGCCTTTTTTCCTGTTTCCTGCTCATACTGCACCCGCGCAGCCTTTGCGACAGACCTGCCCCGCCGTGCAACCCGCTTATGCTCACCCATCGTTTCCGGTTCCGTTTGACGGGAGATATCGGTGGTAGCCACCTCTGCCAGCATGTTCAGCACCAATTCCACATTGGTCATGTTATCGCGCAGGTTTTCCTTCTTTAGCCCCTTAAATTCCTTATACTGCCTTGTGGTTTTTCCAGACCAAGCACGGGTAATCTCATCGGTCAAAATCGCAAAATTCCACTTATCCGTTACGCCGCGACTCTCCCACTCCTCAGTAAGCTCCTTGCGTACCTCGATGGTTTTTATGCGTTGGTTCACCCAGTTGCGAGAATACCCCTTCTTCAAGTAAGTTTCTAAAGCGCGGTCAATGGCAATCTCTGGGTCGGCGGTTTCGTCAATGCGTTCGCTACCAACGCGCGCCAGCCACAATTTGAACGGTTCTGCTTTCTTTGAAGGGATAGATTGAATCAAGCGCAGAAGCTGCTCGGTGTTGGCAACATCGGTTTTGTAAAATTTCCCGTCGGCTGACTGCATTTTCAGTTGACTACAATTTGTAGCCAACTCACTGCCTTCCTTTTTGAGCCGGGTTTTGAGCACGCTCCAGTATTTCCGCCCATCCACGCTATCTGCCAAAATAGCGCACACATCAGCAATGGAAAAAAACCATTGTTCTTGTTCCGCATCCCAATGGGTACGGATTGTTTTTTCCTCAAACAGTTTGATGGACTTATCTTTATCCATTTAACAATACCCCAACCCCCGCAGGTTCTCAAAGCTCTTCCGCAAACAATCAAAGGGATCCGCGTCGTAACAATCGTCTTGCTCCACATGGGCAAATTCCACGCCCTGCTCGGCACAGGCGGCCAATATGCCCCGATAGTTCATGTTCCCTTCTAATATGGGCGTCATCACCAGGTGCTGCCCGAAGTTGTTGGCCTGGGGCGTATACACCATGTCCTTGATATGCACCTGGCGGATGCGGGCGCCGTACTTTTGTATCCACGCAATGGGATCGCCGCCACCCATCTGCACCCAATACGTACACGCCAGCAAATGGGCCCCGGGCCACTCTTCCATCATGATATCCAACAGTGTGCGGCCTGCCACACGCTGATACTCGATATCGTGATTATGATAATGGAAGCGAAGGCCCGCGTCCAGCATCCGCCCCACTGCCGGTTGATAATCGGCGATTAGCCTGCGCAGGCCCTCCAGGGAACCACGGTAGCGTTCGGGCATCATGCCCATGCCCACGTCTTGGCAGCCAATCGCCTTGTGCTCGGCGATTACCCCGTCTACATCCCGTAACAACCGCTCCGGATCGGTGTGGGTCACTGTGCAGGTGAGGCCGTTGGCATCCAGCAGGCCACGCAGTTCATGGGGATCGATGGGGCCAAGCTTGGAGCAGTGTACGTACTTGTAGCCAATATCCGCCACTTTTTTGAGGGTGGCCGCCAGATCCTTTGGGGTTTGGGTAAAATCCCGCACGGTGTAGAGCTGCGCGCCAATGTGCATGGAAACGCCTCCTTCTGCTTGATATGTGCAGTATATTTACGCGTCCGCGCCGGGTAGCACCTTGTTGAGAATAATGCCAACAACGGCGGCCATGGCCATGCCTTGGAGGCTGATCGCCATGGAACCGATGGCAATGGAGAGCATAGCGCCGCCGATGCCCATCACCAATATCACGGCCGCGATGATCATGTTGCGGTCCAGCTGAAAATCGACCTTTGCTTCCACCACCGTCCGCAAGCCAACGGAGGCGATCATGCCAAACAGAATCACGGAGATTCCGCCGATGATGGGGCTAGGGATCGTGCTGATGAAGGCGCTGAGCTTGGGCACACAACCCAGCAAAATCGCAAATACGGCGGCAATGCGCATGATCACGGGGTTTACGGCCTTGGTGAGGGCCAGTACGCCGGTGTTCTCGGAATAGGTGGTGTTGGCGGGCCCGCCAAACATGGCAGACAGGCTGGATGCCAAACCATCGCCCAGCAGCGTACGGAACAATCCCGGGCTTTTGACGAAATCCCGGTCGCAAATCGTGCCTACCGCGATCACATCCCCCACATGCTCCACAAACGTAACGATGGCCACGGGGGCGATCAACACAATCGCGCCGATATCGAATTTAGCGATGGTGAATTGGGGCCAGCCAAACCAGGCAGCCTCCCTGATAGGGGCAAAGTCGATCAGGGTTGCCCAGCCAAAAGCCGTGATGAGGGCGGCAATGCCGTAGCTTACGCCCAGGCCCAGCAATACGGGCAGCGATTTTACGAAACCCTTGCAAAAGATGGCAACACCCACCACCGTAATCAGGCCCAGGCCTGCCAAAGCCCAATCCGTGTTGGCCATGTCGATAGCTATGGGCGCCAAACCCAGGCCGATCACCATGATCACCGGCCCAATCACAATGGGTGGAAAAAAGCTAAGGATTCTTTTTGCGCCCAGAAACTTTACCAATGTGCCCAGCACAATATAGAGCAGGCCCGCAATCACGATGCCGCCCATGGCATACTCTTTTCCGTATGCGGCTGTGGCCGCCAGGGTTGGGGCAATAAAGGCAAAGGAGGAGCCGAGGAAAATCGGCACGCCGCCTTTGGTCACCAGATGGAATAACAGCGTTCCGGCGCCCGCCATCAGCAATGCAACGGCGATGTCGAATCCGGTTAAGATCGGCACCAAAATGGTGGCGGCAAACATGGTAACGGTGTGCTGCAGCCCCATGGCCACGGTTTTCCCAAGCCCCGCGTTAGGGTCCCTAAGCGAATTGTCCCAAAACTTGTTCAAGAATTCCTGCCTCCTTTTTTATGGTGGGTGTATTTAGCCTGCCGCCAATATTCTACATTTTGTGCGATGGCATGTCAAACAGAACGTTGGTTCACAGGAAGCCGTTCACAGCAAGCGGCGGGACGCCGAGGGCGGCGTCCCCTACAGGGTTACGCGGGCATGTACGCCCTTGGACGTGATCGTTCCCTTTGTAGGGGACGCCGCCCTCGGCGTCCCGTTACTTGCCCGGATTTGACAGCCCGCGGATTTTGTGCAAAAATGACGATACAAAATGCAGAGGGAGGCAAAGGCATGCGGGTCACCATCAAAGAGATCGCCCAAATGGCCGGGGTATCCCCTTCCACGGTGAGCCGGGTGCTGTCGGGCAGTTCGCGCATCAGCGCCGATACCACCGAGCGGGTGCGGGACATCATGCGCCGCATGCACTACCGGCCCAATCAGCTGGCCCGCTCGTTGGTGAGCCGCAAACATACCATCGTGGCGGTGGCGCTGCCCTCGGCGGCACAAACCTCCCTGTCTGACCCGTTTTTTTACGATGTGCTGCGCGGCATATCCGTGGGTGCGGCACGGGAGGGGTATCATGTGCTGCTGTCAACAGGTGGTGGCGACAACGAAGACGATGGCGTGGCCGAGCTGATGCACGGCGGCATCGTGGGCGGCGTGATCCTGCTCACCAGCAAGGTGGAAGATGAAACCGTGGAAAGTCTGCTGTTTCATCGCTTTCCTTTTGTGGTGCTGGGCCATCCGGTGCGGGATGGACAAATCCACTGGGTAGACAACGACAATGTGGCCGCGGGCCAGGTGGTGACCGACTATTTGCTGTCCCGCGGGTGCAAGCGGGTGGCCTTTGCCGGCCTGGACCCCCACTACCGCATGACGGTAGACCGTTGCACAGGTTACCGGCTGGCGCAAAAGGCGGCGGGTTTTTCGCCTTGGCCATCGGCTTTTTTGCTGGAGGTGCCCTACGGGGATACGCGGGTGGAGCCGTCCCGCCTGCGGGCGGCCTTTGCCGGGCCGGATCGCCCCGATGCCGTGGTATGCGTCAACGACCTGCTGGCCCTAGAGGTGATGAGGGAGCTGGCCAGCCTGGGCTTGCGTGTGCCGCAGGATGTTTCTGTGATCGGCTTTAACAACATACAGGCGGGCCGGTTCAGCACGCCGCCCCTCACCACGGTGGAGATCGATGCCGAGCGCCTGGGCCAGGCCGCCTTTGGCTTGCTGCTGCGTGCGCTGAATCAGCCCGATGCCGAGGCTGCCCATGAGCTGGTGCCTTTCCGGATTGTGGAGCGGGCGTCGGTGCGGTAAGGATAAAAATTCGATTAGGATAAAAAAGATGAACATACCACAAAGCGCTCACAGCAGAATCCAAAAACACATGGGCGATAAAACCCATGCCTTTCTATCTCAAGTGGACAACCGCCTAGCAAAATGCATAGATACATGGCGGTTGTCTTCTCTGTCTTTTATGCCCACGGATACAGTCAATTTGCTCTTTTCCTGTGAATCGGGCTTGTATGGGCCCTGCGTCCTCAAAATGTGCATCCCCGGCCCAGAGGTAACCACAGAGATCAACTGCCTACGGGCTTACGATGGGAAGGGCTATTGCAAGCTTTGGGCTTATGACTTATCTGACGACATTCTATTGCTGGAACGGGTGATTCCGGGCCACCAACTGTGGGCCGTAACTGATTATCGGGAGCGGGCGCGGCTTATGGCCCATACGGTAAAGGGCCTGCCCGTCCCCTACGATGGCAAAGGGCAATACCCCACCTATCTGTCTTGGATGGCGGGCATACACCAAAAATTATCCAATAACGGTGGGATGGAGGATGTGCTGTTCTACCTAAACAAAGCCATGGCTGTATACGCCGAACTCAAGCAACGCCATCGCCGTGTTTGCCTGCTCCACGGCGACCTGCATCAAGAGAATATGCTGCTTAACGCCAAGGGCGGGTATACCGTCATCGACCCCAAGGGGTAGCTACAATAAGGATAGAGGAAATGTGTATCCTCAAATCCTTATTTTTTATGGAGGTGTCTTATGAACAAGCAGTCAACCAGGGGCAAAATAACCGCGCTGTATGAGCGTCTTTCAAAAGATGACGAGCAGAAAAACGAGAGCGTCAGTATCGCGCACCAAAAACAGATACTGGAGGACTACGCTCGAAAAAATGGCTTTCAGAACATCCAGCATTTTACTGATGATGGGGTACGGGGTACAACCTTTAAGCGTCCGGGGCTTGACGCAATGCTTGAAGAAATCAAGGCGGGCAATGTGGCTACGGTTATCATCAAAGACCAAAGCCGCATCGGGCGCGATGTGGTGGAAGTCGGGCTTTTGAAGCGGACTTTTGACGAGTACAACGTCCGTTTTATCGCGGCAAACGACAATCTTGATACCGCCAATGGCTTTGATATTATGTCAATCTTCCGGGACGTGATCAATGAATGGTACGTTGCGGACACAAGTCGGAAAATCAAGGCGGTTTTCAAGACGCGAATGGAAAAGGGATTGCGCTGTTCAGGCAGTATTCCCTACGGCTACCTTGCCGGAAAAGAGGACAAAAAAGATTGGGTGATAGACGAGGAAGCCGCCGTCGTGGTACGCCGGATATTCCATAGCATCATTGACGGTAAAGGAGTTAATGATATTGCACGGGCTTTATGTACCGAGAAAATCCCGATCCCCTCCGAGCATTGGAGGCGGATCGGCGCGCCCGTCCGCATCGCAAAATATGCCGACCCCTACGCATGGTCGGCAACGACGCTCAGCGCCATTCTCAAAAGACCGGAGTACATGGGGCGCATGGTGCTTGGTAAAACCGTATGCGAGAACTACAAGACGAAAACCCACCGCAAGACTATGCCGGAAGAACAGTATATTTTTGACGGCGCAATTCCTGTCATAGTAGATGAGGAGACATGGAACAACGCTCAACGTTTGCGGAAAACGGTACGCCGACCGCCGAAACGCGAAGGTGCGCCCCACCGCTTGACAGGGCTTTTATACTGTGCAAACATTATTTAAGGATCAATTCTGAAGCGAAAAATTAACGG
>Ga0123356_10005572_pt1 | contig 12802 bp, 10 predicted proteins | sample TergutEmb28metaG_2_FD_92546 | JGI IMG/M metagenome (GOLD analysis project Ga0123356, IMG submission 92546) | Embiratermes neotenicus P3 segment gut microbial communities from Petit-Saut dam, French Guiana - Emb289 P3 | ecosystem: Host-associated > Arthropoda: Insects > Digestive system > Gut ... | reverse complement strand
CCCGAAGCCTTTGCACCCTGGATGTACGACGCTCCAGTCTTGGGCGACTTCGACGCTGCGCTTTTGAAGCCCAAGGACCGTGCGGCGATCGTGATCGGGCCTGAGGAAGTGCGGGCACTCGGTAATTACCGAGCGATAGTCGGTCACTTCTGCCTTGACACGCTGCTCGCCGTGACCCACCCCGACTCGATCTGCACGGTGTTGCGCGAGCCACGTGCTCGCCTCTTATCCGTCTACTTGTACTGGCGTGTCCCCGGTCTCGATTTCGGTGGCTGGCACGGCTTACGCCCTTTGAGTGAGTGCCTTTCGACACCACAAGTCGCACATCACACTGACAACAAGCTATGCCGCATGCTCTTGGACGGCGATCCCCGCCTCCCGCGAAACGGGTTTGCCTCGCAGTCTGATGTTGCGGGCATCGCTGCCGACGCCATCGAGCGACTCATGACGCTCGGGTTCGTGGGCGTGTTGGAGGTCGGAGATGTTTGGGACGGCATTGGAGAGATCTTTGGGGTGCGTCTCCGTCCGGCGCGGGTCAATGTGACAAGAGATCTCGCGCCCATCATTATGCGTCCCGGCGAAGCGCTCGTCGACTCCGACACGCTCGATCTGATCGAGCAACGCTGCGCGGCTGACGCCATTGTCTACGACTATGTACTCGCCCGAACGGGGAAGGATGAAGCTGAGCGGGCCCGCGTTAGGCGGACTGCGTTCGCGACAGCACTAGTGCAGCTTGGTGATCTGGTCGGCAACAGTGAGACGGCCGACTCCAGTGCTGCGACAATCCAGCGACTGAGTGACGACCTGCAACGGAGTCGAGCTGAGTTGGAGTTAACCCGCGAGTGGCTTAGCTCAATACAACATTCGGCGAGCTGGCGGGTCACGGCTCCACTGAGAGCAACCAAGCGTAGGTTGGGCTCAGGCAACCCGCTGGCGACGGATTGACAACCTCACCCGCTTAACCGGGATTGCGATGACCTCCGGTAGAACGCGGAGACGTCCTGGCTCCACCACTGCTTGGGCACCTGTCCGCCTACGTAGTCATGACCGTGGTGAGCAGTCAGTCGGTGCAGACAGCAAGCTCAGCCGCCGACGGAGGACGCGCGATAGTTTCGGTCCGCACGTGCCGGCGAGGTACGTGTTCGTTGTCAGCCAAGCCTCGGCAGATGCGGGCAGGTAAAGTGTCTGGGAGGAACGGCATGCAGACCGATCGGAGCATCTATCTCTCGCTATCCGAACTGCGCCGCCGACATCGCGCAGAGCGCGCTGAGGTACGCAAGGGCACCCTCACAGAATTCGAGTTATCCTGCTTCAGCCAGCATGGCGAGGATGGTGTGATTGCAGAGATCCTTGCGCGCACCGGATCCGGTGGGAATTTCTTCGTCGAGTTCGGAATCGAAGATGGCCGCGAAGGGAACTGCGTGTTTCTGGCTGACGTCCTTGGCTGGAGTGGGCTGTTCCTTGAGGCCGACCGAGCAGATTACGACGGTCTGGCCGGAAAGTACGCGGCTGATGAGCATGTCATGACGATGAACGTCGCGGTCACTCCCGAGAACGTCGAGGATCTCTTCGCCACAGCCGGCGTCCCCTCAGAGCCGGATGTGCTGTCCATCGATGTCGACGGTGCAGATTACTGGATTTGGGATGCCCTCAACCGGTATCGCCCCCGTCTCGTCGTGATCGAGTACAACGCCCTGTTGCCGCAAGGGCGTCAGCTTGTCCAACCTCGCGACCAAGAAGAAGCATGGCTGGGAACCGACTATTTTGGCGCTTCGTTGGATGCCCTCTGCGCTCTCGGACAGCGCAAGGGTTATCAAATTGTGCATACCGAACTGGCCGGTGGCAATTCGTTCTTCGTTCGAAACGATCTAGTCGCAGACAGGTTTCCGTCATCTGATCAAGTACCTCGCCGCCACCGCCCAAATTACTTCCTGACGGGTTACCGTCACCCGGCTGATGACCGGAGGCGCAGTTATGTCGATCTCGCGTCTGGAGAGGAGTACTGGCCCGATTCGATGATGGCCGCTGGCGAATCGGCAGACGAGCAAGCCCAGACGGATCCGCCGTCGGAGCCCACGTCACCCCCGGGAGCATATCGGCGGTTTCTGCCCGCTGACGAGGCTCAAGCGCTCGCCTCCCGGACGGACTTTGCGTGGCACCAGCGTTTTGAGATAGCCCCCGGCGTGTTCACCCCCGGCGTCAACGACGTTGAGTTCCTGCTCGACACGGCGCGCGTTCCAAAGCGTCTCGACGGCGCGACAGTGCTCGACATCGGCACCACCAACGGTGGAGCCGCGTTCGAGTGCGAGCGGCGCGGAGCCAGTCGGGTTGTCGCCGTCGACATCGCCGATGACAATTGGTTCGGGTTCGCGTCCATCAAGGAGATATTGGGCTCCCGCGCGGAGCACATCCAGGCGAATATCTACGAGCTTCCGGCGCTTCTTACCGAGATCTTCGACGTCGTCTTTTTCTGGGGCGTCCTGTACCACCTCCGTCATCCCTTGCTCGCGCTTGACAATGTCCGTCGCCTGGCTCGCGAGCATGTGTCGATCGAGAGCGCAGTCGCTGATCACGAACTGGGGCCGGAGTCTCGTGGTCGTTCGCTAATCAGGTTCTATCGTCGAGACGAACTGGGAGGTGACAGCAGCAATTGGTTCGCGCCGACAGCTGTCGCTCTCGCAGACTGGTGTCGGTCATCTGGGCTCGAACCGGCGCACGTCGAGAGTTGGCCCAGTCATGCGCCAACACGGGCGATGGTCGTCGCGAAGCCGGTCGAGCCAGAATACCTTGATCTGTCCTACGAGCGACCGTTGACTTGTTCCGTAGAGGGACACGGTGCACACTTCGGTACGCTGCCGTAGCGTTCAGGCAGGCGCAGGCGTTCAGAGTCCAATCCGGTCAGGCCGTGCCGGCATCGGCGGAGGTGGTCGGCGCCCCCGCGGTTGAGCGTCCTCGGGGATCTCGATCTGCTGGACTCCCTCGCCCGCCCGAGCCATCGAGATATTCCAATGAAAGCCCCGGACCTCCGGCGGTGTCGCAGCGCAAATCGTCAAACCGGCGGCCGCCGCTGTCTGAGTCAACCAGGACCGATCGAAGATCACTGCGTTACGAACATCGACCGGATTGATAAACAAAGTGTTCTGCTCGGCCTGCATCATCGCGAAATCGCGCTTGTCGAATAGGAACCATGTTGACTTGAACAACCCATCCGGTCGCAACACCCGGGCCACCTCGGCAAGGTATTGCTCGGCTTGATCCTCTGTCAGATGGGTGAACACGGATACGGCAATGACGAGCGTAAAGTCGCCGTCACCAAACGGGAAGGGTCTAAACAGAGGTTTGTTCGGCCCGGGATTGAACGCCTCATAGAAGACATCGTGGTGGTCGAAGCTAAACCCAGGCGCTCGCGGCGCGAGATTCTCCCTGCACCAAGCGATCATCCCAGGATGAAGGTCAAGTCCTGCATAGCGGTCGGGCCGTGGGCGTTGCTGCATCAACTGACGCGCGATACGACCACAACCACAGCCGAAATCGAGAACCGACCGATAGTGCGCTGAGTCGATTTCCGCGAACACCGGCGTGGCGCTGGGATTGTCGAAGGCCTCAACGGTCGTTGGGCCGACGAGTTGGCGCATCTCGAGCGGTGGAATCGGGATCGGATCCTGGTGCGCCTCGAAATCGCCGCGCGGTCCCGAGGCATCCGCCCAACGCCGGTGTGCGGATGAAGCCCAGGAGCGGATGACCGATGCTCGCACGCTGGCAGGATACAAGCTCTCGCAGCGCTTATCCTGCTGGGGATGACCAACGTCTTGGTCCTCGGGGCGCAGGGAATGCTTGGCAGCATGGTAACGCGCGTTCTCAGTGAGCAACTCGAGCTACGTGTCACGGGAACGAGCCGCAGCGGCGGGCCGGCCGGCAGTTGGCTCCGAGGTTTCGACGTGCGCACGGATGAGCTGGGACCGCTGCTCGACACCGGCACCTACGACTGGATCATCAACGCCATCGGGGTCCTCGGCGTACACATCAATGAGCGAGTCTCCGCCGATGTGGAGAAAGCAGTGGCAATAAACGCGTTGTTCCCGCATCACCTCGCGGCCGAATGTGCTCGACGTGGACAGCGGATGATCCAGATCGCCACCGACGGCGTCTTCTCCGGCACCGGTGGCCAGTACGACGAGACGGCACGCCATGACGCAACGGATGTGTATGGCAAGACCAAGTCACTCGGAGAGGTGCCCAGCCAGCAGGTGATCCACCTACGATGCTCAATTGTCGGCCCAGAGCTCGGCGCCCCGTCGTCACTGCTCGGAAGGGTTCTGGCGTCAGCGCCCGGCACGCAGCTCCTCGGTTACGCCCAGCATCGGTGGAACGGGGTTACCACGCTACATTTTGCAAGGCTGTGCGCGGCGATCATCGAGGGCATGGAGGCTCCTGCGTTGCTACACGTCGTTCCAGCCAATGTTGTCAGCAAAGCCGAGTTGCTCGAGCTCGCACTGTCTGCGTTTGGGCGTGACGATGTCGTCGTGAACCCGGTTCCCGGTCCTGGCGCCCCAGTTGACCGGACCCTGGCGACGTGCGATCCGGAGTCCAACCGACGGCTATGGCACGCCGCTGGCTACGAACAGCCACCGACGATCGCCGAAATGCTGCGCGAGTTGGCGGATCACCAAGCGCTCGAAGCTCAGACCCGTCCGTAACCGTCTACGGTATCTTGTGCCGGCCACATGCGCCATGTGATGCTCATCCTAGGAATCCGGCCGGACCTCATTCGCGCCAGTCTCGTACTCAAAATGCTGGAGGCCCAGCACGACGTGCGCTTCACATTCGTCTGGTCTGGCCAGCACTATTCCGACAATCTCAAGGACGTCTTCATCCGTGACCTTGAGCTGCCGCGCCCGGACATCGAACTGGGGGCGACGGGCGATACGGACGCCGCGGTTGCGGCGTCCGTCATTGAGCGGCTATCGAGCCTATTACACGACGTTCGCCCGAACGTTGCGGTGTTTCTCGGCGATACAAACACGGTGATGGGATGTATTGCGGCCGCGCAACTGAACATTCCAGTTGTGCATATTGAAGGGTGCATGCGGTCGTATGACTGGCGGATGCCGGAGGAGAAGTACCGTACCATCATCGACCACACAGCTGATGTTATCTACACCTACTTTCCCGAGTACAAGGAGCAGGGTGTAAGAGAGGGGCTCAACCCTCGCAACATCGTCGTGATCCAGAACCTGATCGTCGATGTGCTGCAGCACTATTACTTTGACCGCCGAGCCGAGTACGAGGAACTCGCGAGTGACGAGTATCTTGCGGAGCGCGGTGTTGAGCGTGATCGCTTCTATCTGATGACGTGTCATCGTCGAGAGAGCGTGGAGGATCCCGAACCTCTGAGCGCGATCCTTGACCTGGTCGCACGGAGCCCGTATCCGATCTACTTCCCCGCCAGCTATCGCACTCAGCGACGCCTGCGGGATTTTGATCTCGCGGTGCCTCCAAACGTGACCATGGTCGATCCCGTCGGCTACCGGGAGTTGCTTGCCCTGCTCAGCAACTCCCGGGGGGCGCTCACAGACTCCGGAACGGTCGTCGAGGAGACCGCGGTGCTTGGCGTTCCGTCTCTTCAGATCCGAAAGGCGACCGAGCGACCACAGGTCTACGACTGCGGCTCGAGCGTGAAGTTTGATCCCGCCCGTCCCGCCGACTATCCGGCCGATCAGGTCTTCGGCAAGCTCGCCCGCCTCCACGGCCGCACCTGGGAGCACAAGCTCGGCGACGGCCATGCCTCTGAGCGACTCGTCGAGGATCTGCTTCGCCGAGTCCGGAGCGACACCGTGAGGGGCCACCGCGCCGAGGATTCGCACCTCGATGTGTCGCGCTCCTACCGTGAAGACGGGCTTCCGCCGGTGTGACGGAAGCTGTAGCTCCGTGGCCGTCGCTGGGCGTCGTCGTACCCGTCTATAACGAGGCCACTGGCATCGAAAATGGTTGTCTCGCGCTCCTTACCGTCATCCGCCGCTACCCGGGTGAAGCCATCGTGATCGCCGTCGACGATGGCAGCCGCGACGACAGCGTTGCGATCCTCGCCCGACTGGCCGAGGAACATGAGGAGTTGGATCTGGTTCGCCACGAAAGGAATGCAGGCTACGGACAAGCGCTGCGGACAGGAGCGAGGCGGGCCCAATCGCTGGGCTTCCAGTACGTCGCATTCATTGACAGCGACCTCACGAATCCGCCGGCTGACCTCCTCAAAATCGGTGAGCTCGCGCGGCAGGGACATCCTTACATCAAGGCATCGCGTTTCGTCCCCGGCGGGAGCATGGGTGCTGTGCCGATCAGGCGGCGCGCTTTATCCCGGTCGGCCAACATCGTCGCCTCGGCCCTGTTCGGAACACACGTCCGTGACGTTACAAATGGATTTCGCGCCGGCCGGACGGATTTGATCTGTTCTTGGCCGACGCGCGAGCGCACGTTCGCAGTGATCGTTGAGGAGTTCGCGATGGCGCTGGACGCGGGTGTCGCGCCGGTGGAGTTCCCGACGTCGCTGTCGGCGCGCTCTGCAGAACAGCGCCGCTCAGCGTTCTCGTACAGTCCCTCGCTGATCTGGTCGTACTTCCGCTACCCCCTCCGCGCGTACCTACACCATCTATTCCGCCCCCACAGGAGCTGACGATGCCGGATTCATGTCGTGGTTGCGGCGAAGAAGCCGTGAGACCGTTCTTTGACCTTGGCCCGATGCCGCTGGCCGGCGGCTTCCTGCATGGCGCGCATGAGATTCCGGCTGAGCAACGGTACCCGCTGTTGATCAGCGTCTGCGACGTCTGCGGACTCGTCCAAATCGTCGACCCGGTCGACCCTGAGGTGCTGTTCGGTGACTACGCCTTCGCCACCGGGACGGTGCCGGGGCTCGTGCGTCATTTCGACGCGTACGCGGACTGGATTCAACAACGATTCGCGCCGGCGAGCGTGATCGAGTTCGGCGCCAACGACGGCACGTTGATCGCGGCGCTCTCGCAGCGTGGCATCAAGGCGCTCGGAGTCGACCTGGCGCCGAACATCACCGCGATGGCACGCGAGCAGGGGCGCGACGTCATCACCGGGGCGTTCGGATCTGATCTGGTCGACGAACTGCGTGACCACATTCAGGCAGCCGATCTGGTGACAGGAAGTAACGTGTTCGCGCACAACTCGAGTCCGGGAGCAATCCTCGAAGCCGCCGAAGCCATGCTTGCGCCAAATGGGGTGCTGTGTCTTGAGGTGATGTATGCCGGAGATCTACTCGAGCAGCTCCAATGGGACACCCTTTACCACGAGCATCTCACGTTCTACTCGCTGGGAACCATGGAACGGCTACTGGGACGGTTCGGGTTCGAGGTGATTGACGCTGAGCGCATCCCGATGCACGGCGGCTCGCTCCGCCTCGCAGCGGCCCGGCGCGGACGGCGACAGCAAAGCGAACGCCTTTCGGACCTCACCTCCTGGGAAGATCGGACGGCTCTCAACGATCCTGCGACCTGGGATGGGTTCAGTGCTGCGTCACAGCGTCGAATCGGCACGTTTGGTGACACGATGAGACGGCTCGCCGACGGCGCGTCAATCTGGGCGTATGGCGCCGCCGGCAAGGCAACGATGTGGGTCAACGCCTGTCAGATGACGTACCTGGAGGCCGTCGTCGATGCCTCACCGCTGCGAGCTGGGCGCCTGATGCCTGGCACCCACACGCCTATTGTGTCGCCCCAGAAGTTCAAGGCGGCGAGTCCGGACTATGTCTTCGCGTCGGCTTGGAACTACCTTGACGCTATCCGCGGCAACGAACCACAATACGATGGCTACTGGATCGTTCCTCTCCCGGAGATGCGGGTGTATTGATTCCGCAGTCGATTGCCTTACTAGCGTTGGCTAGTTAGAACCAGCTCACCCCCATCGTGTGCAGCTTGGCACGGGCGAGGGTGAGTGCGTAGCCACCCAGTTCGTTCCCCAGCCGGAACTTCGACTGGTCGCGGAGCATCGGACCTGTGGGCCCCCCCGTGACTCGTGTCATCTCTCCGCGCGCGAGCACCACCTTGAACGTGATCTCCGAGCACACCGACATCCGGCGTCCAGTGAGTCCCAGCGCTTGAACGAACGTTCGGTTGAAGGCCCGGAATCCATAGGTGCTATCTGGGATGTCGAGCCCGAGCAGGATCCTGATCGCGCGGTGATAGATCGCTTGGTAGACGACGAAACGCCGGGGTAGGTTGGCGCCGGCTCGGTCGCCTTCGAACCGGGAACAGAGGACGAGATGAGCGCCGCCGCGCAGCTCGCCGATCATCTTCGGTATCAGGTCGAGCGGATCCCGAGCGTCGGGCATCACGAGCACGCAGAACCGACCTTGGGCGTACGCGACGCCGAGCCGCACGAGCGAGCCGAACCCAGCACGGGCTTGGTCGCGCACCAGTACCCGGATGTGTAGCAACGGATAACGATCGGCGAGACGCGACGCTTCCGCCAGCGTCTCATCCTCGCTCCCGGCATCGACGATCAGTACCTCTCCTGCCGCTCCAGTCGAGGCGACGACACGGTTCAATAGTTCGACTGTCGGCGCCAGCGTTGCTGCATCGTTGAGCGTCGGAATGATGATCGAGCTTTCGAAACTCACCGCTCCGCAACCTGCCAGGGGTCCCAATATCGCGCTGGGTATCGCACGTCGTCTCCTAGGGACTCCTCGAGCGACGCGTCGGACACATAAAGGAGCCTCGTACCCGGCAGCAGCGCCATAGCGCCATTGGCGTAACCAGCAGGGATCGCCAGTACCGCCGGACGATCTCCGTCGAGGGTGAATCGGTGAACCTTGGCGTCCTGCGACGGCGCGCCCCAGTCGTCGATTGCGACACAACACGCCAGCGCCGCTCCTGCCAGCGCCATGACCCATTTGCGTTCGTGTCGATGGGCATGCCACGCGCGTACCGTCCCCGCAGCGAAATTCTCCACTATGTAAAGCCGCCGAGCGTCTCGCAGATCGAACTCATTCGCGAAGTGAACGCGGCCACGGTCGTCGGTGGCAGTGCCACCCGGGATCAGTTCTGGCTCGGTCAAGCTCATAGGTTCGCCGAGGCTCTCGTGTTGCCGGCATGCCGCGCCAGGAGGTGCGCATTTCGCACCTCACGGCCTAACGGAATCGCCTCGGGCCGCAGGTATGGTCGCAGCGCCTCCAGGTTCGAGAACTGCGACATGCTCAGGTCCTTTACTCGACCACTATCGAGCAGATGCGTGAGTTCGTTGATAGCGTCATCGATTGAGTATTGCGGGCCGAAGTCGAGTTCTTGGCGCGCACGGTCAAACGACACACGATAATTCCGCGTGTCCTGAAACGGCGTCTCGACGACGATGATCTCAGCATCAGCAACTTGCTCCACGATGCGCCGGGCGAGCTGGATGATCGTCATATTTTCGGTGCCGACGTTGTAAATGCCGCAAGCGTCCGAATCGATGTGCGGGACGACGGCGGTTGCGACATCGCGTACGTGCAGCAGCGGGCGATATTGGTTGCCGCCAAAGACATGGAGCTCGCCGGTTAGGCGAGCGCGCGCGACCAGCAGATTCACGACGAGGTCGAGTCTGATCCGTGAATACGTGTCGCCAAGCCCCGCCAGGGTCGCAAGGCGCAAGATCAGGCTCTCTGGCCGCTGGGCCGTGAGGAGCCGCTCGGCGTCCAGTTTCGATTCCGCATACAACGACAGCGGCTGAACGGCACTCTGCTCATCCAGTTCCTCCTCCTGGGCACCGTACACCGAGCAGGTGGAAGGGAAGATGATGCGCCCGTCAAAGGTTTCGCAAAGCCAACGAACCGAGTCCAGGTTGATCTTCTCGGTCAGAAACGGATCCAGCGCGCAGGCGGGATCTCCCACCAACCCGGCGAGCCATACGACAGTATCCGCCCAATGGAGGTGTGGCTTCAAACGCTCGCGGTCGAGCACGTCGCCTGCGACGAACGGAATGTCCTTCAGGTACCGGTCCTCGTACAGCAGGAGGTCGTACACGCGCACATCGTGGCCGGCGTCAAGCGTGCAATCGGTCAGCCAGCCGCCGACATATCCCGCCCCGCCTGTGATCAGCACGTTGGCCATATTGCCTCCTGGGAGCAGCTGAACATATGAAACCTCAGTACAGGTTGTCGCCGGAGCGGAGTCTCACAATGTGCGCCGTGTACCCTCGGGTCAGCGAAACGACTTTGGCCGGCCCCCTGAGTAGCGGCCAGAACCACAGCCGGTCGGCGCGAATCGGATAGCCAGCGACACCGGCCCGGCTATTGAACACGACGGTGTAGCTTGCTCCTCCCCCGCTGAGTTTGACACGCAACATCGGGACGCGCCTAGTTCCCCGCATGAGCACGTATGGAACGCAACCGGGACCGCCGCCGCACCGCGGAGCGCTCGCGGCCGACGAGAACGATGGGATGTATCCGAGCTGCACCGTGGTCCCGAGTTCTCTGGTCCAGAATGCCGTCACCGGCGGACCGCCGCTCGGCCGGCGGCCGAGGATGTCGACTGTGGGGAAGTGTTGGACCGGGACGTAGTTCCTGATCATCCAAGAAAAGATCAGCGGATCGCGGACGTCATACGGAACGCCGTCTATGTACACATCGCGGCGCCAGATTACATATTGTGTATGTCGGCGTGCCAAGGCCTGAAGCATCGCGTCCTGCTCGGAAACAGGAGCGGCGTCGTAGAGATCCGTCTCCCAGGGTGGTCGCTGGCCCAAGAGGACGTAAGTCTCGGCCGAGTCGCCGATGATCGCGAATGGGGGCAACGGCCGCGTTTTGACCGTGCCGGTGTAGTAGCCGGCGATGACCAGGTCCGGCCACCCAGCGAACCGCGCCGGCGAGATGCGAGCCTCAGCGGCCGCCACTCGCGCCCGCTGATCAAACGCCACCTGCACCGAACGGACGGCGTGAACGGGAGACGCAACCGACGTCGTTACGACCTGCGAAAACTTGAGGCCGCCCGTTTCGTCCAGCATCGTGTAAAGCGCCGCCACTGCCAGGCCGCAGGCGATAGCCCGAGCAACGGAGCTCGCGCGCCAGACGAGGATGACCGCCCAGAGCAGCACGATCAATGGAATGATCAGCATCAGGTCGCCTACCGGCCGGACCAAATGCTTGAGGAGCATCACCAGTGAGGCTCCCGACCCCCCCAACAGAAGCGTTCCGACCGTCGAGCCATGCTCGCGCGAAAACCACACGCACAGAAAGCCCGCGGTAGCCAGAAGCGCGGGGATCGCCGCGTACAGAGAGTAGGCGGTTGGATGGAGAACCATCAGTCCCAACGGGCCATACAAACGCTCGTTTGGGGCGGATGAGGACGAAACGGCGCTGAATCCGGCGTAGAAGCGCAGGTTGCCGGCCGCAGTCCCCGTCGCAATCCAGATAAACAAGGTCAAGCCGACTGCGGCAACGACTGGGACAGCGTCGATGGCTACTGCCATCGCGATCCGCCGTGGCGCGAGCGGGAGCCGCTCGCTAACGATCCGCCCAACGAAGACGAGCACCGCCCCAACGAGTCCGTAGGCCAGCAGGTCCGGCTCCACAAGCGCGGCGAGCAAACAGGCAGCGAAAAACCAGAGGTGCTCATACCCTAAGCGGTTGCGGGTGCCGGGCTCCAGTCCCGCGTAGGAGAGCGGTACGAGCAACGCCGGTAGGTACCGCCACGTGTCGGCGCCCCAATAGCTAACCAACAGCAGCGCGACCAGACACGCAAGCACCCGCCACACGCTGCCTGCTGTCAGGCGCCACAACGACCATGCCGCAACCGCCAGCATCGCAACCTGCGCGAACCAGGCGACCATGGGGCCGAAATTCCCGTCGGTGTACAGCCACTGGTAGCCGTACGGGTAGAAGAAGTCCTTCATCGGTACGAGGCCCATCTGGACGAGTCCCTGCCATGCCGTCAAATTCGACTCATCCCATGAATACGGGACGGCACCACCAGCATCTCGCAGACTCCCACGCAGGTCCGGAACCAAGGTGAAGGCAAGGATCGCCGCACCGATCCACATCCCCGTGGTCGCACGGCGCGGCCGCGGAAGCGAACGCGCCCCCGCCATCGCGGGCCCAGTACGACCCGTTCCGCCGCGCAGCATCTCGATCGCCGGCAGAGCTATTGCGATCACCGCGGGTATTGCAACCGACACAACAGCGGCGATCTGGGCCCCCCGATAGGACGTACCGAAGAACGCCGCTCCGCCAACCGCTTCGCTTACCGGCGGCGCAGGATTGAACATGTCCGGCAGGTACTTGATCGCGAGTACGGCTATCCACCAGGTACCGACCAGCGCCAGCGCACCAAGCGCCCAGCGGTTCGTCGGCAGCGCGACAGTGAGTGCGCCAAGCGAGACAAAGACCGCAAGCACTCGAAGCGCATCCCCATTTACCCCGTTTAGGGCGGCGCCCAAGATGACGGCAGCAGTAGCCGTGGCAATAGTGCCGCGCAGTATCGGGGCCGAGGCGACGGGAACCGTCAGCCTGCGGCGCGTCGTGGACATCATCTCTTCGATCACGGCGCTGTCAATCTAAGCTGGCCTCGACTGCGAGCCCGGCTCGACGCTGGCAACGACCGCGTACTCCCCCTGGAGGAATCGGTCCTGCTCAACATCACCAGTCCCGTTGGGATGGAAGTAGTACGCCGACGCGAACCCAGCCTCACGACACAGCTCTAGTGATACCTCAGGGAAGACTGGCTGCTGATGACTCAGATCCACCCAGAACGTCTTCAGCGCCGGGGGTGAGTGCGGGTTGACCGTCTCGGCGATCAGCAGGCCGTCGCTG
>Ga0123356_10005571_pt1 | contig 12803 bp, 11 predicted proteins | sample TergutEmb28metaG_2_FD_92546 | JGI IMG/M metagenome (GOLD analysis project Ga0123356, IMG submission 92546) | Embiratermes neotenicus P3 segment gut microbial communities from Petit-Saut dam, French Guiana - Emb289 P3 | ecosystem: Host-associated > Arthropoda: Insects > Digestive system > Gut ... | reverse complement strand
TCTACTGGCTGAATCCCGAACCGCACTCGTACTGGGACACCGGCGATTCGATCGTGAGCCAGTACGCCGTCCACTGCGATGGGGCCTATGAATGCCGGAACCTCAAGCAGCTGGAGCGGTTCGTCTCGCAGCTGGGGTGAACGATCGGCAGGCTCCCTACCGCAGTACACGTATTGAGCACCGGGGTCCGGAGGCGTTGGCCAATCGCCGATCGGCGGTGAGGAGTTCGCAGGCCAATGCCTCGGCTAGGGCGACGTACGTGGCGTCGTAGGCGGTGACGTTCGCGCGAAGCTCGTACGCGCGGCGCGCGAACCGGAGCGTTGGGACACGTTCGAAGTCCAATTGTTCGAGATCGGCTATTGCCTCGGCAAACCGTTGATCGGTGACCGTGCCGGCGAGCCATCGCCTGCGCAACACGGCCACCGTCTCGACGTCGATGAGGTCGGGGGCGGCAAACTCTCCACCTGCACGCAACTCCTCTCTAGCCCGATGCCCGTCCGTCCCGTCGTCCCCGATCCCGTTGGCGAGGACAGAGGCGTCGATGACGATCACCGCCGGGCGCGCTCCGCCGCCAGGTCTTCCACTGCCTGACTCAGCCCCACTCGTCCGCCCTGCCGGCGATCGATCTCGTCGAGGATCTCATCGAGGCTTGGCCGCTCGGCCAGCCGGCTCAGTTCGCCGGCCAGATACTGCTGGAGCGATTGACCCCGTCGCTCCGCCCGACGTTGAAGCGCGGCGTGCACCTCGTCAGGCAGGTCTCGGACCAAAATATTCGGCATGCTTGCATAATGCTATCAGTGACGGGGTTCGGTCAATCGGGGCCGCCGTGCGCAGGTAGAGTCCCCGGGTGTCCGCGGATGTGTCGCCGAGTTCGATTTCCGGTGCACGTGTCGCGATCGGCTACGACTGCTTCTTTCCGTTGACGGTCGGCGGGGCCGAGCGATGGTATCGAGCGCTCTCCGAGGCGCTCGCTGAGCGGGGAGCTGCCGTCACCTACCTGACGCGGCGTCAATGGGAAGCGGATCCGCCGGAGCTCCCGGGAGTCAAGCTCGAGGCGGTGAGCCGGGCCGACGACCTCTACGACGAGAAGGGTGTCCGGAAGCTCGCTCCCGGCCTCAGGTTCGGGTACGGGCTGTTCCGGTATCTGTTGCGCCACCGGTCGGAGTTCGACCTCGTGCACTTGGGCAACTTCCCGTATTGGTCGGTCATCGGGGCAAGGCTCGCCCTGGCCGGCACGGGAGTCCCCCTCATCGTCGACTGGCACGAGATCTGGTCCTTCGAGTTCTGGCGCTCCTACGTCGGGTCGGTGGTCGGCGTGGCGGGCTTCGCCGTCGAACGGCTCTGTATCGCGCTGACCCCGGTCGCGCAGGTGACTTCGGAATCGAATGCGCGGCGCATTCGGGGAGCCGGCATGCGGCGTGAGGTCGTGGTCCTTCCCGGCTTCCTGCCCTCGGGGATGATCGGCGACGATAGCAATGGCGAGCCGACCGAGCCGGCCGATCCTCCCTATGTGCTCTTCGCTGGCAGGCATATTTACGACAAGGGGATCGATCTCCTCCCCCCACTCGCCGAGCGGCTGCGGCGCCTCCGGCCGGAGATCGGGGTGGTGGTCGCGGGTGGCGGGCCCGGCACCGGGAAGCTCGAAGCGGACCTCGCCAGGGTGGCGCCTGGGGCGCAGACGCGTCTGGTCGGCTTCGTGGAGTATCTCGAGCTCCAGCGTCTGATGGCGGGTGCGGCGTGCATCGTGATCCCGTCGCGCCGCGAGGGCTACGGTCTCGTGCTGGTCGAGGCCAGCGGCTTCGGCACCCCGGCGGCCGTCGCCGGCTTCGAGGAGAACCTGGCGCGAGACAACATTGAGCCGGGCTCCAACGGTTACGTGGCCGTTCCGCCTACGCCCGAGCGCCTGGCGGAGGTGATCGTCAAAATCGTCGACGATGGGATGGCGTTGCGGCGCTCGGCGATGAAGTGGTACCGGGAGACGGCCCCGGGTCGCACGATGGGTCACTCCGTCGATACGGCGATCGGCCTCCACGAGCGGCTGATCGGTGAGCGCCGGCTGGCGGCAGCGACAGGCCGGCGCAGCCCTGTTCGCGGCTGGCGTTAGACCTCGGACGCGGGCAACGGCGTCGGCGCCGTAGCGACCTTTCCTCTCGGCGTCGATCGGAGGAACCGTGCCAAAGACACCACCATGACGAGGGCCGAGGCCACCGACCCGAAGAACAGTCCGAGCTCCACCCGCCGCAGCAACGGCCCGACTGCTGCGATCACGCCAACCAGCCCGGCCACGCCGACGGCCCACGCGACGGCCAGCTGCGCCAGTGTCCCCGTCGCCATCATTGCCACCGAGAGGGTGGTGGCCAGCAGCAGGGCAGCGGCTGAGGCGGCGAGGAGGGCCAGATCGAGGGACGGGAGCACGAATTGCGCACCGAACGCGAGGCGCAGGATCGTCGGCCCGACCGTCGCTGCGCCGAGTACGCCGAGGAGGCCGATCACGGTTGCGAACGCCGACAGGCGTTCCAGGGTGGACCGAAACGCGCGCCAGTCGTTGGCAGCGGCATGCGCAGAGAGCGCAGGCAGCAGCGTGGCGGAGGCCGAGGTATAGAGGAAGAGGGGGACGCGCACCAGGACCAACCCGGTGAGGATGCGCCCGGTCTCGGCCCGGTCGGCGGCGGTCGCGAGCAGGCTAACGGCGATCGGTCCCGCGTTCACCAGGACGCTGCTCAGCAGCGAGGACACGAGAAGCAGGCTGAGCGACGCCGAGGTCTCGCGTAGCGAGATGAGCGGGCCCATCCGGTTGGACCGGAGCACTGCGGGCGCGACGACGAGTGCGGCAGCCAACGGCGTCAGGGCGACGACGAATCCGTACGGTGTGGCAGTGGCCGCTCCCACCAGAACGACGGCGCCGCAACCGGCGAGCCGAACGATGCCTTCGGCGGCGCTGATCGTGCCGTAGGCCCGGAACTTGCCGTTCCCGGCCAGCGTGCCCCAGGAGAGGTGCTGGGTCCACAGCGCGGGGAGCGAGAGGGCGAACGCGACGACGAGCCACCCATTGCCATCGAAGAGCCGCGAGGTCGACAGCGGAGCCGTGGCCGCGGTGAGGATGACCAATCCCACGACGAGCAGCGCTCCGAGCATCCCCGTCCGGCGCACCACCGGACCCTCCCGGATGCCGAGCGCTGCGGCGCTCGACAGCTGGCGGCCCGTCTCCCTCTCGATGATGGCCAGGAAGCCCGGGCCGATGAGAAACGTCAGCGACCAGAAGGCCGCGAGTGGGGCGTAGCGCACCGGGCCGAGCAGCCGGGCCGTCACCGCGAGGAAGACGTAGGAGGCGGCACCCGACACCAGCAGGCCGATCGCGACCGGCCCGACGCCGACGGGGAGTACGTGCGTGAGCCGACCCCACACCGTTGCGGCGAGGCGCCTCGGGGCATTCGCCGCCCATTCCGCCTCCGTGGCTGCAATCGCGGTGGTGGGGCCGGCACGCTCGGCGGCGCTGCCGATCGGGCTGGTCATCGCGCGGACCGAAGGCTGCGCATGCTGGCGGGCCGGGTCAGTGGACTACTGCCCGGTCGGAGCGTTTATCCCGATTGCCGCCACGGTGCCCGACAACTTGTAGATCTGCACCCAGGTGTCCTGACTGGTCGTGATGTTCTGCGCACCGAATCTTGAGAAGACCAGCTTCCAGGCCGCGTGGCGGGCGTTGACGAGTGCCGCTCCGTAGTCCTCCTGCCCTCCGTTGGTCGAGGTGAAGGCGCTCGGGTCGCCTCTTCGCGTTTTGGACTGGGCGATGATGTACGTGACTTTTCTGCCAGGGTTGGCGACGATCTTCTGCCAATCCCGGTCATTGCGGACGATGTACTGATCCGGGTGCGCGGTGTAGAGGTCCGGGGCGACGACGACGTTGTTGTCCATCAGGACCCGATCGCGAGGCGTCATCCGCTGGTCGAGCCAATGTGCGGCCGCCTCCAAGGGGGCCAGGCTGTTTTTCTGCAGCACGCAGTAGGAAGGGCTCTTCGGGTTGCCGCCTCTCCCGAGGAACGGCAGGAGCCGAGCGACGTCATCTTGGAAAAAGGTGCACTCACGCTCCACGTGGGTGGTCGGGCCACTGCTCATCGTCCAGTTGCCGGTGCCGGCGTTGACCACGAGAATGGCGATCAAGCCCGCATTCCACAAACCGGCCCAAGCCACACGGCTCGGTCTCGGATTGTACGCGGTCCGCCGAGTCCAACTGGCTAGCCAAAGTGCAGCACAGGCCGCCCAAGGGACCGCCATCGAGAAGTACCGGGGATCGCCCCAGCCGTCGGCCCAGCCCACGGTATAAACCTGTATGGCCAGGATTGTGGCCATTGCCCCGAGTATCCCGATGCTCCCGCGAGTGCGGTCCGACATGGGCCGGAAGATCACGCCGAGTAGCGCGACGGCGAGCGTCATCCCGAGGACCAGGACCCAGTGGCCCGCCCACTGGAAGAGGACGATCTTGTGGTGGTGGAAGTTGGGTAGCCAGATCGCGTCCTGCGGGCCTGCCACCGCTGCGCCCGCCACCCCGGACTGATGCAGGAAGAAGAGCGGATCCCGGAGGAGGATCCACTGCTCCAGTAGCCAGAAAAGGAAACAGGCGACGGGCGGAAGGACGAGCAGGATCGCGTTCCACGTGCACTCACGCAGCGCCTTCCAGCTGCGCAGGCATCGCCATTCGAAGCTGGCGACGACGACGAGCACGGCGACGACGGCGGGACCCTCGAGGCGGGTCAGGATAAACGCCGACATGGAGAGGGAGAAGAGAATCATGTCCGCGGTGCTGTGCGAGCGGATGTACCGGAAGAATCCGAGCATCGTCAGCGATCCGGTGAGGAAGAAGGCGGCTTCGCTCATGCCATTCGCCGAGTTGTAGATGGTGACGGGGGTGATGGCGAAGACCAGACAGATCGCGAAGGTCGACCACCGGCCCACACCGAGGGTCTTCCCGATCTTGGCGAGGACCGGAATGGTGAGGGCCATACAGAATGCCGTCTGCAGCGGGCCGGCAAAAATCGTGGCACCGAAGGGGAGGAGGAATGGAACGAAGAGGCAATTGAGGAGCTGGGGGACGGGCGGCCAGTAGAAACCTATCGCGCCGAGGTGGGGATCGCGCCCGACGGTGACGTACACGGCGTCCGCCGTCTTGTTGAGCTCGTCGTTGATGTAAAAATGCTGGACGTAGAGCAGGTGCCAGCCCACGAAGCTGTAGAGGATCAGTGCGAGGATCGTGAGGATCCCGATCTCCCGTGTCGCCAGCACACGCCGGACGGCGCGGCGCCAGATCGGGACCCGGCGCTCGAGGGTCCAATCCGGCAGGTCCAGATCGAGCTCGGGGAGAGCCGGGAGGTCGATGGTGGTCATCGGGCTCAGGCCGCCGGCGCTTCGACGGTTTCGGCTGTCGCATCAAGTCCGTGCTGCGTCTTTTCCCAGTAGGAGGGAGCGGTTATCAGTTGGAGGAAGGCCTTGGTGGCCGCGACGGTCATCAGGATCCAATAGAACGGCGACAGCAGCGACGCCACGATGAGCTTGTCCTCGGCCCTCCGGGCACTGAGAAGCCAGCCGTACATGATGACGGCGTTCCCGATGACCCAGGAGATCAGCCCGAGAAAGTACGTCAGCGTCGGGAGCACTTCCAGGAAGAAATGGGGATGGAAGACGAACCACACGATCACGCAGAGCCAGAAGAAGGAGTTCATGACAGCGAGGAGCGGGGTGCCGCCCACGAAAAGACATGCGAGCAGCATCCCCCGCAGTCCCACGTCACGCTTGAAGGCCTTCGGGTCGCGCAGGTGGACGAGGAGGGTCTGGGCGTAGCCCTTGTACCAGCGCGAGCGTTGTTTGATCCAGTTGACGAAGTCGCTGTTGGCCTCTTCCAGCGTTGTGGAATCGAGGACACCGGTCCGGAAGCCGAGCCGGTAGATGCGGAGCCCGAGGTCGGCATCCTCGGTCACGTTGAACGCGTCCCACCCGCCGACGTCCATCAGGACCGACCTGCGGAAGTGGTTGGAGGTGCCGCCGAGGGGAATCGGCGCTTGGAGCTGGACCAAGCCGGGAAGCAGTTCGCCGAACCACATCCGGTAATCCAGGGTGAACCATTTCGTCAAGAGATTCTGCTGGGGGTTGAAGAAGTCCAACTTGGCCTGCAGGCAAACGACATCGGCGGGTGCGGAGAAAAACGCGATCGCGGCCTTCCGGAGCTGGAGGACGTCAGGTCGGTCCTCGGCGTCGTAGACGGTGACAAGGTCGCCACGGGCCTTGATCAACCCGTAATTCAATGCCTTCGGCTTGGTCCTCGGCTCCGCCGGCGGGACGCGGACTATCGAGAAGATGGGAGAATTCCCGACGGCCTCGATGGCGGCAGCGATGGTTTCGTGGTCGTCTGCCTCCAGGAGGAGCATGATCTCGAGCTTGTCCGGGGGATACTCGAGAGCGCGGAGATTCTCGACCAATCGACTGCAGACCTCGGGCTCACGGTACGCCGGTACCAAGACGGTGTATCGGGGAAGCAACTCCGAAGGAAAAGAGCGGGCCTTTTCGTCGGCGATGGCGACGGAGCCCTTCTTGCTCAGTCCGAGGCGAAAGATGTGGATGCGAACGAGAAGGGCGATCAGGTAGAGACTGATGGCGAGGGCAACCAGCACCATGACCGTCAGATTCACGGAAAGCACGAGAAAGAAGCCGATAACTCCCAACCCAACCACTATGGCCAGTGTCTGCTTAACCGTGACCGTGGTGTCGGCGACGAACTCCGGATGGGTCCGGCGGAGGAGATTGATACTCAGGTGGAGTCGGCTACCACCCAATGGACCGAACAGTTCGTCGTCAATGCGCGCTGCGCTTCTTGATTTGGATCGTTCTTGGATGCGGAGCACCAAGCCTGTAGTTAGGGCAAGCATGCCCAGCGCGGCGAACAGGCGACTCAGCACTTGACGGATGCTAGCCGCGGTCTGAAGCGGTCAAAAGTCGAGATCCATGGAGGGTGGTTGACGGGCGAATGTCCGGCAGGCGAACGGCGAGTGAATATCGTACGGCGTCTCGTTGCCGTGCATTCGGCCCCTTAGAGTGCTGCGGTGCCGGTCAGAGGACCGGATAGGGGCTCCGCCCCGAAGGTGAAGAGGCGAGGCGCGTGTCAGAGCAAACTCATCATGACGAGTTCTATGGCGAGAATGCGGACTTCTTTCATTCGCCCCTGTTTCGAGCGCGCCACGAACGTGACGCAAAAGTGGTGAAGCGCTTTACACCCCCGGGAGCGCGAGTCCTTTCGCTGGGATGCGGTGAAGGGGGGCTGGAACTCCACCTGGCGGCTGATGTACGGCACGTCCTTGGCATTGACCTCTCTGCCGAAGCAATCGAACTTGCACGTCGGCAAGCGGAGGATGCGGGTGTGCACAATCTCGACTACCGGCAGGCTGATGTGCTCGAGACAGCGTTGCCCACGGGGTCCTTCGACGCCGTATGGGGACTTGCCTTTCTTCATCATCTGCCGGTGTCCATGGTCGCGCCGACGCTGAACCGGGTGCACGACTGGCTACGTCCCGGTGGACGACTCGTCACGATTGACCCGTCGAGCCGTCGTCTGGTCCGTCACCTGGCGGGCCTCGTCAAGAGCTCGTACGAGGAGCATCACTCGCCGGACGAACGCGAACTCGACCCTGAGGAGGTCGTCACGGCTGTCCGAGCCGCCGGGTTCTCCGATGTTCGCGTCGTGTGGACCGATTTCGCAGCCGGTCCGTTGGCGTGGTTGAGGCCAACGACCCCCGTCTGGGCCGCCCGGGGTGTTGTCGCAATCGACAGCGCCCTCGTCAAAGTTCCGGTCATCCAGAAGTACTCATCAGGCTACGCCGTCACTGCGGTGGCGTAACGCCTGGAAGCGAGCCCGGATTCAGCGCGAGATCGCGTCGTCGCTCGGAGCCGACGTCGGGGTGAAGCTCCGCACCTTGATCCGAAAGATGCTGAGGAAGAAGGAAGCGAAAAAGACCTGCATTCCGAGGGTCATGAACGTCATGGCAAAGAGCGCCGGCCGCAGCGCGTTCAGAGCTCCCATTGATCGATTGATCCATTCGATCAGGATTGCCAGGTCGACACCGAAGCCGAACAAGAAGAACATCGCGCCGGCGATCAGGCCCCGCTCGAGCGTGAAGTCCTTTTCGACCCAGTCGGACAGGCGGCTCTCGTGGTCGAGACCGATGCTCTTGCTGTAGGTGCGGGCAAAGGTTCCGAACACAAGCGCCTGCGCCCCGACGATGGAAAGCAGCGCGAAAAGAATGCTGAAATGGACGTCCAGTTCCCGACCCCCTACCGTGACGGGGCCGCTCAGCAAGGCCATCTGCCCGATCATCCCCGCCAAGAACAGGATCAGCCCCGGATAGATGAAGAGGTAGGTGGGTGCCAGGATCAGCATGAACCGCAGATGGCGCCAGGCGTCGCGCACGCCGTTGAGTTTCGACTCGCCGATCCGGGGGTGGTAGACGATCGGGACCTCGGTGACGCGCAGGCCGGCCTTGGCGGCCTTGACCACGATCTCAGAGGCGAACTCCATGCCCTCACAGCCGAGACCCATGCGGTCGATCGCTTCTCGGGTAAAGGCCCGCATGCCGCTGTGGGCATCGCTGCTCTTCAGGCCGAAGAACCGGTTGAGCACGCCGGTCAGGATCGGGTTCCCGATGTAGCGGTGGGTCCAGGGCATCGCGCCCTTCTTGATCTCTCCGCCGAAGCGGGAGCCGAGGACGTAGTCGTACTCACCGGTCTGCAGGGGCCTGACCAGCTCGTCGAGCTTGGTGAAGTCGTAGGTGTCATCGCTGTCGCCCATCACGATGAGGTGGCCCTTGGCGGAGCCGAAGCCCTTCAGGTAGGCGTTGCCGTACCCCTTCATCGGCTCATGGACCACACGTGCACCCGCTGCCTCGGCGACTTCTACGGAGCGATCGGTCGACCCGTTGTCGCTGACGACGACCTCGCCGCAGAGACCGGATCGCCGGATCCCCTCGAGGGCCTTGGCCACGCAGACTCCCACACTCTCCTCTTCGTTGAGGCAGGGCATGACGACAGACAGCTCGATCCCGTCCTGGTCGGGGGAGTTTGCGAAGCCGTCGTATACCTCAACCGAGGCCATTGACCCTCCAGGGCTGCGAGCGGCCTAGGAGACCGCCGCCGTCCGAAGCGGACGGTGTGCCCGTCACCCTCTCACACGGCCCGCGCTTTGATGAATAGCCGTCGGCAATGCTCACCGCCTTGATGGAGAATCGAAACGTATCGTTCACCTCCCCGCCATCGGCGATCGAACCTCCGGGGTCGGCTTGGAGGGATTGGCCTCGTCGGGGACCGGTCCGGCAAAGACTCGATGGCTGTCCTGCTCACTGTCCGTAACGTGAAGCCCACTCAACGGAGTAGAGCGGCCTTGCTGGGTGTGCCCGTTGCCGTAACTTTGCAGAGGATTCGCCGGCAGGTCACCCGGCACCGGGTCGCCCAGGGCGCGGGCATCGATAATGGATACATGGGGGATGAGCGGATGAGGCGCTCCAGGGATCAAGCCGGGGAGCGTCACCTCAGTCGGCGCTCGCTCGTCACCCGGGCGGGGGTCCTTCTCGCGGGCTTGTCGGCCTCAGCGATCGGACTGGGTCGGCGCGAGAGCGCATCGGCTGCCCCAAGTGACCCGGTCGTTGCCAGCCAGCTTCAGACGACGGCGGGTGTCGTCGACGTGATCAGTGCCCCTCCGCAAGCCGGCCAGGTCCTGACCGCCCAGGGGCCGACGACCGCTGCCTGGCAGAGCCCCGCGGGCCCGGCGGTCGCCGCCAGCGGCTCGCTGCGGACGCTGAAGCCCCGCGGTGGCGCCGCGCTGCTCATCGATCCCAACCGGGCGAACGGTTTTGCTGTCGTGCTCCCGCCGAGCACGCTCGGTGGGGTGTCGTCGACCAGGATGCTGCCCGTGGCCGGACCGCCGACGAGCGGACGGCTCTGGAACCGTCTCCTTCAGTTCCACCAACCTGGCACCGGGCCGGGGGTCGATCCGCGCCTGGGCGACGAGGTCATTGGTCCCCGCCCCCGGTGGGGCTCAGGAGGGCCGGGCTCGGTGGACATCGTCGGGTTGGTGTCGAGCGACGGGCGGAACTGGATGATCACGGGTTCGACGTCGGTTTCCGCCAGCGTTGCCAAGTCGATCCTTTCGGCAGTGACCGGCGCGCCGGCCCAATCGGTCGACCCCATGACGCTTCCCGACCCCATCCTCCTCTGGTCGGCTGCCGACATGTTGGCCGGGACCCGGGACGAGACCGTGTTCACCCCCGGGTCTCGAATCGGGAGGGACTTCTCGGGCAGTGGAAACGAACTGATTGTCAACGCCGGTGAGCGGATGACGTTTCGCCGGGGCCCCCTGCCCGGCGCGGCCGGGAAGCCTCGCACGCTCGCCGGTTTTCCCTTCCTCCACGCGTCTGCCGCAAGAGCCGGCATGGGGAGCAGCTTCGCCGGCGGGGCGGTGGCGGCCTGGACGGTGCTCGTTTCGTTCCTGCCGGCCGACCTCGCCGGAAAGCGAGGCTTCGTCGGGGAAACCGTGTTCCAGACCAGGGCCGCCGGCAAGGTGCCGTCCGTCTCTCTATCCATCACCGGTGCGGATGCGGCGGCTACCTGGGATGGCAACACGGACAACGACCTCAATTGGCGCACCGACACGTTCCGGTCCGTGTCCGGACGGGCCCTCCCGTCGGTCGTTGGATGGTCGTCGGCGGCCGGAACCACGTTGGCGGAGCCGCAGATCGTCGCCGGCACGCCGCGGGCTCCCCTCAGTCCCCCGGCGGGTGCTGGCGGGACGACCCGAGCCCCGGCCTCGATCGCGGGCATCGACCTTCCTTCGTCGTACGGCTACTGCGGGCTCGCGGTCTATGCGGTGGCACTGACTCCCGAGCAGCTGACAGGGGCCGCATTGCGCCTGGCCTTCGTCGGCTTCGGGGAGACGGCGTGAGAGCCACGAGACTGGTCGGCTGGTTCAGCGATCCGGTGCCGGCCTTCGCCGACGCGATCCTCGCCACGGGCGCCAACTCCGTGTCCATGGGACCCTATTACGTCATGGCGAACTGGAATGATTCAGATGTCGGAACCACTGCAGGGAGCGCCGAATCGCTCATTGGTGCCGCCCTCTATGCTCGGAGTCGTGGGCTCAAGGTGGTGTGGAAGCCCATCATCGACTGCAACAACTACGAGGGCGACCCCTACAACTCCGACTTCCGAACGTCGATTTTGCCCACCGACATCGAGCGCTGGATGGACGATTACATCGCCAAGTGCTGGCAGCCATTCATCGGATTAATGGACGTCGCTGCCCTCCACACGGAGCTCACCGCGATCTCGACGTCCTTCGCTGCGCAGTTCATCCAGCTGATCTCATGGCTGCGCTCGGCCGGCTTCAGTGGCCCGGTGACGACAAGCGCAGACCTCACTCCCCTGAATTGTCCGTATTGGGCCTCCCTGGACTGGATCGGCGGCGACGCCTATCCCACGATCCGCACGGACACCTACGCCGACGCAGTCGAGGATTGGACGGCCCTCGCCGAACAGGCGATGGTGGCCCACTCCCAGACCGGCTGTGGCATCTACTTCGGGGAACTGGCCGCCAACCTGGGGGTCACCCTGAACCCGGCCCAGATTCAGCTCGTCTACCGGGCATTCTGGCAGGTGTTCGGGCCGCTCGATTGGTGGACAGGCCTCGGGTTCTGGCGATGGCCAGAGGATTCCAGTAGCCCCCCGGCTGCTCTGACGACGTCGGTCGCCGCGGGTTTGCAGTCGTATCCCGAGTATGACGGGCAGGTTGCGGAGGCTGAGCCGGCCATCTACCTCGTCGGCGGCTAACAAGGTTTAATCGGAGATCGCGGGGCGGAGAACATCAGGTGATGGCTCTATCGGACCGAGGGGAGGGCGTGCAGAATGCCCCATGCCACGGGTTACCCATGATCTGGCCGATCCTGCAGAGTACGAGACTGCGCGTGGCGGGCACTTCGAGGACCGCCGGGTCGGGCTCATTGCCCAGGCGCTGTCGACAGAAGAGGCCGCGGCCATCGTCGAGCTCGGCGCCGGAACAGGCCGCATCTCCGCCCGGCTGGCCGAGCGGTTGCCGCTCGCGTCGTTCACCGCCGTAGAGATCGACGATCATCTCGCGGTCTACGGGCGCAAGACGTATGAGCTGGACAACCTTTCCTGGAGCGGCGAGCTCCCGGCGAGCGGCGGCGTGGACGTGGTGTTCTCGATCGACGTCATCCACCATCTCGATGACCGTCCGAAGATGTTCGATCTCATCAACGCCAGCCTGCGGCCCGGCGGGGTGTGGCTGGCCGTCGAACCGAACCTCTGGCATCCCGCGATCGCCTTCGCACAGGAGCGGATGAAACGCCAGGGCCTCGGCGAGGATCACTTCGTGCCGTGGATTAGCGAACCGGAGTTTCGGCGGGCCGGGTTCGTGATCGAGTCTCGCCGCTACTTCCACACGTGGCCGGCGGCGATCAAGACGCCACCCGGCTGGGCCAAGCGCCTCGAGGCGTGCGTTGAAGCGTCGGCGTTGGCGGGGGTGCTCGGCGCGAGCGTCGTCTACGTGCTGCGGCGCCCGATCGTAGGCGGCCCGGTGGACGCCGGCGGCGGACGTCTGGCGAGCATGCCGAGGGTCATGCGTTCCTGAGGGCGTCACAGCGCTGAGGCAGACTCCTGAGCGTGAATCGGTCTGATGACCCGGTCCCGCGTGCCCTGGACCTCGAACTCGAAGCGGCGTTCCGTGTGCTCGAGGCGCTTGAAGACGCACGCTTCGA
>Ga0123356_10005570_pt1 | contig 12808 bp, 9 predicted proteins | sample TergutEmb28metaG_2_FD_92546 | JGI IMG/M metagenome (GOLD analysis project Ga0123356, IMG submission 92546) | Embiratermes neotenicus P3 segment gut microbial communities from Petit-Saut dam, French Guiana - Emb289 P3 | ecosystem: Host-associated > Arthropoda: Insects > Digestive system > Gut ... | reverse complement strand
CCTGATCTTATTTCCGCACTTATTGATATTGTACATACTTCCTAACATAATCATCGAGTGCCTTGTATAGCTGCTCAGGGTTGACCGGCTTCTCGTAAAAGCGAAATGTTCTTACTTCAAAAGCATCATAAACAAAGTGAGTGTAATTTGTGATAAATATGATTTTAGATTCTATTCCGTTTGTTCTCAGTTTTTTTGCTGTATCGAAACCATTAAGCCCGGTCATCATGTAATCTAAAAAGATTATGTCGTAATAAATGTCAGAGTCAAGCAGGTCTTCACCACACGAGTATTCATGGATATCAATGCAATGCAGGCTTTCATTTTTATAAGCTGTGAAAATACTTACCAGGTTTTTTCGGAAGTACGGATAATCATCACAGATAGCGATTCGGAGGTTTGTTGCTCTTTTGCTGATATAATACAAATGTGTTTCGTTAATTACTTCTTTCAAGATACTGCCCTCCTTAAAATTCTAACCCATAGAATAACTATTGAATTTAAGAATATGTGGCTAAGGGAGTAACAGGCACTTTTTAGGGTGTAAACGGATGTACAATTTGTTTTTGCGTTGGAAATGGACCAAATAACACCCCCCCCTACGTAAATGGAGCACCGCATTCAGCAGTGCTCCATTTGCGTTAGATGTAGTGTGACAGGGCACTCGCAGGATTGGGCACTGTCCCCTGTCATATAGTAGTTCTTATACAGCCGGGTTGTCGCGTGGGGTTGTTCCGAGGGCGGCTTTTTGGCGTTTCTTTTCTTTGTACATCGATTCGTCGGCGCGTTTGAAGACATCGCGCAGAGTTGCGTCAACACCTTCGGTGTACATGGCGGCACCGCACGCGCAGCTGAAGCGCTGACCTTTTACCGCTATCCTGCGTTCTGTGCGTAACGCGGACATTATTGCTCCTACGCCTCTCTCGTCTTTTCCGACAATGATCGACGCAAATTCGTCGCCGCCGATACGGTACAGAGGGCCGGCACCTTTTAAATTATCAACGATCAGGTCTGCTGTGCTTTTTATATAGGCATCTCCTACCTTGTGTCCTTGTGTATCATTTATAACTTTTAAATTGTTAACGTCACATATGATCAGTGTGACGTATTCTCCTTTTACCGCCAGATCGCCGCACTCGCGCAATCGTTGTTCAAATGACATGCGGTTTTCGTAACCTGTTAAAAAGTCTGTGTATGCGAGCTTTTTAAAATATGGCTCAGACGCTCTGCTCATGCTCAGGTATGAGATCAATGAAATTATCACTACTAAGCCGCCTGATAAAGCGAGACCGAATGTAAGAGAACGCGGGTTTGTAAACGAGAGGAAATCTGCATCAAACTCCATACAAACAACGCCCAGAAGACGGTAGTCGACCATTATTGGTCTGAATACTGTAAAGATGCTTCCATCATCTGTCCGGTATATTCTTTCACCGATAACAGCAGTTCTTTGCTCGATACTCCTTCGCAGATCTGCCTCAACGATCCCGGACGGGAAGTAAACCGATCCGTCCGGTCCTGCTGTGTTTGAGGTTATGATCTCACCTGCTTCGTTGACCATGGACATGTACAGTCTCTTGAATCCGCCTAAACCGCGAATATCATCGAGAATGTTTTGAACCTTTTGATTTATCAGGTTTCTATAATCAGATCCATCATCGGATTCGAGAATGCCTTCATTTTCCAGGTTGTTTACGATATAATCCATTATATAATCGGCACGTTCGACCGATTCCGCCATAAAAGAGCCTTGCGATGATAAGAAAACAATTGTATATACCCCTCCGGCAGCAAGTATCACAGTGATGATAAGAATGATGAACATTTTCTTGATCAGATTGTTTTTCATATCTCAAACTCTCATTCTTTTTGATAAAAATGTTCCATCATTATACATTACTTGCTGCATGATGTCTAATATTTTTGGCAGCAGTAAAGGCAGTTGAAATCTATGATTAGCTTTTTATTGCATAAATTTACATAACGTAGTAGAATGACTATGCACGTAATAACCCGGAGCATCAAGAAAGGGATCAGGTTGATATGAATGGATATGAAATTTCCTTAGAAGATGCTGAAAAGCCAACGAAAAAGAAGCCGTTTATCGGTTACTATAAGATTTGGGTCATGTTGACATATCTCAGCGCTGTTTCAGCGATCGTAGGTATGTCATTTGCGCTGAGCGGAAATATAGTTCTGTCGATGATCTGTCTTATGACATGCGGTTTATGTGATATGCTTGACGGACCTGTTGCAAGAAGGAAAAAGAGGACAGAGAGAGAAAAAAATTACGGTATTCAAATCGACGCATTAGCTGATCTGGTGAGTTTTGGAGTGTTTCCCGTCGTGATCGGATATGCAACAGGATTCAGCTTGATCAATCAAGGAAGCTACATACTCAGACCGATCATTTTCATTGCAGTTGCCGCCATCTACGTTCTTGCAGCACTTATCAGACTGGCATACTTTAATGCAGTAGAGATCGAACTACAGCAGAAAAAAGAAAAACGTAAATATTATGTAGGTATGCCTGTCACATTCGTCTCAATAGTGATCCCGCTTGTATACACTGTATGTTTTATAATCGATGCGTCATTTGCATCGGTATATCCGGTAATGCTTTTCATTATATCTGTTGCGTTTTTGTCCAGGATCAAATTTCCCAAAATCAAGGGTCGTTATCTGGTACTGTTTCTTCTGGCAGGGATCCCGCTTGCGGTATTTCTTGTTTGGAGCATTGGAGCCAGAGCGTAATGCAGGAGGAAGATAAGTTCGAGACCATCGATATATCTGATGCAGACAAGGCGTCTATAAGGTTTCTGTATAACACAATACCGGGGCGTGTATTGCTAAAAATATTGATACGACCACCCATATCAAAACTAGCCGGCTTCTTACTGAGAAGTCCGGCTTCACGCATTCTTATCAATAAATTCATAAAACAAAATAACATCGATATGGACGAGTATCGTAACGAAAAATATAAATCATTTGATGATTTTTTTATCAGAGAGTTAAAGCCGGGATACCGCCCGTTGTCGGAAAACAAAAACGATGTTATTGCACCTTGTGACGGGAAATTGACCGTTTTTAGAATTACTGCAGAGAGTATTTTCAACATAAAGCACTCTGAATATTCACTTAATGAATTACTTCAGGACGAAAATCTTGCCGACGAATTCTCCGATGGTTTTTGCTTGATCTTCAGACTGACACCTGATGATTATCACAGGTATATCTTTATTGATGACTGTGAGATAATGCATCAGAAACATATAAAAGGGGTGCTCCATACTGTCCAGCCGATCGCTTACCAACGCTGCAGCGTCTTCTGCAGGAACACAAGAGAGTACACTGTCATACAAACAGAGAATTTCGGAAAAGTAATTCAAATGGAAGTCGGCGCTCTCTTTGTCGGTAAAATCTCCAATCACAGAATAAATCACACCGTCAAACGCGGTGAGGAAAAAGGCATGTTCCAATTCGGTGGTTCAACAGTAATTTTGCTTTTCAAAAGAGATACGATCGAAATAGCTGAAGAAATATACGAGAACACAAAGCAAAACAAGGAAACGATCGTTAAAACGGGAGCGGTGATCGGACACGCTTGACACGTTGCTGTCACAAAAAATGCTTTTCTTTACAGACAAATTGGTATATAATTCGTGAATGCCTTCGGGGGAAACGGTCTTTTTGGCGAAAGGTTAGGTCATGAAAAAAAATAGTATTACAGAAGATGCCGAGTACGCTTTGCTTAAACACAGGCTTGCCAACGATGCACTCGGTATAGCCTTATGGGACGTAGATCCGGTGGACTCGATCCCTATCACGCCGGATACAAAGGTGATATGGTCTCATGAATTTAGGAGCTTACTGGGGTTTGATGATGAAGATGATTTTCCGAATGTTTTAGCCAGTTTACTTAACAGAACACATCCGGACGATATTGAGATCGCTCGTATGGCACCTAATGCACACCTCGCTGATAGAACCGGGAAAACGCCGTTTGATTTTACATGCAGATTTCAAATGAAAAACGGAGAGTACCATTATTTTCGCAGCTTTGGATCTGCATTAAGAGATAATGAAGGCATACCCGTCAAGTTCGCAGGAGCGATGATGGATATCAATGAAAGCAAAAAAATAGAAACAGAACGGGCGCAAGCACTGGAAACCCTGGAAAGTCTTATTAACGGTATTGATGCCTATATTTACGCAACAGTTCCCGAAACAGGCGAGATACTTTTTATGAATGATAAAATGGCAGAACACTATAATATCGAAGGTGATGTTATAGGGAAGATTTGTTATGAAATTTTACAGGAAGGAATGACAGAAAAATGCGATTTCTGTCCCTGCAACAAGCTTGATATCGATCCGGACGGTGTTGTTGTCTGGGAAGAGCACAGCGAATTAACAAAACGAATCTACAAAAACACAGACAGATACCTGGATTGGCTTGACGGTAAGAAAGCACATGTCCAGCATTCTGTCGATATTACTGACACAGTTGAAAAAAGCCTTCAGCTGGAAAGGGTTGTAAAAATAGCGCAAGAAGCAAATGAGCTTATCGCAAATACACAAAAAGCACTTGAGAATATCCTGAACAACATAGATGCAGCAATATATGTTACTATCCCTGACTCCGGCGAATTATTATTCGTTAACGCTCATATGAGAAAAATGTTTGCGATTGAAGATTTGGATATAAGCGGTAAATTTTGCTATGAAATATTCCGGCAAGGCTTTACGGAAATGTGTTCCTTCTGCCCTTGCCGCCAGCTCGATAAAAACCCCGGTGCAACAATCGTTTGGGACGAGTATATTCCCGAAGCAGAAATGCATGTTCGCCATTCTGACAGTTACATCGAATGGTATGACGGTAAAACCGTCCACCTGCAGCACGGCATAATTATTACCGATATCATGCAGGCACAGGAAACTATGAAAAAAATGTCGGAAGAGCTCAACGAGATGCAGGAGCGGGAAATGCACCGCCTTGAAAACCTTGTTAAAGAGCGGACACAGGAGCTGGCAAGAGATATTACAAAACGTAAAGCGCTTGAGCGCAGTATGGCTCATAGCATCGAGCTGGCAAAAAAGCTTACAGATGCACTGGCAAATGTAACTAAATCTCCAAACATCTCTGCCGGTGATTTAAACGCGGCTGCAGATATAATCGTTCAGGAAGGCTGCCTGGCACTTGACGTGACCCGCGTTGGTGTATGGAGCATATCGGAAGATATGAAAACTCTTAAGAATATCTCATGTTATGATATTCTGGTCGGGGATTTCTGCAAACAGGGCGACTTCGACTTGACCACTCGTAAAAAGTACACAGAGCGGCTGCAGCGTGAGCGGATGATCGTTACCGGTGATGTCAGAAAACTTGATTATGACATTTTTAGTGACGGATACAGTCCAAATCTTTGTGCTGTGCTTGACGCTCCTGTACGTATTGACGGCAAGCTTGTCGGTGTCGTATGCGTTGAGCAGGACCATTGTGAGAAATATGCGGATTCACGTGAATGGCTGTCAGAGGAACAGAACTTTGCGTCTTCGCTTGCAGACTTGATGGCACTCGCATTTTCAGGCTATGAAAGACGCATCGCCCGCGAAGCGGCTGAAACAGCAAACCAGGCAAAATCATCGTTCCTTGCAAATATGAGCCACGAAATACGCACGCCGATGAACACGATCCTTGGTGTGACAGACATATTGACACAAAGAGAATCGCTCCCGGGCGATGTTGAAGAAGGATTAGACAGGATCTATAACTCATGCGATATGTTGCTCAGCATAATCAACGACTTACTGGATTTTTCGAAGATCGAAGCAGGCAAGATGGATCTGTTGCCTGCACGATACAGAGTAGCCAGTTTGATAAACGACTCTGTTCAACTCAATATGATGCGGATGTATGGTAAACCCATAGAATTTGAACTCCATGTCGATGAGAACACACCGGCGATACTGATCGGCGACGAGCTTCGAATAAAGCAGATCCTGAGCAATCTGTTGTCTAATGCATTTAAATATACCGAAAGCGGTAAGGTTAGCTTATCCATTGTATCAGAGAGCTGGCTCAATGAAGAAGACGTAACACTCGTATTGATCGTCAAGGATACCGGGAAAGGTATGACAAGTAATCAGCTGACAAAACTGTTTGATGAGTACACACGATTCGACGATATGAGTATAAAATACATCGAGGGCACCGGATTGGGTCTGGCTATAACACACGGTCTTGTCAACATGATGAATGGTGGTATAAATGTTGAAAGTACACCCGAAACCGGTTCGACATTTACTGTACGGCTGCCGCAGAGAACAGTTAATAAAGATGTACTCGGAAAAGATGTAGCAAATAAATTGGAACAGTTCCGTATCAACTATATGGCTCGAAGAAAACGCGGACAAATAATCCGGAACTTCATGCCCTATGGCAGTGTGCTGGTTGTTGATGACATGGAGACAAACCTCTATGTCGCGGAAGGTCTTTTAAGACCGTACGGACTCCAAATCGAAACTGTGACCGGCGGTAATGATGCTATCGACCTGATAAGCAACGGTAAGTCATATGATATAATATTTATGGATCATATGATGCCGGAGATGGATGGAGTAGATGCAACGCAGAAATTGCGTGAATTGGGATATAAAAAACCGATAATTGCACTTACGGCAAATGCTGTGTCAGGACAAGCCGATATATTCCTGCAAAACGGATTTGATGAATTTATTTCAAAGCCTATTGACATACGTCAGTTGAATTCTGTTTTGAACAGATTTATACGTGACACATATCCTCCGGAGGTCGTCAGGGAAGCACAACAACAAGCGGATGCTATTGCAGCCTCGCTTATAGCTGAACCTGACAGTGAGCATGGTATTCCCTTCTCAGATGGTATAGATGTAAGGATGCTTATAAATAAAGTCGTTAACGGACTTGATATCCTTAAGGGTCTGGAGCAGTACGGCGGAGATGATAAAAGCTACCTTGCAGTACTTCGTTCATACACTACCAGTGTACGTTCTGTTTTGGCTGATATTGAAGATGTTTCAATGGACAGCTTAAGCGAGTATAAGGCAAAGATCCATGGTATCAAAGGCACCAGTGCGTCAGTATACGCAAATCATGTCGGCATGCTGGCTGCCGATCTTGAACAGGCTGCAATAGAAAACGATTTGGGATTTATCAAGAAACACAACCCTGCGTTTCTTAAAACGGTCGGGAAGCTTCTTGATGAAATAGACGGGTTTCTTGCAGGATTGAGTTCAAATAAGCAAAAAGAGGTAAAAAACAAACCAAGTCCCGAAGTGCTTGGTGAGCTTTTAGCTGCCTGCAAAGAGTTCAGCATCGATAAAGTTGACAATGCAATGGAAAAGATAAACGAATACCATTACGAGTCCGATGACGGACTAACGATCTGGCTGCGTGAAAAAGCCGATCTCATGAGCTATCAGGAAATCGTTGATAAGATCAAGGATCTGCTTTAAAAGCATCATTGTACATTTTTAACTCCTGAAAGGTCACCGGCATGAACTGACAGATGTCAGAAGCAGCATTTAGTGCCCTTTCCTGCGTTTTCATGTATTGAAATGCCGGACTCTCCCTGGAATTGTGGATGTGCCCGTAGATGTGCCAGCTTCCGCGGTAATAACCACTCCATTCTGCCATCGGATAATGACAAAGAAAAATGTGTTCTCCGCTATATTTAAGATATCGCAGTTGGTCGACATCAGCAAAGAGATAATGATATTCCATACTCTTAAGGTATGGCAAGTCATGATTTCCGGCTATAAGATGAAGAATGCCGTTAAGCTTTTTAACTATTGCGATAGCATCACTCTGTCCTGCAGAATCCCGCCCGCCATAAAATACGTCACCAACGATGTAAACATGATCGTCATTATTAACGCGGGAGTTCCAGTTACTTATTAAGATTTGGTTCATTTCTGCGACATCCTTAAATGGTCTGCCGCAAAACCCGATTATCGCTTCGTGTCCAAAATGAAGATCTGCCGTAAAATATGTAGCCATTATATAATCACTCCCCGCGATCTAAACATTACAAGAGATAATGATTGCTCCACAGTCATCATATAATACCACAACAGCACATTTATAGCTAATTATTTGCTTTTATTGAGAGCATAGGGTATAATTATTATTCCGTATGAAGTATGAGGTAGTAACAAATGAGTGAGACCCAAAAGGGAAATGTAGTCGGCCGGCGCGTATTAAAGAGTGTAATGAACGCAATAGTCGGTAAAGAACAGGTCGTATTACGCGTTTTTTTAGCGATACTGGCAAGAGGTCATATCCTTATCGAAGATATTCCGGGAGTTGGCAAGACTACGCTTGCAATAGCATTTTCAAAAGCACTTAATCTGGAATACAGTCGTGTGCAATTTACACCCGATGTTTTACCATCCGATGTCACCGGCTTTTCTGTCTTTAACAAAGACACAGGGAACATGGATTATACACCGGGTGCGGTCATATGCAACCTGTTTTTAGCAGATGAACTCAATCGTGCAACAAGCCGGACACAATCTGCTCTTCTCGAAGCGATGGAAGAAGGTCAGGTCACAGTTGACGGGACATCACATATAATCCCTCAACCTTTTATAGTAATAGCAACACAAAACCCGGTCGGAGCAGCGGGAACACAAATGCTGCCGGATTCACAAATGGATCGCTTTATGGTACGGCTATCCTTAGGATATCCGAATCATAATGATGAATTATCATTGCTTAAACGCAAACAAGGAAAGAACCTGCTCGATTTAGTCGAACCTGTTATTACAAGTGACGAGCTGGAAGAAATGTGCGCAGAAGTCGATAAAGTCCATGTCAATCCGGAAATACTGAACTACATAGTCACCCTTATTAACAAAACCCGTAATCATCCGGATCTGGTTTTAGGTGCCAGTCCACGCGCATCCCTTGCAATAACAAGCATTTCTAAAGCAGCAGCTTATCTGCAGGGAAGAGATTATGTTTTACCGAACGATATCACACCGCTTTTTACAGACACTCTTGCACACAGGCTGGTCCTGCGTCCCGGAGCAGAAAATGAGAATAAAACTGCAGCAAAGATCCTGACAGAAATACTATACTCCGTAAAATCCTTGAAAATCAGTTGACATTATGATTATAGCCAGATTGATCTATGCTCTTACACTCGTAGCAGCAATACTTTTTTTCATACTTTACCCGCCCTGGTTATCCTGGTATCTGCTTGTTTTATTATTACTGCTGATACCGGCGGATCTGTTTATCAGCCTTCCCGGCATGTTGTCCAGGGGTGTGCTGATGTCGATTCCGGCTGTACTTGAAAAAGATGAAGAAGCTTTCTTAAAGCTGATCACACTCAGCACAAAATCGTACCCTGTCAGATGTGTTATCACCAGATTACACGTGAAAGGAGACGGTTTTTCTGTTTCCTGCAGGCTCAGGTGTCCGGCAACAGCAGGTGATCATAAGGAAGTCACGATCGACACATCACGTACCGGAGTCACAGTTTTTACTATAAAACGTATTTCAACGGTCAGTATGCTTGGTTTATTTTCGCTGCCGTTAAAAACTATGAGGACCGGCTCGGTATTGATATTACCTCCGCCTGTCAAGCCGGCAAATACGATGGCATTACAACACGGCACCCAGCTTCGCCCGAAACCCGGAGGAGGGTTTTCGGAGGAACATGACATGCGTGAATACAGGCAGGGCGACCCTGTCAGAAGCATACACTGGAAGGCATCGGCAAAGTTCGACTCACTTATTATCCGCGAACCGCTTGTGCCGCCGCCGCACAGCAGACTTGTACACATAATGACCTGGAACGGAGAAGCCGAACGTGATTTGATATTGGGGCGTTTGCGGTGGGTTTCCGAATATCTGCTCAAATGGCAGATGCCGTTTTATATAAGATACGGTATGAATACAACAATTGCAGAAATCTCACATGAGACAGATCTGATCAATTTTCTTTGTTATGTACTGGGTGGCATAGAGAGTAAAGCGTTAAAACTCGATCAAATGCCATCACGTTTCTCCTGGGTGTTCCGCATAGATGGCAAAGACAGACCGGACCTCGGTGCGGCAAGCATTGCGAAAAGCAACACCGGTGCCGGTTTTCTGGAACGGGAGGTTGTGAAATGAAGGAACGATCTCCGGTGACAGAATTGTTTGAAAAGCAATCACTGGTACATGGCGGAAGTGCCTTGCTTATTCTTATAACTGTGTATTGTACGATCGGTGCTATAGTATCAGCATTTTCAATGCCGGTCAGAATGGGTTCATTATTACTGATTTGGTTGATCAGTTCGATCATCGTAACAGCAGTTACTGTGATCTATAGGGGTAAGGGTTTGCTAGTGCTTTTAATACCGGCATTTATCCTGTTTTTATTCAGTTATTCTTCGATAGTTGACGGTGGAATGTGGGTCATCAATAATATTACCTCCCAATACGGAAATTGGCTCCCGGTTCCCGAACTGTTCCCTGAAGCAAAAAGCTTCACAAATAACCCGGGTGTTTTTATGGGAGCACTGGGGGTTGCGGTCAGTTTGCTTCTAGCTTTTTCAATTTGTTTGCGCCGCAGTGTTTTCCTTACGATAATCATTACGGCACCATTGATATTTCTGACATTTGTTATAACGGATCTGCAACCGGGCATATTTTATATGTTTGGGATCCTGGCTGTTTATCTGACACTGCTGATAAGCAGCGCATACAGTCCGGATAACTTCTTAAAGAGAGGTTTTATAATCATACCTGCCCTTGCAGCTGCTATTTTGCTGATGAGTATAGCCTATATGTTTGCTCCGCACGGCAGATATGAAAGAGAAGATCATATCGCTGCGATCAGCGCACGGCTCAGAATGGTCGCATCACAGATGGGGCGATTTGGTCAGTTTTGGAATGTATCAGGAAGAGTGACATGGGGTTATAACTGGCTCGGAGCCTTTGATATAGGGTTGTGGCAGTTTAATACATTCAATGTAAATATTGCAGATTCAGGCGAACGTACATTCTCAGACCAAAGCCTGCTGGAGGTTACGGTCAGTACACAGGGGACCTTCTATTTACGCGGCTACTCAATGCAGCGGTTTAACGGCCGCTCATGGAGCAACAGCGACGAAATGAATCTGTATGATACTATCTCGATCAACTGGCCATCTGCTTTAGTAAACGCTGAAAGAATGAATAATATTGATGAGCAGTTTCGCGGGCAGCTGATACGGCGAATAGAAATTTTGCAAAGAATAGAACTGCTTAATAATGAAAGAACAGAGATCATCACAAACTTTGCTGTACCGGATATCGATGAAGAGGAATTGTTGGATTCTGAGAGCAGAATTGAAGAAATTGAAAGAGAAATCGAGGCTTTGACCGATGAACTGCATACTCTGGTAAATATACCGGGTACACAGGCCAGACGAGTTGACATAGGACGGACAATGCCTGCTTTGATCGCAGAATTCTATGACTTTGAATATGAACGGAACAGATCTGTTCTGACAGAGATGATTATAAACAGAACAGGTGACATCACAGCAGGAATTGCTTACCAGCCTTATTTTGGAAGTGCACATTATAGAGAAGTCTCTCTTACAGACGATCAGGAGTTCTTTTATTATGTTAATGGTAATATCCACAGGTTAGCTGCGACTGTATTCAATTCAGTGGATGATACAGATAACATCTATGGTTCTGATATTCCGGCTCCTCTTTTTCCTTTTAATGAAGAGTTGACCGAAGCCTTGTTTGCTTATGCGGAACAGGTGCGGTCGATCGGACTTTATACTGAAATAGATCCTTCGGTAGCTGAAGAATTGCGGCAGCTTGCAATAGATGCCGGTATCGACCCGTATGCCGATCGCACAACTGTAGTTGATGCTGTTGCCAGATATGTTATGAGATCCGGCAGCTACACTCTTAACCCTGAGCCGATTCCGAATGATGTTGACTTTACTTTATACTTCCTGCAAGAGTCGCAGGGAGGATATTGTATCCACTTTGCTACCGCTGCCACTATGATGCTGAGAGCTCTTGATATTCCTGCAAGATTCACAAGCGGATATACAGTGAGGATCGCACCGTGGGCAGTTGGTGATCCTGTAGTGCTCACAGACAGGGATGCTCATTCATGGGTCGAGGTGTTCTATGATGATATCGGATGGCTTTATCTCGAGGTGACTCCGGCCGGCGGAAGCACGTTTATCCCCGAATTTAGACCTCATTCTCCCGGCGACGATGATGATGTACCGCGGACACCGCCTCCGGGAGCCTCAGACGGTAATTACGATGACCCGGATGAAGATGAATATGATCCCGGAGAAATAACACCAACAAACCCGTCAGCTCCGGGAAGCAGCGGGAATGATCAACCAAGAAGAGCACCGCTTCCATCCTGGATACAAAATACTATTATCTTTATATCATTTATTATTCTTTCATTAATAGCACTCGTAGTACGAAGGACAGTTGTGAACGATCTCAGAGCAAAGCATTTTAAACAGCCGGATACAAACAAAGCAGTCATTTCGATGTGGCGTTATATAATGCGCTTGAGTAATAAGGAAGCGGTTGCGCCGAATGATATTGAAGAACTGGCATTAAAAGCCCGTTTCAGTCAACACCGGATAACAGAAGAAGAACGGGATACGGTGATGAAGTATGCCAATACGCTTGCGTTTGAGATCTACGATGGTAAGGGTGATTACAGCAGACTATGGTTGAAGTATATTCGCGCGTTATGCTAACGCGCGTGCATTATGCTAACGCGCGTGCATTATG
>Ga0123356_10005569_pt1 | contig 12808 bp, 9 predicted proteins | sample TergutEmb28metaG_2_FD_92546 | JGI IMG/M metagenome (GOLD analysis project Ga0123356, IMG submission 92546) | Embiratermes neotenicus P3 segment gut microbial communities from Petit-Saut dam, French Guiana - Emb289 P3 | ecosystem: Host-associated > Arthropoda: Insects > Digestive system > Gut ... | reverse complement strand
TTTTCCGCAAATACTAATGAATACGCAAAACAAATAAGAGCAGTAGAAAACCCACCGTTTGCACTGCTCGCCAAAGGCGAGCATTATAAGCGGTGGGTTATGGAATATGAGTTATCAAGTAATACAGTTACTTCAAGACATTTATTTCGTTAATGCTTATACTACTATCCTTTTTATTATTCATAGGGATTTATTTTATTTTGTTTTCGTTTGATGGATATAACTACTGCCAAACCCATTATTACAAATAATACTCCTATTGAAATAAAAATGTATTGTGTGATATCTAATGAATATCGTATGTCATTATGGTTATCAGGATTGTATTTTATAGTCATAATCTTTCCTACATACATTGATGTATCATAATATGATAACAGCCGTTCATATTGGTTGCCATCTATTTTGTATTCAATAAGAATTGTAATACCTTGGTTAACTGATACATCCCTGTCATACGTTGGAGCGGAGCGAACATATATAGCTGTTATTGTTGCTTCAACTGTTTTACTGGTTTTATCGAAATTAATATTATCAACTAAAAAATATATCCCTATGCCTAAAAGGATAATGCCCACAACAAAAAATATTTTTCCGACGATAGTAAAAATCCGGCTTATTTTTTCTTTAATACTTATAAATAGTTCACTGTTAGTATTATTGTTTTCTACAATTGTTATTGTTTCTTTTCTCAATTAATCGTGCTCCTTAAATCTTCCAAGGATTATATAAATAACGTAAATACCGCAGTTTCTAGACAGTCACTATCACTAACGATACTAACATTACAAAGAAAAGCAGCTCTTAACGAAACCAATTAAACTTGATATTTTCCGCAGCTTCAATCACATCAAATTCGTGATGATCTGATGTAATTAATATTGCGCCTGATAAAGAAGCTTCCGCTAATGCAAGTGAATCAGCGAGTGAGATTCTGTATGTAGACTTCAAACGACCGGCTTCAATAAAAATATCTTCTGTAATTGTTTCGATTATTTCTATAGAGTTTGATTTAACGCTTGATAATACTTTGTCCGCTAAGTCCTGCCCTAACTCACGGCGAATACCATAGTAGACCTCTAATAAGTTTACTATGTTCATAGAGATAGAAACGGAGTTATCGTTTGCTTTATCTATTAAATCTCTGACTACTTCTGCACCATCTTCTTTATTAAGCACTGCAATAAGAGCACAGGCATCAAAAATATACTTGCTCATGATTCCATGTCCTTATCTTGCTTTTTTTGCGTAAGGTAATCTGCAGTTGTGAACTTATCACTGGGAAGTAATCCCCACAAATCTGTTGATTCCTTAGTTATAACGGGGGTTAAAACTACTGACCCGTTATCATCACGGACTCGGACTCTTTCACTGCGAAAAAGTCGGTGAAGTTGTTCCGGTAATGTGCTTACATTAATAATCATATCTTCCATTTTATTCATCTCCTCACAGGAGCATTATATATTAAAGTATTGGCTTTATCAAATTATTTTAGTCTGTGATGTAGATTTTACATCACAGACTATATTCTTCATCTGTCAAAATCTCTGTGTCTTTTCGGACTGCGATATTTCGCCTTCTCAAAATTATACTCGTTTGAATTATTCTTAGCTTTTGAAAGGCGTTCTCTAATTGACAATTTTTGTTCCGGTAAAGAATTATACTTCTTGGAAATCTTACTGAAATATTAAGTATGTACAAAGGCAAAAATCGAATGTTTACGTTATTTATATTTAACATATATTTAGCAACAAACAAAAATAAGCATAAAAGCCTTTACATTTGCGCGAAAATCTGTTAGTATGATTATACAAGTAATTCCCCCTACCGGGTTATGCTGGAGTGTATGACGATAAGGAGTGGGGGGTTTTGTATGCTCAAATATCAAAAAGGAAACACATTATGCTTCATATCTATTTTGATGAAAGTGGTTGTTTAGGTTTTGATTTTACTCTTGACACAGCTCCTTGTAGATAATATTATTACCGGCTATTGACATAGCGCAGGCGGAATACTAATTTTAATGCTTGACACATGGCAGGTTGAGTTATAGAATGTTTTGGTTAGGTACATAAGTCTAAAAACCGTAGCGGTTTTTAGTTTTAAATCTAAAAAATTATATATTTTTAGGAGGAGCTAAGGTATACAATGCCCAATATGTTATTTATTGGAATTTCCGCGGCTGTAGTAGTCGTAGCAGCCGTCGTTTTTTTCTTACTTGGCATAATATATCGTAAGAAAGTATCGGAGCGCGAAATCCAAAGCGCAGAGGAAAAAGCCAAAAGAATCATCAACGACTCGATAAAAAACGCAGAAAACAAAAAACGGGAGGCACTACTCGAAGCAAAAGAGGAAATACACAAAAACCGCAGTGAATATGAGCGCGAAGTCAGAGAACGCCGCGGCGAAATGCAAAAACAAGAACGCAGACTCCAGCAAAAAGAAGAAATGCTGGACAAAAAGACAGAAATCATTGAAAACAAAACTGAAACAGTTGAAAAAAGGAGATTAGAACTAGAATCAGCCCACGAAGAAGTAAACGCAATTAAACGCAGCCAATTTGAGGTGCTTGAAAGAATTTCGGGCTACACAGTCGCAGAAGCAAAAGCATTTCTCATAAAAAACCTCGAGTCTGAGGTTACACACGAAGCTGCAATGAAAATCAAAGAGATTGAAGACCGCTTGAAAGAGGAAGCGGACTTTAAAGCCCGGGAGCAAATCTCACTGGCAATACAACGCTGTGCTGCAGACCACGTTGCTGAGGCGACTGTATCTGTAGTACCGCTACCAAACGACGAAATGAAAGGCCGCATTATAGGCCGTGAGGGGCGCAACATCCGTGCGATAGAAACACTTACAGGTGTCGACCTTATCATCGATGACACACCGGAGGCAATAACACTTTCCGGCTTTGATCCTGTGCGCCGTGAGATTGCCAGAATTTCACTTGAAAAGCTAATACTTGACGGCCGTATACACCCCGCCCGTATCGAAGAAATGGTTGAAAAAGCAAAGAATGAAGTCGATGCAACCATTAAAGCCGAGGGTGACCGTGCCACATTTGAAACCGGCGTACACGGCTTGCATCCTGAGATTGTCAAGCTGCTTGGCAGAATGCGTTACCGTACAAGCTACGGTCAGAACGTCTTAAATCATTCAATTGAGGTTTCTCACCTTGCAGGTCTGCTTGCAGCTGAGCTTGGAGCAGACGTTATGACTGCAAAACGCGCGGGGCTTTTGCACGACCTCGGAAAAGCTGTTGACCATGAGGTAGACGGCAGCCACGTTACTATCGGTGTCGACTTAGCAAAAAAATATAAGGAAAACGACGAAGTCCTGCATGCCATACATGCTCACCACGGAGATGTTGATGCCAAGACGATAATAGCATGCATTGTTCAAGCATCCGATGCTATTTCCGCTTCTCGCCCCGGCGCCAGACGTGAAAACATAGAAAGCTATGTTAAGAGACTTGAAAGACTCGAAGAGCTCACTTGTTCGTTTAAAGGTGTTGACAACTCATATGCTATTCAAGCAGGCCGTGAGATTCGTGTCATAGTCAGTCCCGATGAAATTTCTGAAGACCAAATGATACTGCTGGCACGTGACATTGCCAAAAAAATCGAAGAAGAACTCGAATATCCCGGTCAAATCAAAGTAACACTTTTGCGCGAGCGCAAGGTCGAAGAAATCGCAAAGTAGAAAGTTAAGGTCATTTTATATACCGGGGGACAGAGCTTAAATCCTGTCCCCTTTGTATGTCCGTATTCACAAAAGTTGACAAACCCCCGTCCCCTTGTCATACATTATTTGGTATAAGCGACAATTGACGTATACCATATATACATGATATTATGTTGTTCGAGGTGTTGTTATGGTGCGTTTTCTTGTCCGGAAAATTGAACCTTTTTGTTTTGACGAAAGGGATATGACAAACGAGATTCGCGACATCCTTGGCATACCCGGAGTTACAAACGTCCGCATCTTTAATGGTTATGATATAGAGGGCACAAACGATACGGCAAAAGCTAAAAATGCAGTTTTTTCAGAAGCCGGACAAGATGTTGTCTATGAAGAGTCGGCTGATACAAAAGGAGCTGCGTTTGTTTATGCTGTTGCCGCCGCAATCGGGCAGTATGACCAGCGCGAGGACTATGCAACACAGCTTCTTTACTTTCTGGAACCCGATTCAAAGCCCGTGGTCAGAGTGTTCAAGCAATTTGCTCTGTACGGCAACATATCACAGGAAGAATACATAAGGATAAAAAACTACTACATAAATCCGCTTGAAATGCGGGAGATCCCGCTGACAGCCACAACAGCAAGGGTTTATACAAAGGCGGATGATGTGCTTGTTATTACAGGGTTTATAAGTGCCGGAGAAGAAATAAAAACGCTGGCAGATAAATATGGCATAGCAATGGAAATTGACAATCTTCGAGTGTGCCGTGACTATTTTGCAGCAGAAGGCAGAGACCCTACTGTTACGGAAATGAAGGTACTTGATACTTATTGGTCAGACCATTGCCGTCACAGTACATTTTTAACTGTTCTTGAAAATGTAAAAGTAAATGAGAATAAATATACTGTAGGGCTAAGGCGTGCTGAAAAGCTCTATAAAAAAGCAAAAAAATATGTCTATGGCGAAACACAGCGCTCACTTTGTCTGATGGACATAGCAACCATGGAGATGAAAAAACTAAAAAAGAGCGGCGATCTCAGCGATATGGAAGAAACCGATGAGGTCAATGCCTGCAGTATTAAAGCAACAGCAAAAATTAATGGAAAACCTGTCAAAATGATTGTTATGTTTAAAAATGAAACACACAATCACCCGACAGAAATGGAGCCTTTTGGCGGAGCTTCCACATGCCTTGGCGGCGGGATTCGAGATCCGCTCTCCGGTCGTGCATTTGTACACGGAGCTATCAGAGTAACAGGCAGCGGCGACCCGAGAGAGCCTGTAGATGAGACTATTCCCGGAAAGCTTCCGCAAAGAAGAATCACACAAATTGCAGCAAACGGTTACAGTTCATATGGAAATCAAATAGGGCTCGCTTCAGGTCATTTGATCGAATATTACGACCCCGGGTTTAAGGCAAAGCGTTTGGAATGCGGAGCACTTGTAGCAGCCGCGCCGGAAGGTTTTATTAAAAGAGAAAAAGCCGAGCCCGGTGATGTTATTGTTCTTATCGGTGGCAAAACAGGTCGGGACGGATGTGGTGGTGCTACAGGCTCGTCAAAGGAGCAAGATGATGAAGCTCTCATTAAGGGCGGAGCTGAGGTGCAAAAAGGAAATCCTATTATTGAACGTAACATCGTCAGATTCTTTAGAGATTTAAGTGTTTCCGGGATGATAAAAAAATGTAACGACTTTGGAGCGGGTGGGGTTTGCGTTGCTGTAGGAGAGCTTGCCGAGGGTTTACTGATTAATTTGGATAAAGTACCTGTCAAATACCCCGGTCTTGACGGAACCGAGCTTGCTATTTCCGAGTCTCAAGAGAGAATGGCTGTTGTTTTAGATGCTTCAGATTTAGAAGGATTTTTACAACTGGCGGAAGATTATCAGGTACCGGCTGAGAAAATTGCCGATGTTACAGACACCGGAAGAGTTGTTATGACATGGCGCGAAAAGCAAATTGTTAACCTTGACAGCGAGTTTCTTAATAGCGGTGGCAATCGCCAAAAAGCAAACGTTGTAGTAAGTGCACCGTCATTGCAAGATAAAAGCGGAAGATGGTTTTTCGAAAATCATTTGCGGGAGCGGACTGTGATTTTTGAAAAATCATCTACTGCTTTTGATGTAAAAGCAGCATGGCTCGAGAATCTCGCTGACCTAAACGTGTGCTCAAAAAAAGGCATAGCCAACCGCTTTGATTTCACAGGAGCCGGCACTACAGTGTTTGCTCCTTATGGCGGTTTTAACTGTCTTACTCCGGAATCGGGGCTTGCTATGCGTTTGCCGCTAAAAGATGATGATAACACAACCTTTGGTACTCTCATGAGTGTCGGATATAATCCGTCACTTGGATATAAAAGCCCGTTCCATGCAGCTCTTTATGCCGTGATTGAGTCAGTAATGAAAATAGCAGCCATGGGTGGCGACTACAGAAAAATACGTTTGAGCTTCCAGGAATACTTTGAAAAATTAACCGGCAGTGAAAGCTGGGGCAAACCATATGCTGCTCTTATGGGTGCGTTTTTGGCTCAAGACAAGCTAAAGATACCGTCAATCGGCGGCAAGGACAGTATGTCCGGTACATTTAAGGATATAAATGTGCCGCCTTCACTTATTTCATTTGCTGTTACTACAGTCGACACATCAAAACTTATTTCCCGTGCGTTTAAAGATGCAGGGAGCAAGGTGTACTTACTTTCAGCCCCCGTCGACGACAGTGGTGTGCCGTGTTTTAAAGTCCTAAAGAAAAACATGAAATTAGTATATAAGCTCGCTCAAAGCGGAAAAATAAAAGCAGCAAGTGTTGTTGGAGTTGGCGGCATAGCGGCTGCAATAAGCGAGATGACGTTTGGGAATCATATCGGCTTCAAATTCAAGACGAAATTTGCCGGGGATTTATTTGCTCCACAATATCAGTCAATGGTAATAGAGATAGATGCGAAGTTTAAGGCTGAGGATGATTTTATACTGCTTGGCATCACAACCGAAAATAACTGCATTAAAGCCGGGGATTTTTCGATTTCATTGGATGAAGCAAAAAAAGCATGGGAAGGAACTCTTGAGAGTGTATTTCCTATACATAATGTCTCGCAAGCGAGACCCGGAACAAAGAGCACTTACATCGGTGAGACGTGCCGGCGGTTTTCGTTCGCAGGCTCAGAAAACCTGTCATCGTCTCCCCTCACGGCTCTTTGTTCTACCTCCACCCCAAACGTCCTCATCCCTGTCTTCCCGGGGACAAACGGTGAATACGAGCTTGAAAGACAATTTAAAAAAGCCGGCGCAGACGTAACTACCTTCCTTTTTAAAACACTCACAGCGGATGATATAAAAGACAGTTATAAAAAACTGGCTGAAGCAATTAATAATACAGACATTTTTGCTATTCCATCCGGTATGTCGGCAGGTGCCGAGCCTGACGGCAGCGCTAAGCTTATTGCACTAATACTGCGGCAGCCTGATGTTAAAAAAGCAGTTAATAACCTGATAGACAGAAAAGGCCTTATACTCGGTGTCGGTGAGGGCTTTAAGGCACTTTTAAAAACAGGGCTCATTCAAAACGGAAAAATCACAGACGAAGAAGAAAAAGGTGATATAATTTTAGCAAAATATCCGTTCGCTCAATACCACTGTGAGCTAAAAAATGTTATTATAGGAGAAACAAACTCACCATGGCTTAAAAGCATTAATAAAACTAGAGAGACAGTACCTGTATCCGGGCAAGACGGGGTCGTCCATATGCCGCAGGCACTTTATAACGAGTATCTGTCAAACGGACAGATTGCAGCATCGTATGTAAACCATGAATCACCATTTGATATTGAAGCGCTTGTAAGCGAAAACGGTCAAATCCTCGGCAGAACAGGACTCATCGAAAGAATAGAAAGTGGCTTGTATGCAAACGTAGTCACCGATGCAAAAACCAGCCTGATTTTTAATAACGCAGTTGAATATATTAGCGCAAACCATACACAATAGGGCACAAAAATACCAATCGCAGATTGGCTATATGGAGGGCAATAAATGAAAGTAGCAATTGTTATGGGAAGTGACTCCGACCTGCCGGTTATGAAGGAAGCAGCACAGTTTCTCGACGAAATTGGCATACCAAACGAAGTGACCATCGTTTCCGCCCACAGAACACCAAAAAGATTATACGATTTTGCCGAGACAGCAAGAGAGAAAGGTATATCGGTTATAATCGCAGGTGCAGGCGGCAGCGCACACCTCCCCGGGATGATTGCATCAATTACTACACTGCCTGTAATCGGGGTTCCTGTTAAATCAAAAACACTCGATGGTGTTGACTCTTTATACTCAATTGTGCAAATGCCCGCAGGCATACCTGTAGCAACGGTTGCCATAGACGGAGCAAAAAATGCCGGAATTCTCGCAGCTTCCATACTGTCAATAAGTGACAAAGAGATCGCAAGTAAGCTGCGGTTATTTAAAGATAACCTAAACAAGATAGTAACAGATAAAGCCGGTAAGCTTGAAGTTCTCGGTTTTGAGGCCTATCTGTCGCAATACAAAAAAACAAACTAATATAACCGGAATAAACGGTTTTTAGGAATCACATCAACATGAACACAATAGACAAAAAAATAGGGATAGTCGGCGGAGGGCAGCTTGGCAAGATGATGATTCTTGAAGCCAAGCGGCTGGGCTTCTATGTTGCGGTACTCGATCCGGGCTCCGACTGCCCTTCAAAGAGTATTTGCGATAAGCTCATAACTTCTGACTTAAGCGACCCCGAGGGTTATATCGAATTGTCAAAGCATGCCGACGTTATCACCTACGAATGGGAAAATATCAGCATAAGCGCGCTTGAAACTCTCGAAAACAGAGGGATTCCGGTTTTCCACACGGTCAGAACACTAAAAGAGATTCAAAATAAACACGCACAGAAATTAATATTGCAAAAAAATGGCATTGCTGTCCCCCGCTTTAGAAAAGTATCAACTGCCGATGATATAAAAGATGCAGGTAGGAAAGAAAACTTCGGATATCCGTTAATGCTTAAAACAACCACAGGCGGATATGACGGTAAGGGAACTGCGCTGATAAAAATCGAAAATGATATAAATACCGCATTTGAGCAGCTCGGCAGCGGCGCAGTAGAGCTTATGGTTGAAGAGTTTGTAGATTTCGACAAGGAAATTTCTCTCGTAATTTGCCGGGCACGGACTGCTTCCCCCTCACATGTCTTCTTCCCTATAGCTGAAAACATTCATGTAAATAGCATACTTGACACAACCATAGTCCCGGCAAGAATCAGCAAGGAAACCACAGACAAAGCATATGAAATCGGAAACAAGCTAATGTCAGTGCTGGAGTTTACGGGTACATTTTGTATCGAAATGTTCGCAGCAAAAAACGGCGAGGTCTATGTCAACGAAATAGCCCCCCGTCCGCACAACTCGGGTCATTACACCATAGAAGCATGCTTTGCCAATCAGTTTGAAAACCATATAAGAGCTATAACAGGTCTGCCTCTCGGCGAAACAAGCCTGCAAACACCCGCCGTCATGATTAACCTCATCGGTCAGAGCAACGGACCGGCAAAACTACATGGGCTTGAGCAGGCTTACAGCTATCCTAATGTACATATACACCTTTATGGCAAAAAAGAATCAAAAGCAGGCAGAAAAATGGGTCACTACACGGTCATAGACAAAGATGCAAAAAAAGCAATTGAGCTTGCAAACAAACTAAGAGATACCATAAAAGTAACCGGCTGATAACCATTAACCATTTGCGGTTAACATGTAGCCGTTAACCATTAGCCACTATAATAGACACGGAGAGAGCACAATGGAAAAGTTTAAAGATGAATGCGGAATCGTCGCAGTCTCTATGAAAAACCACATTGACGTAGCCGAGCTTGTTTTCTTTGGCCTCAGCGGCCTTCAACACAGGGGTCAGCAAAGTGTCGGGCTTGCAGTTGCAAGCGGTGGTGTTATAAGCTGCTATAAAGATACAGGTCTTGTAACAGAGGTGCTTGACGAGAAAATATTAACACTGCTCAAAGGAGACATGGCGCTGGGGCATGTAAAATACGGTCCCGAAACAGAAAGCTTTCAAATATTTGCTCAGCCGTTGGTTATTAACTACAAAAACGGCTCAATTGCCGTTGCTTTTAACGGAGCTTTGACAAACGGAAAAGCTCTCCGGGGTCAAATGGAAGACAACGGAGTTATATTCTCAACAAAAACAGATTGCGAGGTTGTTGCTGCGCTTGTTGCAAGGCATGACAAGGGCGATATCGGAGTCGCTCTTAAGGAAATGATGAAAGAGGTAAAAGGCGGTTATGCTGTTGGTGTAATGACTCAAGATGCAATAATAGGTGCTCGTGACCCTCTCGGAATCAGACCGCTTGCTCTCGGCAAAATAAACGGCGGATACGCACTTGCTTCTGAAAGCTGTGCTTTTGACATGATGGAAGGCGACTTTGTCAGGGATATAAAACCCGGTGAAATCGTAATTATCAAAAATGACGACCTACACTCAATTAACACCATCGACACCGCAACTACCACTCCAAAACGTGCCATGTGTTCTTTTGAATATGTATACTTTGCCCGCCCCGACTCGATAATTGACGGCAAGGATGTATACAAGGTCAGAGAAACAGCAGGAAAAACCCTTGCTATGGAAAGCCCCGCAAATGCCGACATTGTATTGGGTGTGCCGGACTCGGGAACACCTGCTGCCATAGGATACTCACTTGGTGCGGGTATACCTTTCAGGCAGGGCCTTATCAAAAATAAATACATAGGCCGTACATTCATTCAACCGACAAAGCTGCAGCGCGAAATCGGTGTGCGCATAAAACTCAACCCTATAAAATCCATAGTCGAAGGGAAATCTGTCGTACTTGTAGATGACAGTATTGTCAGAGGAACAACAATGCGGAAAATAATTTCGTCGATAAAAGGAGTTGGCGCTAAGGAGGTACACCTTCGTATATGCTCACCACCCATACGTTACAGCTGCTTTTTTGGTGTAGACACTCCTGACATCAAGGATTTTATAGCAAGCGACCATACGATTGATGAAATCAGAGATGAGCTTGGTGCGGACAGTCTGGCATTTATCAGCACCGAAGGCTTACTAAGTTCTTTAGGAGGCAGTGCCTCCTCCTCCATAGAAGGCACGGGTTATTGCACAGGGTGCTTTTGTGGCAGTTATCCGCTGGATGTAGACTAAAGGCAGATTGAAGATAGATTAGAGGTTAAGAGATTGCAGAAAGTAATAACAAAACACATAATTACAATACTTCTTATAATCACCCTGACGGCAACACTTCCGGCAACACAGGCAGCACTTGCCACAAGTGTCGGCGGGCAAAACATAACGTCAAAGGGTGCAATAATCATCGACTTTGATTCAGGCTTGGAAATATTTGAGCACAATGCCGACAATCATATGAACCCTGCGAGCATGACAAAAATGATGACAGTCTACCTTGTCTATGAAGCTATTGCAGCGGGAACCTTTGATTTCGACACGCGGGTGCCTATCAGCTCATCTGCTGCGGAGTTTTCACGAAACACAAACGAAACAAACGTACCGCTGACAACCACCGGAAATTATACTGTCAGTCAGCTGCTCGACGCAGTTATTGTAGTATCGGCAGGCGGCGCTACATATGCGCTTGCTGAGTTTGTCGGCGGGTCGAGAGCCGCTTTTATGGAACTCATGAATGACAAAGCTTCTCAGTGGGGTATAGACGCACACTATACAAGTGTCTCGGGCGGCCCGAGAGAAACATATGTAACCCCACGAGCTATGGCTACTCTCACCAGAAAATCAATACAGGACTATCCTGAAATTTTAGAAAAAACCGCAATTCAATCACTTCGATTTAGCGGCTGGGACTATCCAAGCACAAACAAACTGCTCGGAGTATATGACGGAATCGACGGGTTTAAAACAGGCACCAACAACCTCGCCGGCGAGTGCTTTGCAAGCACGGCAAAACGCGGTGACACAAGACTTATTACAGTAACCATGGGCTCTTCGTATGATAAGCGTTTCTCGGACACAAGAGCCATGCTTGATTACGGATTTGCCTTTATGGAGGAGTACCTTCAAAATAACACACCGCCGCCTCCGACAGATACACCACCGATAGACCCACCCGATGACACCCCCGATCCAAACACACCGACAGACCCACCTGACGACACCCCCGACCCGAACAACTCGCCTCCCCCACCAACCGGTCCGAACAACTCGCCTCCCCCCGGCAATAGCCAAAACGGGAATAGCAGTGATGACGGACTTTCCAGACCGGTATTTGTTTTACTAATCACAGGCAGCTATGCATTAGTGTGCACTCTTGGTTATATAATATACAGACACAAACGAAAGGCAAAAATCAATGGAGAAGTGGACATACGAAAAAGCAGGCGTAAGCGTTGAGGCAGGATATGATGCTGTGAGGCGAATGAAAAAACACGCCTCAAAAACAATTATCCCCGGCATGCTCGAGGGGCTTGGCAGCTTTGGCGCACTTTTTGAAATCCCCAAAGGCTTTGATGAGCCTGTGCTTGTATCCGGCACAGACAGTGTCGGCTCAAAGGTGCAAGTCGCTTTTGAGACAGACATTCATAACACAATAGGAATTGACTGTGTTGCAATGTGTGTCAACGACATCATATGTATGGGAGCAAAGCCTCTGTATTTTCTCGACTACATAGGCATCGGCGGCCTCGACCCCATAAAGGCCGAGAAAATCGTCGAAGGTGTCAGCGAAGGATGCATACAATCAGGCTGTGCGCTTATAGGCGGCGAAACATGCGAAATGCCGGATATTTACAAACCCGGTGAGTATGACCTTGTTGGCTTTGCTGTCGGCATCGCCGAGAAAAAAAACCTGATAAACGGCAAAAACATTAAAGCGGGTGATGTTCTAATCGGGATAGCCTCCTCAGGTTTGCACAGTAACGGATATACACTTGTAAGAAAACTCGCCGAAACAAAAAACATAAGCTATAAGGAGCACATAGAGGAGCTTGGTAAAACACTCGGCAGCGAGCTGCTCACACCGACAATAATTTACGCAAAGCTTATTAATAAACTCACGGAAGAATTTAATATAAAAGGGATAGCAAATATAACAGG
>Ga0123356_10005568_pt1 | contig 12808 bp, 9 predicted proteins | sample TergutEmb28metaG_2_FD_92546 | JGI IMG/M metagenome (GOLD analysis project Ga0123356, IMG submission 92546) | Embiratermes neotenicus P3 segment gut microbial communities from Petit-Saut dam, French Guiana - Emb289 P3 | ecosystem: Host-associated > Arthropoda: Insects > Digestive system > Gut ... | reverse complement strand
ATTGTCAGTCCGCCGGTACCATGATCACTCATGATTAATATCATTGTGTTTTTGTTTGCTTTGGCAAAACCAAGAGCGACCTTAACAGCTGCATCAAATGCAAGTAAGTCTGAAACAAGGCCTACAGGATCGTTCGCATGAGCTGCCCAGTCAGTTTTAGATGCTTCTACCATAAGAAAAAATCCGTTTTTATTTTGTGAAAGCAGCTCTATTGCCTTGGTTGTCATTTCAGATAACGATGGTTCTGTTGGTGCATTTTCTTTTCTATCGATATCATAAGCCATTGCATCATCTGCAAACATACCCCATACTCTGCCGTTTTTTATCGTACTTAGTTCACTTTTTGTTGTTATAAACTGATACCCCATCGATTTAATTTCTTCGATGATATCTTCGCCGTCCTGACGATACGGCGGTGTAAGATACATTGATCCGCCTCCCAAGACTACATCAATATTATTGTAAGCCTGCTGTTCACCGATTATATCATATCTTGATCGATCATTGTGATGCGATGAAAATGCAGCCGGGGTTGCATGCTGGATGTTTGATGTTGCAATCATTCCTGTAGATTTACCGATCAATTTTGCTGCTTCAAGTATTGTTGCAAAAGGTGTTGAAGCAGGTGTCATACCGATAAATTTATCGGTGGTTTTAATTCCGCTTGCATATGCAGTTCCGGCTGGAGCAGAGTCAACAATCGCGCCGATTGTTTCGCCGTTTGTCCACCATGTACGTACAAGACCGCTTGTTAGTTCATCAATTGTTAGCATTACTGATGGATCAATGGAATTATCGGTTGGATTGTAAGATTTACACCATCTTGCCAGCGCGATACCGCCAACACTTGTTCCGTCTGGAATCATAACAATGATATTTTTGATATTTGAATTGCGCTGCATTGCTGCATTTCTGTCCAGCGCCTTTCCATCCGAATTACCGCAGTTTAAAAACGATAATAAAAGACATAATGTAAATAAAACAACTAAAATACGTTTCATAAGATTTTCTCCTTATCAATTATATACTTGTACAGTATTTTTATGCTGCATAATACCTAAACTATCTAATTATATACTTTGAATTTTGCTTCAGCAAGACATAAAAAACTGTTGCAAATTATACATAATTATACTAATATAACCTTATGGATAAAGTTATTTGGGACAGTAAATACGACACTGGTATTGAGTTATTAGATAATCAGCATAAAAAGCTTGTAGATTTAACAAACGAATTGTACAGCGCCTGTATGTCAGCAGATGTGCATCTTTCTGAAATTTTTAAGGATTCTATGAGCAAGATGGTTGATTATGTTCATCATCATTTTAGTACAGAAGTAGAATTTATGAAAAAAATAAATTATCCGGAACTGCAACATCATATAAAGATGCACGATGAATTAATTAGAGATATTCTTACTTCTGCAAAAGACGCTAAAGAAGATAAAAAGTTTGTTGCAAATAATTTTACAAGAACGCTTATTGAATGGATTTTAAGCCATATTGCTGTTCATGATAAAGAATATGCTCTCTATGTTAAGGAACAAAAAAGGTTAGGGTTTTGTACTGATAAGATGATTAAAGAAATTCAATCGTCATTGCATCCATAATTAGCTCCTGTTTCTCTCTGTTCATTTTCCAATATTTATGTTAGACTCAAAGTATGAGAGTTATAGGAACCAAAGCACTCGGTCTTAGGACGCCGATAATCCGTGAGTCTGACGATCTTGTAAATGTTGTTTGTCAAACTGTTAAAGACGCAATTGAGCATGAAAAAATAACTATCAATGACGGTGACATTATCGGTATAACCGAAGCTGTTGTTGCGCGCTCACAGGGCAACTATGCAACTATCGATCAGATTGCTGCTGATGTAAAAGCAAAATTCGGTATGCCTGATCTGGAGCAAGGCAGATGGCTGGATGTTGGGCATATAGGAATTGTTTTTCCTATCCTAAGCAGAAATCGTTTTGCAATGCTTTTAAAAGGTATTGCACGCGGCGCAGAAAAAGTTACTGTCCAATTAAGCTACCCTGCTGATGAAGTTGGTAATCAGCTAATTACCTGGGATGATGTTGATGACAATAATCTTAATCCGTATTCAGACTGTTTAAGTGAAGCTGACTTCCGCCGCCTGTTCGGAAACGAGTTAAACATCGGTATACTGGTGTCGATTATATTTCTTATTATAAATCGCTTGGTTCAAATATCGATATTATTCTTTGCGCTGATCCAAAACGTATTCTGGAATATACCGATAAAGTTATTGCCGCCGACATTCACACAAGAGGAAGAACAAAACGTGCGTTGACTGTTGCCGGCGCAAAAAAAGTTATCGGTCTTGATGATCTTTTAACTAAACCAGTTCATCTTGATGGTCTTGCAAGCGGTTATAATGAGTTGTACGGGCTGCTTGGTTCGAATAAAGCAACCGAAGAAAGAGTGAAGTTATTTCCGCGTGACTGTGATGCATTTGTTCTTAGGATGCAGCAGGCTCTTAGGGATCTCTGCGGCAAGACTGTCGAAATCTTGGTTTATGGTGACGGCGGCTTTAAGGATCCTGTAGGCGGTATTTGGGAACTTGCTGATCCTGTGGTTGCTCCGGCTTTTACATCGGGTTTGACAGGAACACCCAACGAGCTAAAATTAAAGTTTTTGGCAGATAATAATTACGCTGATCTTTCCAAGGATGAAGCGCGAACGGCAATCGAGAAAGCAATCAAAGCAAAAGCAGGTGTCGACCAGATGGGTAAAATGGCGTCTGAAGGTACCACTCCCAGGCAGCTAACAGATCTTCTTGGCAGCCTTTGCGATCTTGTAAGCGGATCCGGCGACAAAGGCACACCTATCGTCCTGATTCAGGGGTATTTTGACAACTATGCAATTAATTAGCATTGTTTGTACCGATTAATTACCGATATATGTACTTTTTTCTCTTTAACATGTTATACTTTAAGTAGGGATAATATATGAAATTCCGTCTTTTATTCATTAGTTTGCTTCTAGTGCCGGTTTTTCTTTCGGCACAGCTTCTCTCTCCTGCTGAAGAGTTTGAAAAACTTCTTAACACTAAAATTGTCACTTATGCACAGGCTTCCCGTTTTGTTTTGGAAGCTGCTGAAGTAATGATAGTAAGCGATCCCAATGAAGCATTTAGATATGCTGTCAATCAGGGCTGGCTGCCAAAAAGAGCAGGTCCCGGCGACTTGGCTAAACTGAATCATATTTCCCGATTATTAATGCGTTCTTTTGATGCAAAGGGCGGGCTTTTTTATTCGATGACCAAAGGGTCTCGTTATTCCTACCATGAATTAAAATACATGAATGTAGTTCAGGGACGTGTTGATGCTACGATGTATGTGTCCGGAGAAAGATTAATATTTTATGTTAACAGACTTCTAGCTCGTCCGGAAATAAAAGATACTCTGGAAAAAAGAAGAATTGCAAATGAAAAATTAAGAGTCTGGATCGATACAGCGTATATTGAACTTTCAGATATTGTCGAAAGCCGAGCTATGGCAAGCGCTTTTGTTCAGATGACGTACAGAGGAGTATTACTTACTCTTAATGACAGTCATGTCGGTTCTGTGGTAAATCCAAATAATGAAATGGGAAGTCTTCAGGAGATTGTCAGAATTTTAAGTACAATACCTGATATTAGGGTTCTTGTTGTAGGTCAAACTTCTGCAGGCGGAACAGATGTGTACTTGTTTGGGCTTTCAAATGAAAAAGCAAGGTCTGTTGCAGATTTACTTGTTTCGCTTGGAGCAATTGAAACAAACGATGTAGCCATAAACGGAGATCGAAGATGAAAAATTTATTCATAATAAAATCGATGTTTTCCTTTTTGGTAATTCTTTTGTTGTTACCTGGTATGCTGTCTGCAATCGAATTTAATCTTGCTGCAAATATTCATGCCGGATACGGAAACTCAACATCAGATGAAGATAAACTTGATTATAAAGCTGATATCATGCCTCGATTTTTTTCTTTGCTTGGCCGTAACAGCGAGTTTATTCTTTCTGCAGGTTTTTCTTATGATCCGGAATTGGATTTTGAATATTACGTTATTCCCGAACTTTTACATACTGAATTTACATTCCGTTTTGGGAAGTCTGGATTCAGGTTTGGACGTTTTTATTATTCCGATCCATTATCATTTATTTTTGAAGGACTATTTGACGGTGCGCAATTTTTTAATATTTCCAAGCGCGGCAGTTTTAATATTGGTGCATGGTATACAGGGTATCTTTATAAAAACCGCACGATTATCGAAATGACTCCAATTGAATTGATTAACAACAGCAAAGCAGTAGATATAGATAATTTGTTTGATACATATTTTGCGCCACATCGATTAATTGGATCTATTGGATGGGAACATCCTTCTATTGGCGAGTTTATGCATTTGAATACTGCTTTAATAGGACAGTTTGATTTTACCGGCAGCGCTGAACAGTTTAACACTCAGTATTTAATTCTTAAAGCAAGATTTCCAATAAATAACTTTATAATCGAAATCGGCGGCAGTCTGGAAAATATTATGCAAAACACAAGTTTGCTTGCCGCTATCGAAGATAATCCGTTTAATCCTGCATTTGCCGGCGAAATCGGATTCTTATGGTTATTCCCCGGTGTATACAACAGCCGGCTTTCTTTAACCGGAAAATTTGCCGGAGGAAAAATTGAGGATATCTGTGATGTGTTTGTTCCTATTACATCAAAAGATTACGGTTATATCCTTAAGCACAAAATGTCCGGGCTCTCGGTATTAATGCTAAATTATTCAAATAGGTTAGGCAGAACTTTGGGCATGTCATTAACAGGATCATATTTTGTGCGAAATGATTTAGGAACTTTTTACGGCTATCCATTAATCGCAGGCAGCGGCAGCGAAGGATTCTTTTTAGGTCCTGAATTTACAGCGCGGTTTATCTGGAGTCCTGTTTCTGATTTACAATTTAATTTAGGCGGCGGCGCTTTTATTCCGTCACTTGGTGATGCAGAACCGAATCAAGAAATAAAATGGCGTGTGGATTTGACAACAACATTGGCATTTTAACGGAGGATATTATGAAAAAGATTTTTATTGCTGCTTTGTTAATTACTTTGGCTATTACTGGTGTTTTTGGACAGAACGGTATAATAAGTGAATTAACCGGAGATGTTGAGCTAAAACATGCAGGGTCACAAAATTTTGTGCCAGCTTCAGCAGGTGCTGTTGTTGCACCTAACACAATAATATCGACAGGATTCAGAAGTTCAGCTGTTATAACGATAGGAAGTTCTGTAATTACTGTAAATCCGCTTACTCGCTTGACTCTCGCAGAAATTCGAAGTTCTGGCAGTACAGAGAATGTAAATGTCAATCTGCAAGCAGGAAGAGTCAGGGTGGATGTAAATCCTCCTGCTGGAACAAGAGCAAATTTTACTGTACAGAGTCCAAGTTCGACTGCTTCCGTGCGCGGAACAAGTTTTGAAATGGATTCCGGAAATATAATTGTTGATAAGGGAAAAGTTATTTTAAGCGGAACTTCCGGACTTGGCGTAATGGTTACAGGCGGCAATACAACATATTCAGGTGTAAGCGGACTTCCAGCAGACCCTGTAGAAGTAGCGGCAGCGGCTTTAACACCGTCATTGCCTGTTGGTATTTCTGTTCCAGAAACAGTTTCACAGCCTGCAGTTGATGCAGAATTAGGTCCAACAACTCTGACCCCAACTCCAGTTTATCCGGTTAGATAATATGAAAAAATATTTTTTCTTTTTATATATAATTAATATAGCTCTGCTCAGTGTTTTATTAATAGCTTGTTTTAGTCCTTGGATGCCGGAAACAAACACAAAATTAACAATCTATTTTAATGGAATTGATCCGGATGGAAGAGCAGTTTTATGGCCGCCTTTGGACGAAAGCGGTAAAACCTTTGTCAGACACGAAGTAACACTAAAAACAGCGGCAGGATCCCGGACATTTCCTTTTGATCCCGGAGTAGATGTTGCAGAATTTGATGTTGTTCCGGGCAGAATGGATATAATAATCGAAGCCTATCATGAAGAATTGTTGTTCGCCAAAGGTGAAAGACTTAATTATCAAGTAATAGTAGGAATAAATAATCCAGTAAGAATTGAAATGAAAATGACAGCCAATATCTTTTTTAATGTTGGCAATGAAGAAGACTGGGAAAAAGCAAAACAAGTAATAGAAAAAGATGGCAGCGGTAAAACGAATATTATCGATATAACGGACAGTTTTTCTGTTTCCAAATCATTAGATATTGCTGGTGAAAGAGTAATAATTCGAGGGTATGGTAATGAGATTAGCTGGATAGGAAGTGGTCATCTATTTAATATCAAAAAAGATCAAGATGTAGATTTTATTGACCTAGTTCTTATAGGCAGTGATGAAAATATTAATTCGCTGGTCGGAGTTTCCGGTAAACTTACAATGGGGGGAACTTCTTCCATTTCTGATAATTACAGTGCAGGAAGTGGCGGCGGCGTGTATGTTTATGAAAGCGGTGATTTCACCATGAAAGGCAATACGTCAATATTTAACAATTATTCAATAGGCGGCAGCGGCGGCGGCATATATGTGAACAGCGGCAAATTCACAATGGAAAGCGGAGAAATATTTAGTAATTATGCAGGTTTTAATGGCGGAGGAGTATGTATCGAAGGAGGAACCTTCGATAAAAAAGGCGGAATAATTTTTGGCAATAACGGCGGCAATAAAATGAATTCAACGCCAAGCGCTGGTCTCGGTTATGCTATATACGCTTTTAAAAATGATATTTTTGCATACAGTAATACAAATGCCGAAGTAGATTTATTCTGCGGATATAGAGATGGTGTTTTTGGATTTACCGGCGGTTGGGGTATGATAGAAGATGGTTTAAAAGGGCTTACAGTTGGATCTATAAACGTAACTTACAATAATGACAGAATTGTTACCCCAATTGATGCCGGAGCACCTGGCAGCAATGAACGTACAGCCAATTTTTTTGTGAATATTTCCGATATAGAAAATGCTACCGATGCTAATGATACCAAACTTATTATGAATATAGTAAATGGACTGACAATAACCGGATATGATGGTGGTTTATATGACGAAAACAGTTTTACGTTAACTTATACTATTTTAGTAACATACGATGGTACAACACAATTTCCTAATGGTTCGGCAGAATTGACTATTGCTTTTTCTACTCCAAACGGTTACAGAGACCTTTCTCCGCAATCGATTCAAATAAATATCAGGGATGGACAAAGTTCCGAAGCAAATCGGCAAATACCAATTAATGAAAATAACATCAGAGCTTTTAATGAATATGCTCGAACAACAGATGGTTTGACAAAAAATTATATATTGATTGACGATATTTATCTGGATACACCACCTAATACGGGTGAAAGTAACTGGACAGCAATTGGTAATGGAACCGCTGGTTTTTCCGGCAGCTTTGACGGTGCTGGTTTTGCTATTACTAATATGATTGTAGAACAGGAAAACTATAACTACCAGGGAATGTTTGGCAGAATTACTAGCGGTACAGTGAAAAATCTGGGGCTCGTTTACTGTAGAATTTCTGGTGATAGCAACATCGGCGGAATAACCGGTGCTGCAGAAGAAAGTATTATAACACAATGTTTTGTAATTGGTGATATTGAAGGTATTGGTAATAATGTAGGCGGAATTGCCGGATCAATTTCCGGTACTCAGGTTACATATAACGTGGCGCTTAATTCGTCTATCACTGCTTTAACAGCAGGAAATAATTCCGGGCGAGTGTATGGCGGTACCTTTGGAAGCAATTCCAATACAAACAACAATTATGCGCGCAGTGATATGCTTGTTAATGGAAGTACTGTAACAAACGGCGCAGCAAGCAACAAAGACGGTGAGAATATAACATCTATTGAATGGAACAGCGTAAACTGGTGGACAGGATTGGGCTTTACTGATTCAATGTGGGGAAATAATCTGCCGCCGGCAGTGCCTGCGATAACAGTGCCAAATGTAGAGCCTGATACCAGTTGGTATAATACTACAGCTCAATCTTTCGAGATCTCAACTGCTGCACAGCTTGCAGGACTGGCACTGATAGCTAATAATGCTATAAATCTGGAAAATTTTGGTGGAAAAATAATCAATTTACTAAATGATATAAATCTTGCTTCATTTGGAAGTAATTATAATGGCGGCAAAGGTTGGATACCGATAGGCAACGATCCTCTTTTATTCCAGGGTATTTTCGATGGTAAAGGTAAAATTATTACAGGACTCTATATTAATGATACTACAGGGCAAAATCTTGGTTTGTTTGGAGCTACAGATGAAACAGGCAGAATACGAAATGTAGGATTGGTAGGTGCAGAAATCACTGGAGGAAATACTGTAGGTGGTATTGTTGGTTTAAACCTTGGCATGGTAAGTAACTGTTATACCACAGGAAGTATTGAAGGCAATAATTATATTGGCGGGATTGCAGGAAGAAACAATAGTGGTGAAATAGAATTTTGTTATTCAGCAGGAAGTGTTAATGGCATAGATGATGTTGGTGGTATCACTGGAAATAATCAAGGTGGTACAATACTAAACTGTTATTCTACAGGTAATATACATGGTACCACTACAGTAGGTGGTATTGCCGGATACTCAACTTGGTTAATAGGAGACTGTTATTCAACTGGTGATATTACTGGTAATAATACTAGTAATAAAGGTGGTATTGTAGGATATGCTGAAAGCGGCACGATAAGAAATAGTTATTCTACAGGGAATATTGGTAATGCTAATACTGGCAGCTCTGGTGGTATTGCTGGAGGGTTAGGTGACCAAGGAACTATAATTAACTGTGTTAGTATTAATCAGAGACTTCTTGGAAATGCAAATACCGGGCGTATCGTGGGAATAAATGATAATGGCAATTTAATTAAAAATTACGCACGTGATGATATGCTTGTTAATGGATCTGCTCAATCTACAAGTAATACTAACGGAGAAGATGTAATTGTAGATGATTTATTAACACAAATATGGTGGGCAAACGGGGCTGATTGGGATATGAGTAACCCATGGTATTTCTCTCCTGATGGTTGGGGATGGATGGATGGTTTTCTGCCCACTCTACGGGAAATGCCTGCAGGAACGCAAAATCCAACGGTGCCGTAATAAATTGAAGTGATTCAAACCGCCTCTAACGAGGCGGTTTTTTAATGGGTTGAGAATTTTAGATTTAGCTAATTACGCACCAGGCGAAAGCCAACAGTAAATTCTCCAAAGCCTAGTTCTCCAATTCGAACAGCTGATCTTGAAAAATTAATTTGTTCCCACCATGATCCTCCTCGTGCAACAATGCGAGTTTGGGTTGTTCTTTCAGGACCTGTTGGATCTGTTTCATTTACACTTGGATAGTTACCAAAAACATCCCAGCAAAATTCCCACAAATTTCCATACATATCATACAAACCCCATGGGTTAGGTTCCAGTAATCCAACCTGATGAAGTTTTCCATTCGCATTAATTGCATACCATGCATAATTGACTAGGTCTGCATCTGAATCATCATAATGCCGTAAACCTGTTGTTCCGGCACGGCAGGCATATTCCCATTCCGCTTCTGTAGGTAAACGGTAACCGTTTTTTGTAATATTCATTGTTATTGTTCTCATATTTGCAGATGTAGAAGGTATAGTATAAACAGGTTCCAGGCCTTCTAACTCACTTAATAAATTACAAAACCGAATAGCATTTACCCATGTTACAACCTCCACAGGACGTTTATTTGGTATTTCATTACCATCAGGTATTATTCCGTTAGTAAGTGATTGAAAACTGGGATTATTGCCCATTACTGTAAAATACTGCTCTTGTGTTACTTGATATATTCCCATGTTGAATCCGCTTAATGTTACTTCTCTTGTTGGGCGTTCATTTTCATTTCCTTCCGGTAAAGGTGTACCCATTATAAATGTATATGGAGGTGTAATATTTGATGCTGGTATTGGAACCATTTCTACACCCAGTAAGATTCTGATTTCAATATCATTTGATATTGTATTATAATTTTCATTGGTTGATGTGAAAGTTATACTATGTGATTGTAATCCTAAACCGCCTAATATATCATCTGGTTCATCCCATGCAAAATGACCAGTTCCGCCATTTGTAAATGTATTAAGTGGAATATTTGAAAGCTTCCGAAAAACAGATTCTGCATGTTTCTCATAATCAAGCCAAATGTTTGCTTCTAAACCCGTTGGCCATGAAATATCATTGACATTTAGATCAGCTTTAGTAATTATCAAACCATTTGCTATTGTTGTAGAAAAAGCTGCAAATACATTATCCTCAGGACGGGAAATAACAACATTGTAACTTCCGGCTGTTACCGGTGTAATATTGCTTTCTCCTTGATTATAGGAAATGGAAAAACCTGAACTGGGTGAACCACTAATGGCAAATACTTGTGGGTTTCCGTTATATGAGTATGTTTGGTGTGTTTCATTTATAGATACTATATGAGCTGATATAGTAACTTTAATATCTACTGGTTGAATTAGCGTGTAATTAACAGCATCGTCGCCAGACAAGATTATGTTGGTAGTTACAAGTTTATCTATGCCTGTATTTTCATTATCTATTGTGCCAAATCCAAGTACGAAAGTAACTTGATCGTCATTTATAATTCCTTGAAGCACACCACCTTCAAGTTCAACCGTTGTTGTACTGTCATAGTCACGCTCTTTTGCTTTTACTCCGGTAATTGTAAGAGCAATTGGATTAACCGTAAAATCTATTGTAAAACCTGCAGTAATTTCATCCTTGCCCGAAACTGTTACAGTTGCTTCGTAATGTCCTGAGTTAAGATTATGTTTTGGAACGATGGTAAAAATAGTGTTTTCATCAGCAATGATATTTTTTATTGAATTCTGAGATATTATGAAATCGTCTGCATTTTTACCTGAAAGTGATATACCTAAATTTTCTAAAGGTTGTTTTCCTGTATTGGTTACGGTTATATTTACTGGTACTTGCTCTGTATAACCGTAATTTACAGTATCAAATTTAATATTGTTAATATTATTACCATTTAAAGTTAATATGATTCCATAGGAGGTATCATTTTCCGGTAAATCCGTATCTTTACAGGAAATTATAAAAACCAATAAAATTACTAAAACTCCAATTAAATGCATGTTCTTCATCATCAACTCCTTGTAAGATATAAATAAAATATTAACTTATACAAAGATGATATCACGAAATTATTTTATCTAGCAATAGTGGTGTATAGCACCAATTATCACATTGGTAAAAACCTTCTTTATCGCAATGTCACCAAAATCGGTACATTTGAAATCCCAAAATGTTTATTCTTGGGTACATCCATTTTCCTCTGTGTTCTCCGTGCCTCTGCGAGAGTAAATTCTCAACCCACAATTTGCGAGCTATAATAAATTCGCGGACTATAATTTTTCAACTTTTTTCTCGCCATGGAATAAAAATTGTGTTATATTATAAACAGGAAACTTTATATGGGAGAGGCGAAAACACAACCAACGTACCCTAGGGGACTGGACTTTGAACAAGTCTGGGCTGCCTTGATGGAAAATAGAGAACAACAAAAAGAAAATGCTCAGCAGTTAAAGGAAATAGGCAAAAGATTCGGGGATTTTACAAACAGGTTTGGTGAAGTTGTTGAATATATGGTGGCGCCTAATCTGCAAGACAAGTTTCTAGAGATGGGTTTAGATTTTCAGGAAGCCAGTACTAATCATAAAGTACGAGATAAAAATAAGAATATTTCTTTTGAAATTGATATATTTTTACAGAACGGCGATGTTGCAATGCTTGTCGAAATAAAAACAAAATTGACTATCAGTGATATTAATGAACATATAAAACGCCTTGAGAAAATGAGAGCCTATGCCGATTTGCGCGGCGATAAACGTAATTTTCTGGGAGCTGTTGCAGGTGTTATTGTTCAATCTGACGCAAGGGAGTTCGCATTAAATAATGGTTTTTATCTGATAGAACCTTCTGGTGAAACTTTTAATATCACATCTCCGTATAACAAACCCAAGGAATGGTAGAACCAATCCAACCTGGAGAAAGGAATAGCGACCTAGAGCAACAATAATCATCATTCTTCCTCCGCGTCCCCACGCTTCTGCGAGAGCAAATTCCCAGCTACCCAGTGCAAAACCCTTAAAATAGTGCTATAATTTAATTAGGGATCAAAATGAAAGGGTACTTTAATAACTGGCGATACTATTCTCTTGGCCGCGATGAATACAGGAAGTGTATGGATAAAACGTTTCCTGATAATATTCCCAGGCTGATTCAAGCGAACAGCATAGTTGCTCTCCTGGCGCTTCTATTTATGATCTTTCCTGTCTTTGTAGAAAAAAATTATGATAAAGCACGATTTTATTTATTAGCCGCAATTATCGCTGTAGTTTATATTATTATTTCGATTTCTGTTTACAAGCTGAATAAACAGGGAAAAAAGATAAGTAAATATTTTATTTATCTAGGGATAACACTTTTCTATTTCAATGTAATTTCTTTGGGAATATATCTGGGTGTCTGGGCAAACCCCGGGTATTTGGCTGTTTCATTCATGTGTATACTGATATGTGCATTATTTGTTTTTAATGTTTCGCCTGTTTTTTATTTATTCTTAACATTAGGTGCAACAGGTCTTTTTATAGTTTTTGCTATTTTATTCAAACCTTTTAATTGCTGGAGTATTGATGTAACAAATGCTGCATTTGCTTGTGTCTTAAGTTTGTTT
>Ga0123356_10005567_pt1 | contig 12809 bp, 2 predicted proteins | sample TergutEmb28metaG_2_FD_92546 | JGI IMG/M metagenome (GOLD analysis project Ga0123356, IMG submission 92546) | Embiratermes neotenicus P3 segment gut microbial communities from Petit-Saut dam, French Guiana - Emb289 P3 | ecosystem: Host-associated > Arthropoda: Insects > Digestive system > Gut ... | reverse complement strand
TCAAAAAGCGATGAGGAGAGTGAGAGAAAGGGATTTAGCCTTGGGGCGGTCGACTATATAACGAAGCCTTTTTCCGGACCGAAGTTGCAAAAGCGCATTTCAAACCAGATTCTTTACACGCGTGTTCAAAATGCTTTTAGTGATCACACAGATAACATGAAGCGGGCGGAGGTTGCAGAAGAGAGCAATAAGGCGAAGAGTAGATTTCTTGCCAATATGAGCCATGAGATTAGAACACCTATGAACAGTATCGTGGGATTTACCGAACTTGCTTTGGATGACGATATTTCACCAAAGACAAGGCATTATCTGGAGAATATTCATGAGAATGCGGAAGGGTTGTTGCAAATAATAAACGATATCTTGGATATTTCAAAAATCGAGTCAGGTAAGATGGAGCTTGAGAATGTCCCATTTGATCCGCAGGAATTATTCGCCACTTGCCGGTCATCGATATTGCCGAAAGCTATAGATAAGGGCCTTGAGATGATTATTTATGCGGAGCCGGCACCGGGGCTCAGACCACTTGGTGATCCGACAAGATTACGCCAGGTGCTTGTAAATCTCTTGTCAAATGCCGTGAAATTTACTGAGTCCGGGACAGTCAGTCTTCAGGCTTCTATAAAAAAAATGACCGACAAAGATGTGACTGTATTTGTAGAAGTTAAGGATACCGGCATAGGTATGACCGAAGAGCAACTCCAAAAACTGTTTAATCATTTTACACAGGCTGAATCAGGTACGACGAGGAAGTACGGCGGTACAGGGTTAGGGCTCGCAATAAGCAAGAATCTGGTGGAGATGATGGGTGGAGAGCTATGTGTTGAAAGTACACCCGGTGTTGGAAGCACTTTCAGTTTTGAGGTTACTTTTGATGCAATCGGTATAAGGGATGCTGATGTACAAAAGGAGCAGACTTTACATGATGACATACAAAAGCCGATGTTTAAAGGCGAAGTTTTGCTGTGTGAGGACAACTCTATGAATCAGGAAGTTGTTTGTGAGCATTTAAGCAGGGTTGGTCTTTATACTGTAGTCGCCGAAAACGGCAGGATCGGCTTTGAAATGGTGCAAGAGCGCAAGAAAACAAAAGAGAAACAGTTTGACCTCATTTTTATGGATATGCATATGCCGGAGATGGATGGGCTTGAAGCTGCCATGAAAATAAATGAGTTAGGTGTTGGTGTTCCCATTGTAGCGATGACTGCGAATGTAATGTCGAGTGATAAAGAGATCTACGAAATGAGCGGCATGAGTGGCTACGTTGGCAAACCGTTCACGTCGCAGGAATTATGGCAATGCTTGATGAAGTTCTTTAGGCCTGTGAAATGGCAAACCGAAGATGCTAATCAACTCAAGAAAAAAGATGATGAGCTGAGAAAAATGCTTATAAAAAGGTTTGTTGAAAGCAATAAGGGAAAATATGATGAGATAAAGGTTGCTATTGATACAGGCGATATACATCTGGCGCACAGATTGGCGCATACTTTAAAGAGTAATGCGGCTCAGCTTCGTAAAGCACCTCTTCAAGAAGTGGTCTTAGAGGTGGAAAAAAATCTGATGGATGGCATCAACAATGTCACCGGACAGCAACTGAAGGCTCTCAACGCAGAGCTTAATGCTGTGATTGCAGAACTGGAGCCGGTGGTTGAGCAGTTGATACAAGAATCTTCCCAAAAAGGGAAGATTGACACTGAAAAAGCGCTAGAGCTTCTTTCTGAACTGGAACCGTTGCTTCTGGGGAACGATCCCGAGAGTTTGTATCTTACCGATAAGCTCGAGATGATACCGGGGAGTGGTGAGCTTATCCGGTTTATTGAGGAGTTTGAGTTTGCAAAGGCAATCAGAGAGTTGAAGCGACTGAAAGACAGCATCCGGTAGCATCCGGAAGTAGAGCCGGAACTCAGTTCGATGGGGCGGTGTGTATCAAAACGCTCATCAGCGTTGTGCCTGTGAGGTGGGTGTCATTCTCTGCTGTGCGGGCGAATATGTAGTATTGTGTTGAGGGTAAAAGTTCTGTGAATGTAGTGCCAAACTGCCAGCCGCTTGTCGGTATGGCAGTTGTTCTGCTTATCGCATATTCGATTTCTTGATTCCCCGAATTGACCGGAACGGTCAGCGTATTGACGGTTATACTGTTTGTACTGCGGCTTACAGCTGTAGGAGCTCCACTAACTGATGCGCCTGCTGTCCGCGTGACTGTGAAGCTTACGTCGAAACTCGCCGAGAAGAGTACGGGACCTCCTTCGGTTTCTCCCGTTCCGCTAACAGTTACAGTAGCTTCAAATGTACCGGGCAGACTTCCGGATTTTGGTCTTATGGAGAAGATGCGGTTTCCGTTTGGTATAATGCTGCGCAGCTTAAATTCTTCACCGGGAGATGCCGGCGGTGATACTATCTCGAAGCGGTCGGCATCTTCGCCGCTTATTTGGATCGTCAACTCCCCGGTCGAATTCACTCCTGTGTTACTTGTTGTGATTTGCAATGCAGGTCGTGTACCATAGCCGATTACGGCTGTCGGGAACATGAACTCTCCGGTTTTATCGAGGGCGATGCCATACTCTGAAGCGCCGGTGCGTATAGCTAAACTTCGGCGTGCAACGCCACTTTTGAAGTTGCTATTTGCTGCTGATCGAGCAAATACATAGTATGTTGTTGATGGGTTGAGTCCATCAAATGTACAGCTTTCCTGCCAGTCAAAGGCATTTAGCGCTTCTGTTGTTGGTGTCGACAGTGTACTGATGGCATACTCTACTTTTTGTGCGCCGGGGTTTAAAGGTATTGTAACTGCAGTTACGGTGATGCTGTTGGCTGTGATCGATGATACGACCGGTATGTTGCTAACTGTTGCACCTGCTGCTCCGGTCACACTAAAGCTTACGTTAAAGCTTTCCGATATCCCGTTTGCTCCACTGACATCAACCGTGGCTGTATATGTAGCAGCTGCGAGTCCCGGCTTGGGTCTAACGGTGAAGGAGCGGGTTGCATTGTAGTTGATACTTGCCAGTTTACCTGTTGCAGGTGATACTATTACAAAACTATCTGCGTCAGGTCCGGTCAGTGATATGTCTAAAATGCCTGTTGCTTGTCTTGAAGTTCCTACATTTCGTACAGTGACCGAGAGCGCTCTGCTTGTTCTGTAGTTAAATGCGGCTGTGGGGAATGTGTGTGTGCCTGTACTGCTGAGAGTTATGCAATGCGGCATCGCATCCGTTGTTATTGCTTCGCTGCGACGTGCAGTGCCGGTGTTGCAGTTTGCATTCAAAGCCGTACGTGCCCATACATGATACCTTGTCATGGGGCGAAGTCCGATAAAGTCCGGACTTGTTTGCCATTTTAAGCCTGACGGCATTTTCTTTGATGTCGATGTTGTGATGGCATACTGTACTTCCTGGTTGCCGGGGTGTGATAAAGTGATGGGCTCCACGCTGATGCTGTTAAACGTGACTCCGTCCTGTGCCACTGTGGGTACATCATTTAAAGCAGCGCCTGCTCCTCTGACCACCCTGAAACTCACATTAAAGCTGCGGGCGGGTAGATCACTACCACCGACTATTACAGTTGCTCTGTATGTGCCTATGTCCAGTGCATGTTTAGGTCCTACGCTAAACGTTGCGTTACTTCTTGACGCGATACCCTCGATAGTGATTTCTGTCATTTCTACATTCGTTGTTTTTATCGAAGGCGATGTCAGCATGAAGCTGTCTGCATCAGCACCGGTCAGAGATATAGTCATATCACCGGTGTTGCCTCTGCCGGGATTATTGATTTGCGTAGATACTGCGGCTCTGCTTACGTTAAATGCGGTCTGGGAGAAAGTTAGTGTTCCGCTTCTGTTTATGGTTATTCCTTCTGTGCGTATCGCTGTTACGGTTCGCTGTGCGGGCCCGGCATTGTTGTTATTGTTCGGGGCAGAGCGCGCCCAAACGTGATATGCGGTTGTGTGATCGAGGTTGTTGAATACCGGCTCGTCCTGCCAACCGCTAGCCGGTGCTTTATTCGAGGTAGATCTGGTTATCGCATATTGTACAGTCTGTCCATTGCTCGACGGTACAGTCAGTTCTTTTACAGTGATGCTCGACGATGATGGGGCTTTTTCTTCTACAGGTAAAACGGTTGGGCGTTCGTTGATCGTTGCTCCTGCCACTCTGCCAACGTTAAAGATCACTCTGAAGCTTTCTGAGAACCCAACTCCGCTTAACCCGCTGACCGTTACCGTGGCTTCATGTAATCCACCTCGGAGCCTATGGACGGGTCGAATCGTGAAGGTGGTGCGATTACCCGCATCGATACTTGGAAGTTTGGGTGTGATGCCTTGTGCTGTAGACGGTGATACTATCTCGAAGCTGCTTGCGTCTGGTCCCGAGAGTTGAATCTCCATTTCACCGGTGGGGCTATTGCTTGCATTAACGACTCTGACTGTCGCCGTGGATCTTTCCGAGTAGCCTTGATTGGCTGATCCGAAGTTGTGGGTTACGACTCTGGCAGCAGCATTGCCAATGTGCAGGTTTATTCCGGTTTCCGGTTTTGCGGTCGTTATCATGCTCACAGTTCGTTGAGCAGGACCGGCGTTGTAGTTGTTGTTTGCTGCTGTACGTGCCCAAACATGATATGCAGTTGAGTGACGCAGACCGTTAAAAGTCGGGCTTTCCTGCCAGCCTATCGCAGGTGCCTTATTTGCCGTCGATGTCGTTATGGCGTATTGAACAGCTTGCCCTGTCAAGCCTGCATTTGTTACCGGTTTTACAGTTATGCTTGATGTTGTGGAGTTGCCGTCGGCTTCCGGGCGTCCGCTTATAGCTGCACCTGCCGCTGTGCCCTTGTTTACAGTAAAGGTCACATTGAAACTGCGCTCGGAGACATTGTCGCTTGACACATTTACCGTTGCTGTATGTGTACCGACTAAAAGTCCGTTTACAGGTCTGACGGTGAAGCTTGCTGAACCGTTTCTGGCTAAGCTTGGTACTGATGTCCTTGACAGTTGGAAGAAGCTTGCGTCTTCACCGGATAGTGAGACTTTAAGTTCGCCTGTGGCTGATGCACCGGTGTTGCGGATAGTTACAGTTGTTGCGGTTCGTGTACCATATCCGAAGTTTGCAGCGCCGAATGTGAATGTGCCTGCTCTGCTTAGCGTTATCGCAAAAGGTTCTTGCGTTGTTGTAATAATAGTGCTACGTAAGGCGGGTCCTGCGTCATAGCCGCCTTTTGCCGCTGTACGTGCAAAGACATAATAACCGGTCGACGGGAGAAGGTTGTTGAAAGTTAAGCCTTCCTGCCACCCGGCTACGGGTACCAGGGTCGCCCTGCTTATTGCATATTCTACAGTCTGTTCCCCGGGGTTTGCGGCAACGGGGCTTACTTCGTCTACAGTTATGCTGTTAAACGTGACGCTGTTTTTTACGGGTGCTGACCTGACTGCCGCTCCCGGTGCAGGGCTTACGGTCGTAAATGAGCGTGTATTATTTTCTGCCATTACATTTCCATCCGGATCGGCAAAACCGCTGATGTAAAGAGTATAGGTAGTGGTGCTTTCAAGCTCCGGATAATTGACGGTATATGTCATACCATCGGCAGACCAGGCACCGTCTGTGGTGGGAATGCTGTCGTTGAGTGTAACAGTTCCGGTTACTCGCTTGTCCATTTGCCTGTTGAACATTATGGAAATCGTTCCTTCTATGGCTGCACCTGTTGCACCGTCTTCCGGTGTTGTAGAAGAAACCGAAGGGAGCCCCGGTTTTTCTGCGAAAAATGCAGGTGAGGCAAAATACCGTGCTGAAGAGTTCCCGGAGCCGGAAAAGGCGGCGGATTCAACCTCTATCTCAAATGCAAAGAACTCTTTAGCAATGATGTCGTTTGATAAAGAATTTTGGGAATTAAGAACATCCGTGAAGGCACTCAGATCTATTGTAAATGCAGTAGCTGCAGGTTTAGCAGCGTCTTCGGAAGTGAATGTGTATACATATCTGTAGTTGCTCGATGCTTTATTGATTTCCGGAGTGGCATAACCTAAGGAATCGTAAGTGTATGTTTTTCCGGTATATGCTTGTATGAAAACAGATTTTCCCTCTACTGCATTTGCAGATTCCCCAATCGTCAGAGTGACTGAACCGTTTGGATCAATGTTGACATTTTTGGGGCTGTGTGAAGGTATGCCAAAACCGACCTCTACGTTCATCGTCGGTCCGGATGCGCTGTTTACTTTTATCCTTATTCCGCTGACTACTGTTTGAGGACAGCAATCTGCATGGGAAGCAGTAGTGTGCGCAGACATGCCGGAATGGAATTTTGAGCTCGGTGTTGTTGCGTTATCAAATAAGTTTACGCCACCCGATCTGTAAAATGGATCTGTTTGAACTGATGTATCTGTAGGTAATCTTTCTATTTCAACCGTTTTATGAAAGTTGTTGTCATTTATCCTCCTGTTGCCTGCTGCAGTACGCACTCTTTCGTCTACGTGAATAATCAAGACTCCGCTTTGGATAGTAGATCTTCTCAACCCCAAATCATATCCGATTTGCTGGCGGTTTTCGATGAGATAGTACTGTGCCGGATCGATCGGGTTAATAACTTTTAAAATATCGTGGTTGCCGGTTGCAAAGTTTCTTACATCAAACGAGCCATAATCGGTATGGGATAAAGTCTTTGGTGTAACATACCGCAACTCGACTTTTGCCCATGCGTTTGGATGGGTCGGTGTGTAGCCGGGTGTCCCTCCAAATACCGCTCCCCAGCTTCCGCTTGCCATTATGCAGTACCCGCCAATTCCACCGGAGGGTATTAAGTAACTGTATAAGTCCGGTAAACCAAGTGTATGGAAAAGCTCATGTGCTGTAGCACCGAGACCCATTACTGTAGCAGATGGACCAATAGCAGATCCTGTATAGATCTCTCCTTGTGTTGCATTTGATACCAAGGTCGCATCACTAAAGCGAACACTTACATTTGTACCGCCAATTGACCCACTTCTGGCATGAGCCCATGTCGCTCTTTGACCTGTTACCGCGGCAGTGTTTACCGAGTTGCTTCTTTCCCAGCCTGCGATAACAGAGTACACGGAAAAGTCAGTGCATCTTATGTGACCGCTCAGCAAGTTCGATCCAAACTGACTGAAATTGACATAAGCTTTAGCTGCATTAAATGCTTTTTGTATCTCGTTCTGGATACGATCAGTATTCCCTGTATCTCCATCAATATATTTTGGGTGGTTTACCGATAACCTCACTCTTGCCACGCCATTGTATAGTTGGATTTCCTCAACTCCGGCAGGCAGTCCGGAGGTGATCGTCCCGTTTGCACGAGTAAAATCTAAGGGAGTGAATTTGAATAAACTGCCGGAAACTTCATTGAAGTAATCGTCCATCGTGACGAAAAAATGGTTGTGCCAATAGACTATATCTCTAGAAAGATGAGTGTCAGCAAACTCAATCAATATCGGGAGAAGTGTTGTGCTTGAGATCAAAGGAGATGAAGAGGAATCTGAAGAGGATGACATATCGTTGAGACTCATGCCGCCGCCCGGTAAAACAAATGTATTAGCAGTACGGTCGACTTCTCTGATTAGTGGTAATAGGTCGATTATTGTTATTTTCGTCTCATCTATATCAAGCGGGATGTTTGTGTCCTGTTGTCTTTCTTCGTACTGCGGGCTGTCTGTTTCTTGCTTGTCCGGTTCTTGTGGATCGTCTGTGTCTTGTTGGTTATCTGCTTCTGATAGGTCGTCTTCGTCAAGCGGGTCGTCTGTGTCTTGTTGGTTATCTGCTTCTGATAGGTCGCCAAAGTCAAGCAGGTCGTCTTTGTCCTGTGGGCTTTCTGCGTCTAGCGGGTCGTCAGAATCAAGCAGTATTTCTTCATCAGAAGAAGCACTCCTCTCGCCTCCGACTACCAGCGGTCCGGGTAATATAAGCCCGTCTGCGATATATGCGTAACACCAGTTTCCTGTCTCAGGGTCAAAGGCAATGATATAGCCGTTTTCATCTTCTACCCAGTTGAAAAACTCGTCACCGCGTCCGATTATTGTGATTATCGTCCCGTCCGCTTGAGTAACTTCCTGAGGGGTTGGATTAGCAGGTACCGCATGGGCTGTCATATCCATCGACATCATAACGATAAGAACGATCCCAATGAGTAAGCAAATCAAAATCCACTTTTTATTTCCGGTTAGTGACATTGTTAGTCCTCTATTTCACAACAATAATATTGTATAATACCATTTTTAAGTCTTGAAAGGGTAAAAAATATATTAATATTTGGGGGCGGGCTGACGTAAAAGGGGCGGGGCTTGTGCTGTCTTCAGTGCATAGAGAGGGGACAGAGTAAACTCTGTCCCCGATGGTTGTTTTGGCGTCATCCTACCGGCGTTGGGTTTAACGGGCGGATGTTTACTCTTACTGTTACGAGCGTTGGTTTGGATACTGCCTTACCGGCTGCGTTTACTATTGCCCTTGGGTTGCCGTCAACGTCGGGTATCATTTCGCCGGATGCATTAACTTGATACGTGCCCTCCGGCCAGAGCTGCAGCCTGATACTGTAGTTGCTGGCTAATGCTACCCTTGCACCTTTCGAGTTTAGCGTGCCGGCGGGGACTTTACCGTCCGTAAAGCGAATAGTATAACTGTTTTCACCATTTTGCTCGAGCTCGAATGCTTTATGGATCCGATCACCGGCTGCGTCTACGAAACGGAGGTTAGTCATACTCGCCTGCTGGATGTTGATATGACCCAACCTGACGTTTGCGGGCGATGTCAGTCTCACGCGTATATCATCGCCTGTTTGCGGCATAGCTGCACGTAAGGTGATGGCGGTCTTGGACTGCCATGCTCCGCTTACCGGTTGTGCTGGCGTGATGTTGAAAGCAAACCTGTAGGCTATCCTGTCGGGTCTGGTTTTAGAAAAATTATTCCTCCATGACGTGAGCGGCTCGTCTCTGCCTTCAAGGTAGACTTTTATACCAAAGCTCTGCCTGACACCCGGTACTAAGTTATCATTTGCTCTAATCCTGAATGTGTTTGCACCGGTAAGTTCAACTTCGAAGTCCTGACTAATTTCTTCCGGTTCGATTTGCCATTCGTTACGACCTACTTTCGTGGTTTTACGCTCCCATAGCTCAACATCCACGATTTTTTCCATTGTATTGGTAAGCCTTATCGTTGCATTTATAGCCGACTCCGGGTTTGATATGTTAATACTACCTGTTCGTGAGACCGTAAATGAAGCAGCGGCACTTACTATAACGAGGTTTACTGTAACGAATCTTTGATTTGCCGGGTTTGTGATGTTGTTCATCCTCATTAGCTCAGGTGAGCCTATACGTATCGGTACAGAAAGTCTTGTAGCTTTGCCTGTCAGTAAAGTGCTAAGGTTGGCTCCGGGTTTTAAACTAAATACTATCGTGTTATCGTCGTCGCCACGCCTAAAATCAATATGATTGCGCAGTACAGATCTGGCACTGTCAATGCCGCCATCTTCTTTGCCTACGCGTATCACCTCCCAGTCGGGGAGTACAAGATTAGATGCGCTGAGGTTTATCGGCAATGTGACGATATCCTCCCCAGCTTTGTGGCTGGTGTTTACGGTTACAGACCTAGATGAAGGTGACGGAGTGATGCTTCTTGGGGTGGCTGTGCTTATCAAAAGTGGCAATTCGAGTGTCTGGTCAGAATTCTTGAAACTTATCTCCAGCATAGTTCTGCCTGATTTTCTTGTTTCGCCGGCTTTGCGGGTGATAAGTAACTCTCCAAAACCATCTTTGCTAGTATATTCTACATTGACTTCCATATCAGTCGTTCTATCTGTGAATGACACGACCTCTTTGATCTCATAAAAGCTTTCAAAAGGTACTGTAGTACTTTCGTCGGGTTGCAGACGTATCGACGCTGCGCCCATAAAGGGGTGGTTATTCGGGTCTACGTCATCAAGCAGTGTTACTGATGGCGCTGATAGAGCGAGTCTTGGTGTGTTGTTTACTACCCTTATATTTACAGTATGAGTATTGTCGTTTTTAGCTTTTAGGCTTATATACTCACCGACGGGGGAAGATACTCTTACAGTGACGGGGAAAGTGCCAGTTTGGCTTATATTAGTCGGACTGATTTCAACACGGGTGCCGTTTATCCTGATAGGTCTGGGAGGTCTGGGTGCATCAGGGTTATCAGGGTCAGTGTCGCCCACGAAACGTATATTATCCACTATATACTCGACACCTTCGTTATCTACCAATTTTATTTCTGTACTATTCCTTTGAAACAAGTCAAGCCGGTCTACTACAGCAGTAAGCCCTTGCGGGAATCTCTCTATCACCGATATGTTGAGTGTTCCTGTAGCGACGACACTACCACCAATGACAACTGTAACGCCATTAAAAGTTCCGTTTTTGTCTACTGCGCTGTTGTTATTGATGACTATAGCTGTGTTATCATTGTTCAGTGTTGCTGTCAGCGGACCGCCTGTTGCGGTAAGTTCTATTTCGTTTCTTAAGTTGTAATTTCTGTACAGCCTGACTATCCTGTCATTTCCAAAATCGGAAGGCATATAGTTGAGTACGATAGGAACGTTAACTCTCCGGTTCGTTTGTGTTTTTGCCCGGTTTATTGTTGCCGTGTTATCGGCAAGCCTGGCTGTACGGACAGCAGGAGTAGCAATAATACTGACCTCGGCGCGTGCTGTGTAAAGTACGCCGTCAATATTCACGGTTACAGACACCGGTTGAGATCCCGGATCTGCACCCGGTGCCACCTTAAGCTTGATTTCACGGTTGTCTACACTTTCATTAGTAAAAACATTATCGTCAAAACTCCACAAAATGCTATTAGGCACTACACCCAACGGCAAATCTAATCGGAAATCGACTGTTTCAGACTGCCCGGCTGTTGCAATCCTATACATCGGTGTAATAGCTATACTTACAGGGATCTCATTAGTCCTTACCGGGCGCGACCTACTTGCTTCAGACGCAAAATGCGTTTCTGTCTGCTTGAATCTGGCAAAGAAGTAATAGTCTGTATTTTGTGTCAGACCACTAAATTTTACAGTAGGTTCGTTAGAATCCTTCCAGCCTGTGACCGGTACTCTGTCTGTTAAACTCCATGCATACTCTTCGCCCGGCTTCTGCTCAAGAGTAACGCTTGTTGTCGTGATACTTTCTACAGTTGGTAAACCAGGTGCATCAGGACCTGCTGCTCTGGTTACCGTAAAGCGTACATTAAATGTCTTGGGTTCCATATGGTCTATGCTGACAGTCACAGTCTCATTATATGTACCCGGTAAAGTACCAACTCTTGGTATAACTGTAAATGAACGAGGAGCACCACCCACTGCTATACTCGGCAAGTTGGAGGTGGATAATGTGAATTTGCTCTCAGCCCCACCTGATAATGATATTGCAATATTACCGGTGGGTTGATTTCCGCTGTTTTCCACTATAACTGCATGCCGTGTTAACTGTTGAGAAGCATATCCATATGTCATAGGGGTAAATGTATGTGTAGCATTGGGGGTTAGTGTTATGTCAAAAAGTTGAGGCGGTTTCTGATGGCTAAACCGGAAATTACCGGTATCCCATGGGATGGTGAAGCCCGGTAGCCTGCCTATTACTTCATCAATACTTGGAATACGGTTTTGCCTTAGATCGATAGCTGTATAAGCTGCGGTAGGGTGCAACGATACTCGCCTTAACTCGTTGTTATTGGCAGTAAGTACTTTCAACGCATTGATGTTGCGCACTTCCAGTGTCCCTGCTATTTGGTTATTGCTAATATCAAGAATTTCTAATTCTGTGTTGCTTATTGATGATGATGGGGTAAAGACCAGTGCGGTCAGGTTGTTGAAATCAACTTCAAGCTCCACAAGATTTGCGAAATTGCTAACATTCAGTGTGCCTGTCAGGTTGTTATTGCTGGCACGAAGATGCTTTAGTTCAGTGTTTATACTTTTGCCTTCCAACAATACTAGATCATCCAATGATGTTAGAAGGTTCCAGCCCACATTGAGCTCTATGAGTGCGTCAAAATGCTCAATACCTGCAAGGCCGGTTATATTACGTCCGGACAAGTCTAACACTTCGATTTCCGCAACATCGCTATCTAAAATCGGATCAGATGGTATATTGAGAATGATCCTGAGCGCTGCCAGGAAAGTCGAGTTGAAATCTCCGGTGATGTCGGTGCTTGCCATGGCGATTTCAAAGAGCTCAAGCATGTCGTCTTCATGAAACTCCATGTTTGGCGGCTCTTCGTTAGTTTGACCATCGTCCGGTGGCTCATTACCGGGCTGATTGTCGTCCGGGGGTTCGGTTCCGGGGTTTTCGTTGCCCGGTTGCCCTTCTTCCGGTGGCTCGTTTTCAAGCTCATCATCGAGAGGCGGTTCTGTTTCTACCGCATCTATAACAACATCATAATCCGCTGATGCCATTATCGGCAGCACTCCAAGCAGCATCACCAATGCCAGCAGCAGTGCCATAGATTTCCTTATCATACCGAGTATCCTCATTTTAATGTCTCCTATTTCTGTGATTTACTGTATGCATTTATTAGCAAACTGTGAATAAACTTGCTCGAAATATCTTTGATAAATCGTTGCAAAATGTAGTATATTGTAACATAATGTAACATAAAAAGCAAGTCTTTACACTTTGTTATTTGAGTTGTTCTTCAGTTGAGTTGAAAACTCGCTGCATACCTTGATTGGTTAGCAGCGAGTTTTTTTAGTTGTGGGCTACATTCTTTTCGGGTTATTAGCGGACGATGTTTACTCGTATAGTTACGAGTGTTGGTCTTGATGCTGCTTTGCCGCTTCTTAGTGCGGTTGGGTTGTCG
>Ga0123356_10005566_pt1 | contig 12810 bp, 22 predicted proteins | sample TergutEmb28metaG_2_FD_92546 | JGI IMG/M metagenome (GOLD analysis project Ga0123356, IMG submission 92546) | Embiratermes neotenicus P3 segment gut microbial communities from Petit-Saut dam, French Guiana - Emb289 P3 | ecosystem: Host-associated > Arthropoda: Insects > Digestive system > Gut ... | reverse complement strand
ACACACAACAAAGAAAAACAAAAAACTCCCCTGAAATTCAAATATCAAAAAATTCCACAAAAAATCTGGCCTATGCATGAAAAACATTCACAAAAAAGGAAAAAATTATTTCCCACTCTGTATAATGATAAAAATACAAATGTCCTAAATCGAACCATTTTCTAAAATATTAGAATTGGTAGTTATGTATGATAATAATACTTTTAGTATTTTATTAAATTACAACTGGTTACAAATTGTAACTGTTTGATTAGTAATCGTAATTAATTACGATTGTTAATTCTAAAATATTGAAATTGCAAATATGCAAAATTATTAACATTTCTAAAATATTATAACATTGAGTTTATCCGAAATATCGGATTTTCTAAAATGTTCTTTTTTATTAAAAGTGAATTAATTATCATCATAGTACAATTAGTACCAAAAATAAACTATTTGGTTACTATTCGTAATTAATTACGAATAGCGAATTTAATATATTAAAAGTATTTTTATTACAATTAAAAAACAATTATATATCAAAAAAAAACAGTTTTTATGGAGAGGATAAATAATGAATATTAAAAAAACAGTAATATTATTAATTTTTTTAGTAGCTATAGCTTGTTTAATATCACCTGTAAATGCAAAATTAGATGGTTATGTGTCAAAATATGACAATACCTCAGCTAACAAACTTTTTGTATGTATTTCAAGTGATATAGGTATAAATTCTGATAATTGGAAATCCACTAAATATGTTACCAAAAGGAAAGCAGAACTTAATAAAGTTAACAAAGTTGTTGTTACATTCAACGGATATACGCCCATAACCATTAAAAAACCAGTTAAAGGTTGGAAAACATATAAATATGCCGATGCTTTTGAAAATTCTTTTTCAGTTAAAAATGCACCTAAATCCCTAAAAAGCAAAAATTACTCTATTAAACTTTATGATAATAAAAATAAACTAATTAGAAATAACATAAAAAGTAAATTAAGATGATATCAAAAACATAAAGATATGAGCTTAATTTGAAAAATAAAAAATTTATTAAATATTTTATAATATCCTCATATATGAGGAAGCTATCTTTTAAGCTATAGGGAGTTATGAATTCTTATTTTCATCATATTTGAGGATATTTTCTTTTAGGAACCCTCTAAGTTTAACTTATGGGGTGTTGAAGGTTTACAAAATAATATTAAATATTTATTTGTCAATGTTTTCTATTTGATTCCTTAAATTATGAATTAACATGATAAATTAATTTATTGGTCAATATACGAACAATTAAGAACCATAAACAAAATAAGAGATAGCAATAGCTAACCAGTTGATAATAAATGATTAAAAAACAATCCACTTATCCAGACCTTAAATATAACATTGATAATGTAACACTCTTATGTAAAGAATGTCATGATGTAGTTCACAATGAACATGTAAACAAAGCATCAAGCATCCTCAAAAGAGTTTTACAAAAAAATGTTATTGAAGTAGCTAGAATCAAATGAAACTGAATCTAGATAAAAACCGACATTCAGTATATCTATTAACATATCACCTCGTATTGGTTACTAAATATCGTAGACAAGTTATAACTCCAATGATGTTCAATAGATTAATAGAAATCTTTAATAAGATAAGTTTTAACTATGACATAACATTACAAGAAAGTAATTATGAATCAGATCATGTACATGTCTTGTTCAAGGCTAAACCCCAAACAAGCTTAATAAAATTCATAAATAGTTATAAATCAGCCAGTAGCAGATTAATTAAGAAAGAATATCCACAAATACGTAGAAAGCTTTGGAAAGAAGCTTTTTGGAAAATAGGATACTTCATATCAACCACTGGAGGAGCTAATTTAGATACTGTAGCAAAGTACATAAAAAACCAAAGACTATGAAACTTGTAAACAAATCCTTCAAAGTTAGAATCTACCCTAACAAAGAACAAGAAAAGCAACTTGTACAGAATATTGGTTGTGCAAGGTTTGTGTATAATTCTTGTTTAGAATCTAATGAAGTAGATTATGGTTTGAAAGTCCAAGATAATCTTGAAGATTTAAAAGTAGGTAACCAAACCTACTTTAATCAACACTTGAACACATTAAAAAAGATTCACTCATGGTTAAAGGATGCAGAAAGCACCAGTTTACAAGCAAGTTATGAAAGACTTATCGACTCACTAAAACGGTTCTTCAAAGGACAAAACCAATATCCAAAGTATAAGTCTAAGCATAATCCAGTACAATCAATCAAGATCAAAGCTAATAAATCCTCTAATGATAAACTTACTATCCGTTTTTGAAGATGGAAGATTAAAACTACCCAAGATAGGACTAATCAAATACAAAGATAACAGAAAGATAACTGGTAGAATACTATCAGCTACAATTTCACTTAAAGCTGGTAGATGGTATGCAAGTATCAACTGTGCAGATGTATCAGTAAAAACCAAACCAAAGACCAGCATTAATGTTGGTTTGGACTTGGGTTTAACTGACTTTGCAACACTTAGTAATGGTGAGAAGATAACCAAACTCAACATTACAAAGTTAGAAAATCAGTATAAAAGACTACAAAAAGCATTGTCACGTAAAACAATAGGTAGTGCTAACTTTAATAAGAATAAACTCCAATTAGCACGTAAGTATCAACAGATTGTTGATAAAAGAAATGACTACTTACAAAAACTCAGCACCAAATTAGTTAATGAATTTGACATAATTTGTATTGAAGACCTTAATGTTAAAGGTATGAGTAGCAAAGGTAAGAGCTATAAGAAAGGTTTAAATCGTAGTATCTTTAATGCTAGTTGGAGTAATTTTGTTGATATGTTAAAATATAAGACTGAATGGTATGATAAATCATTAAATCAGATAAATAGGTTTTTCCCATCAACTAAAACATGCAGTAAATGTAGCTATCTTCATCGTGATTTTGGACTACACATAAGAGAATGGACTTGTCCAGTATGTAAATCTACTCATGATCGTGATGTGAACGCAGCTATCAATATATTAAATGAAGGATTAAAAATAATCAGTACTGTAGGAACTACAGGAATTTAAGCTCATGCTACTATGACACACTAGTGTCATCTAAGTGAGAATCTCCGACCTCTCAAAAGGTCGGAGAGGTTCAATGTTCCATATCTCTACAACTACTATTTTAATTTTCATGATGTATAAAACTTTATATAACTGAATTAACAAATGATTAAAATAGGTATATATCATGGAGGCTTAGGGTTAAAAACATTCTTTTTTTAACCTTTCCTTTTACATACTCTTTTTAATCATTTTCAACAACCATTTAGCTAATGCTAACAATTATTTTAACAATATTAAACCAAAACGTAATTATTTACTTTTAGTAATTATTTGGTGCATAGAGGTAGAATGTTTTATTAACCCAGTACTTATATTATTCAGATTATTTTAGTGTATTCTTTCTATATCTGTGAATATATCAAAATCAGGATCAAAACTAGCTATAGTTTTTATATTATTATTTTTCATAACAATATAACTAAGATTATCAAAGAAACCTATAGTATTTTTGTTTAATGTATAATCTAATGCTTTTTCATAATATAAAACATCTTCAAATACAGTAATATCTTTTGATGTGCCTAATTCATTGTAAACATCTTTTAATTTAGAATCATTTTGTTTTAGCTTTCTTAATACTGTTAAAGTTTCATATACTACCATTTCACTAATTGCCTTTGGTTTGTCTTTTATGTCTTCCCATATTTCAACAGCTCTTTTGTAGTTCTCTGTTGTAGGAACATTAAAATTAATTATAAAGCTAGTTTCTAAAAAAATCATTTATATAACTCTTCTTTAAAGTGTATATTATCTAATACCTTATCAACATCAATATTAGGATTTACTTCAGCAGTACCCATAATGTTTTTTAAATTACCTTTTCGTTTAGAATCTGTGAAAGGCATTTGTATAGCTTTAGCTTTAACTTTTCCTTTTTTATTTTCTATTTTTAAAGCTTTATTTAATAAGTCGTTAATTATATTCTTTTGGCTTGTTTCTTTTTCAACTGCTAAAGATTTTATTCTTATTAATGTTTCTTTAGGCATTTTTATAGTAGTTGTTACTTCAGTTGCCATAATTTTCACACTCCATTATATTTTAGTAAAATGATACAAACATACATATGTACTTTCATACATATAAACTTTTTAAAATAATAAAAAAATGTAGTTGGATATCCTATTTTTAATGTATGACAATTCAACCACTTGTTGTATGACAAATACAATCGTAAAACAACAATATGCTAAACAATTAAAACCTCTTAAAATCAACTTAAACAACAGCTATTCAGTTAAAAAACCATAAAAACAATTAATAAACAGATTCATGAAGAAAAAACATCATATCACTGGTTAAATTGATATATATATATATATATATATATTATAAAAATAAATTAATAATAATAACAAAAAAGTAACACCACATGGTACTACTTTAGAAAAATATAAATAAAAATAAATATAATTAATACTCTGGAGGTATAAACCAAAGATCTTTTTATTACACTAAAAACTTTTTTTAAGTGTTTATACCTTCTTTTATAGCTCTTTTTTTCATTCAATATTTTCACTACTTAGCTATAGCTATACTCATTTTCAATAGACTAAATTTTTTAGAAAATTAATAATCAATTTTTAAACATTACATGCAATGATATATAAAAAAGAGTTATAATTCGTTGTAGACTAAACTTGTAGACAAAAGTAGACAAGACAAGTCCACTTGGACACTTTTTAAACGAGCATACCCTCATGAAATGAAAAAAACAATATTATTTAACTTTTTTAATAAAAAATAAATATTATATGGACTTTCTTTGACCTTTTATAATATATAAATACTACTATACAATAAAGTATATTTTTGTACATTCAAAATGACTTTTTCAAAATGTCAGCATATCCTCGAAAAAAAGGTGTACAGGTCCACTGTCCCTGTCTACTTTAGTACACCTAAATAGTCTACTTTAGTACACCTAAATAGTCTACTTTAGTACACCTAAATAGTCTACTTTAGTACACCTAAATAGTCTACTTTAGTACACCTAAATAGTCTACTTTAGTATATCATATTAAAAGTAGTGGATTAAATAAAGAAATAAAGTTTTAAATATTATGAAAAATAAAATAGAATATGTTGAAGTGTAAAACTCATTTTACACTTCCATTTAGCTTTTTTTAAAATATTTATATGTATCAAAAATTCTTTTTTTCTTTTAAAAGTTTTTTAAAATCTTCTAAACTTGTTATTTCTTCAAAAGTGCCAAGTATTTTAGCTAAATATGGTAAATTATCCTCACAAAAGACATCTAATTCTTTTTCAGAGTCTTTCCATATATTCAGAACATCATTTAAAGCATCATGAAAATTATTAGCTACGATCCTTAATTCTCTTCTTTTATGTTCAATCTTAGCTTTTTGAGATATTAATTTTGATTTAAGTTTTTCTTCATCATTTAATAAGATATTATATTCATACTCTTGATCCTTTTCATAGAGAATTAACCCTTTTTCAAATATTTCTTTAAATTCTTTTCCTTTATTTTTTTTTAATTTTTTGGCTCTTTCCCATTGAGTTATATCAATTTTTATTGATTTTCTTTTTTTTTCACTCATTTGGTTACTTCCATTTAGCTTTTTAGTGTTAAGTATCTTTAATTCATTTTTATATTCCTTTATTGCTTTTGTAAAATTAATCTACTTCCTCATAATCTAACCTTTTTCACTTTCTAAACCTATTTTGATGTATTTTTCCATTAATTCTGTCTGTGTAGTATCTAAATCAATAGCCTTTCTTTTTAATTCTTTTAATATTTCTATATCTAATGCTATGCTTGTTTTTTTCTTAACCATTTTTACTCCTCCTTTTTTAAAATTATTATTTAATTTATATTATTGTTTGTATAATTATTTAAACTTTTAGGTATTTCATTATAAATTTTTAGGTTTAAATAACTAATTTATGTTTGATTTCAATCAATAAAAAGGTATTGGTATTAATACCGTTAAGTATATATACCTAAAAGTTCAATATAAATACAGAGGTTGTAAAGACCTCAAAGCTAAATGGAAATGTAAAAATGTTTGAAAATATAGAAGAAACTTATTATGAAGACCAAAGCCAGTTAATTGATAATCACGACCCTTACGATGAAATTAAGTGGTCTTATTACACTATGAAAGCTATTTGTGTGGTGGATTAAATGTTGGAAAACTGTAGTCCTCAAATAGTAAGATTGCTTGAAAGTAAAAGTTTTTTAATCAAAACTTTTAGCACAGAATCCAAGTTGAACATCTTAAAAACTGCTAAAACTGGAAACTATCAGGTTTTAAGACAACAAATTGATTATACTGGATTGTGTGGGGATTATTAGACCCTACATTTTTTATTTTTTTGATGGAGTGTTTAATATGACTTCAATTGATAAATCAAAAACATCACTTACAAAATTTGAAGATTTTTTCTCAACAAAATATAAAGACAAGATTTTAAAAGTTTTAGAAAACTATCCAGATGAAAGGTCACTATTGGTTGATTTCATGGAGCTAACAATATTTGATCTTGACTTAGCAGATCTATTAATAGAGAAACCAATGGATGTTCTTCTTGCATCTGAAAAAGCTATTAAAAATATATATCCTTTGATGAAAGATATTGATTTGAATGTTAGGTTTAACTATATAACTAATTCAGTTCAATTTAAAAATTTGAATGCTAAATATGTTGGAAAATTAGTTTCAATTGATGGGTTTATAACTAGTATTGGTAAGCCAGAACCTAAGATTGATATAGGGGTTTTTGAATGTAAAGGATGTATGAGACTCCATGAAGTTTCACAATATTCAAATAATTCTATTATTTATCCTTCTTTATGTACTGAATGTGGTGGAAGATCCTTTAGGTTACTTCATGAAGAGTCTGAGTATTTAGATTCGCAATGTTTGATTGTTAGGAGTGAAGATACTTCTAGAAGGTTGAATATTATTTTAGAAGATGATTTGGCTGATTATGATAAGTATAATGTAGGTTCTGCTGTTAGGGTTACTGGAGTTCTTAAAACATTAAAGAAAGCTAAAAATAAGTTTGAAGAGTTTCTTTTAGTTAACCATATTGAAGAACTTTCTGAGGATGAAAAACCTAGTATTGATATTGATGATTTTATTTCTAATGAAGATAATAGAGATTCTACAGAATATAAGGGTTGGGTTAATAATGTTTTGAGTAGGGATGATTCTACTTGTATTGTTTGTGGTGAGAAAAGGGCCCCTCATACTCATCACGTTTTTGGTTATAAGAAACATCCAGATTATAGATTAAATGTTGATAATGGTGTTGTTTTGTGTCGGTGGTGTCATCATAAGTATCATGATGTTTTTGGTAAGGATTCGGCTAATCCTGTTACTTTTATTAAGTTTTTGAAAGGGGATTATTAGTTATGAGAATGAATATTCGTTGTAATAATGCTATTATCCGAGCTGTAGCTAAAGTTTATTTGACTTTTAATAATTATGCTACTAGTTTAGAATTGTTTGAATTCATGAAAGACAATGAAATAACTACAAAGACCAAGTAAAGAAAATGAGAGCTAAACAAGATTTTAGAAAAAGAGTATTAAAAAGAAGTAATTCACAATGCCAATTATGTGGTAAGAATAGAGGTAAGCTTACTATTCATCATATTGAACCTTTGGAGTATTGTAAAGAGTTGAAATATGAGGTTAATAATGCTATTGTGTTATGTGATACATGCCATCAATTAATTCATAATAAAGAGTATAAGAACCGAGTAGTTTACTTATTGGAGCATGCTAATTTCAATAAGGAAGACTTACCAAATGCATGGGTTAAGTGCAATAGCTATTGATTATTTTTATTAAATACTTTTTTTATTTTTTTAGGTCTTTATTGTAATGGTAAGGAAATATTTATATCTTACAATCCATATAGTAATACATATACTTTTTTTATAGGAGTTAAATAAAATGCAAAGTAAAGTTAAAACCACTTTAAATTTAGATACTGATATTATCAAAGCTATTAAAGTAGTAGCTTTAAACAAAGACACAACACAAACCGAAATAATCAATGAATATTTAAAACAAGGATTAAGAAATGAACAAGATATTAATAAAAAAAATAAATCTTTAAATGAAATAGCTGGGATGTTTAAAGAAGGAAAACCTTTTAATAGTGTGGAAGAAGTTAGAAAATTAAGAAACAAGGATTAATAGAAATGCCTGATAAAATATTCATTGATACAAGTTATATAGTAGGTTTATTATCTATAAAAGACCAATGGCATGAAAAAGCCATGGAATTAATACCTAAGATAGATAAAAAAGAATTAATAACTTGTATGTCTGTTATGAATGAAACTATAACCTTAATAAATAAAAAAATAGGAGTAGAAGCCAGTAAAACAGCACACCAAATAATATTAGATAATTTCACAATTATAACCGAAGATATGGAATTATATAATGATTCTATGAATATCTTAATAAAATATCACAAATTATCACTAACAGACAGTATAATAATAAATTTAATGCAAAGAAACAATATATATGAAGTTGTTAGTTTTGATGAAGATTTTGATAGAGTTGATGGAATAGTGAGAATATATTAATTTTAAAATATTAAATTTATTTTTAACAGCATTAATGTTTATTATAGCTATCTTATTTTGAAAATATTTTTTCATGATTATTTTTTAATATGCATTAATAAACCAATAATCAATAATACAATCCCTGTAGCAATTATGTAAAAATTAAAAATATTTGAATTAAAAATAAGTCTTATAACACTGCCAATAATTGCTATAAGTCCTATACCAATGAATATTCCGCTTATATCTATGACATCATTTATTTTTTTGGACATTGCAAAGTCCTATTTTATTTTTTTAGGTACTAATTCATAAACTGGTTTTTGATCTAATTCTTTTTATCTGATCTTTAGCTACTGTAATTCAATTGTTAAATAATTTATTTTTTTTGTCTATTTCCCTGATTAATCCTCTTTTTTTAACCAATTATATATATACACTATAATAACAACTATTACCCAGAATATAAAAAACCATATCTCAAAACTTCATCAACTTCGATTTTTCTAAATAAAATCATTATTTGCAATGTACGAAAACTAGCAAGAAGATAATAAAAAATATAATAAAATACAATATAAAACAAAGAAAAAAGTGATATTAATTGAAAAATCTCTATAATTTTATCTTTAAGGTTAGAAAAATGGCTAACATAGATAGGTATAGATAAAATATAACCTAAACATGTTGCTAAACAGGATGAACTAAAACTTACAATAAGAGCTAAAAGGAAAAATACTCTAACTCGTTGCATTGTATAGTAAATATTATCTATACTTCTATATATGCCAAAGTCTTCTAACAATAATATAATTAATATACAGAATAACAAACCTGAAAGTATTTGAACTGGAAATGCAAACTTGTTAATATCATTTTTTTTGTCAGGAATTTTAATTTTAAGTCCTCCAGTCATTGAAAAATATGTAATATTTATTCTTTTTTTGGTTTTAGTTCATACACTTTCTTATTTTCTTTTAATTCTTTGATCTGTTTTTTAGCTATTTTTTTATGTTTATTTCTTAATAGTTCAATAAATCCAAGTTCTAATATTTGCCTTAATGCTGCATTCTGGAGTTGATTAACTGAAATGTATTTACTAATCTCTTTATTAAATTGTTCATAACTTTGTTTTAATTGAGTTGTGTGTTGTTGATTCAATTCTTTTATAGTTTTATCATGTTGTTGGCTTAATGATTCTAATGTTTCTTTATAAGATGTTTCCATTTGTTTTATAGTTTCATTGTTATTTTTTAAGTTTTTTAGTTCATATTCTTGATCTTGGAGCTGTTTTTTTAATTCTTTATTTTTTGTATGATATTTATCTTTATTTTTTTTTATCTCTTGAAATAATTCTGTGTTTTCCCTCATTAAATTATTGTTTTCTTTAGTGATAGTGGTTGTTTCCTTTGATGATTCTTTAAGTATTTTAATATCTTCATCAAGTTTAGCTATTTCATTAGATTTGTTCTGCATTTGTATTGTCAGATCTGATATTTCTTGGTCTTTTTCTTCAAGTGCTTGATTTAAATTAGCTATTTCTAATTTTTGTTTTTCAGCTATTTCATGATCCGATTCATTTATTTTCAACTTTTCTATTTCTTTTTGTAAAGCTTCATATTCTGTAATGTTCAATATGATTACTTCTTCATTTAAATTATCCTGTAATGATACATTAATTCTATAAGTAAATACTCCAGTTCCCTTTTTCCTTTCATATCCTATTACTTTCTTTTTTACTGCCATGTTTAACCCCTTGTATTGTCATGACATAAATTTGATAATGCCATTTGTTAAAACTTTGTATTGTCATATTATTTTTAGTATTATCAATGACATTATCACAGAAAATTTAAATGATTACATGAGCTCCTTTTTAGTTGCTTTTGCAAAAATTCAATAAAATAAAAAAAACTTAATGTCATTATCTTGACAATGCTATTGATTAAAATTGATAGTGTCATGACATTGTCCTTAAATTTTAATCCAATTATGGGATTAAATCAAGTGTTAGTTTTTTAATGGTATTTTGTGTTTTGTGTTGATCAGATGTACCAGCACCTAAAAGTAAACTTGAAAATAAAAAACTGATAACTATTATTAAATAGAATTAAGACTATTTATAGTGATTTAAAAAGTAAACAGAATATATATTAGTTTAATTAATAAACTAAGAGTTATAAGCTAAATAAATATTTTACACTTGAACATGTACTAAAAATCTTTTAAATCTAAAAATAATGTTATAAATTAATTTAAACAAGAATTAAACAGATATAAATAATAATAAAAGTTCCATAGTAATGACTTCAAGTGTAAAATAAGACTACCTAAAACATTAATTTCTTTAATACAAAGTCGATATATGGAAAGTAATATATTGTATGGAAAACAATATATTGATGTGATAATATGGCAACTGTAAAAACCACATTAAATATAGATTCTGAAATAATGCACCGTATAAAACTAGTAGCTGTAAATAGAAATAAAACACAGACAGAAATAATAAATAAATACTTAAAACAAGGATTAATAAATGAAAAAAAAATAAATAAAAACGATACATTAGAAGATAGGTTAGATAAGAATCCAAATCTTAAATTAATGAAAAAATCTAAATATGTTTTAGATAAAGAAGATGCTAGAAACTCATTTGAAAAATTAAAAGGGAGTGTCAAAACAGATAAGTCAGTAAATGCAGTAAAACTGATAAATGAAGTAAGAAGAGGAGAATAATAAATGATTTTTTTAGATGCTAACTTTTTAATGGCTTTTTTTATTGAAACTGAAGACCAACACGAAATAGCTAATAATATTTATGAAAAAATAAAGGATAAACAAATGATAATATCTAATTCCATAATCCTTGAAGTAATGACTGTTTCTAATATTAAAGTAAAAGTTAGCAAACAAAAACTAAAAGAAATTTATATTAGTTTAAATAGTGGTTTATTTGAAATAATCGATGATACTAATATATATGATAATGCCATGGAAAGACAAATGAATTACCTCCCTGAAAGATTACCTTTCTTTGATTGCTTATATATGGAATTGATGAATCAATTAGGAATAACAGAAATAGTAACATTTGACAAACATTTCGATAAAAAAGAAGGAATAATAAGAATACACTAAAGTGATTAAATGACAATAATAAACGAAAAAAATAAAAAAACAGAATCATATAATTTTAGGACAACGCCTAAAATCATGGAAGACCTTAAAAACTATTCAAAAGCTACAAATACAACAATTCCTTCAATAATAAACCAAACACTTAAAGAAAAATTCAAAAACAAAACACTTGCAAGAGGACAAGACATTAATTTTCCAGTACCAGTATATGCTCTATGTGGTAATCAAGAAATAATCAACAAAATAAATGAAAAAGATAAGAAAGAAAATTATGTAAATCATAATGGAATATGGTATGAGTTCGTAGATAACGTATTATTTAATAATTGTCTCGATGTTTGGAAAGATGACACATACCAATCAAATAACCCCGAGATGAAACATGAAGGGTTGGCATTTATTAAAGTAGGTAAAGGGAAACTTAACGAAAATCGTTCTTTTGATTTGATTATTTATGCCAAAATAGAACAATATATTGATGATTCTGTATTTGCTTATGCAATAGATGATAAACGTGCTTTGTATCTTGCTAAAAAATCTGAAAATAATGAATTAATAGATATTATTGATTCTAACAGATTATACTTTTCAGACATAGCTGAAGAGATGGACGATATACAAAAAATAATGACTTTAATGAGAACTACAAGAAAAGAGCTAGAGAATAGAAATCAAAAACTTAATTCAGAAAATAGAAAGCTTATTTTAGAAAACCAAAGACTTAAAACAGAGTTAAAAAAATCACGAAAATAATAAATGTGTTGCATTGAGTTGCACAATATTTATATAATATAAAAAAGATATTCCTAATAAGGATATTTTAGGTTTATAATATTCTTTAAAGTAAGTTATGATAAAAATTAGTTAAAATGATAGATTATTAAGGCTTTGTCTAGAATTCCGCTGATAAATTTTTATTTTATTTTTAAGACATTTCTTTCGGTCCATCGTATTTGGTTTAGTCTGAGTTTTGTGTTTAATCCTTTTTCTGTTCGGAATGTTCTTT
>Ga0123356_10005565_pt1 | contig 12810 bp, 12 predicted proteins | sample TergutEmb28metaG_2_FD_92546 | JGI IMG/M metagenome (GOLD analysis project Ga0123356, IMG submission 92546) | Embiratermes neotenicus P3 segment gut microbial communities from Petit-Saut dam, French Guiana - Emb289 P3 | ecosystem: Host-associated > Arthropoda: Insects > Digestive system > Gut ... | reverse complement strand
TTGCTTTCAATCTTTAAGTGTTCGGCGACACGGGAAAGTGTGTCCTTGATTCCTTGCACGATTTTTAGCTTTTCTGCAAGCCCTGCGATTGTGTCTTGATATTTTGCTTCTCTGGCGCGTCCGTCTTTAATTTGATAGACGAACAGCCCCACAAAAAGCATGCACCACAAGCCTGAACTTGCGGCGGTTTCTAATACTTGTTCCCACATTTTTAACCTCCTTGGAAAAATTTTGAATTTTTAAAGGCCATAGGCCATAGGGCTTAGGGCATAGGGGCGGAATGATTTAATTCAGAATTAAGAATTCAGAATGCAGAATTGAGGATTGATTATATAATGAGATTTAGAATCCACCCCTATGCCCTATAACCTATGCCCTATGCCCTTAAGAAAACGAAAACGCGTTTTCGTTTAGCCAAATTGCTTAAGCAGTTTCTGTGCAAGCTCTGCACCCATTAGCCCGTGAAGCGCGCCGTAATTATTTTTTATTAAGGCTCGGGCGGTGGGTTTGTCAAGCTGGCTATAGAAACCGTAAGCGGTGTTATAAATTTCTTGACGGCTGTTTTGCTCTGCACGGGTAGGCCCGTACTTTTTTGATCTTTCGTTGGCGTCTTTTAAGATTTGTGCATTTTCCCTATCTAATAGGGTATCGCGTTCTTTTATTAAATTTTGATACCGTTTTTCTAAATCCGAAGCATACTTAATTTCGTAGCTTTTCAAAGCTGAATCAAGCTCGTACTTTACCCTTTCCGCTTCAAGAGTTAAGCCCTCAATTTTTAAGCTATATTTAAGATTAAGATTTTCCGCATTTTTTGCGTTTGCCGATTCAAGTGCATTAACGCCCTCACTAAAAATTGTGGAACGCGCCAGCCCCTGCTTTACCATGGAATTTGCCTGCTTATTTAAAAGATTTTCAAGCTGTGATTGAAGCCTATCAAGCTCTGCTTTCTCTGAAATTTCGGCTTCGCTTTGCTTTACGGAAATTTTTTCAAGTTTACCTTCCGCAGTTGAGGACGCTTTATCCACGCGTTCGGTTAAGCCCCTGATTAGTTCGGATTCCGCCTTTTCAAGCAGTTGTTCATTTGTGGAATAACCGCTATCGCCTGCCTTTTTGGTTAGAGTGCTTTGATAATTTCTTTCAATTTCCCTAAGCATTTCGGTAAGCGCGCTGTTAGCCCTTCTTTCCTCATAAGTAAGAACGGGATCTTTTTCTTTTTTTAAATCAATTTTGAACATTTTCAAAATCTTTTCGGTGGCGTGTGATAAATTAGTCATAACAATTCCTCCGCTAATTCCGAAACCGTGGCAACCAAGCTATCAAGTTTTTTGGTTAGCGCGATTATCCTCGTGGTTAAATCATTGATTCTTTCAATTATATATTCAATTTGCATAATACCTCCTGCCCGTATCCAATTCAAGCATAATCCCCGTGACGAACATTGGCACTGCTTCGGTGGATAATTCCACCCTCACGGTGTCGCCGATAAGGTTAACAGGAATGCACACGGGCTTATTGCTTCCTAAAACGGTAAATTCCTTTTCCTCAAGATTAGTGGCAACTTTCATAGTTAAAGGATAAAGCGAACTTAGATAAATCCTTTTTATAACTTTTAATTCGTCTGGCTTGCCAAAGTTCACATTTGCACTGCGCCAAGATTTTTTTGGGCTGAAGCCCGTCATCATTTCGCCTGTTTCGTTAAGCATATAAACGGCGTAGCCTGCGCTACTATCAAGCACAACAAGGGTGGCATAATAATTGCCGTACGAAAGCGGAATCATGTTCCTAATCCGCCCACCGCGGAAAAACGCCGTTTCACCGCTTACAAAATCTATGGTGATTATGCCTGAATTTTCGTCCCTTATGTTGTTAAGCACCATGCCATCAGTATAAATTTCGGTGCAAATGTGATATTTATTTTTACAATAAAACGCCTTCAACCTTGTGTTATTTTTTATAAACGCGGTAATTTCGCCGAAAGCCCGCCTTGCGCTGAAGCCGTCAAAAAGGAAAATATCACTATCTGCCATGAAGATAATTTTATCACCGCCGTCACAAACTGTTTCGCCTCTTATAACTTGATCTGTGGCAAGAACCTTTTCAATTTTGAAATCTGAAGGGCTTCCGAAACAAGTCATGCGGTAAATGGCGTGTTCTTTAAATATGTAAAGATTATTTCTGAAAGGCAGGATTTTTGTGATTCTTCCGCCCTCGTCCTTAATCTTAATCTCGCCTGCGCCCTCTGGCGAAATTTCCCAACCTGCGGGGTTCATTAGTTCGCTAAAATAAACTGAGAACTGATTATTTGTGCCGAACAGCCTTTCATAATGAATGCAAATTGAAGTCATGCTTGGCGAATTGCTGATTTGAGTTGAGGTGTCCCCATTTATCACATACATACCCGCATTCAGGGAAGTGCATATTAAAACATCATCGCCGTTAAGATTATAATTTGCAAAATCAGTAGCCCACATTGCCATTGTGTTAATAACGCTTGTGCCACCGTTTGTTAACTTAAGCTGATTTATTCGGTAATTGCTATCAAGAACCACAAGCCTGTCGTCTATCATTCCGTTCGCAGTTCTTTTATAATTAAAAACCTTTTGAACAGTGGTAGGTACCTGCAAAACATTCACATTGTTAAGGTTGCCGTTAAAAGGCAAGCCCAACGGGACTTTTGCAAGTTCAATTCCGAAACCGTTTGCAATCGCGCCGTTAACAAAGCGGATATTTGAGGCGTAGCGACAACGGTTGAAGCCCATAAGCCCCTCTTCGTTTAACGCGTCTATTCCCTTAAAAACATTCACATTAAGCGTGTGCCGTTTTCTCTTGGGAATTGCTTCGCGCTTAAATTTTGCCATAGTAGCCATTACACAAACCTCCTGCGGGGTAGGTTGACGCTACCTGCGCGCTTTGATAGATTCGTAATCGCTGTATCGTACCGTTGGCGGTAAAACAACGCTTCGTCTGTTAACCCTGTGCGGTAATAATATTCCGCTACTACGCCTGTGGCAAGAATGTACTCGGTGTATTGAGGGGGAATGATAAGGGCATCTTCCAAAGAGAGTTCGCCCAAATGGTACACATAACTTACCTCAGCAGTGCCACTGATGCCCGCTTCCACGAAAAGCGGATACATGGTGAACTTGATTTCGCTACCGCGTGCTTTAACGGAAAGAATCTCTCTTACCCTGTGGGTGAAATCTGTGTAATACGCCCTGCCACCCGAAAAATTCAAAATTTCCTTGGATTTTAAATGAATATATTGAAGCGTTAGTTCGTTATACACCATGTTTGCACAATCGGCAAGTTTATCAAGTTTTCTGCTTGGGGTGGAAATATTAACTTCGTCCTCAAGCCCTAAGATTTGAATTGTTCTGTTTATAACATTTTTAAGTAACATTGTGCCTCCTTGTTTTAAAAACGAACCTTTAACCGCCTACCGCTTTTTAGTTCGGCAGGCGGTTAAGTCCGTGAGGATTAACTAAGATTAATCCTATTTATAAGGTTTATAAATTGAAAAGTTTTGCTTGCGCATGAGGGCGCACGCAGATAAGGTTAGCGTACTTAACAAGCGTTGCAGTATACGCGGGCTTATTGGGAATTTGCATTAGCACTCTGCCGTTATCCCCCTCAATCCATTCCCAATCGCAAAGTTCCATTAATTTGAAGTCGTCTGTATTAAGGAAGAACATAGCTGTTTCGGTGCAGAACCTATCGGCGATAATCGGAATTCCGTTATAACTCATGGCGTGGAATCCGCCGTCAAGTACCATGTAATCCACATTCGTGCGCTTTTCGTTCATTTCAATCAAATATTTCCTTCTGATATCAAAGCCCGTAAGCACCATATTGGGCGCGGTTTCCACTGCTTCCTCAATGGCATCTACCATGGTTTGCATTAGGTTTGTGCCAAGCATTCTGTTGCCGTTTCTTTGGAAGGGAAGAATTGCCGAACAAACTGATCTCGGATTGCCGTAAAAATCTTGCAGAGTGGAATCAAAAAGGTAAGGAATGCCAAGAAGTTCTTTGCCGTGCGAACCTTGAATTGTGAAGATATCGCCTTCGGTTACCGCCACACCATTTCCGGGTGAGAAAGTGATAACGCGATCCGTGCGATCCACGCCAACCACAAGCATTCCTGCTTTTTTGATTGTACCCGTGGAAGTTAACAAATCAAGCACCAAGCCTTCGCGGAATGAAGCAGTGTTATGTACATTCACCGTTACAACTGAACTTGCATTAGTGGTTCTTACCACGCCCACTACGCCGTTACCGTTTTGCCAAAGCATACGGCTGAAATTAAATTTTGCGGATTCAAGCAAAGTATCCATTTCATAATTCAATAGGTTTACGAATGAACCCTCTGAATTTTGGCTTACCCTGATTGCTTTATCCGAAATTTCAAGCGTGCCGTAAATGTTTGCAAGATCCACGACTGCGCGGAAGAATAAATTTTGTGAAGGGCTGGGCAATTCGCCAAGTTCGGTGGTGGAAGTTAGCGAACCTTTAAGCCCGTACCTTAACGGCACAACCGCCCTCTTGCCGTCCAGCGTGTGCGCGCCTTTATCAATGGCGGCGAAAAAGGGGTGAACCTTTTTGTTCATCTGCTCGCATACCGCGCTAAGATAAACATCTTTTAGAACTCTGTCTGCTGTTGTTAAATTGATCATAATAATAATTTACCTCTATTTTGTTTTTTGGTTGGTGTCGCAATTATCTATAAAAGATAATCACTTGCTGTTTTTGAAAATGTTTTTTGCAATTTCGCCCGCTTCCTTTATTGATTTTGGCTTTAAGGGAAGCGTTAGGGGAATTTCACCGCCAAACGGTGCGTGTTCGGGAACGCGTGCTAAAATAGCTTTAACCTCGCTTGCCTTTTCGGCAATAGTCTTAGGTTCACTTTTCGTTACCGCGCTTGCACCGCTGTTTTCGCTTTGATATTTCCCTGCAAGAACTGCAAGTAAAGCCTGCTCTAAACAGTTTTCATCGTTGATTAGCTCCTTTCTCTCGGATAAAAACTCTTGAATTTCTGAAGTTAGTCCGCGTGCTGAGGGAAATTTTTCCTGAAGCTCTTTAACCTTGGTTTCCCACTTCTTTTCTTTCTGGTGAGATATAACCTGTTCTTCAAGCTCTTTTAATTTTTGGCTACGCTTTGTAAATTCAACTTCAAGAGAGTTGTAGGCATTCAAAAGTGCTTCTGCACTTTCAAATTTGTTATCTATTAGTTTTGGTTGTTCAGTTGTTGTGTTGGTGGTTTGTTCTTTGTTCATTTTGATTGTTCCTTTTTTGGTGATTGGTGTTTTTCAGCGCACAGCGCACAACGCACAGCGCACAATGGTGGAATTATTTATTAAGGGTATTTAGATTCCACCGTTTTTACTTTTTAATTTTTTGTTTTTACTTTCCTTCACTGTGCGCTGTGCGCTGTGCGCTGTGCGCTGTGTAAGCAAGAAGTTATTCTTGCTCTCCGCCTTCCGCCACATGAATAAGCCTCTTAAAAACCTTGTGTTCCCTAATGTGCTTATTGGCTTGTTCTTTTGCTTTTTTTGAAAGTGAATCTCTGCCCGAAACAAGGAAGCGGGTGTGTTCTTCCACATGGATATCATGATCGTCTACTTCCTCTATTCCGCAGTCCTTACCTTGCAATAATTCGCTGTTCTCAATCGCGCTTTTTTTAATGTGGGCTTCCTCGGTACTCTTGTAATTTTCCCAATTTCCAAAGCCAAGCATTTCAAGTATCTTTGCTTTGTTTCGGTTACTGATTTTGCCGTTTTGGTCACTCAAAAGCCCGTGTTTTAGCAAATCCATTACCATTCCTCGCCTTACGGCTGGGGTTTCCACAAGTTCACTATCTGCCTCGGTGATAATATCGTCTGAAGATAAATCGCTACCCAAAAAGGACTTAATTTCAATGTCCCCGTTATCCCCTGAAATCTTAATTATCCTATCCGTTTTGGCAAACTGACGGAACAGCCTTAGTATATGCCCCGCAAGTTCACGCATGGCGTTTCGGATACTTTCTGTGGTTACAGAAAGCCTTGCGTAATCCTGTTCCACAAGCAAAGAAAGTGCGTAACCGCTTAGGTTGCTTACATTCATATTGTTAGTGTTAAGATAATTATTTACGCCTGAGATTCCTATAAATTCGGAAAGAAGTCTATCTTCTTCGTCCCTAAATTCCGCAGGAACGCTACCCGCACTCATAAGCCTCGGCGGTGCTGAACCTTGGCGGTAAACGATTACTCTGCCGGGGGAAAGCCCCTCTTCTTCCAATAAATCCGTGTCTACCGAACCGTCCTCAACTGCAAGAACACCGTTAGAAAGGCGGTTAATAAATTCGTGCTTGCGGTTCTTGATTGCGTTATATGCGCGCTGAACGGGAATAAGCCTTTCAATAATACTCATGCCGTAAAAGCACTGCGGTTGCTCAAGGGCAACCTGCCGAATAAATGGAAAACCGCGTGTGCCGTTAGCCCCGTTTTCGTAAGGAAGTTCGCCTTCAAATAAAAGTTTATCCCCCGCGACTACATGAAGCCTGCCGTTAGGATAATCCGTGGTGGGGGCTTCGTAGCGTTCAATTACAACCGCGTAACCGCGCTTTACTTCGCTAAAAACGCGGTAGCTTTTGCCCGCATAACCGAAGCCACCGCCCGAATCCACCGTATCGGTGTTAATCACGGAAACTTCCTCAGGTTCAATAGTTTGCCCCCAAATATCCCTAATCGCTTCCACAGGATAAGCCTTTGCGTGAATTATGCTTCGGCAATGCGAAACGCTTGTGGCGGACAAGGTATCGGGATAAATTTCGTAAGGCGGACAAACGGAAATTTTAACATCGCCTTCGTAAACCGCGCCGTCTTTATCGCAATTTGTAAGCATTTTGCCCGCTTTTTTACTCCAAACAATTTTATAAAAAGCTGTGCCTGTTACCTCACTCCAATAGTTCGCCGTGTTATGAAGATTGATAAAATTGTTATCAAGTTGCGTGGCTTCAATCAGCCTACCCGAAAGTTTTGCAATGTTAATATCGGTGTCGCTTGAACTTGCAGGGCGCACATTAACGGCGCAATTTACGCGTGTAAATTTGCTTAATCTTGCCTCAATTATAGGGGCAATGTGGTTAAAAGCCTCTCTTTCCTGCCAATAGTATTGCTTGCCGTTATCCGCAATATCACCACCGGGGGATATGTACGAATGCTGATTTCCAAGCAAAAAATTGATATTTAACAGCCATTTTTGCTCAATGTTTCGGCGCGCTTCGCGCCTTAGGCGGAATTCTTGCTGAATCTCGTCCACAAGCTCTTCTTTAAATTCGGGCTTTTTGTGAATGGTTTTTTTTGGTATTTTTTTTGTCATTATTTACTCCTTATTGTTTGTTCATTCTTGAATTTCCCCTAAGCTTTATCATGCTTTCTTTGTGCTTTTGATGTAGCGAAGGTTTTTGTTTCGGTTTCGTATTGAGTGGGCGCGACATTAAAAAATATCTTAATTCGTCCAAAGCGTGATCGTCTTTTTTTATCGGATTATCGCCACCGCCCCACCAATAGCCCTTGATTTCGCGGATAAGATTTACGCAGTTTTTGAAGATAAAAATCTTCGGCGGACGCTGTGCAAAATATTCCTTAACAGTGGCAATTCCGCTCCATAAATCCTTATTAACGCGCGTGTCTACCGCTATGCCCCTTTCAAAAAACAACTCGGCAACACTCTTTTGCGAGGCAAGCGTCCTCTGCCCTGCCGAACTATCTATCAACGCTTCAAGCATTCCGCTTACCCCTCTGTGCCAATTTAAATCGTCTGCCATTTTTAGGATTTTTTCGGAATGGTGGCTGATATCTTTGCCCTTTTCATAATGTTCCGCGCCCACATAAATGTTGCCGTCATAATCCTTATAATAGAAGTGGCAGGATAATGGATTATTTAACCCCGGATCAATGCTGATTCCTGCCTGCCAATCAAAGGGCGGTGAAAAGGGTTCTATCACATGAATGCTTGAGTCAAATTCCGTGTACACAAGCCCCTCATTTGCGCGAAACCTGCCGAACCTGCGCGATTCAAGCGTGTCGTCCCCCATTAGGCGTTCCATTGCGGTGATTTCGTCTTTATGAAGATACGGATTATCCGCCCATTCCATTTCGGTGTACCAAATATCTTGGTTGCTTTTTGGGTTTAAATAAATTTCCTCATAAACCCAAGTTAAACCCTTAAGAGGCGTCATTGTGCCGAAGATTATTCCGCGCCTGTCCATAACGCGCATGGCGCATTCCTCATAAATATCATGCGGGGGTTCTTCGTCAAACCACACGAAATCAAGCGATGCGCCTTGAAATTTTTCCCTGCCCTGATCGCATGATTTAAAGCCGATTTTTGAAATTCCGCCAAGTTCGTTTTTAACATAAATAATGTCTATCACCCCTGCTTCGGGCGAATCCTGCGAACCTTGGCGCATTACGATTTTGTGAATCCAATCAGGGTTAAGATATTTCAGAACCTTGGCTTGCGAAACATCGCGCTGAACCTCATAAGTTAAGGAAACAACCCAGCCGTGAACCGCACGGCGGTTTTGTTTATAGGGGTGATTTCCCCTTGCAAGCCACACGGCTTCCACCGCACCGCATTCGGTTTTTCCGCTTCTGTTGCCACCAAAAACCCACCTGTTCCGCTTTTCGCATTTGTGAAATTCAATTTGCTTTAAGTGCTTTAGCTCACCGCTGTTGTACTGCTTAAGCAGGTTTTTTTCTTTGCGTTTTGCAAGTTCCTTTTCTATCTCAAGCACTCTTTGAATTTTTTCTTTGTTTCCTTCATTAGGATTTTTAATTATTTCAGACATTTCAATTTTTCGGCAACCGCATACAAATTTTCGCTTGCTTGCCTTTTAGCGTCCTTAAGTGCGCGTTCTTCAATTTGCGCATTTGCGCGATCCACCTCCTCTATAATTAAATCCATTCTTTCGGTGCGGGTTTTTCTTGCGTGTTCCACTGCCCTACAGTCAAGCCTATCGTAAGCGAAAACAAGCAATCGTTCATTGTCCTTACCGCCAAACAGCTCAAATTTGTTAGTTTTTTGATTAAAATTTATCTTATAGGTTTCGTCTACCTCTTTAATCCTTCCTGAAATGTTAAATAAATCGCCGTCAATAATCATAATTCCGTTCCTTTAATAATTCTTAATAAACTGCAATACTTTCGGTTTATCTACACGCTTTTGTGTTTATAATTTAATAATCTTTAGCATGAATGTAAAAAAACGCTTTTGTCCGTTAATAATATTTCTTCTTCTTTTTGTGTGGATAATGCCACCGCTTTTTGCTATGGAAATTTTGAGTGCGGGCGCAGAAGTATCCGTTCCGCATATCGTGATAGGTAAAAATGTTTGGCTTTTAAGCGATAATGACGATAGGCTTTTTATGCTTCCCGAAACCTATTACGCACGGATTAACAACCTAAGCGAAACGCATTATTTTATAAATTTTAACGGCGTAAGCGGTAAAGTTAGCAAGAACAGCGTGTCTACCACGGGTTACCACCTAATCATTAGCCCCACTACGGTGCAAGCGCGGATAGACGGAAATTTCCATGATTTTTCGCAAATCGCCCTCAAAGAACGCCCTGCCGTTACCGCCCAAACCGTAACCGAAATCCCTGTTATTGACAGCTTTACGATTCTTGGCGAATACCCCCAAGAAAGCGGAAATAATTGGTACTTTGTGCAATATAAATCTCACTTCGGATACCTTCAAACCGATAGGACGGACACGCCCTCACTAACCATAGAAACATTTAATCCCGCACCGCCCACTAACAATCCCCCCAATAACAGCGGTAATAACCCTTCTGCAAACGGCGGTGTTTTTAACGGAATCAGCGGTGGCGCACTTAGGATTGTGATAATTATCGGGCTTGCAATTCCTGCAATTTTAATAATCTTTTTAATCTTCCGCCCAAGCAGAAATAGGAAGTATTATGACTAATTCAGAATTAAGAATTCAGAATTCAGAATTGTGGATTAATTATTTAGGTACGAAGTACAAAGTACAAAGTACGAATTATGGATTAATTAACTAATAATGAGATTTAGATTCCACCATGTTTCTCGTTTCATGTTTCTCGTTTCTCGTTTAATAATGAGATTTAGATTCCACCACTATGCCCTATGCCCTATGCCCTATGCCCTTAGTTCCGCAATCAGCCTATTCTTTTCTTCCTCAAGTTCCTCGTCTGTCATGCCCCCTATATCCGAACTTCCTGTGAGTGTGAGGTACGCTTTTAGGGCAGAGGGATCGGGCGGGTAAACCTTGGTTTGGTACTTTTCCTTCACGGGTTTTTTAACGCCTTTATCGTCTATCGTAAATTCCGTGGTGCTTTCCGTAACCTCGTAACCGATTGCCTTTTTAAGCATTGCCTTGCCTATTTCTTCGTTGCCCATTTCAATGCCCCCTCTCTTGAAAAATTAGTGCTTTCGCGTTCGCGCCCCCCTCTTCCTATTGAGGTAAGCAAATCTTCAGTAGCTTTTATGAACACTGGTTCTTCGTCATAATACTCATAAAATCTTTCTTCGGTAATGCCAAGCATAAATATGAAAAAGCGAACTCTGCCCACAGCCCTGCTTTTGATTGCCTTAAAATTTCTTATGGTGATATTCAATTTTTCCAAAATTAAAGACGAAGGCAATTTTTTAAAATAGTTTAAATACACAACCTTTTTTTCTAATTCACTAAGTTTGCTTACGGCAAGCAAAATCGCGCTTTCCATTACGCTTAACCTCTCAATCCTCGTGCGCAATTTCTCAATTTTTCCCACGGTGATAAGTGTGCTTTCGGGGTTTGCCACTGTGTTATAGCTAAATTCTGTAAATAAATCCGCCTTTCTTTTGCAAATATTTATTGCCCTGCGCAAATCACCCGTGGCAAATAACGCTATTTCCGCGTAATTAACCGCCCCCGACTTTGCCCCCGCCCTCTTCTCGCCACCCTTTTCTTTTGCTTCTTTTATCTTAACTTCTACCATGCTTTTAATCTCCTTTTATTCTTATATCTCTTGTTAAAATAAACGCCTGTTCGTATTGATTCCCATTAAAAAATCCCGCATGAGGGACACTAATAAAAAACCAAATTCGGAACACAAGTTCTAATCGTAACTTTAGTCTATCACACCGAACATTCGTTTGTCAATACATGAATACAGAAAGTTTTAGAAAAATTTAAAAACGCAATTTAGAGGTCAGAGATAAGGGAATAAGGGGTGGATTCTAAATATCATTATGATTCAGCGCACAACGCACAGCGCACAGTAGTTGAATCTAACTATCGTTATATAATTTATCCGCAAAGCCCCAAAGGCGCAATGTGCATAACCGCGGGTGAAACCCATGCCACACCAAAGCGGAAAGCAAGCCAACATACGATATATCCGTAACTGCCCCGAAGCGGGCGGGATTTGCATAACCGTGGGTGAAACCCACGGCAAAGGCAGTACAGCAAGCTAACCAACACAAATAAAAAACCCACCTTTCTGCCGTTGGCAGAAAGGTGGGTTTTGTGTTACTGCCCGCGATTCTTCGCCTTACCCCGCGCTACGCTAACGCTTGCACGGAGTTATGCACATTTCACCCCTGCGGGGTTCTATTAGGATTTTATCCTATTCCCTTATATCCATTCGCCCATGCTTTCATTTCTTTTGCGCTTTCAAGCCCTGCGGTGCTGGTGTCGGACGAACCGCTTAGGCGCATGATTTCTTTTAGGGATTCTGTTTCGGATAGTTCTTTTACGAAGGTTAGGGTTTTGCCGCTTTTTTCCTCTTTGGAAATGAGGTAGTGGGTATCTGCCATTGAAGCAAGCTGTGGCAGGTGGGTTACGGCAAGGACTTGCCTTCCGCCTTTGGAAATATTGTAAAGTTTTGACGCAACCACTTTTGCTTGGCGTCCGCTGATACCTGTGTCTATTTCGTCAAACACAAGGGTGTTAATTCCCTCAAGTTCTGCGGTAATATTTTTTAGCGCAAGCATAAAACGGCTCATTTCACCGCCTGAGGCAATTTTTGCAAGGGGCTTAAGCGGTTCACCCGTGTTCGGGCTAATCATAAATTTAACGCTGTCTGCACCTTTATCGTTTAATGAATTCAGGATTTCTTCGTATGTGGCGGGGAAGCTGATTTCTGCGGAAAAAACCGCCTTTTCCATGCCGAGATCCTTAAGGTTATCGCATACGGCAAGTGCGAATTTTTTAGCGGATTCTTTGCGCTGTTTGTTAAGTTCTTTTGCGGTTTTAATTACTTTAGCTGTGGCAAGAGGTAGCTTTTTATTTAATTCGCCGATTCTTTCTTCCGCGCTTTCAAGGCGGTTAAGTTCAGCCCCAGCAGTGGATAAAAAGGATTCAATTTCATTTAATGTTCCGCCGAAACGCTTTTTGATTTTCCTGATTTCTTCAATCCTCTTTTCGGTTTTTTCAAGAATAAAGGGGTCAAATTGAGAATTTTCAAGTTCGCATGAGATTGCGTCCGCAATATCTTTAAGTTCAATTTTAGTGCTTTCAAGCCTATCTGCAAACTCATTAAGATTTGAATCAAATTGGGCTACGGAAGCAATTTCCTTTTTTGCAAGCTGTGCCATGGTGATTGCGCCCATGCTTTCTTCGCCGTTTAAAAGAGTGAGTGCGGAATTAAGCGCGAATGAAAATTTTTGAAAATTATTCATTTTCGCGCGCTCTTTAATTAAATCTTCTTCCTCATTTTCCTTGATTTTCGCGCTTTCAATTTCCTTAATTTGAAAGGAAAGCATATCAATTTGCCGTGCGCGTGCATCTGAGGACGGATA
>Ga0123356_10005564_pt1 | contig 12812 bp, 5 predicted proteins | sample TergutEmb28metaG_2_FD_92546 | JGI IMG/M metagenome (GOLD analysis project Ga0123356, IMG submission 92546) | Embiratermes neotenicus P3 segment gut microbial communities from Petit-Saut dam, French Guiana - Emb289 P3 | ecosystem: Host-associated > Arthropoda: Insects > Digestive system > Gut ... | reverse complement strand
TGTCAGGAGTAACGCCGCCCAAAGGAATATATCTAATTCCAAGGTGATTGTAAGGGCCGTTTAAACTTTTAAGATAATTTAATCCGCCCATGCCTTCGGCCGGGAAGAATTTTACAACGCGGCAGCCCAGCGTAATTGCTTTATCCAATTCGCTTGGCGTAGCAATTCCAGGCGCAAATGGAAGATCCGCCTGCAGCGCTTCTTTAACGATTTCGGGGTTGAGTCCGGGAGAGACGCCAAAACAAACGCCATTTTGATTTTTTACCATCGCCGCCTGCCCTGCTTCAATAATTGTGCCAATTCCTATGCACATTTGCGGCACTTCTTTTGCTATCATCGCAATCGAAGGCACTGCGCCAGGCGTGCGCAAAGCAAGTTCAATCGCCGTAACTCCTCCCTCAAGAAGCGCTTTTGCTGTTGGAACAGCGCTCTGCTCGGATTCAATTTCCAAAACAGCAATAATACCTTTTGCTGTAAGTTCATCCTGTATCTCTTTTGACATTGCCAGTTTCATCTTTTCTCCTTGGGTTGTTTTTATGAAATATTATTGGCTAAAAAAGCCGTTCTTCCAGTTAAACCTGCTCGTCTGCGGCAGATGGGCATTTTCTTCAACCGAACGCATTAAATCGCGGTAAGCGGATTTTTTTAATAAAGGACCGCTCAGATCGATTATAAAGCGGCTAAACCCCGCCTGTTTTAAAAAGGGGATTTTATCAATTATTGAAAATGCTTTTTCCGGATATATGCGGGAACCTTCCGGGCCTGTAATCAGCGAAAAAAAGTCTCCGTTATTATCTTTAAACATAGTTTTCTCAAAAACTGTGCCAAGATCCGCCCTTATATTAAACAACGGCGGCCATGCGAAAACAGTTATGAAAACTTTTGAGTGCAAAAGATTCGAACTTTGCCTTTTTTTAGCGTACAGCTTCCCTTTCTGAGAGTCAAGCGATTGTTTTTCCCTGCCATAGCAACTAATGCCTGCCAGTGTCCGTTCAAGATTTTGCCGGTTATTTTCCAGCGGAGAGACATAGCCTTCCACTCCGGAATGGTTATTGGATGCCAGCGATGACACAAAGGAAAGAGACCATGAATTGAAAATATAAAGCCATGGGCCTGCAATTAATTTAACATTGTCATGCCCGCGGAAAAGCGAAAAATGCCCCGGATTATTGAGCGTGTATTGCACATAACCCATATCAATTAGCTGCTCAATTTCTTCGGCAATTTTATGCGTATTGTAAGCGGGCGCGCCTTGCGGAAAATACGGGTCAAGATTTAGAATTATTTCGGCAGGCTTAAAAGGAAGCGGCGGTTTGTTATCTGCCAATAAATATTTTACGTTTTTTTGTGAATATGCAAGCATTACTTTTTGCGGGCGGGAAGACTGCACAATGTATAAATCTTCAGGGCGGTGCACTGCAACATATAAACCTTCGGGAAAAGATGCGCCGCTTTTTCCACGTTTATTCGTGCCTTCCTTGTGCTGCGTTATCTGCACCTGCGGAGACGGAGCTTTTTCCCTGCCAGGGCCGCGGCTTGCGTGCCCCTGTGCAATAACAGGCGCATAACGTTTTGACATTGCTTTTGTCTGTATTAAATAGACGCTGTCGCCGATTGAACATTCCGGCGCAGAAATCCAAAAGCCGTTATAGGCGAGGCTTTTATCCGCTTTTTGCACAGAAACAACTTTGTGCGTAATCCTGCCGGAATCGTCGCTGCTGTGAATGCGCACTGAATCCCCCGCTGAGGGAATTATCCCCGCAGGCGGTGAAATAAGAGCGCGTTTTTCGCTGCCAGCGCCAGCGCCGCCGCTGCCGCCTGCTTCGCTGTTGCCGGAATTTTCGCCGAATGCACGGCGTTCAGCAGCCTCACCGTGCTGTTTTTGTGCGCCCTTTACCCTGATAATTTTACCAAGACTAATCCCTGTGCCGCCGTCCTGGCCGGGATTTAACCAGTTTATATCAGCGCCGGCCTGGAGCGCGTCTCTGTTAAAATAAAACTGTGTTTTTGGGCGCGCAAAATCGTTGCGCAAAATCTTGCGCCCTTGTTCAATGCTGCGGCGGATTTGGTCTTCGTCACCATGCGCGACAGCGTCCGCAACCATACGGTACGCGGAAACTACAGCGCCCACATAAGCAGCGCTCTTCATGCGCCCTTCGATTTTAAGCGAATTTATTCCTGCGGCAGCCAAGTCCGGCAAATGTTCCAAAAGCTGCAAGTCGTTAGGGCTGAAATAGTACCCGCTTACACCCTCATTGCCGGCAGATCCATTTTGATACAACCTGCGGCACGCCTGAGTGCACATTCCGCGATTAGCGGATTTGCCTCCCAAAAAACTTGAAAAAAGGCAAATGCCCGAAGCGCTGACGCAAAGAGCGCCGTGAACAAAAACTTCCAGTTCCAGATTGGTTTCGAATCTTATGCTTTTCAATTCTTCCAGCGAAAGTTCACGCGCAAGCACCACTCTGGAAATACCGTGACGCGAAAGGGCGTTTGCCCCCCTTGCCGACGCGATGTTCATCTGCGTGGAAGCGTGAAGCCGCAGAGAAGGAAATTCAGCGCGTACCATTGCAACAACGCCAAAATCCTGCACGATAATTGCATCCGGCCCCTGATTTGCAAGGTACTTGAGCATTTGGTACATTCGATCTGCTTCGCGCTGTTCAAAGACTGTGTTTACAGTAACATAAATCTTTTTACCCATCCGGCGCAGAGTACGTAGAGCGCTTTCAAATTGCGAATAGGCAAAATTGGCGCTTCTAAGGCGGGCGTTAAAATCTTTCAGCCCAAGATATACGGCATCCGCGCCTTCTCCGACAGCGGCATCAAGCGCTTCCGGCGAACCTGCCGGAGCAAGCAATTCTATTGTGTGCGTAACTTTTGACACGGTAAAACCTGCTTTTATTTTTTATAAAACAATACCCGTTTGCGGTCTTCTTCCTTAAGGCCTTTAAGAAGAAGAAGATCGCATACGGTTTCCGGCTGATCATTAACTGTATATGAAATAGCATCTGTTTTTACAAGCATCTCGTTTAAAACCAATTCATTTGCAGCAGCCAATGTCTGTAATCTGCATGCAAGGTTAATGCCGTAACCAACATAATCGCGGTATTTAAGTTCCGACAACTCGGCGGATATTTCATATTTGAATACTTTTTCCTCAACAAGAGCGCCTGCCAGAGCCAGATTATCGAACGATTTGAATAAATCTTCATTTAAAAATTCTGTATATGAATTAAATATAAAAAGAGCTTCGTTTATTGCATCATTATTTACTTTGTCCCATATAACAAAGGCGCCGTCTCCCATAAGTTTATAATATGAACAGCCATAACCAAATTGATTGATACAAGATAAAAGATTCGATGTAAATTCCTTAATAAGTTTAAAAACAGTGCCTTCATCGTTGGAACACAAAAAATCGCTGAAATTACGCACATCAACGCATAAAACAAGCGCATTATCATGGACTTCCCCCAGATACACGCCGTCAAATACATCAACCGGCATTTTTTTAAGCCCTTCGATGGCGCCAGTGTCCAAAACAATTCCACGGCTCTTTTTGTCTGTAGAATCCAGTTCTCTTATAAGGTGTTCCATACCGTAAATAATATCATAACCTTTATTTTTTTGATATAGCCATAATAGACGCTCCAATAAAAATCTGCTAATCTTTTAACATGTCTGAAAATAAACAACCAGAAGCTAATCAAAGATTAGCTACAATCCGCCACTCTGCAGCCCATATTATGGCGCAGGCTGCGGTAAAACTTTTTCCGGGAACAAAAACTGCCATCGGCCCTGCAATTGAAAACGGTTTTTACTATGATTTTCTTTTTCCGCAGCCAATTACAGCCGATAATCTTGCCGCCATCGAAGCGGAAATGAAAAAAATTATCGACAGCAGGCAGGATTTTGTAAAAGTAACATTAAACAGCAAAGATGCATTGGCAAAGTTTGCCGATGAACAATTCAAAACCGAACTTATCAATGAGCTTGCGGCCGGTGAAGCCGGCGGCAGCCCGGCGGAAATATCAATTTATGAAAACCGCAATGCAAACGGCGATGCCCAGTGGTTCGATCTTTGCCGTGGCCCGCATGTTGCCAACACAAGAGAGATAAATTCCGCCGCTTTTAAATTGCAAAGCATTGCCGGCGCTTACTGGAGAGGCGATGAAAAACGCCCCATGCTGACCCGCATTTACGGGACTGCCTGGGAAAACCCAAAAGATTTAAAAGCGCATCTCGCCTTCCTTGAAGAAGTAGAAAAGCGCGACCACCGCCGCGTCGGCAAAGAGATGGACCTTTACTCAGTCCACGAAGAAGCCGGTGCCGGCCTTATTTACTGGCACCCAAACGGCGGCAGAATGAGGGTCGCAATCGAAGATTTCTGGCGGCAGCTTCATTACCGCAACGGCTACGAAATTCTCTACACTCCGCACATTGGAAAAAGCTGGCTTTGGGAAACTTCCGGGCATCTTGGTTTTTACAAAGGGAACATGTACAGCCCCATGGAAATTGATAATCAGGATTATATTATCAAACCGATGAATTGCCCGTTTCACATAATGATCTACAAAAACAAGGGTCGTTCCTACCGCGATCTGCCTCTTCGCTGGGCAGAACTTGGCACGGTATACCGTTATGAGCGTTCCGGCGTTTTGCACGGCCTTTTGCGGGTGCGCGGCTTTACACAGGACGATGCTCACATTTTCTGCACGCCGGAGCAAATGGAAAGCGAGATTCGCGAAGTGTTGCGCTTTAGCTTAAACCTTTGGAAAGTTTTCGGCTTTAATGACATAAAAGCGTATCTGGCGACAAGGCCCGCAGAAAGCGTCGGAGAGCAGGAGCGGTGGGATGCCGCTCTTGAAAGCCTTCGTAACGCAATAAACGCCGAAGGCCTTACCTACGAAATTGACGAAGGCGGCGGGGCATTCTACGGCCCCAAAATTGATTTGAAAATTAAAGACGCTCTTGGCCGTGAATGGCAGATGACGACTATTCAATTTGATTTTAACGAACCTGAACGCTTTGACATGACTTTTGTTGATTCGGACGGTCAGCACAAACGCCCGTACATGATACACCGCGCACTTTTGGGCAGCCTGGAACGTTTTTTTGGAGTCCTTATCGAACACTTTGGCGGCGCTTTTCCTGTCTGGATTGCGCCCGAGCAGGCTGCAGTTATTCCCGTGGCGGAACAATTTAACGAATATGCAACTAACGCCGCCGCGCTGCTTAAAACGCACGATTTGCGCGTAACTGCGGAATTAAACGATGATCGTCTTAATGCAAAAATTCGCTGCTGCCAAACGCGGAAAATACCTTACATGCTTGTTGTAGGCCAGCGCGAGGCAGACGAAGGGACGGTATCTATCCGCCTGCGCGACGGAAGGCAGCTTCCAGCCATGAAAATTGCGGAATTTGCAGCTTATATCGGCGAAAAGATAAACAGACGCTCTCTGGAATTGTAATATGAAGTTTTTTTATAAAAAACACTTTTCACCTAAAAGCATTTCGGCAAAATACTTTTCGCAAATTGTACTGGCTGTACTTTTATCATTAACAGTTTTAATTAATGTTTCCTGCGCTTCCGAAACGGCATCTTTTTCTTCCGGCAGCTTTAATGTTCCTGCCGATTTTACCGGGCTTGTCCATGCCGGAGGAACCAAAACCAACAAAGAATTTTCCTATCTGGAATATATGGGGGTAAACTGGGTGCTTCAGACTTTTTACTGGAGCAGCATAGAACCGGAACAAGGCGAATGGTTTTTCCATGATTACGATTTGCTGGTAGACAAAGCTGTTGCCGCCGGAGTAAAAGTGATTGGGGTTTTGGCTTACGACAACTGGTGGATACATGATGACAAAGACACTCACAGATACATTCCGCCGGAGAAGCTGCCGGACTATCTTGAATATGTAAGAAAAACAGCAGAACATTTCCAGGGCAGAATCGGAGCATGGTGTATATGGAACGAACCCAATTTCCACTTTTGGAACGGAACAAACGAAGAGTTTTTTGAATTGATGCGTCAAGCTGCGGATGTTGTAAAAGAAACAGACAGCGAGGCAATTCTTCTTGGCGGCGCTTTTAACCGCGGCATTTTGGGGCTGCCGGAAAAATTTATAAGAGGGTTATTTGAATCGGGAGCGATGGATAAAGCTGACGCTGTCGCATTTCACCCTTACGAACTGAATCCGGCGCGCACATTATCATTGTACAATCAGTTTAAAAGCATTACAGATGATTACGGTTTTGCAGATAAAATCTGGATTACAGAAGTAGGGTATCCAACCGGAGGCTGGTATCCAACCAAGGTTCGCGAAAAAAACCTGCCGGAATATTTTATAAAAACATGGGTGCTTTTGGCTGCTGCCGGTTCCAATAAAATGTTTTGGTATCAGTTATTCGATCCAAACACACGTTCGGGAAAAGATTCCGAAGATTATTTCGGGCTGGTGCGGAGCAGAAGGGATTACACTTCCAAAGGCGCCGAAGCATTCCGTTTATGCGCAAAATATTTATCCGGTTCCGTATGTTATGCGCAGATACACGAACAAACCCTTTCAATAAATGATGCGCCGGTTATTGCGCCTGCTGGCACATCTGCCAGCGCACATGCCAGCACATCTGCCAGTGTGCCCAAATCCATAAGATCGTTTTGGTTTAAGGGAACGGGCGGCGGCGCATTGGTTATTTGGAACGAAGGCTCGGGCTCCAAAGAGATAAGTTTGCAATTACCGGGGGCAAGCCACATGCAGCACGATGTTGTCTCCGGCAGCGCAAGCCCCATTCCGGCGAATGTTTCTTTAAAGGCGGGAAGCGTGCCTGTGTTTGTCACCTGGCAGGATGCTGAGTTTTAAGGAATGAGAAGGGAAAAATGTCATTGTCCGCAATCTGAGCGTGTTACCAACACGCCCCGATCACAAACAACGACATTTTTCATTTGTAACTTTTCACTTCTCTTTCGCACTACGCTATATATGGTGTACCATTGCGCCTAACGACACTAGCCAAAAGTGGTAACAGGAACCTCTCCTCCTAATAATTCACTGCTCCTATGTAGCCTGTACGAACATTACCGTAAAAATCTGTTGGTGCGGCATTATAATTCAACTGGAGGGCAGTAGTGTTCGGTCTGAAGGTTGTGGTATCAAACGGAACGCCTGTTACACCTAAATCATCTAAAGATTTATTACCTGTAAAGTTTACATATCCATTGGTATAACTTGCTGTCCAGCCTGCCTCGCCTGAACTTGTTCCAAGCGGCAGATCAGACACATTATAGTAAGCGGATATCGTGCTGTCAGTAGTTGAATAATAACCTAGAAGCCTGATAGGGCCGTCACCGTAATTATCATAAAACAGACAACCGTATACAAAATAACCAGAGTAATAATATATACCAGAGGAAGATGACCTGCCTTGATACAATAATTCTGTAAGGGAGCCGATATTATTATTGTAGAATGTACAGCCGTATAATAATACATTTCCGCGACCACTGGAAACAACAGGACGCCCCTGATTACCGCTAAAGATACATGAATAAAAATACACAAAACCGCAGGACGATGATGATCCGTTTACGATTATTGAACCGTATGGAGCGTTTTTAAAATGCACATCTCTGATTTTCATATAAGCATAACCTGCACTTAACAAAGTAGTCTCTCCATCCCATGAAGCGCTGGGTGTTATCACCACAGAATTACCTTCGATTGTTACATAGTCTTTTGCAACCGATACCAGACTGTCAAGTTCTATCAATGGTACTTTAACAGCGACTGTGAGTTGTTGTTCATAACTACTGGGAATGTCGATAAATGCCTGCCTAAGGGTTCCTGGACCTGAATCCGCTCCGCTTGTAACGCTAATGCCGTACACCGGTTTAACTGCTTTTGAAGCATCCATGGTAACTTCCAGCGTTGTGCCGGAGTCAACTTTTACACCGTTTACAAGCCACCATACAACTTCTGTGACAGAAGAATTCGGAACGGCTTCTACGATTACCGTTCCATTGTACAAACCGTCTCCATCCGGAGTGCCGGATGTTATTTCCGCTGTGCCGCCGCTTCCCTGCAGAAGGTCAAAAGCATAACCGCCGCTAACTGTAGACTGTATCGCTCCTGCAGATGCCGGATAGGTAATTGCCGTTCCAAAGAAATCGAATGTTGGATAATATGCAGGCTTTGACGGAATAAAATTCGTTGCATCGCTTCCGGCAATTGGTTTAAAACTAACAGGAGATACAACACTGGCGGTAACCTTTTTTGCTCCTGGAGGCACACTGGAAGTCGTATCTTCAAAAATATTGTAGTTTCCTGTCCATGTTGGGTAGGCAGATATATGGAATGAATAATTATCATTTCCGTAGAATATATTACCTGAGGAAACCCATCTTCGTGTTGTAGAAGTTGATGTTGAATACAACACTCCGCCGCCATTAGCACCGATCGCTATGTTTCCATAAAAAGTACAGCCGTATAATTCTAAATTGACATTTGCATTTACAAGAGAAATCGCTGCGCCCAAACCGGTATAGCCGCCGCTTGTATTAATTCGGTTATTACTTAAGATACAGGATTCAAGAATCAAATTTGATGTGCAGTATATCGCAGCGCCCTGGCTTGTACTGCTGCTTGATGGATTTATTAGCCCGTCTTTAAAATGGACTCTGTTAATATGTATTGTATAGGCAGCAGAACCGGTAATGGTTAATAAACGCGATCCTGTGCTTGTAGTGTAACCTGGACCTTTTGTTATTGTTATGCCATTCCCCTCCATTGTGACACTTCGGTTACTTATCATGGGTAGACCGCTGTCAAGCACAATGGCAGTAACTCCCGGCGTTACCCCCTGGAACCAAATGTAATCATCTCCTGTAGTGCCGGTTAATGCGGCACGCAAGGTTCCTTCGCTTGTATCGTCAACATCGTATTTGTTTACTATTGTGCCGAATATCGCCTGCACAATGCAGTGCTGGTTCATGTCGAGGTTTAGCGTAAGACCACTATCATCTACTTCGCCGTTTACTTTCCAATGTACAAATTCATGGTTTCCATCTCCTATTTTTGCTGCCGTTAATGTTACCGTTCCGGAATATAAACCAAAACTGTCCGCAGATGCGCCGCTTTGTGAAATTTCCCCGCGGGTTTCGTTGTTTACAGAATACACAAGCACCCTGCCTGTTGAACTTACAGCAGACTGCACAGCTCCTGCGGCTGCATTATTTGAAATGCTGTCGCCGTAAAAATCTTTGTTTGGATATTCAGCAGGCAGCACATTGATGATATTCGCAGCTTCGCTTGCAGGAATAAGCATAAAATCATGCTCTGCAAGTATTAACGGGAAGACAGAATTTTTATCGCTTGCTATTACTGTAAAACCGCTATCGTATCCATCAAATACATTGAACCCAAAAGAGGTTACTGTTCCTGCAACACGGTGTACAAGTGTAGTACCGGTATTTTCGTAAAACAAGTTTCCAGTCAGGTCTAAAGCGCCGCCCTGGTTAAAAATGGCGGCTCCCTGTGATGCCGTTTTATTCCCGTAGAATGTGCAGGCTTTTACAGAAAGTGTACCGTTATTATAAACGGCGCCGCCGCCGTCAGTTGATGCAGTCCCTGTGCTTTCATTCTCGTTAAAAATACACGATTCAAGAAGGAGTTCATCGTTATTTCTGATTGCGCCTCCAAGCGCAGCACTGCCTCCCTTAAAGTGCAGTCTGCGTATTACTGTTCCTGAACCGTCATTGATCAGCATTTGCGATGCTGCGTTTGTACTCCATGTAGTTGATCTGGTTAGAACAGCTCCGTTTCCTTCGATTGTAATTTTGTCACTGGTTATTGAAGGTAAAGGCGTAGTAAGAGTAATCTCCCCGTCCAGCGAATCAGCATCTATCCAAATAATATCTTCGGATTCAGCATTGGAAATCGCAAAACGCAAAGTTCCCTCAGTAAGAGTATCGTCCGCACTGTCAACAAGCAGACCGAATACCGCCTGGATATTAACATGGCTTGATGGCACAAATGTCCATGAATCACTACCAGCAGTTACAACGCTGTTTACAATCCAGTGGGCAAAAATGCTGCCGCTCTTTGGCATTGCAGTCAGGGTTACGCTGCTGTCATACAATCCGTCTTCATTTTCATCACCTGATAAGAAAACATATCCACGTTCCTCATTACCTGGCGTTGCTTTTAAAGCAAACCCAACGCCAAATGCCTGTATTGCCCCTGCAGAAGCGCCGTTTGTAATAGCGCTGCCAAAGAAATCTTTAGTTGGGTAATTTGCAGGTAAAACCACGATTATACCAGCAGCCTCGCTGCCTGTTAATACTTTAAAAGATACAGGCGCTACAACAGGGGTTTCAACGCTTTTATCGGTTGCAGTAGTTTCAACATCAAATACTTTGCTAAGATCGCCGTATTCACCGTCAACCACATTGTAACCGCCGGAAACAACTTTTACCGATCCGCTTGAAAAAACAACTTCGGGGGAAACTGCCGTTTCCGGAGTATTTCCATAGAACACATTGCCTGTTAGTACTGCATAACCTTCGTCGGCATCTGACACATTTGTAATTGCATTACCCATTGTGCTGGTATTTCCGTAGAATGTGCAGCCGTTTATTTCCAGACCATTAGCGAACTGACTGTTATAAATTGCGCCTCCTGATCCGATTACGCTCCTATTATCACTGAAAATACAGGATTCCAGCAGCAAATATCCACGGTAGTTGCAAATTGCCCCTCCTAATTGCGAGCGCCCGCCTGTAAAGTGGACACGGTTAATATTTACTTCCGGCGGCGGGAGAAGTTCTGGAGGAGCGACAGACTGGTCAACACCGCAATCGACGTAGAGCAGTTGAGACTCACCGTCGTTATCTAACCATGTATCCTTTTTGGTTATGATAACACCATTGCCTTCAATTGTTAAAGATTTGTCTACAATTATTCTTTTAACAAGTTCGATTTTATCAACTGTAATGTTAATAGTGGTATTATCTTCGGCATATTTTATTGCATGGCGAAAAGATCCCGGTGCCGGTGTAACATCATTGCCATCATCATCACCGGCGCTTACGATTACCGTAATAAAGAAACCTGATGTAAATGTATATTCAAAAAGACTTTCCATGTCTTTGTAAATATGCAGGTATTCTTCACGGCTGGCTGCTTTTGATCCATTGTCCATGAAAAAAATCGCTTTATAAAAACCTGAGTTTAAAGTAACAAAGTCATCCTTGGTTTTTGACGGAGTTCCCCCGCCTTCGATGTAATATGTTTGTTTAGCAGTTCCTGTTGTTTCGTTTACCGGAATGATGGTAATGCCGGCATTTACAACTTCTACAGGATATTCAATTGACCATTTAAAGGTTCCTTCTCCGCTTTCTGTAATCCCCGACAATACAATGCTCTTACTGGTTGTTCCATTGGCGGTAATTACAATTCCTGTCAAGGTTCCTACAGCTGCAGGTTGAGTTTTACCTGAATCAAAGTATGCCGTAACATTCAGGTTCCATGTTTTAGAAAGCAAGCTGATTGGATCTCCAATATCGGTCTTTAAACGGGAAAAAGTTTTTGTATCGCTGCCCGATGTAAATTCCAGGTCGTATGCAACAAAATCATTTACTGCCAACTCCGGCATTATTGTTCTTGGCGCGCCTTTTCCACTGATGTTAAGAATAAAGACCCCTTCGCCTGACGCGTTAACAGAATCATTCTGCAAAAACGGATCTCCGCAGGAGAAAAAAGATAAAAGCAGAACTAAAAGAAAAAAACTGATAATTTTTGCTTTTTTCAAATTAACATTCTCTTGCCTTTCTAATTTAATTTGTTTCCCATCTCTCATTTCTAATTTTTCATTTCTAATTTCATTTTTCATTTGTTATCTCCTTATTCCCTGACCAAAAGGATAATTGTTTTACTGTACGGTATTCCGCCTCTGAAAGCTTCCGCCGTAACAAAATAATCCTCGCCGGTTTTAAATGTTGGATTTTCAGCATCTAATTCAAATTCGGATCCGTTTATGGATAACGATGTATTCTGCACTTTCCAGAAAATGCTATCGTAAAGATAACTATTTTCGATTGTCAAAGCCGCTGTAGTTGGACCGTTTAACGAATCTTTATACAAAGTCAAAACACCATCCTCAATAATGTGATTTTCTGACAATGCTGCGTCTTCTGCCAAAACAATTTCCAATTCAACATCTCCTTCCGTAGAACAGAAATATACCTGCACAGTTTTTGGGTTGCCCGAAATGTTATAGCCTGATTTTGTTACCGTGACGGATATTTGACCGCTTGCGGTAATTCCGGCAAGGGTAAGTTCGTATTTCCCCGTTGTCCCTGTCGATATTAAACTGCCCTTCGTTGCGCCGGTAGCGCCAGGCGTAAGGGAAATATCCGCAGCGCTTAGCCCTGTAATATCTTTATCAAAAGTCAGGGTTAGTTTTTCGGTAATCGCCGAGGCGCTTCCGTCCGCCGCAAGCGACGAAAACGCTGCCGCAACTGGAGGAGCCTCATCCGGGTTAAAATATACCTGCACAGTTTTTGGGTTGCCCGAAATGTTATAGCCTGATTTTGTTACCGTAACGGATATTTGACCGCTTGCGGTAATTCCGGCAAGGGTAAGCTCGTATTTCCCCGTTGTCCCTGTCGATATTAAACTGCCCTTCGTTGCGCCGGTAGCGCCTGGCGTAAGGGAAATATCCGCAACGCTTAGCCCCGCAATGTCTTTATCAAAAGTCAGGGTCAGTTTTCCGGTAGTCGCCGAGGCGCTTCCGTCCGCCGCAAGCGACG
>Ga0123356_10005563_pt1 | contig 12813 bp, 11 predicted proteins | sample TergutEmb28metaG_2_FD_92546 | JGI IMG/M metagenome (GOLD analysis project Ga0123356, IMG submission 92546) | Embiratermes neotenicus P3 segment gut microbial communities from Petit-Saut dam, French Guiana - Emb289 P3 | ecosystem: Host-associated > Arthropoda: Insects > Digestive system > Gut ... | reverse complement strand
GTGTCGAGGTCTCCGAGCATGACCTCCTGCGCGGCGCCGCGATTGCGCTTTCAGGCCCGCGCTGACGGCGCCACCCGCGGACGCCCCGCGGACGGCCCGCGGACGCCCCGCGGATGCCCCGCGGACGCCCGCCGGCGAAGGTCGAGCGCCAACTCGATCTTCGCAGTGGGGTCAGATCGGCGTTCGGATCACGCTGCCCGGTCGCCGAGAAGGGCTTCCATCGTCTCGTCGCCGCAGAGGACCGTCCCGCAAAGCGCTCGCCAGACTCCTCCACAACCCCATCACCACCCCCTGAGCCGTTAATGCCGGCCTAACCCGGCGACAGCATCGCTATCTCTAGGGTCCGCGTCCCGCGTGAGGGGCCAGGCGGCGCAGGGAAGCGCCGCGGGCCCTGGTTGACGAGCGCGCCTTAAGTTCGGTAGAGTGATCAAACTAAAGCGAGTCTGGGTGGAGACGAGTTTGAGCGGAGGCGTTGCAGAGGGCTACGAGCGGGGTTGGGTGACGGTCGGCGTTGACGTCGGCGGGACGAAGACACACCTGGCGCTCTCTTCGGGAGAGCAGGAGATCGTTCCCAGTTACGACTGGCACCGCGGAGGTCTCGGCAGGGTGGCCCAGGGGATCTCAGACCTGTTGCGTTCGATAACGCCCGCGGTCCCGGCTGCGCTGGCGGTTGGATCTCACGGGTGCAACGACCGCGTGCTCTGCGCGCGACTCGAGCAGTCGCTCCATGCTCGCGTCGGGGATATCCCGATCCTCGTCGTCAACGACGCGGAGCTCCTCCTCCCGTCCGTTCGGGCCCCGGCCGGCGTTGGGCTGGTCGCCGGAACCGGTTCGGTGGTCGTCGGATACGACGCCGCCGGTGACCTCGCGATCGCCGGCGGGTGGGGCGGCTACATCGGCGATGAGGGGAGCAGCACCGGCATGTTCCGGGACGCCGCACGCGCTGTCGCCGAAGCGTATGACCGCGGTGAGGCGGACGACCCGCTGGTCGGGCTCCTGTGCGCCTCGCTCGAGATCAATCACGTGCGGGAACTGCCAGCCGTGCTCGACAGGTTCGCCTCGCCTCCGGCCTGGGCCCACCTCACGCCGAAGCTCTTCTCGCAAGCATTGGAGCGCGGCTCTGCGCTCATTCTCAAGGTGATCGAACAACAGGCGCTGGCCCTGGCGACGCTGGTTGTGGACGTGCGCATCCGTGGCGCCGCCGTCGACACGGTTGTGGCGGCCGGCGGCGTCGTCGTCAACGCGCCGTGGTTCCAGGACGCCCTGCGGCGCGCGCTTGCGGTTCGGTGTCCCGCGTCTACCCTGATCGTCCTGGGCGAGCCGCCGGTCGTCGGTGCCCTCAACCTGGCTGAGGACCTGGCGCTGCTGAGCGCCGGCCTCGAACCGAAAGGCTCGATCGGGCCCGTCTTGGGGCATGAATTCCCAGCGCTCGCCTCGGTAGGCGGGGCGCTTTCCCCAGGCGCCGCCGCCCACTCAACCCAGGAAGGAACTCGCCGCCTATGAAGAAGATCCCCTACCGCGACGCGATCGCCATGCAGCCGGGGGTGCTTGAGGCGAACCGAGCGCAGCTCGCGCTCGCCGCGTCGCGACTGCGCGAGCTTCGGAGCGAGCGCGCCAGCGTCGCGATCGTCGGGATCGGCGCCAGCTACTACACCGCCATGGCGGCCGTTCGCGCCTTCTGGAGGGCTGGTATCCGAGCTTGCGCGATCGACGTCGGAGAGTTGTGGCAGGACGACTTTGACGTCGCGGATATCTACATCGCGATCTCCGCGTCGGGCGAGAGCCTCGAGACGGTCGCCGCAGTTGAGCGGCTCCGGGAGCGCCGGCAAGGCCTGGTTGTCTCGGTTACGGCGGAGTTGAGCGGGACGCTCACGACGATGGTCGACCTGGCCGTGGCCTGCGCACGGCTCGAGGACTCGGTTCCGGCCACCACGAGCTACACCGGCGGTCTCCAGGCGCTGGCGTTTCTCATCTCCGCGTGGGAGTCCGAGAACGAGACGGCCCGCCTCGAGGAGCAATGGGCAGCCGTGCCGGCCACGCTGGGGGAACTCCTCGACACCGGAGTGGACGCCGTCGCGGACGTCGCTGTCCGGCTGGCGGGCGTGAGCAGCATCGATTTCGTCGGGACCCCAGATGCGGCGCCAGGGGCCGCAGAGGGTTCGCTTCTGTATCGCGAGGGGCCCCGTATGCCCGGGGGATGGTTCGAGTCCCGGGCCTACCTGCACGGGCCGATGGAGAGCCTGGAGCAGGGGCAGGGGATCGTGATCGTGGGCGACCAGTCCGACGACGCCATCGCCGTCATCCTTCGTCAGGTTCGCGGGATCGGGTGTCTCGCAGCGCACCTGACGACGTCGCCGTCCGAGTCGCCGGACACGCCGGTGACCGCTCTCGCGGTGCCGTCCGGCGAAGGGCGGCTGGTCCGGCAGGTCTACGAGATGGCGCTGCTGCAACTGCTGGCCGCCGGCAGCGCCGAGAAGCTCGATCTCACGAGCGGGAAGTTCCGTTACCCGCAACCGCAGGTGAAGCTCAAGCAGGCGATTGTCTGATGTACCTCGCGTGCGCCCGCGCCAGTAACGCGGGCGGCTCCAAATGTCACTTCGAGAGGGGAAGGTAATGGTGGGAAGCACACAGTTAGAAACCGGCCGCGAGGTTGGCCGCTTGCCGCATTCATCGGTCTTCTGGACCCGCATCGCCCGCACGCTCGCCGGGGCCCTATCAGCCTCGGTGCTGGTGGCGATGATTGGCGCCGGGGTCGCCTCCGCCAAGCCGGCGCAGAAGCTGACCGCCTCCAGCCCAGGAGGCACCCTGACGCAGTGGAACTGGGAAACCGTCGCCGACGATCCGGGCGGCCACACCCTGATGCCAATCGTGATCAAGCTGTTCGAGAAGACGTATCCGAAGTGGAAGGTCACCAACCGTGAGATGACGCTGGAGGAGCAGACTGACTCGCTCCCGCTGGCACTCGATTCCTCCAGTTCTCCGGACGTGACAGAGACCAATGAGGGCTTTGGCAGTATGGGCCGGCTGGTGGCTGACAAGGAGCTGGTGAACCTGGCGCCCTACAGCAAACTCTACGGCTGGACAAAGGAGGTCGGCACGCTGCCGCTGCAATACAACTCCTTCACGTCTGACGGGAAGGCGTTTGGCTCGGGCAACGTATACGGGGTGCCGTGGAGCGCCGCTCCGCTCGGCATCTTCTACAACAAGTCGCTGCTGAAGAAGGCTGGAGCAAAGATCCCGACCAGCTGGAGCCAGTTCTTCGCCGACCTTCCGCTGCTGAAGAAGGCAGGAATCGTCCCGATGGCATACGCGAGCGGGCAGCCAACCGCCTACCAGCCGGTGCACGTGTTTTACACGCTTGCCGATGCCTTCGCGAACGCTTCCACGAGCATCAACTTCGTCTTCCATATCGGGAAGAGCCCGAGCATCAACGTCCCGGGCTATATCAAGGCCGCGAAGACCTTCCAGGACTGGAGCAAGGAGGGCTACCTGTCTCCGGGATACAGCGGCCTGTCGGACAACCAGGCGCTGAGCGCGTTCACCTCCGGCAAGACCGGGTTCTTCATCGAGGGAGAGTGGTACATCTCCTCGGTCCAGAGTGCGCTGCACAACAACGCCGGGTTCTGGGAGCCGCCGTCAATCACGGGCGGGCCTGGCGAGGGTTACTCGATCCCAACCAGGTCGGCATCCGCCGACGCGGCAGCCGCCTTCATCAACATCACGCTCAGCCCGACGATTCAGAAGGACGACCTGGAGCAGGGCGAGGTGCCGGTGGTCGCGCCCGCGCCCTCAGTGCTGGCGAAGTTCCCACCGATGATCCAGTCGGCCACCAACGGCTGGTCAGCCGCGGTGAAGTCCAATCAGCTGGTGCCGTACCTGGACTACGCGACGCCGAACTTCCTCAACCAGGAGATGGCGGCCGTGCAGGAGTTGCAGGCCGGTGGCCTGACGCCTCAGGCGATGATCACCTCGCTCCAGAGCGATTACACGCAGTACTGGAGCAGCCGGTAGGTGACGCGGGCTCGGACCCTATCCAGCGCCCCTGCAGCGCTGGCGTCGCCCCCACCCTCGTGGTGGGGGCGACGCAGGGCTCGGGCTCGCTCCTACGACACCCCTCAGAGCAAGGGTGACCGCCACTTTGGGCTGCTCCTGATCCTTCCCGCAGTCGCGTTCCTGGCGGTGTTCATCATCTACCCGCTGATCCAGGCCGTCGACTACTCGTTTCTCAACTGGGACGGGATCGGGCCGAAGACTTCGGCCGGCTTCTCGAACTACACGTCGCTGTGGACCGACCCGGTCGAGCGTCAGTCGCTCGAGCACGCCGGCATCCTGATCATCTTCTATTCGCTGATTCCGACCGGGCTCGGGCTGGTGGCCGCGGCGCTGATCGCCCGGCTACCGCAGCGGGGCATGGGCATGCTGCGGATCATCTACTTCCTGCCCCAGGTTCTGGTGACGATTGTCGTCGCGATCGTTTGGACCTGGCTTCTGGCCCCATCTGGCACGGGAACGCTGAACGGCTTTCTGCACACCTTTGGCCTGGCCGGAGCGGTCGGAACGCCCTGGCTTGGGAGCTTCAGCGATGCCCTAATCGCCGTCGGCCTGATCGCCGTCTGGCTCGACTTCGGCCTGTGCTTCGTGCTCTTCCTCTCTGGCGTGCAGCGAATTCCGCCATCGCTCTACGACGCGGCTCGGGTGGACGGCGCCGGAATCATCCGTGAGTTCCGGCTGATCACCGTGCCGATGATGCGGCGGGAGATCGGCGTGGCGCTGACGATCACGATCGTCGCGTCCTTGCAGAGCTTCACACTCATCTACCAGGCAACCCTTGGTGGGCCGGGCACGGCAACGACGGTCCCGGGGCTGCTGGTCTACAGAGACCTCTTCCAGCTCGGCCAAGTGGGCTCCGCCAGCGCCCTGGGTGTCGCCCTCGCTGTGCTCACGTTCGTGTTCACGTTCATCATCCGTGCGCTCCTCGGGCGCGGAGGCGGGCGCACATGAGCCACTCGCCGAGACCCGTGGAGAGGAGCGTGTCCTGTGTTGTCACGTACTGAGCGCGCGCTCTCGTCGACCATCCTGCTCGTCATCGCGATCGCCACCCTGTATCCGATTGCCGTGCTCGTGACGACATCGTTTGCCAAGGTCAGCGCCAACAGCCCCGGAATCAGCTTCTTCAAGTCATTTTCGTTCTCGTCGTTCAGCTACGCCTGGAACCAGGGTGGGTTCTCCCAGTACACGGTCCATACAGCGATCATGACCGTCTCGGTTGTGGTACTGAGCGTCATCATCGCTGTGGTCGCGGCCTACGCGGTGGCTCTGCTCAAGCCGCTCGGCGGCCGGATCCTGTTCTACGCCGCGATTCTCGGCTTCATGTTGCCGGTCGAGGTGCTGATCACGCCGTGGTTCTACGAGTTACGTTCGTTCGGCTGGCTGAACACATACGCCGCGCTGATCATCCCGCAGACGGCTCAGTCGATCGCGTTCGGGATCTTCTGGATGAACTCGGCCTTCCTGGCGGTTCCATCCGAGCTCACCGAGGCGGCCGTCCTCGACGGGGGCTCGCGCGTCGACGTCTTCCGCATGGTTCTTCTCCCGAACGTCATGCCCGCCGTCAAGACGATGGCTGCCCTGGTCTTTCTCTGGACATGGAACGCCTTCCTGCTGCCCCTGGTCCTTGTCTCCAGCCCATCCCTGTTCGTGGTCACCGAGGGGCTGTCGAACTTCCAGGGTGCCCACTTCAGCAACTACGGCGCGCTCGCCGCCGGCTCGGTTCTCGCAGCGCTGCCCGTCGTGCTCGTCTACCTGGTGTCGCAACGCAGCTTCATCAGCGGCATGTTCGCCGGAAGCACGGTTGGCTGACCATCGCGCCGCCCCCACGGTAACGCGCTCATTCACTTCATAGGAGAACCGATCCGTGTCATCGATCACTCTGCAGAACGCGACCAAGATTTATCCGAACGGCTTCAAAGCCGTCGAGGATTTCAGTCTGGATATCGATGACGGTGAGTTGATGGTGCTTGTGGGCCCGTCCGGCTGCGGCAAGACCACGTTGATGCGCATGATCGCCGGCCTTGAGTCCGTCAGCGACGGCAAGATCCTGATCGGTGGACGGGATGTGACCACGGCCCCCCCGAAGGAACGTGACGTCGCGATGGTGTTCCAGAACTACGCGCTCTATCCGCATATGACGATCGGCGAGAACATCGGGTTTCCACTGCGGCTGCGGAGAGTGTCGAAGAAGGAGAGCAAGGCCGCGATCGCGAAGGCAGCCGGAATCCTGGGACTGTCGTCGGTGCTCGATCGCAGACCCGGCCAGCTGTCAGGTGGCCAGCGCCAGCGCGTCGCGATGGGCCGAGCGATAGTTCGCGAGCCGGCGGTCTTCCTGATGGACGAGCCGCTCTCGAATCTCGACGCGAAGCTGCGAGTGGAGATGCGCGCCGAGATTCTCCGAATCCAGCGCCGCGTGAATGTGGCGACGGTGTACGTGACGCACGATCAGACCGAGGCGATGACGATGGGCGACCGGGTCGCCGTGGTCGAGGCCGGCGCTCTGCAGCAGTGCGCGGCACCGCAGGCCCTGTACGACGAGCCAGCGAACCTGACCGTCGCCGCATTCATCGGATCACCGTCCATGAATCTGTTCGAGGCTGAACTGTCCGCGGATGCACAGAGCCTGAAGATCGGCTCGAGCACGCTGCCCGCCGACGCCGCGCTGAAGCGCGCTCCCGGGTTGGGTAAGTACGCCGGCCGCACATTCGTGATCGGACTGCGTCCTGAGGACCTGGCTCTCGCTGACGACTACGCGCCAGCAATCACAGGCGTGATCGATCTGATCGAGGCGCTCGGATCAGAGCAGCTCATCTATTTCAGCTCCGACGCCAAGAGCGCGCGACCGACGGCGATCGCTGACAGCGAGGAGAGCCTGCCCGACGCCGAGGTCTCCGGCAAGAACTCGTGGGTCGCGCGCCTCGGAGCCCGCGTCGCAATGAGGACGGGCGAGAACGTCCGCTTCGTCCCCGACCTTCGTCGGGCTCATTGCTTCGTTCCTGTGAGCGGCGACGCGATCACCTAGACAAGGCCGCCGCCGTCACGCGGGTAGAGTCGCCCTGTTGACCTCCACATCGAGCAACAACAGGAGGCCGAACGGGGGACGCGATAACTCGGCCGCCACGGGCCCCCTGGACAGCGCCACCGCTCCCGTTCACCTCAACGACACCGAGCGGATGATCCTGCGAGCGATAGTCGATGCGCACCTGACGACCAGATTGGAGCTGGGTGACCGCCTCGGACTGTCCAAAGCGACGCTCTCTGCCGCGATGAGGCATCTCTCGGCCGCGGGGCTGGTGTCAGAGTCCACGACGGTCCAGGGGAGCCTCGGGCGGCCGGCCTCCGTCTATCAGGTGGCCGAGTCCGCCGGGTATGCCATCGCCGTGGACCTCGGCCGGACCCGGGTACGAGTTCAGGCAGTGACGATCGACGGACGCCCGCTGGCCGACATGCAGACGCCGGTGCCGCCGCCCGACGCGGATGTGAGCCCGGAGGCGACCGCCGCCGCCGAGCAGCTGATGCCGGCGATCGCGCGGAAGATCGGCTCCCGCTCGCGGCTCCTACGGTGCGTGATCGCGGCGCCGATCAAGGTCAGCATCGACGATCCGGTACCGGCCGAGTTGGCGCCGGTGGCCGACTGTATCCGGTCGCTCGGTCGGGACGATCCCATCGCGATCGACATCGAGAACAACGTCAATTGCGCGGCTATCGCCGAGGGCCGGTGGGGCAGCGCCGCCGGCGCCGAGACGTTCGCCTTTCTACAGGTCGGCGTGCGGATCGGCCTGGGCATCGTCAATGAGGGGCGCCTGCTCCGCGGCGGCCTGGGAGGCGCCGGTGAGGTGTCGAGCCTTCCGTTCCCGTGGAGCGCTGACCTGCGCCCCCGACGCCTGGGGCTCGAGCAGCGACTGGGCGCAGACGACCTCGTCGCGCGGGCTCGGCTGCTGCCGTCCGGCCGGCGGATGTCCGATGCTGCCGAGATCTTCTCGGCAGCCGAGGCTGGCGACGAGAACATGCAGGTGCTGGTGCGGACGCACGCCCAGGAGGTCGGCGAGATGGCGGCGGCGGTCGTCGCCATCCTCGACCCCGGCCTGCTGGTCCTCGGCGGCGGCGTGGGCCAGAATCCACTGTTGGTCGACAGCGTCCGCGAGACGATTCGCCGTCTCACCTGGGAGACGGAGATCCGCTCTGGCGCGCTCGGGTCGGACGCCACCATCAAGGGCGCGGCGCAGCTTGCCGCCGATGCGGCCCTCGCGGACGTCCTCGCCAGCTCAGAGGCGGTGCCGGCCGGTCGACCGGTCTGAGCGGATCCGCTCATCGGCTGACGATGTGGGCGTCGAACCGCTCGCGCACGGCGCGCGCCGTCGCATCCGGCGGGGCCGCCCAGACCGCCTCGTTGAAGATCTCGACCTCGATCATGCCCTCGTAGCCAGCGGCCTCGACTGCGTGGGTGAGCGGGTCGAACTCGATGCATCCGTCGCCGATGTGACCGCGGCCAAGCAGTACATCGGCGGGAAGCGGCAGCGTCCAATCGCACACCTGGTAGCTGAAGATCCGCCCGGCGGCCCGCGCGATCTGATCGAGCACAGCGTCGTCCCACCAGACGTGGTACGCGTCGATGACGACGCCCACGGTCTCAGCTGGAAACCGTTTTGCAAGCTCCAGCGCCTGCCCGAGGCGGGAGATCGCGCAGCGGTCGGCGCAGAACATCGGGTGCAGCGGCTCAATCCCGAGCCGCACTCCTGCAGCGGCAGCGACGGGCGCGAGCTCCGCGATCGCCTCGGCGATGAGCTCGCGAGCGTGCGGCAAGCTCCGGCTGCCGGTCACGAGGCCGCCGCACACCAGCACGAGCACGTCAGCGCCGACTGCGGCGGTCTCGTCGATCGCCGCTCGGTTATCCGCCAGCATCCGATCCCAATCGCCAGGGCCGGCCGTGAAGAAACCGCCGCGACAGACGCTCGAGACCTGTAACCCGGAGTCACGGACGACCGCCGCGGCCTCGCCGACCCCTATCTCGTGGATCTGCTCACGCCAGATCCCGATGCCACCGATCCCATGCCGTTGACAGAGATCGACGCTGTCACCCAGGCTCAGACGCTTGACGGTCGCCGCGTTGAGCGACAGCCGCTCAGGTCCGACGGTCATGCGGCTGACCGTGTCCCAAGTCTTTGCGACATCCGCTCGACCGCGAGCTCAGGCTCGATCAGCGCCCCGCAGCCCGCTGCGAGCTCGAAGACCCTGAGCAGATGCTCGTCGGAGCGCTGGCGCTCGAAGCCGCCGACCATCGCGAACTCGGGCTGCAGGCCGTTGAGCCACCCGATGAAGGCGATTCCGGCCTTGTACTGGTAGGTCGGCGCCTCGAACAGCGTCCGAGAGAGCGGCAGCGTCGGTTCGATCAGCGAGCGGTAGCGGGCGATGTCTCCCTCATCCAGCGCCGCCAGGGCCTCGGCCGCCGGCGCCGTTATTGCCGCCAGCGCGCCGAGCAGCGCGTCGCTGTGGCCCTGATCATCGCCCTCGATCAGCTCGGCGTAGCCGAAGTCGTCGCCGGTGTACATCCGGACGCCGTGCGGGAGCCGGCGCCGGAGCCAGATCTCCTTGTCGGCGTCCAACAACGAGAGCTTGATCCCGTCGACCTTGGCGCCGGCATCGGCGATGATCTCGAGCACTGTTGCCGCGGCCCGCTCGAACGAGTCTGCGCCCCAGTAGCCGGCCAGCGCCGGATCGAACATCTCGCCGAGCCAGTGCAGGATCACGGGACGCCTGACCCCGCCGAGCAGGTGCCGATAGACATCCCGAAAGTCCTGAGCGGACCGGGCTGCTCCAGCGAGCGCTCGGCTCGCCATCACCACGGCCGTTGCGCCCGTCGCCTCGACGGCCGTGATCTGCTCCTCGTAGGCCGCGCTGACCTGGGACAGGCTGGCCCCGGCGGACAGCTGGTCCGTGCCAGCACCGCAGACCAGCAGGCCGCCCGTCTCAGCTGCCCGGGCCGCGCTGCGCTCGATCAGCTCTCGCGCCTGCTCCCACGTGAGTCCCATCCCCCGCTGGGCGGTGTCCATCGCCTCCGCGACCCCGAATCCGTGCGACCACAGATACTCTCGGAAGGCCAGCGTCGACTCCCAGTCGATCTCCCCGCCGGACCGTGCAGCGACGTGAGCAGCGGCGTAGGCCCGGCGTGTGGTGGCCGGCCGATGCGCGGCCGGCCACGGCGGGCGCTCCACCGTCAGCGGCCGCGCGCGCCCGGGAAGCGTCAGGGCCGGGCTCATCCGACGAGCGCCGGCTCAGGCACGGTGATGGCCGGGACGAGCAGGCGCTGTCCGGCGACGGAGGACCGCTGCGCGAGCTCGGCGAGCTGAACTCCCTTCGCGCCCTCCATCAGGTCCCACGGGAACGGGCGGCGTTCGGCAACGTGGGCCAGGAACGACTCCCATTGGGTCTTGAAGGCGTTGTCGACGCTGCCGATCTCCGGCACGTCGGCCCATTGGGACCGGTAGTCGTTGGCGTCGGGCAGGTCAGGGTTCCAGACCGGCATCGGAGTGACCGCGGCTGGCTGGGCCGCACACTCGCGCAGCCCCGCGACGGCGCTGCCGACCGTCCCGTCGACCTGAATCTCCAGGAGCTCCCGCCGGTTGACTCGGACCGACCAGGACGAGTTCAGCGACGCCACCACGCCGCCCTCCAGCTCGGCGATCGCGTAGCAACCGTCGTCGGCCGTCGCGTCATAGCGCGCGCCGCGCTCGTCCCACCGGACAGGGATGTGGGTTCTCCGGCACGCATACAGGGCCGTCACCGGACCGAACAGGTCCTCGAGCAGGTAGCGCCAGTGCGGCACCATGTCGAGAGCGATGCCACCACCGTCCTGCGCGCGGTAGTTCCAGGAGGGGCGCTGGGCCGGCACATGTTCGCCATCGAACACCCAATAGCCGAATTCAAGCCGCACCGAGAGGATTCGGCCAAAGAAGCCGGTCTGGATCAACCGCCGCAGCTTGATGATCCCGGGCAGGAACAGCTTGTCCTGGACGACGCCGTTGACGACGCCGGCGGCGGCCGCGGCCCGAGCCAGACCGAGCGCGGCCGACAGGGAGTCGGCGGTCGGCTTCTCCGTGTAGACGTGCTTGCCGGCCGCGATCGCCCTGGTGAGCGCAGGCACACGGGCGCTGGTCACCTGCGAGTCAAAGTAGATCTCCACCTCGGGGTCGGCGAGCACGCTCTCAAGATCCGTCGTCCAGCAGCCGATCCCGTGGCGCCGCGCGATCGGCTCCAGACGCTCGGCGCTGCGCCCGACCAGGATCGGCTCAGGCACCAGCCTGGTTCCGTCGGTCAGGACCACGCCTCCCTGTTCGCGGATCGCGAGGATCGAGCGAACCAGGTGCTGGCGATAGCCCATGCGTCCGGTGACCCCGTTGAGCGCCACCTTGATAACGGTCTGCGACATGCTTCCACCCCTGGGTTCGGGAAAGCGCTTTCCGACCCAGCTTACCGTCGGCCTCGGCGCGCGGTCAAGGCGCCGCTTCCACGGCCGCGACTGAACTCTATGCTGGCGACGTGACACGCAGACCGCCTGACCGCGACCGGCGCTCACGGGGTGCAAACCTCCAGGACATCGCCGATCGCGCCGGAGTCTCGCTGGCCACGGCGTCGCGCGTGCTGGGCAACGGCTCGCGCCGCGTCAGCGACGAGCTGACCGAGCGGGTCAGGCACGCGGCGGCTGACCTCGGCTACCGCACGAACCTGCCGGCGCGCACCGTCGCGACCGGCCATAGCGACATTGTCGGCGTGCTCGTCCACGACATCTCCGACCCATATTTCTCGACGATCGCCACTTCGGTGGTGAGGCAGGCCGACCGGCACGCCGCGGTGGTGTCGATCGGGAACGCCTATGGCGATGTGCGTCGCGAGCACGCGTATGTGACGCTGATGCGTTCGATGCAGGCGCGTGCGGTGATCCTCGCCGGTAGCCGCAGCGATGACGACGTCGGCGACCGGGCGTTGAGTGACGAGCTCGAGGTCTTCCAGCAAGCTGGCGGGCGCGCCGTCTGTATCGGCCAGCCGGTGACAGGGATTGACACCGTCGCCCCCGAGAATGAGGGCGGCGCGCGGGCGCTCGCGGCGGCGTTGGTGGCAGCGGGCCACCGCAGCTTCGCGGTGCTGGCCGGCCCGCCGCATCTGCGCACCGCGCAGGACCGCCTGCGCGGCTTCCGGGCCGGGCTTGAAACGGCCGGCCTGAGACTCGAGGCCGGCGTCGTCATAACCGGTGAATTCACCCGCGACGGTGGTTATGAGGCGGTCAGCACGCTGCTGGCGCGCAACTCGCCGCTGCCACGCTGCCTGTTCGCGGTAAACGACGTGATGGCGGTTGGCGCGCTGGCCCGTCTGCGCGCCGCCGGGCTGAGCGTGCCCGGCGACGTTGCCGTGGCGGGCTTCGATGACATCAACACCCTGCGCGATGTCTGGCCGCGGCTGACGACCGTCAGGCTTCCGCTCACCGCGATGGGCGAGATCGCGGGGCGACTGGCGCTCGAGCAGAAGCGCGATGAGTCCCCGCGGTTCCTACCGATCCCCGGTGAGGTGGTCCTGCGCGAGAGCACGATCCTGGCGCCGGGCCCGATTGCATCAGCAGGCGGGCTGGGGTAGCCTACGGAAAGCGCTTTCCCGGCAATCGGAGGAGGTCGTAGTGGCGACATTGGAGCGGGATCCGGCACTGTTCATCGACGGCGAGTTCTGCCAGGCGGCGGGCGGGGGCGTTATCGACGTGCGCGACAAGGCGACCGG
>Ga0123356_10005562_pt1 | contig 12814 bp, 10 predicted proteins | sample TergutEmb28metaG_2_FD_92546 | JGI IMG/M metagenome (GOLD analysis project Ga0123356, IMG submission 92546) | Embiratermes neotenicus P3 segment gut microbial communities from Petit-Saut dam, French Guiana - Emb289 P3 | ecosystem: Host-associated > Arthropoda: Insects > Digestive system > Gut ... | reverse complement strand
GTCATTCCGGCCCCGAGCCGGAATCCACTCTTCTTAATATACTAACTGGATACCGGGTCGAGCCCGGTATGACGATGGAATGAAAAAATCCCCGGCGCGAACCGGGGAATATTTATAAGGAGTGAACTATTAGAATCCCGTCCACGAGAGCCGTCTGGCGCCGCCCTCTTGCACAAGGAAGGTCGAGCTGCCGCCGGCTGCATCGGGGTTGCCGATATAGCAGTTGCCGGTCATGATGCCGGTTCCGGCTTGCGGTATAAGATGCTTGCCGAAGGCGAGCTGGGTTCCGACGTTAAGGCCGGCGGCGATCGTGCTCTGGATGTTTGCCGAACGCTGCGCCTGTAGTCCCGCCTCTCGCGCTTCGTGCTCCATTATACGCGCCTGGTTGATATTATATGCCGTTTCCGTGCGCTGGGCCTCGAATATTACCTTTTGGTCGGCTTGTGTCGCTTCCTTGATTGTGCCAGAGAGGTATTGGAAGTCGCCCACCATAGCGATCGCCGTGCCGATGGGGCTGGTGCCGCCGGCTGCGGCGTTGCGTTTGAAGCCAACGGCCTGAAGATCGGGTTCGGTGATAGCGCTGAACACGTTATACGAAACGTTCATCCAGCAGACTTCGTGGACTGGGATACCTGTGCCGGACGGAGTGTTCGGGCAGACCTGGGCGGTCATGGCTCCTCCCTGTCGGTTCCTTAGGTTTTCACAGCCGGTGGCCGAGCCGGTCGCGCGCATGGCGGCGCGGACCGAAGCGACGTTGGTCGGGTCTACATTCGCGCCCCTTGATACACAGACCTGGCCGGTGAAGAGTGCCTGGTATCCGCCGGGAGTTGTAGCGGTAGCCGAAGCTGCGGTGGCCGAGCCGACCTTGACGAACACGTTGCCCTTTAGCACGCAGGTGGTCCGCGCCGATTCCCTTAGGCATTCCCAGCCGCCCGCGGTGTGCGGAGCGCATTGGCCAGAGAATACACGCTGGGTTGTGTTGAGGCGGTTCCATTCCGAAACGGCCCTAGAGCGGTCGACTTCGGTCTGTTGATCGCCCCAAGTGCCTCTTGTCGTGATGAACTTGGATATAATCTCGGTGCTTCCGGGAGGGCAGGTGTCCTGGGTCGTCGAAACAGGCTCGGTGCGGGTCGCCGATACGGCCTGCATGCCCTGTTGCAATACTTGCGCTTGCGCCTGCATGCCGACAAGGTTATAGAGTTGGACGTTTTGGCGTGCCTGTGCCACGCCGATGTTGTCAATCAAGCTGAAGCGGCGGGTAAGTTCGTTTTCCGTTTCGCGGATCGCTTGTTCCGACGAATTGGGCAAGAAGATGCGACAGCGGATAGTGCTTGGGTTAGAGGCGGCCTCGAAGCTAAGCAAGCTCGAATCGTCGCAGGATTTCATAGCCGCGGTCGTGGTGAACATGCGCGCGTTGCAGGTATTCCTGTTCTCGCCGGCGGGGCCGCAGGGGGCGCGGCGCTTGTTGTCCTTGGCCTTTTTAGTTTTGGCTTCGTCGCAATAGCAGGTGCAGGTAAGGCGGCCCATCGCGAAGTCGCATACCGCGCCGCCGAAGTCCTGGTTCATACGGCTTAGATCTATAGAGGTGGTGATAATCTGGACACCGCTTGTCAGGGCGCCGACGCCCTGGTTGATCATTTCGATTTTTTGCTGCGTTTTCATCGCCTCGATCTCGGCGGAGTCTTTGAGTTTATACTCGAGTTCGGAGGGCATGAAACCGAAGAGGTTCGGGAGGCATTGCACGTTCGCGCCGACGCTGAAGCTCTGTCTGCGGGCGGGTATCGGCGTCTGATCGCGCGCGTCGCTTGGCCGCACCGGTTTGAAGAACACGTCTATGCGGCAGGCGTCGTTTTGAATCGAGCCGCCGATGTTTTCACAGCGCGAGGTCCTTATGTCGTTCACGCGGTTCGCTACGTTCGTGCGGATCGCGGTTTTCTCGCGGTTATCGGCTGCTTGGTTCAAAAGCATATTGCAGGTGGAATCCATCGTGATCTTAGAATGCACCTCGGTCGCGCCGCCGAAGCAGTTCGAATACTCGACATCACCGCGGCAGACGCTTGCGATACATGTGAACACTTCGTCGGTTAAGGCCTCGATACGGGTAATAGAATCCATGGTTGCGAACGTGGGTGCTGCGGGCGTCGGTATGTTGGCGTAAGGGTTGAATGCGAAGCCGGGATTTACCGCGCCGGTCGTGGCTTTGGCCGTTGTGCCTGTTCCGCGCGCTGGCTGGTTCCTTGATGTCGTAGCGCGACCTTGCGCGGAAGCTTCGAGCGCGAATGCGAACACAGTAAGCAATGCCAGTGATGAGACCCTCATGAAATTCTCCTATTCTCCTTTCTAGGATAGCAGATTTGTGCAGTTTTTGCAAGGGGAAACTTGAGAGCGTAGCCCGACACGCCGAGCTGGGCGGCGGGCGTGATAACGCGCGCGCACTGCGTGGGGGCGGCGTGGCGCGCGTAGCAAGCAAGCTTGCTGAATAACACAGTATACGTTGATTATTTACCTAAAACCTATAGCTCAAACCGATCGACCAGGCGGTATTCCTCCACCGGGCGATGCGGATTTCGTCGGCGAAGAATGTCGGCTCGAGGTTGTCGAATTCGTCGACGAAGTTCAAGGTTTCATCGGCGTTTCTTGCCGTCAGCTGTTCGTATGACAGCCCGGCGAAGATTCCCAACTGCTGGTTGATGCGGTATTTATATTTCGCCTCGAGGAGATAGCCGATCGCCGAGCCGCCGTAGTTCCTAAAGCTCGGGACGCCGTGGATTTCCGGTTGCGCAAATTCGGCGCGGTTGGGCCAGATGGCGTCGGCTGTGTATTTGGGCATAAAGACTTCGGCGTAAAGGTTCAAAGTTTCAACCGGGCTTAGCAAGCGTTCAAGGTTAAGGCCTACGAACGGGCCGGCCCAGGAGGCCTTGTATTGTTGTGAATCGCCGTGGTGGCCAACAAGCTGGCTCATGCCGCCGAAGACGTCGATAAGCGCAGAATCCCTTAGGTTATTATACGGATCGGCCGGGCCTATCTCAGCGTCAAGGCAGAAGAGCAGGTCATCGTATTGGGGATCCACAAATCCTCCCCACCAGCAGAAATCTTCGGCCGGAATGAGGATGCCGTGATATAGCGCCGCGCCCGGAATCTTATAAAGGCTCGGGTCGCTGATGTTGACCTCGTTGCCCCTTATATCGATGGAATAGATTTGGAAATCGCTTGTGTTGAGGTCTATGTCGAGGCAGTCGTCATTCTCGTCGCAGCCGATGAAATAGAAATACGGTGCGGGCGAGAAGTGGTCGGACATCTTCATATCCTGGACCTTCTTCTTGTATCCAACAAGCGGGGTTATGTCGAAGCCTGCCCAGCGCCAGGCGTTCCTTAGACCTATGGAGGCTTGATAACTCTCGAGGTTTGCACGCCCTTTGCCAAGCGACATAAGGTGGAGTTCGTTGAAAACGTCGTCGTCCGATGTGCGCGAGGTTGTGAACGAACCGCTGCCGAACTGGGCATTGAAAACCAGCTGGCGGTGCTTGAGCATGAAGTCCCTAGTAAAACTTATATTCGTGGTGGTCGTCCTTGCCTCGTCCCATCTTAGCACGGATTCCGCGGCGGTGTGGAACATGAAGGAACCCGAACCGAAGGACTGCCATATCTCGAACTCGCCGCCCCTGGTCGTATGATTCACCGAGCCATAGAATGAATTCAGGTCGTTTGCGAAACTTTGGTTCCGGGGTGCCGCGGACATCGTGGGTTGTGTGGTCGGGCGCTGCATTTGCGGCTGCATGATGAACACCGGCTGCTGTTGCGGTGTGGGCTGGATTACTTGAGTTTGCGCCACGGGTTCGGGTCGGCTTGGCAAGCTTTGGAAATAGGGATCGAAGATTTGCGCGTTGGCGGCCTGTGCGAACGCAAGCGCTGCTGCAATAATACCAAGCTTCGATAGGCTTTTTTGCATAAAAATCCTTTTTCTCGCGGTAGTATAACATAAATTTAGATTCTGCGCAAGCTCACTTTTTTGCTTGATTTTTATAATATTGGGTGCTAGTATTTCGCGAGCTTTGGCAGAAAAAGGTTAAACCCTTTGTAATTTCAAAGAGTTAGGCGCTTAGTTTAATGGTAAAACGAGAGTCTCCAAAACTTTTGACGAGGGTTCGATTCCTTCAGCGCCTGCCATTTTAATCGCCCGATCGCGGGCAAAACGAACGGAACGGACTATGTTTAAGAAGATTTTCGACTTTTTCGGATCAGTGAAAGAAGAAGGGCAGAAAGTCGTATGGGCCCGGCGCCAGCAGGTTATCGCCGGCGGCATCATGGTCTTTATCGCCAGCGCCATCATGGCTATGTTCTTTTTATTCGTCGACCAGGGCTTCGTATGGCTGTTCGACCTGGTTTTCAAGGCTTAGGAGTTTGAAATGACTGAAACCGCAAAAATCAAGAATGAAAACGCGCGCTGGTATGTGGCTTATGTCCACTCGGGCTGTGAAAAAGCTGTGCTTGACCGCTTGAACGAAAAAATCAAGAAGCTCAAGCAGGACGCGCTTTTCAACGAAATCCTTATCCCTTCGCACGAGATCACCGAGCTTAAGAACGGCAAAAAAGTCAAGGTGGAAAAGAAGCTTTTCCCCGGCTATATCCTTATCAACATGGTCATGAACAACGATACCTGGCATACCGTCAAGGACATTCCGCTTGTATCCGGTTTCCTTGGCTCGCATTCAAAACCTTCGCCAGTATCGGAGCGTGAGGCGCAGGCGCTTATCCATCGTCTTGACAATTCGGCGGGCGAAGAAACCTTCGTGTCCGACGTATCATACGACGTGGGCGAGGCAGTGCGCGTCAACGAGGGGCCTTTCGCGTCCTTCAACGGCGTCATCGAGCGCGTGGATGCCGAGAAGCAGCGCGTGCTTGTTTCCGTATCGATATTCGGCCGACCGACTCAGGTCGAGCTTAGCTTCTTCCAAGTCGAGAAGATTTAGGAGTTAAGATGAAGAAATCGGGCGCGACATTGCAGAAGAATTTGGGCGAAATGCGTTTGCAGATCGGGATTTTCGGAGCAAGTTCGGTTCTTGCCGACCTTGCCGTTGCGTTCAATGAAAAAGGGGATTTGGAATCCATGCTTAAAGTATCCAAAGTCGCCGCAGAATTGAACAAGTATGCCGCGAAAAAGGCTTCCTCGACAATAAAGAGCGAGGTAAAAAGAGTTTTAAGAGAGAGGGTCGTTTAACCCTAACAAAAAGAGTAAAAAAATGAAAAACTATTATGAACAACAAGCAATGTGGGGCTATTCCAATATGGAGCCCGTCGCAACTATAAAAAACGAGGAGCTTTGGGCCGCCGTTGAAAAAGCCGAGAAGGAATTCGAGGTGCAGGTTGCCGAATGGGAAATCGCCATGGATCTTGAGGCCGCAGGCGAGTTTAACGCCGTTCCGACCGCTGCTCCGGCCATCAAAGCGCAATCGAAAAAGAAAGCCGTCAAGGGCGTGAAGATGCCCAAGCTTGGCATAAAATCGTATGAACTCGACACGAAGCGTGCCGAGCTTAACGCGCTTGAAAAAGAATCCCACGACCTTCAAAAAATGCGCAGGGCCGTCAAGACCTTAAGTGAGCTTGAGGAAGTCGACAGCCTTATCAAGAAAAACAACGACCTTATCAGGGCGAAGCAATTCGAAATAGTCAAGGCGATCGGCAAGGTATTGGACGCCAAACAGCAGGACGACGAGGACAAGAAGTCGATCAAGAAACTTGCGGCGAAGATCATCTCGCTTTACAAACAGCGCGAAGTCGCGAAGACCGCAGAGGAAAAAGAAGACTTCACCGCGCGTATCTGTGGCATGCAGGACATGCTTAGGAAAATGCAAGGCAAGGTCGCCGACGGCAATCGCGTCGCGAAAAAGAAGAAATCCAAGAAGACCAAAGCCGTAGCCCAGGAAAATTGGAATGCTGCGGGTTCGGTAAGGACCATTGCGATCACCAAGCCCGCTCCGGCCAGCTATATAATCACAAGGCGCGACGTCGTCGCACTTCGCCCCGTTGAAAAAGCGGTTCAAACCTATACTACAGAATCCAACCTTGCCGCTATAAACGCGCAGATCGAGGCGAACGACGTTATGAAGGCAGCTTTGGTCAAAGCCGGACTTGTGAAAGAGGCCGCGTAAAAAATTTAACCCGCGGTAGGCTAGCCATAGCCGCTGACCGCGAATTTTAACTAGACTGGATTCCGGGTCGTTGCCCGGAAGGACAGGAAAAAAGAAAGGTAGAAAATGGCAAAAAAAGAAATAGTAAAGTTCGTCAAGCTCCAGATTGCCGCTGGTGCCGCGAACCCTTCGCCGCCCGTGGGTCCCGCCCTCGGTCAAGCCGGTGTCAACATAATGGAGTTCTGCAAGGCCTTCAACGCCAAGACCGCGGACATGGAAAAGGGTTCGCCCGTTCCCGTCATCATCACGGTCTATAAGGACAAGTCGTTCGACTTCGTCGTCAAGCGTGCGCCCGTGTCGTATTCCATCAAGCAGGCTGTCGGTTTGAAATCCGGCGGTGCTACGCCCGGCAAGGCAAAGGCCGGCCAAATCAAAAAATCGCAAATCAAAAAAATCGCAGAAGAAAAAATGCCCGACATGAACTGCTCGACCGTAGAGGCCGCCATGCAAATGGTTGCCGGTCAGGCGCGCTCGATGGGTATCGAAGTGGTGGAGGGCTAACATGGCGTTTGTATCCAAAAGAATGAAGAAAATGGCCGAGGGCCTCGACCTTACCAAAGCTTATACCGTGCGCGATGCGATAGATGTCTTGAAATCGAAATCGACCGTGAAATTCGACGAATCCGTCGACGTCGCGATCGTGCTTGGCATCGACGTTTCCAAATCCGACCAGAATGTGCGCGGCATGGTCGCGCTTCCCAATGGCACCGGCAAGACCGTGCGTGTCGCAGTCTTCGCCAAATCCGAGAAAGCCGCGGACGCCAAAGTCGCCGGCGCCGACATCGTGGGCGACGACGACTTGATCGAAAAAGTGTCCAAGGGATTCCTTGACTTCGATCGCGTAATCGCCACCCCGGACATGATGGCCGCGCTTGGCAAAGTCGCGAAAATCCTTGGCCCCAAAGGTCTTATGCCCAATCCCAAACTTGGCACGGTAAGCACCGACGTCAAGGGTGCGGTTCTTCGCGCGAAAGCCGGCGAAGTCGAGTTCCGCGCCGAAAAGGGCGGTGTAGTTCATGCCGGTATCGGCAAGCTCTCGTTCGGCACAGACAAATTGGCCGAGAACTTCAAGGCGTTGGCTTCGGCCATCGTCAAGGCTAAACCCGCGACGTCGAAGGGAGTCTTCATAAAGAAGGCGGCCATTTCGACCACGCAGGGCGTCGGCATTAAGCTTGAAACAAGCGAGGTCAAATAAAGAACTGGATTCCGGGCTTGACCCGGAATGACAGGCAAAGAGTTTTGCCTAAGACAGCGGGGACGGAAACGTTTAATGGCGAAAGCTACCAGCCGAGGTCCAAAAATGGCAAAAAGAGCGGAGTGGAAACACTCTTAATATTAACAAGTCGACTGGATTCCGGATCAAGCCCGGAATGACAGAAGACAAGAAAGGTTTGAAATGGAACGTTCGCTTAAGAAATCCTGGGTCGAGGGACTTAACGGTGAAATGCTCAAATCCGAATCCGTGGTGGTGGCGCGTTTCGACGCGTTGACGGTCGCTGAATTCGAAGATTTGCGCAAAAAAGCCCGCGAGAAAAATACCCTCGTCAAGGTAACGCAGAACCGTCTTACCAAACTTGCCCTTAGGGGAACCAAGTTCGAAGGGCTCGCCCCTTTGTTCACGGGTTCCACCCTGATTGCCTATTCCGAAGACCCGATTATGTCCCACAAAATCGTATTCGCCTTCGCAAGCGGCAACCAGAAACTTGTCGTCTTGGGCGGCGCATCGGAGGATAAAATCGTCGATGCCGCCGGTGTCAAGGACTTCGCGCTTCTGCCTACACTTGATGAGGCACGTGCGAGGCTCTTGGCGTTGCTTAAGACGCCGATCGGCAACATGGTTCGCGCACTTAACGCCAAGGCAGAAAAAATGCCAGAGGCCGCGTAATAATTTTAACTAATCCGCATTGGCGGAACAAACTAAAAAAGGAATAAAAAAATGGCAGATTTGAACAAAATTTTGGAAGAGCTTGAAACGCTTACCACCAAAGAAATAGTCGAACTCGTTAAAGCGGCCGAAGAGAAGTGGGGCGTTAGCGCCGCCGCTCCTGTCGTCGTTGCGGGCGGCGCGGCCGCCGGTGGCGCCGAGGCCGAGAAAACCGAATTCACCGTAATGCTTACTGCGGCCGGCGGAAACAAGATCGCCGTAATCAAGGAAGTGCGCGAGATCACCGGACTTGGCCTTAAAGAAGCCAAAGACCTTGTCGACGGCGCACCCAAGGCGGTCAAAGAAGGCATAGCCAAAGCAGCCGCCGAAGAGATGAAGGCGAAGCTTGAGGCAGCCGGAGCCTCCGTAGAGTTGAAGTAAACTCGACCATACCTGAAAGTCGGGTTCCAACTGGATTCCGGGTCAAGCCCGGAATGACGGAAAAGGGGCCCGGCTTTTGCGGTATCAGAAGGGGCGGCCCTTCATACATTGTTATTCTACACGGATTACCGACTATGCGGTAATGATAAAAGCAAAAACGCTTTACCCTAAAAAGATGATAAACTTTTAGAGCGAAGTTAAACAAGAAAGGTTTATAATATGTTTAACACTTATAAAAGAATTAGAAAAGATTTCGGAAAAATCAAGGCGCCTATCGAGCTTCCGAACCTTATCGAGATTCAGGAAGAATCGTATAAAAAATTCCTTCAGATGGACGTGCCGTCAGAGAAGCGCGAAGAGGTCGGAATTCAGGCCGTCTTCAAGTCCGTGTTCCCTATTTCCGACTATGCCGGACTTGCCTCCTTGGAGTTCGTCAAATACGAATTCGAAGCCCCGAAGTATGATGTCGAAGAGTGCCTTCGCCGCGGGCTTACATACGCCGCGCCCTTGCGCGTAGTGCTCCGCCTTATCGTCTGGGACATCGACGAATCCACCGGCAAAAAATCCATCAAGGACGTAAAAGAGCAGGAAATATTCATGGGCGAAGTGCCCCTGATGACCGACAAGGGAACGTTGATCTTCAACGGAACCGAGCGCGTGTTCGTTTCGCAGATGCAGCGCAGCCCCGGCGTATTTTTCGGCCACGACGACGGCAAGACCAATTCGTCCGGCAAATATCTTTTCAATGCGAAGGTGATACCCGCTCGCGGTTTCTGGCTTGATTTCGAATTCGATTCCAAGGACGTAGTGTATGTCCGAATCGACAAGCGCCGCAAAATCCCCGCGACATCTTTCCTTGCCGCTTTCTATAACGACGAAACGGACGCGAAGCTTGCGAAGGCCGCAGCGAAGGGCGAATCGACCGAGTCGATCGACCGCGTCGGAATGAGCGCGCGCGACATACTTAAACTTTTCTATACCGAGCAGGCGTTCACCAAGTTCAAGAATGGTTGGAAGGTTGCGTTCGACGCCTCGCTTATCACGCGCGCAATCAAGTTCCCATACGCGCTGGTCAACGCCGATTCCGGCAAGGTCGCGCTTGAGGCAGGACAAAAACTCAATCCCCGTGCGGCAAAGAAACTTGTCGACGACGGCTTGAAGGCCCTCTATCTTACGAACGAAGAAGCGGCGGACAAAGGGCTTTACGTTTCCGACGACATAATCAACATGGACAACGGCGAAGTAATACTCGAGGCCGGAGCCGAGCTGACCGCGGAATCGTTGAAAGCTATCGAGAACGCGAAGATCAAAGAATTCGGCGTGCTTTACATCGACAACCAGACGATCAACGCGCACATGCGAAATACTATCGTGGTCGATAAAAACAAGACCCGCGAAGAGGCTCTGTTCGACATCTATCAGGTCATGCGCCCCGGCGAACCGCCGACAGTCGCGACCGCCGAGAGCATGTTCTTCCGCATGTTCCACGATTCCGAAATGTATGATCTCTCCGAAGTGGGGCGTTTCAAAATGAACCTTCGCCTTGGAATCGATTTCGAGAAAGTTCCCGAATCGACCACGCTCCTTCGCAAAGACGATATTATCCGCACGGTGAAAACCCTTGTAGATTTGCGCGACGGAAAGGGCGAAGTCGACGACATCGACAACCTGTCCAACCGCCGCGTCCGTTCGGTCGGAGAACTCCTTGAGAATCAATACCGCATCGGTATTATCCGTATGGAGCGCGCAGTTCGCGAGAAAATGTCCTCGGTCAACATCGATTCCGCAATGCCGCAGGATCTTATAAACGCCCGTCCCGTGCTTTCGGCGATCAAGGAATTCCTTGGCTCGTCGCAGCTCAGCCAGTTCATGGACCAGAACAATCCCCTTAGCGAAATCACGCACAAGCGCCGTTTGTCCGCGTTGGGCCCCGGTGGTCTTACCCGCGAGCGTGCAGACTTCGAGGTTCGCGACGTTCACGCCACGCACTATGGCCGTATCTGCCCTATCGAAACACCCGAAGGCCAGAACATCGGACTTATCAACTCGCTTGCCACATACGCGGTCATCAACCGCCACGGCTTCTTGGAAACTCCTTATCGTGTAGTCAAGAACGGCAAGGTGTCCGACGAAGTGATTTACCTTTCGGCAATGGGCGAGGGCAAGCACGTAATCGCGCAGGGCAACTCGCTTCTCGACAAGTCCGGCAAATTCACCGAAGAGCTTGTCGCTTGCCGCAAGGCCGGCGAGTTCGAGATGATGCCGCCGTCCGAAATAACCCTTATGGACGTTTCGCCGAAGCAGCTTGTTTCCGTGGCCGCGGCGCTTATCCCCTTCCTTGAGAACGACGACGCCAACCGCGCGCTTATGGGCTCGAACATGCAACGCCAGGCCGTGCCGCTTGTCAAATCCGAAGCTCCGACAATCGGAACCGGTATCGAAGACCGCGTCGCCCGCGACAGCAAGGCCGTTGTCGTCGCAGAAAACGACGGTGTCGTCATCCAAGTCGACTCGACCCGTATCGTCGTCCAGGCAACATCGAAAAAATCCAAGTCCACCTCGGGCGTAGACATCTATCGTTTGCAGAAATATGTCCGCTCGAACCAGGACACCTGTATCAACCAGAAGCCCATCGTCAAGGTCGGCGACAAGGTTCGCGCCGGCGACGTGCTTGCCGACGGACCTTGCACCGATTTGGGCGAACTTGCGCTTGGCCGCAACGTCAAGGTCGCGTTCATGCCGTGGCAGGGATACAACTATGAGGATTCCATCGTAATATCCGACCGCATCGCGCAAAAAGACGTCTTCACGTCCGTGCACATCGAGGAATTCGAAGTCATGGCGCGCGACACCAAGCTTGGGCCCGAGGAAATTACCCGCGACATTCCCAACGCCTCAAGCGAGGCCATAAAGTCGCTTGACGAAACCGGTGTTATCCACATCGGAGCGCACGTCAAGGCCGGCGACATACTTGTTGGAAAGGTCACGCCCAAGGGCGAGTCCCCCGCAACGCCCGAAGAAAAATTGCTGCGCGCAATCTTTGGCGAGAAGGCGACCGAGGTCAAAGACACTTCGCTTCGCGTGCCGCCGGGAACCGAGGGAACAATCCTTGACGTCCGCATGTTCTTCCGCCGCGGTATCCAAAAGGACGAGCGCGCGCTTTCGATTGAGTTCATGGAAATCGAAAAGATCACCAAGGATCGCGACGCAGAGCGCCACATCATCGAACTTGGCTTCCGCGAGAAGATTAAACTATTCCTTGACGGAAAGAGCGCCGCCGATGGAAAGACGTTCAAGTCTTCGGACCTGGACGGCCTTACCACCGCGAAGCTCCAAAAGCTGAAACTCAAGGACGATAAATCGCAGGACGCGTTCGCCCAGATGATACGCGAGTTCGACGAGCTTGACAATAAACTCGAGGCCAAGTTCAAAGACCGCGTCGAGAAAGTCAAGCAGGGCAACGACCTTATGCCCGGCGTGTTGAAAGTCGTCAAAGTCTTCGTGGCCGTGAAACGCAAGCTTCAGGTCGGCGACAAGATGGCCGGACGCCACGGAAACAAGGGTATCGTTTCCCGCATCGTGCCCGTCGAGGACATGCCATACGAGGCAGACGGAACCCCCGTCGACATAGTGCTCAATCCTTTGGGCGTGCCAAGCCGTATGAACGTGGGACAGATCCTTGAAACCCACCTTGGCTGGGCCGCCTCTGCGCTTGGTGCTCAACTTAACACCATGCTTGAGCAAGTTCGCGCTAAGGCTGCGACCGTCGATACTATACGCGACAAGATCAAGAAGATCTATGGCAAGGAAGCGTTTGACGAGCAATTCGCCGACATGACAGATGAGGAGATCAAAAAGTTCTCGGCGTCCGTGAAATCCGGCGTGCCTATGGCGACCCAAGTCTTTGACGGCGCGTCGCTTGCCGACGTGGACAACATGCTCAAGGAAGCGAAGCTGCCCCTGTCGGGTCAGACGACGCTTTACAACGGCGAAACCGGCGAAGCGTTCGACGGCCAAATCACCGTAGGCTATGTGTATATGCTGAAACTCCACCACCTTGTGGACGAGAAGATGCACGCGCGTTCGGTCGGCCCCTATAGCCTTATCACCCAGCAGCCGTTGGGCGGTAAAGCGCAGTTCGGCGGACAGCGTTTCGGCGAGATGGAAGTGTGGGCGTTGGAGGCTTACGGCGCGGCATATACGCTGCAGGAAATACTGACCGTTAAATCGGACGATGTCACAGGCAGGGTGAGGACATATGAAGCGATCGTAAAGGGTCATAACATTCCGGAACCGGGAGTACCGGAATCGTTTAAGGTTC
>Ga0123356_10005561_pt1 | contig 12815 bp, 11 predicted proteins | sample TergutEmb28metaG_2_FD_92546 | JGI IMG/M metagenome (GOLD analysis project Ga0123356, IMG submission 92546) | Embiratermes neotenicus P3 segment gut microbial communities from Petit-Saut dam, French Guiana - Emb289 P3 | ecosystem: Host-associated > Arthropoda: Insects > Digestive system > Gut ... | reverse complement strand
TTGACACTATGGGCGCGTTTTAGTAATTTATATATCCAAATCAAAAGGGGATGTAGCTCAGTTGGGAGAGCATCAGGCTGGCAGTCTGAGGGTCAGGGGTTCGAACCCCCTCATCTCCATTTTTTCTTCAATAAAAAAGACCCGCAACAGTTAGAATCAAAAGCAAACATGCTCTTATTATTATGGCGGCAGTTAAAGGCGGTGAATCACAAAACCACGCGTTTCGATAATCATTATGAAAAGACTTGAAAAAAATGTATTGTATATAATATATTATAGTATTATGGGTTTTTTTGAGGATTAAAGCAGTAGCAGCTGGAGGCTAATTTAAGATGTTAAAAAAAGGCGGCGGTTCACATAATAATATTAGGGATTTGATTGATATTTTAGAGCGTAATTCTATCAATCAGGACGACTGGTACACAGACAGCGCCAATGAGAGCGAGGCAGAGGAAGAGGGTGAGGACGGAGAGGTCAACATTGAGGATCTTCGTTTAGTAATCTTTGCTACTGACGGCCCGTTTACAGAGTCATTTATACCAATGCTCAAACAGTTTGAGGTTAAATTTTTAGTAACCGACAATACAGATTACGTAATAGATATATTTATGAATAACAGCCAAATCAGGCACATACTGATAGATATGGACAGGCCGACAAATCCCACCAAGGGGATGAACGTTTTTGCCGATCTAAAGACAATCAATCCTAATTTGATAGTTCATTACTGTACAAAAAACCCTCTCTCCATGGAGTCCCGCAACATCCAGAGCAAGGGCGCCATACTTATGCAGAAACCCATCCTGCGTAAGACAGTGGAACAGTTTGTATCGCAATACTTTGCCCGTTAAATTTAGAGCTTAGAACTTAGAGCTCAGAGTTTAGAAAAAATCAGGATAATTTGCAAAAGCGAAAATGAAACTCCCGTGCGATTTTACGGGAGTGTTTATAGCTCTCTGCAAGTTTGTCAAACCTGCGCCGTAAAGCTGAATCTTTTGAGAGCAGTTCCGTTATCTCCGTAAACCTTTCCGCAGTAAGCCTGTATTCGCTTATAACGGAAAACGCCTGCTGTTGAATTTCAAATTGCAGTTCTGCGATTCTCTGAGAGATTATCTTTGCTGTTTCTATCTCAAATTCAGAAGCGTCGGAGAGCGCCTGCGGGTCATTTTCCATAGCCGCTATCTGGTTATAACGCTGTTTTGTCATTCCGTGTTCATTAACTATGGAGAGTAACTGTTCACGCAGATACTCCCTGAGCGTTGTAATAGTGTTATTGACATTAAAAAAACTTGTAAGTTCATCGTCGCTGATACTTTTTTCGGTATCTGCACTCTGTTGAGATTCCGGTAAAAAACCGGATGAAATATCGTGGTAAGGTATTGGTCTGAGCGTAATGATAATAGCGATGGTTAATACAAAATAAAGCGAACCCCAAACCATTGTTTTTGTATATAGATTCATCTATTGTGCCTCTTTTGTTTACTAAATTTACTCAAAACATCATACGTGCTGCTTTGTGCATGATATAATAAAGGAAGCGCAATTACTATTCCCTGAGAGCTTAAACGGGTAATGGGGTTATCTCAAAAAAAACGGGCAGGGGTAAACCCTGCCCTTACAGACCGGAGCTGTGCGCTCCCCTGCTACAGCTTAGCCTGAGCTGCTGCTGCGGCGGCGGCTTCTTTTTTCTTCTTTTTCTTTTGATAAAGAACTATATCCGCCTGATTCATGAGCGCTTCGAGATCGGTAACTTCGTTATGCAGAAAAGAGACTGCGCCTATGCTCACAGAAACTTTGTACGGTTTACCGGAGGCGCTGTTATATTCGTCAATATACTCATCAATACGATTTTCAAATATATCAAACATCTCCATAGTGGTATTAAGCGTAAACGCGGTAAATTCATCGCCGCCAAGCCGGGAGAGAATATCGGTATCGCGGAACGCCCTTTTAAGCGCCTGCGCCATCACCACTATCGCGTTATCTCCCTCTTCATGGCCGTAGGTGTCGTTTATTGACTTGAGCCCGTCAAGATCGGCAAAGAAAAGGAGGCCGTCTTTCTTTGTACGCCGCGCATTGCTCATGGCGTGGCGGGACTGGCTCATAAAACCGCGGCGGTTTAAAAGTTTGGTGAGCTCGTCTGTCTGAGAGATATTGCTTAAATGTTCGTTATAGTTTTCAAGCTCCTCAAGCGCAATGCGCAAGCGGTCCTCTATACTTTGTCTTGTCTTGATAAGATTCGCAAACTTTAGAGCGCAGCTTATCTCTACGATAAGCGACTCAAAAAGAAAAATATCATTAAAATTATATTCAACAACAATAAACCCGATCTGTTCGCTGCCGTAGAAGAGCGGTGAAATCACAAGGTTATAGCGCGCTTCCTGCGGGAACAGGGCACGGTCAAGAACAGAGGTGACAGGCATCTTCTGTCCGCACATATTAGCAAGGTTTGACGAATGATCGCCATAAGCGGTAGTAAGCGTGATATCAGGAAACTTCCACTTTGAATTGATCTGGTGTTCCACCGCCTTGTCGTAAAGGAAAATATAACCGTAATGCAGCCCCATCTGTTTGAAGTAAGGGATAATAGAGCGCAGAGCCTCTTCGCGGTCATGAACGTCGCTTATAAGCTGAGTGAGTACGCCGCGCAAATCGCGGATATTATTGTGGTGGGCGTTCCAGCGTTTTGAGTCGTTTTTGAAGAACGATTCCAAAAGCACCATACGCGCCCTGTGAAAAAAATCTTCAAGCTGTATACAGGCGTTTATATCAAGATTTTGCAGATTCGCCGCAGCCCTCGAATCGGTAATAACACTCTGCCAGTCACGGAGTTTTTCCTCTTTATCATCTGTGACATAGTTGATAATAGACGCAAATTCATCTATAAGCATGAATCCGCTTTTATCATCAAGAGTCCCGGTATGAGCCATTCGTACGGCCCTTTTTAACACTCCCAGGATAACTGCCGTATCGTAGTCGCTTTCAACCGCTTCCTGGGTACTCACAGCAGCGCGGGTATCTGTATTTACAAAAGCTTTTACAGCGCTCACTGAACGCGAGAAACAGCCGCAGCTCTCCCGCAACACCAAGCTTGTTGGAAGAGATATATTATGCGCCGGAGAACCGTTAATCAGTTCACAGGCGAGTTCAACCGCTTTATACGCCTGCCCGTAAATCGGCTGCGCAACAGTAGTAAGAGAGGGCGAACAGTAATGCGCTCTTTCAACATTGTCAAAACCTATTATCGCCACGTCTTCAGGTACCTTGAGCCCCCGCTTTTGAAACTCTTCCATAGCGGCCAGAGCCATCTCGTCATTAGCGGCCCCAAGAGCTTGGAACGTTACTTTCCTTTTGTCAAAAAATTCCTGAACCGCCTTTACCCCGGAATAAACGGTAAAATCGCCCTCATAAACAAGTTCAGAATCAAAAGGAATCCCGTATTTTTTAAGCGTATCAAGATAAACGGAGTACCTCTCCTGAGCTTCGCTGTTGCTTTGGGGGCCGTTTATCCATGCGATTTTTGTAAATTTGTGTTCGTTTACAAGATGCTCAAGAGCGTCCTGTAATCCTACTTTGTTGTCAATTAATACGCTTGACACGCCTTCGAGCATGATTGATAAACTGACAAGCGGGATTTCGCTATAACGGCTGTAAAACGCCTTAAACTCCTCTGCGTTGAGGAAATTTATCATTGTTCCGGTGGCAAGAATCAGAGCGTCAAGATTATTTTTTGAGGCGATCTCATAAATAGCGTTGTACTGGTACTGGAAATCGTAACTGACCTTGGGAGATTTACCCGGAAATATTATAACGTTAACATTGTTTTCCGCAGCCGCGTCGGTAATCCCGCGGCAGAGCGCCTGAGTATATGAGTTTTCAAGCTCAGATATAAAAAAACCAATTGTCGGCCGTCTATTAGTAGTATCATGCTGCAGTTTCATGTATGACTTTCCTGAAAAAAGCTATTTAAACACATTCAATAACAGAATTTTGTTAATGACAGTATTGTTTATATTATATATTATAATATATTCCCCAAAGGAAAAGTACTTTTTATTTGATAATTAACCCTAATTTTACACAACCTAAGGACCGGTTAATAATGGCGAATCAGATACAGGGCCCAAAGGGTACAAGAGATTTCTACCCCCAGGAGATGGCTTTTCAGCAATACCTTTTTGACACATGGCACTCTGCCTGCCGCAAATGGGGCTTTGAACAGTATGAAGGGCCGATGTTTGAGCATCTGGAAGTTTACACACAAAAATCAGGCGATGAGATTGAAAAGCAGCTATACGCGTTTGAAGATAAAGCGGGCAGAAAAATAGCCCTGCGCCCGGAACTCACCCCTACCCTTGCCCGCATGGCAGCGGCAGGCGGCACTAACTTAAAACGTCCTGTGCGCTGGTACTCCATATCAAGGCTGTTTCGTTATGAGAAGATGCAAAAGGGGCGGTTAAGGGAGTTTATTCAGCTTAACATGGATATTCTTGGAGTAGATGAAGCGACAGCGGACGCAGAACTTATCGCCGCAAGTATTGACATGATGCGGGCGTTTGGCTTTACTCATGAAGATTTCAAAGTACGCATCTCAAGCAGAACACTTTTGGAAGAGCTCTTTTTACAAATAGGAGTAAACCGCGAACAATTGAAACCGCTTTACGCACTGCTTGACAAAAAGAACAAAATAGGTGAAGAGGCGTTTTCAAGTGAACTTTCAGGAATTATCACCGATAATGAAACCGGCGCAAAAATAGCTAATATATTTAACTGTAAAACTATCGCAGATATCGAAAAAATCAGCGGCAATGCTGACCTAAACTCATTGAATCAGCTCAAAAAACTATTCTCATTGCTTGATGATTACGGATTCGGCGGTTACGCGGTGTTTGACATAGGGATTGTTAGAGGCCTTGCCTATTATACCGGAACCGTATTTGAGTTATTTGACGTAAAGGGAGAGCTGAGGGCTATAGCAGGGGGCGGCAGATATGATAACTTAGTAAAACTATACGGCGGCCCTCAAACCCCGGCGGTTGGATTCGCGGTGGGCGACGTTGTTCTTGCGGAACTTCTTAAATCAAAAAAAAATATTCCTGCCCAGCCGCCAAGAAGCGATGTTTTTTTTGTATCGATTGACGAAGGGGAATACAAAAGGGCAATAGGGACAGCAAGGACATTAAGAGAGAATAATATTTCTTGTGAGTTTTCTTTGAAAGAAAATTTGAATATTGGCAAGCAGTTAAAACAGGCTAATGAAGCGAGGAGCCGCTTTGCGTTATTTATCGGCGGTGATGAGGCTAAGCAGGGGAAGATGAAAATTAAGAATTTGGTTGACGGAAAAGAGGAGCTTGCGGATGCGAATCAAATTGTAAGGATTGTTGCACAAGCGCTTGGGTGTTCTGTTCCTGAATAGTATTAGAAAACGCAAGAGTAATTCACTAATTTTCTATTTTGTAAGAGAGCTGCGCCCACCCAACCGCCTCTTCAACAATAATTTTGATAGGATTCTCCCCATCTACCGTAAACGCCAAACGCGGCTCTTCCAAATCTGCAAACTGAGAATCTACAATTGACGATGATGCGAAATGCCCCTCTCTCTGTTCTACACGGCGCTTAGCAGTTTCAATTTTACACTTGATATATATGAAACGCACCTCTGGCGAATTGCCGTTCAAAAGTATCTTTCGGTATTTACTTTTAAGAGCGGAGCAGGCTAAAACGAGGGTATCCCCGCTTGATAAATACTTACTGATTATTTCGGCAAGCGTTTTAAGCCAGGGCAGACGGTCTTCATCCGTTAGAGAGACGCCCTGTTCAATTTTTGAGATATTTATTTGCGGATGGTAGTCATCCGCGTCTATAAACTGTGCGTGTATCTGTTTTGCAAGCAGTGAGCCTACGGTAGTTTTACCGCATCCGGCAACTCCCATGACCACATAAACCATAAATCAAACCGGTTTTGCGGTTGAATCCTGCGCCGCTGCTGTTTTTACCTCAATTTCAAACCGCAAATCTTTTAAAATAGCCGCTTCCTTACTCTGATGCTCTGAAACAAGGAGCTTAAAATGCGTAAACTCAAGCCTTTTTGCGTAACCGCTGCGCAGCTGTTCAAAAAACTTCATCTGCTCATCCTCAGGCACAGAGTAGATATGCCGGAGTTTTTCGTCATCTTTCATAATTGAGTATGCGCGTTTTATCCCTTCGTAAACCGGATCTTTTGACTTGCTTATGTCAATCGTCTTTTTCTGTAAATGCAGTTCGCATTTTTCCGAATCCCAGGAACCTCTTTTGAAAAAGAAGGCGTTGGCGCTCGCGTAAATCATATCGGTACCCCTAAGCTTCCCGTCAAGAGAGTGGCCGGCGATATGAGGCGTGGCTATATCCGCAAGCCGCAAAGTCTCAAGGCTTATAGCCGGTTCATTCTCAAAAACATCAAAGACTATTATGCCAAGGCGCGAACAGACTGTTCTGAAACCTTTTTCGTCAAGAACTTTGCCCCGCGAGGTATTTATAAACGCGGCTCCCTGTTTCATGCGGGAGACAAATTCTGCGTTTACAATGTGGTGTGTAGGATTTTCGCCGTTCTCTATAAGCGGTACATGAATTGATATTATGTCGCTGCGTTCAAGAGTTTCGTCAAGAGGGCGGTATATCTCATTTCCGGTAAGCGCTTTTTTGGGCGGATCGTTTAATACGCACTCCATACCAAGACTGCGCGCCCGGCGGTAAACGCGGCTTCCCACGTTTCCAGCGCCTATAATCCCAAGTGTTAAATCAGAGGGTTTACGTTCGCTTTTAACGCAAATTTCAAGCAGAGCCGCCGTCACATACTCCGCGACGGATTCAGCGTTAGAGCCGGGAGCGTGCGCAAAACCGATGCAGTTATCGCGCAGATACTCAGTATCCACATGGTCTACCCCGATAGTTGCGCTTGCCACAAATTTTACCGGTGTTCCTTCCAAAAGCTCCTTATTGACCTGTGTGGCGGAACGGGTAAGAAGCATATCCGCGCCCATCAGCATTTCGCGGTCAATCTTGTAACCCGGCGCAGTAACAACCGTGCCCATATCGCTGAACGCTTCGCTTACCTGATAAATATTTTGATCTGCAATTATCTTCATTACAGTAAAATAAATGATTTCTGCATGATAATAGAAGTTTTGCGGGTAATTTTTTTTGTTCTGTCACTTTTTTTGCCCTGATTTTCATTTCAGCATTGATTTTTCCCGTGGAAATTATAATATTTAAACAGTTCAGTTAAATAACGTGCTGGTTTAATATTAAGCCAACCATACTATACCATATACTTTATTAAGGGGGATTAAAGATGTCACTTCAAAATCTACTGACCGAAGTTGAAACTCTCAAGGCAGAATACGACAAGTTCGAGCGCGGCAACAAATCCGCAGGCACACGCGCCCGCAAAAGCCTTCAAAACATCAAAAAGCTCGCTCAGGATCTTCGTACAGAGATTCAGGCGAAAAAGGGCGAAGAAGCGGCGTAACTCAGTATTTGGCGGATAGATCGGTATTTTATGTATTGATCTATCCGTACAATAATCCGGTGCTTAAATCGTAATCATACCTTGAAATGCAATCTACAGCGCACAATTCACAATTGGAAATTATATTTTTTCGTTTTTAATTGCACAGGTTGTGTGTTATGCGCTAATTATCTTATGATAGGGGTGAATTAATGAACCCAGGCAGTCCGCTTATGCTATCGGTGAGAGGTCTGAATAAAAAATTCGGACAGGTACACGCCGTAAACAATCTCAATTTTGAAGTGCGCAAAGGTGAAGTTTTCGGATTTCTGGGGCCTAACGGCGCGGGTAAATCCACTACAATGCGTATTATCACCTGTTTCATTCCGCAAACCAGCGGAGCTGTGATGGTTGACGGAATCGACACAACTGTAAATAACCTTGAGGTGCGCAGAAAAATCGGCTATCTGCCCGAAAGCACCCCGCTTTACAGCGACATGACTGTGAAGGAATATTTAAAGTTTGTCGGCGAAGTGAGAAATCTGCGCGGCGGCAAGTTAAAATCACGCACGGACGAGATGTTTACAGTGTGCGGACTCACAAAAATGGCAAACCGGCAAATCGGCAAACTCTCAAAAGGGTACAGACAGCGCGTAGGACTGGCTCAGGCGATGATTCATAATCCTGACCTGCTCATTCTTGACGAACCGATGTCCGGCCTTGACCCCAACCAGATTATCGAAATCAGACACCTCATTAAAAAAATAGGTGAAGAGAAGACGGTAATCTACTGCTCCCATATACTTTCAGAAGTATCAGCCACCTGTGACAGGATTCTTATCATACGCGAAGGGCGCATTGTAGCGAGCGGTACGCCTAATGAGCTAACTTCCGAACACAAAAGCGGCTCGCAGTATACAATGCGCGTTAAGGGGGAAAAATCCAAAATTCAATCCGAAATATCGTGCTTAGAAGGCGTTTCTCTTCTTGAATTGTCTGATGACAGCGAGCCAAACTGGTATGAGGCGCAAATCCACACAAATACGAAAGATGACATCGGCGAATCGCTCTTTAATTGTATAGTGCGCAACGACTTTCGCCTCAGCGAACTCAGGCGTGACCATACAAGCCTCGAAGAAGTTTTCACGCAGCTTACAACAAGGGAGAGCCTCTAAAATGAACAGCATAGCCGCAATTTTTAAAAAAGAGTTTTCCTCATACTTTCTCTCCCCTATCGCTTATGTTTTTATCATCGTATTTCTGATAGGGACAAGTTTCATGTATTTTCAGCCTTTTTTTCTGATAAATCAGGCTGACATGCGCAACTACTTCGGCCTCTTGCCGTGGGTGTTTCTGTTTTTTGTTCCGGCGATTACAATGAGAAGCTTTTCGGAAGAGAAAAAAAGTAAGACAATGGAACTTCTGCTGACCTGGCCGATAAGCGATACTCAGGTTGTGCTTGGCAAGTTCTTCGCGTCTCTGGCATTCTTAGGCACAGCGGTACTTCTTTCAATCACAATTCCAGTAACGCTTTTCATAATCGGAAATCCAGACCCCGGCCCAATCATCGGCGGCTATGTGGGCGCGCTTCTCATGGGCGCGGCGTACCTTTCAATAGGTCTTTGGATCTCTTCGCATACCGAAAACCAGATAGTAGCTTTTATTTTAGCGTGGGTAGTTACGTTTGTACTCATGATAGTAGGACATCCGATAGTCACGGCGAAACTGCCAGCTCTGTTTGTTCCGCTGTTCACATATTTGGGACTGTTCACACATTTTGAAAGCATAGAGCGCGGTGTAATTGACAGCCGGGACGTTATCTATTACTTATCAATGACGGGATTCTTTCTGTTTCTCAATACTCAATCTTTAGGAAGCAGGAAATCAGAATAATGAAAAAGAATAAACTGAAAAACCGAACTGAAATTGTCGTAGTAACAGCAGCTGTTTTAGCAGTTCTGGCGCTTGTTAACTATATGTCAACTCGCCACTTTACGCGTCTTGACCTCACCGAAAACAAACAGTACACAGTATCAAACGCTACAAAGCGTATCCTAAGAAATCTTGATGATATTGTAAACATTAAGGTTTTCTTCTCAAAAGAGCTGCCGCCTGAGACTCATGCGACAGTAAACACCGTGCGCGACCTTTTAAATGAGTATAAATCTATCGCAGGCGGAAAACTTCGCATAACATGGGAAGACCCTGCTGGAAATGAAGAGGCGCAGGCATCCGCGAGAAGCCTCGGCGTTCCTGAAATCACTCTTCAAACTATTAAAAAAGATAAGGCGCAGGCGATGAAGTGCTACATGGGAATAGGTATTATGTACGCGGACAGAAAAGAGTCTATCCCTGTTGTACAAAACCTGACAACTCTTGAATACGACTTGACACAAGCTATAATACGCGTGAAACGTTCGTCCGTTCCAAAAGTCGGTATTCTTAAAACCCATACTGCGGATTTCATCCCTAAACAAATCAGCGCGCGCATGGGAATGAGCGAAGAGACTACCGCAAAAAAATACGCCGGGCTCTTTACTAACCTGAGCCATGACTATGAGGTAGTTACTGTTGACGCCTCTGAAGGAGCTCCGATTGACAGCGATATAAGAACACTGATAATCCCCGGCGGAACTCATTTTACAGACCGTACTGTTTTTGAAATTGACCAGTTTTTCATGAACGGCGGGAACCTTATAGTCCTTGCAAACGCCGTAGGCATCTCATTTCAGCAGGGACCGCAGGCTAATGTACAGGAATCAAAAATTTTAGAGCTTCTTGAACACTACGGCATAAGGGTAGAGCGCAGTTTAGTTATGGACGCGGCGTGCGGACACGTGCAGGTTCCAAGAAACGTAGGCCCCTTTACTATTAATGAGATGATGCCCTACCCTTTCTTTATAAGAGTTGTTGAGAATGGTTTTAATAAAGACAACCCGGCGGTCTCCTCTCACACGGAGCTGATACTTGCGTGGGCAAGCCCTCTCACAAGTAAAATCAACGAGAACAGCAATGTCACCGCCGTAAGCTTGGTAAACTCCTCGCATGAAGCGTGGACGGTGAGCGAAAATTTTAATATCCTGCCGCAGCAGCAGTATAATATTCCAAGGCAGGAGCTGATGAATGTTCACACTTTAGCCTCTCACCTCAGCGGCGGTTTCAAAAGTTTTTTTGACGGCAAGCCCATACCTGCGGTACGCGAGCGCGAAGAGGGTGAAGAAGAAAACAGCTTGAGCAAAATAAATCTGATACCAAAAGACAGAGACCGTACCATTGTAACATCAAATACAAACGGCAATCTTGTTGTAGTGGGAGACGCCAACTTTGTAACCGCTCAAAACGGTACAAGAAGCAGTATGCTTTTTATGCTGAACGTAGTTGACTGGCTCTCTCTTGACAACAATTTAATCTCAGTGCGCTCGCGTGTTCTCAAAGATAAAACCATTAACGCAAACGTGCTTGAAGAGGGGTCAAGAAAGCCAGATATAATCCGTTACACCAATATTCTGGCAATGCCGCTTATTGTCGCATTCGCGGGAATCGTAATTTCTCTGCGCAGGCGCGAAAGAGTATCCGACAGCGCTGCGCCGGTTGCAGCATCTGCCGCAGCAAACACAACAAATGAGGTTAATTGATAATGAAAAATAAAAAACTGATTTTTGGCACAGGCGCTATTCTGCTCGTGATTGCAATCTTTATGGTAACTGAAAAACTTAACACACTCTCCCCCGCCGAGCATAAACGCGCGTTTTTCCCCCATCTTGAAGAGAGAACAATCACCTCTCTTGTCATAACAGAGGGAGAAAACAGCGTCACTCTCGACAGAACAAGCGGTTCGTGGATGGTAAGCAAAACATTAGAAGAGCAAACATATCCTGCGGACAGCGCGTCTGTACAAATAGCCGTTGAAAAAATCGTCTCTATGAGAAAAGGCGACCTCGTCTCAGATAATCCGGCAAACCAGCCGGCATTTGAAGTTGACGATACGAACAGTATGAGCGTTCAAATCTTTACCTCTAACAATAATACCGCGGCAGGCATACTGCATATCGGCAAAACCGGCCCTGACTGGAGCAGTAATTATGTGCGGCAGGGCGGTACAAACGCAGTCTACTCCGTACCGGGGGGTTTGCGCTACTCGCTGTTTTGCGACATTGAAAAATGGCGCGCAAGAGAGATGGTTGCAGATGTGCAGGCGCTTGAGGATAATGAAGATTAGACAGCTGCCTTAAAAGTCAATATTACCGACGTCCCCTTGCCGACTTCGCTTTGCGCGGCTGCGCTTCCGCCGCAGCCTTCCATTATGCTTTTTACAATGTATAATCCAAGTCCGCTGTCGCCCTCTTTTGTTCCGCGGGACTGTGAGCCTTTGTAAAAACGTTCAAAAATTCTCGGCAGATGCTTCGCGGCTATACCGCTGCCGGTGTCGGTCAGCGTTACAATCGCGGAGTTTGGCGTGTTCACTGAGGTTATCGTGATACGGCCGCCGCTCTCCGTGTGGCGCGCGGCGTTGTAGATGATGTTATCAAACACGCTGTATACTTTGGACAGGTCGGTCTGTATCATGATATCATCCCCCAGAACAATATCCAAATCAATACCGCGGTCTTCAAGATAGGTATCATACCTGTCCCTTACCTGAGTGAGCAGCAGATGCAATGATTCACATTTGTTAAAGTAGAAACTTTTTCCCGAATCAATCCGGCTTATCTCTAATAGATTTTGCGTCAGCCGCTGCAAATCAAGGTTTTTCTGATAAGCTGTCCGCACGTACCGGCTGTACTCCGCGCTGCTGTGCGTTGCCGCGTGTTTGGAGAGAGCCTCCAGGTTCACGCTCATCACGGTGAGAGGGGTTTTGAGGTCGTGCGTGATATTGGCGACCATCTCCTTAGACCACATCTGTAAGCTTGTGACTTCTTCATTGTCAAATAAATCATACTTCATAATGCCTAAATATAACCCTATCATGGTAAGCGTAAGGAAAATCGGCGCGTTGTTCGCGCCCTCTATGGTCAGGTTGAAGATGTAGAGCACGTGAGAGAGGGTCGGAATCAGCGTACAGACAGCAAAGATAATGAGACGTTTTCTTTTCTGAGGTTCGGCTATGCGCAGTTTCCAAATAAGAATCGCGGTAGAAGCGGTTATGCAGAATACGGGATGAAGCATGCCAAACATATACAGCGGCCCGCCGGTAATTGCGAGGTGGTGTATAGGGGCGGTATTGTCATATACCATTGCAGCGTAGTAAAGCGTGTGAAAGTTTGATGTCCATACAAGCATTACAATAGCGCCTGCGGTCAGCATTATAAAAGCGTTGACAATGCGGGGC
>Ga0123356_10005560_pt1 | contig 12816 bp, 10 predicted proteins | sample TergutEmb28metaG_2_FD_92546 | JGI IMG/M metagenome (GOLD analysis project Ga0123356, IMG submission 92546) | Embiratermes neotenicus P3 segment gut microbial communities from Petit-Saut dam, French Guiana - Emb289 P3 | ecosystem: Host-associated > Arthropoda: Insects > Digestive system > Gut ... | reverse complement strand
CAAATGGCTGGTGAGACTGGTGACCCCGCCGGGGGGCATCGTGCTCGATCCCTTTGCCGGGAGCGGCACCACCGGACAGGCCGCCATCGAGGAGGGCATGAACGCCATCCTCATCGAGCGCGATCCCGACTACATCAAGCTGATCCTGGCCCGGTTGGGGATGGCTGGTGAGCAGGCAAGTTAACCTTCATCACCACAGCGAGGGCAGCTTCCTTGACGGGCTGTCCCGCGTGGGGGAGATGGTGACCCGCGCCAAGGAGTTAGGACACGAGTACGTCGCGCTGACCGACCACGGGGAGTGCAACCAGCACCTCGCGCTGGCCAAGGAGTGCGCCGCCCAGGGCCTGTCACCCATCTTCTGGATGGAGGGCTACTGGCAGTACGCCGACGTGCTGGCCCAGGCCCGCGCCGAGAAGAAGCGCCCACCCCCCAGCCACATCTGCCTGCTCGCCGCCACCGACAAGGGTCTGTCCAACCTGTGGGCGCTGTCCAGTGAGGCGTACACCGAGCCGTATCACTGGTACAAGCCCACCGCCACCCCCGAGCTGTTACGCACCTACTCCGAGGGGATCTACGCCTCCGACGGCTGCATGTTGACCGGGCTGGCTCAGGCGGTGGACCTCGGTGACGAGGACCGCGCCCGGCAATGGCTGGGCACCCTGTTGCACATCTATGGCGACCGGTTCTACGTCGAGCTGCACACCTGGCAGTTCGTCAACGACGAGGTGCCCGAGCAGCTGGCGCTCAATGCCCGGATGCGCCGTCTCAACCATGCCAAGGTCCGGCTGGCCACCGAGCTGGGCATCCCGATGGTGGTGGTCAACGACTCCCACCATGCCCATCCGGATCAGTGGTGGGACCGGGAGATGGTGTGGGCCTTCAACACCCGTGAAGACTCCGACAAGCTCGCCCGTGCCCTGACGGCGCAGAAGGCCGATCATCTCATGGGCGAGGAGGAGATCAGCTACTGGATGGCGCGGCACGGCATCATTCGCTCGGTGGTGGACGAGGCGATCAAGAACTCCTACGACATCGCCAACAAATGCCAGGTCCAGATCAAGCCCACGCTGTCCATCCCCCGGATGGGGGCCGACGAGATCGATGACCTGCGGGCGCTGATGCGCTTCTGTGAAGAAGGATTTAACAGATACGTCCTGGGTAAAGGATTGGAGGAAAACCTTTACTACGCCCGGCTGGAATCCGAGCTGCGGCTGATCACCGCCAAGCACTTTGCCGGGTACTTCCTCATGGTGCGCGATTACGTGCACGCCTACCGGTCCGGGTCGTGGAGCCAGTTCGTGCGCAACAACCCGCGCTCCCCCAAGACCCCGCTGCTGGTCGGCCCTGCTCGGGGGTCAGTCGGAGGGTCCTTGGTGGCCTACCTGATCGGCATCGACATCATCGACCCGCTCAAGTACGGCACCTTGTTCTCCCGGTTCCTGTCCCCCAGCCGCCACGGCCTGCCCGACATCGATGTGGACGTGCCGCAGTCCGAGCGCCCCGACGCTTTGAGCTACCTGCCTGCCCGGTACGGGACCGACAACGTGTGCGCCATCGGCACGCTCTCCCATAACGGACCCAAGGCCACCCTGCGTGATCTGGGGCGGGCACTCAAGACGCCGTCCGAGGACATCGAGGCGATGAGCAAGCACATTGAGGAAGTGGAGCGGTTGCGTGACCCCAATGACCCCGACGCCGGGGAGCTGACCTACACCGAGCTGATCGAACGTAAGGGCCACGTGCTGGCCCCGTATGCAGCCAAGCACCCTAAGCTGTTCGAGGCGCTGGGCCGGATGGTGGACCGAGTGCGCCACTCTGGGGTGCACGCCGCTGGGGTGCTAGTCTCCTCCGAGCCGCTGCTGGGCCGCGTGCCGATGCGTACCCGCAACCCCGAGGGCCAGGGCAAGAAGAAGGTCACCACCACCCAGTTCGATATGTGGGAGATTGAGCAGCTGGGCGGGGTCAAGCTCGATCTGCTGGGTATCCGCCACCTCGACACACTCAGCCATGCCCGCAGGGTCATCTATGAACGCCATGGAGTGTGGATCGACTATGACCGCACCGGCTTGTCAGTTCCGGCGGGCTGTCACCACGTCTTCACTTTCGAGGATGAGAACTTCGCCGACCCGGCCATCTGGGACCAGATCGACCGGGGCCAGACGCTAGGGGTCTTCCAGGTGGAGACGAGCAACTGCACCGAGGCCGCGATCCACTTCAAGCCCCGCTCCGAGGTGGACGTGGCCGACCTGACTTCCATCATCCGGCCCGGCGTCGCTGACGCCGGGCTGAAGGATGTCTATCTGAGGCGGCGCGCTGGTCTGGAACCAGTGGTCTATGACCATCCACTGATGGAGCAGATCGTCGGACCTGCGTGGGTGACCAACACCTACGGCGTGCTGGTCTACCAGGAGCAGTTGATGATGGCCGCCCAGGCGCTGGCCTCTTTCACCGACGACGAGGCCGATGCGCTACGGGGCGCGGTGGCCAAGAAGCACATGGAGCAGCTGGTGGCGCTCAAGGCCAAGTTCCTTGCGGGTTGTATGTCGTCGCAGGCTTATATGTGCCACTTTGACGGCCAGCCCACGGACGAACCCACCAAAGTTGCCGAGAAGATCTGGCACTCCATCGAGGCGTCCGGGCGCTATGCCTTCAACTGGTCCCACGCTGTAGGTTACGCCATGATCTCCACCTGGGAGATCTGGACCAAGTTCCACTACCCGGCGGAGTTCCTGGTGGCGCTGCTGGCCACCGACACCAAGAACACCAACCGCTACATCCGCGAGGCACGGCGGCGCAAGATCACCATCTTGTCTCCCGACATCAACAAATCGCAACGCAAGTTCACCATTGAGGACAGCAACATCCGCTATGGCCTGGACACAGTGCTCGGGGTGGGACCGGCGGCCTGCCGGGGAATCATGGCGGGCCGCCCCTATGCCGACCTCCCCGACTACGTGGCCCGTGCCGGGGACGGCGCGGACAAGACGGTGGTCTACCGCCTCATTCTGATCGGGGCCTTCGATGAGATGGGCACCCGTGAGCAGATGCTGCACCAGTTGATGCGCGAGCGGGCCAAGGAGGGCCTGGCGTCCTCCACGCTCTCCGACCCCGAGAAGCTGGAGGCACGGCTGGGCATCCGGCTGGCTACCGACAAGTACAGCATGGGCATCCCCGCCTTCGCCGATCCCAAGGTCATGTACCAGATCGAGAAGTGGCTGGTCGGTACCTACGTCACGGTCGACCCGCTGGAACGCTACCTGGACACTCTAGAACGCTGTGCCGTCCGCGATCCCTGGGACATGGTCTCCTTTGCCAAGGGCCAGTTGTTCGTGGTGGGCGGGCAGATCACCTCGGTGGTGCCCACGGTGACCAAGAAGGGCCGCACCCCCGGTGCGGCCATGGCGCACCTGACCATCTCCTACAACGAGGAGGACTTCAAGGTGGTGGCCTTTCCCGAAGCCTGGGCACGGGCCAAGCTGCTGCTCAAGGAGGGCACCGTGGTCGCGTGCAAGGTAAAGAAACTTGATAATGGTTGCTGCTTAGAAGAAGTGATTCAGTTAGAGGCACTATTCAACAGGGAAGGAATCACCTGATGCCCTGGCCAAAAGGGGTTCCTCGTCCGGCGGAGGTCAATAAGAGAGTCAGCGCCAAGATGACGGGTCGTCAGTTCACTCCTGAGCATCGCAAGAACATTTCGGAGTCGGCTCAGCGGCGCAAAGACAGGGGTAAGCAGTTGGTCGTTCTGAGAAAGGGCAGGGAGAAGGCTCAACACCCTTGTGACGAGGGATGCACCTGTGGTCGCCATAGGGATCAAACATGCCAGCCAGGCTGCATGTGCGCCAGACATACGGAGTTTACTCCCGAGCGTGTTCGCGCAATTAGTCAGGCTGGCGTGGGCAATCAAAATTGCTTTGGCATAGTTCGACCTGTTTGTTCTGAGTGTGGTGAGAGCTGGACTGATTTGAGCTTTTGCCATTGCACTGTTTGTCACAAGACATTCAAGACCACCAGCGCCTTCGAGCGCCACAAACATGAGGAGGTCGCATGACCAACCCCAAGGCGGCAGCCTTGTTGTCGTCTATGCAGAAGCAGTTCGGGCAGGACGAGATCATGATGGCCTCCGACATCCCGGTCGGGGAACCCATCTCAACGGGCAGTCTGGCGCTGGATTACGCCACCGACTTCGGCGGCTTCCCCTCCAACCGGGTGGTGGAGATTTACGGCAAGGAGGGCACCGGCAAGACCACCTTGGCGCTGCATACCATGCTCAACGCGCTGGAGAAATACCCCGACCGCTTCGGGCTGTTCATGGACGTGGAGCACAAGATGGACCGGGACTGGCTGGCCACCATCGTCGGTCCCGACATGCTCGACAATCGCATTTTCTACATGCAGCCCACCTCCATCGAGCGGGCCACCAACATGTACCGCACCTTTGCCCAGTCCCGGCAGGGTTGCTGTGCGATCCTCGACTCCATCGGCGGGGCACCCACGGTGCGCGCCAGTGACGATGCCGAGGTGCGCACGGTGACCGGCAACTCCGCCGGGGTGACCGAGTTTTCCCGTGCCGCCTGCACCCACGCCTCCATCTACAACTGCCTGACCATCGGGATCAACCAGGTGCGCTCGGTGCTCAACACCCGCATCCCCGGCCTGGTCGACACCCCCGGTGGCTGGTCCTGGCGACACCTGTGCACGTTGCGCATCGAGCTGGTGCGGGGCCGCGAGCGGGTGGAGGCCATGGTGAGCGGGGAGAAGATCCGGGTCGGCTACGACGTGCACGCCAAGGTGCGCAAGTCCGGGGTCGGCCCGGAGGGCCGCACCGCCATGTATTGGTTCTTCAACGTTCCCACCCCCGAGCACGGCTTCGGCATCGACACCTTAGACGAGATCACCCGGCTGGCCCCGCTGGCCCGTGTGGTGGGACGCAAAGGCGGCTGGTACTACCACGATTTGCTCCCCGACGGGAAGGTGCAGGGCTACGACAACTTCCGCGAGGCCGTCAAGGCCAGCCCGCAGATGCAGAAGATGCTCGCCGAGGAGGTGATGGCCACCATCGATGCCATCGGTGCTGCGGTAGCCCCGATGAGTGACCCCGACGCCGAGGTGAGTACTGATCTCACGGCGGCCTACCAGGAAGTGCTGTTCGACGGATGAAGGGCTGGCAGCGCTTCGAGAACGAGGTGGCCCAGACGCTGGGCCTGGACACCACCATCCATTCCGGGGTGAAGTTCTGGGACCCCGGCGACGTGGTGACCCGTGGCCGGGGCGGCCCCTTCCCGTTGCTGGCCGATTGCAAGTACACCGAGCTGCGGTCCTACTCGCTCAAGGCCGCCGAGCTGCGCAAGCTGACTGACATGGCCGAGCAGCTGGGCAAGCGGTTCATTATGCCGATGCGCTTTGCGCACAAGGGCGATGTCGGTACCGAGGATTACGTTGTGCTGACCCTGTCGGACCTATGTGAGTTGCTGGACGGGTACGTGCGCCGTCTGAGATAAATCGTTTCCCAGGAAACAAAAAGGAGAGCCATGCCCACCGCCTTCGAGCCGATCCTCAAGCGGCTGGCCAACCGGGACCTGATCCTGCCCTACTTCGAGGCAGGGGTGCTCTCCGACAAGTGGCCCGACCACTATGACATCCGGGTGGACTCCCGCCCTTACTACGGCCTGGGCGACGGCTACTTCCACCCCTCCACGCACGCGCTGATGGGCGAGCGTGAGCTGTACTACCGGTTCCATCCGGCCACCCGTGACCTCATGGTGCCCGAGCGCCGGTCGGTGACTGATCAGATGACGCTGTGCATGGGTTCAGCCGGGCACGCCGTGCTGCAGACCCAGATGCAGATGGTCAACCTGGTCCGCGACGAGTCCGACATCGAAGTGGAGTATCGCAATGAAGATCACCATGTGCGGGGCCGTATTGACTGGATTGTGCATCACCCTAACGGGATGCGGCTACCCACCGAGTTCAAGACCCGAAATTCCTTCCGTTACACCCGCCAGGACGAACCCGAGCCTGCCTGGCTGGCCCAGCTTAATCTCGGGCTGGACGCCATGGACGAGGACCTGGGTGTGCTGCTGATGATGGAGGCGGCCTGGCCCTGGCGCTTTGTCGAGTTCCCGGTGCATCGGGACCGTAAGCTGCTGGATATGATCTATAGCAAATTTGACAGGGTGCGTGCCGCAATTGCCGCAAATGAGCCACCCAAGCACTGTTGCGCGCCGGACTCCCCCACCATGCAGAAGTGTGCGGCAAGGTTCTCCTGCTGGCTGGCCAAGCCGTGATCGAGTTCTGGGTGCCCGGCAAACCGCAAAGCCAGGGCAGTAAGGTCAAGACCCGCTGGGGGATGCGCGAGGACAACAAGGAGTTGGGACCGTGGCGCGAGCGCGTGGCGCTCGCGGCCTACGAAGCCAAGAACAAGGTGGAGGGCGGCTTCATCATCCCCGACGGGCCGGTGGTGATGAACCTGGAGTTCGTGCTCTACCGGCCCAAGTCCACGCCCAAGTCCAAGACCCCGCCCGCCACCAAGGCCCCCGACATCGACAAGCTGGCCCGCGCCTGCCTGGATGCGCTGACCCACGTGGTCTACCGGGACGACTGCCAGGTCACCGGGCTGGCGGCGACCAAGCGCATCGCCAAGCCCGACGAGGAGCCGGGTGTGCATATATGGGTCGGCGTAGCCTGAAATACAGGGCGGTACTGCAATCCAGGTTTCACCCGTGTTATTCTGCCAACATTCGAGCCTGAGGTGAGCACCATGACTTCTTCTGTAGGGACAGGATGCCCTCGCCCTCTCTAGGCGACCTGACCGGCGACATGGCGCAGAAACTGGCTAACGAGGCCGCTGCGCTTCCCGAGGAGACGCTAACCGAGGAGAAAGACCTCGCCACCGAGAACAAGCTGTTCTCCAAGATCAGGTTCAACTGGCGACCCGAAGACCGGATGGCCCTGGAACGGGTGCGAATACAGGCCCAGGCCCAATTCGACCAGTCGTTCACCGACCTCATCGCGGTCATCGACGGGTTCTACGAGCTGCTGCGTATCCCCGAGACGCGCAACGGCATCGTATTGCGCGGGGCGGATGGTCGCCCCGTGTGGAAAAAGGATGAGCAGGGCCGGATCATCGAGTCCTGGGATCAACTCACCGGCCAGGACATCGAGATGACCCTGGCCAATCTCATGAGGTTGCGGATCGGCATCGCACCTCGGATCAATCAACTCATGTTGGAGGCCGTCTACGCCCGCCATGTGGCGTCGGATATTTACGACGAGGCATGGGTGGGGGTGATGGAGGGAACGCAGGGCGACCGCACGGCGCTGTCCAACCGGGCCAGCCGCAAGGATCGCTATCACGCCTACTTCCATTTCTACCTGCACTCGGTCGCAGACACGTTCCTCCGCGAAATCAACGCCTTCATCAAATTCCTTGAAAACGTCAGGCATTGGCAGGTCCGCTCGCAGAAAGGGTAGTTCGTCCGTGGCCAGGCGGTTGCCCAACAACCCCTCCAAGCGGAGAGTCCAGTACTTCAAGAGAATCTTTCAGCACCTGGAGCACTGGCACGCGCTGATGGAGGACCGGGGAATGAGCGATGTCATCACCACCCCCGAGGGTGAGGACATCTTCCTGGGTGACCTGATGCGCGGGCTGCCGCTGCTGCCGCAGCGTCAGCGCGAAGCCTTCGAGCTGATCTGTTTGCAGGGCTTCACCGAGACCGCCGCCCGCGACGTGTTGTCCCCCTCCTCCCGATCCTCTACACCGATCCAGCAGGCCGCCGACTCGGGGCTTGCGCGCATGGTCGCGGCCTACGACTCTTATCAGGCGGGGGTCTGGCCGCCGCCGGTGCCCCTACCCGCCAAACCCAAACGGAGGTCTCTCATGACAGTCCTTCACCCGATCATCCGGCGTGGCCTGGAACAGACCCGCAAGGAGATCGTCACCCAGATCGAAAGCCACCAGCAGGCGCTGGCTCAGGTGGACGCCCTGTTGCAGCAGCACCAGGCCCCTACCCAACCGGCCCCCACCCCCCGCCCCGAAGGTAAGCCGGACCTCAAACAGATGGCGCGGGAACTGGCGTCAGCGGGGTAACCCATGGACTGCCCCTATGTTCGCCTCGGAGTATCCCAACCCCTGCGCCTGAAAAGCGGCGAGGACTACGCCCTGGAGGAACAGGCGGCGGCCTGGCTGGCCAAGAGCCGCCAGGGGGTGACGGCGCTCTCGGACAAGCGCGACTACCTCACCAGAGACCAGCTGCAGTTGCGTGCCCAGCGTGAGATCCTCAACTCGACCGGGTTCTGCGATGAGTCGCTGATGAGCGGGCTGTTCCGCCGCGCCTTCAATCCCCAGGCCGGGCACCGGCCCAAGGGCCACAACTACGACGGGGGATAAAAATGTCTCTCAGCCGGGACGAGATCGAGTCCCGTCAGCTCACGCTGTCCCAGGCCGCGCTGGCCGAGATCGAGAAGGCCCTCGCCGAGGGACCACGCCCGCCTCGCAGGACCGCCAAGTGTGCGGTGTGCTGCGAGGTCGAGTCCCGCGACCTGGTCAACAAGCTGCTGTCGGTGGGGATGACCAACCGGGAGATCACCGAGACCTGTGTGGCCATCAACGAGCGGCGCAGGGAGAAGGGCGATGACCGCATCATCAATGCGTACTCGGTACGCTTGCACCGCCTCGATCACTTCAACGTCCAAGAACCCGCCAAGGCTGTCTACCGCGAGATCGTGGAGCGCCGGGCCGAGGAGGTCAACCGCGACCACATCAACGGCATCACTCATGCCCTGACCACCCTGGCCACCCTGGAGGCCACCATGGTCAAGGGGTATGACCGCATGATCGAGGAGGACACTCGGGTGTCGGTCAAGGAGATGCTGGAGGCCGCCGTCAAGCTGCATCTGTTCACCCAGGACACCAAGCAGACCCGGATGAGCGACCTGCTCTACCGGCTGGATCGCATCATCAACGCCGCTCAGCAGTTCATCCCGCCCGAGCACCATGCGGCGTTTGCGGCGGCGGTGGAGGGCAGACCTCTGGGCGCTCCGATGCCTGCTCCCGAGTTGCCCTCGCGCCCGGCCCAGGACTTCCGCGAGTTCTCCGCTGACCCCGACGATGATGCCGATGATGCTGAGTTCTGATGGCCACCTCCACGCTGCCGCCGGTACATGCCGACTCGGTGGATCAATCCGGGGTCAGCATCGCCACCACCACGGCCAGCTTCGACAACTCCCGGCTGGGCAGTGTCTATGACCCGCTGAACTGGGCCGCCGCCGCCCCGGTGTGGTTTCACCCCACCTTTGACGGGCGGTTCGTCATGGTGGCCGCCCGGCGGTGGTGCAACGCAACCCCCCACGGGGGTCAGCCGGGTGCCTGGGTCGATTACACCGAGGATCGGTCCCCGAGCTGGACCATCCTCGACGGTCCCACCGGGGCACGCCAGGCGGTGCCCAACGACCCGGTGGACATCCCCTCCACCATCCCGGTCACCAGCTCGACGGTGGTGGCGGCGGCCTCTCGCCCACCCAACTACCTCTACCTGCTCAATGCGGTGGTGCAGGACGGCACCGCGCCTGGCGCGGTGCTGCAGCACTTTATGCTCAACCCCGCCGGGTCGATCACCCTGGCCAACGAGGAATTGCTGCCCACCGTCCACGGCGTGGTCTTCGATAAGGGCCTGCAGTACGACACCCCGTATCTGGTCGTCTACGGCACCAATCCCGATGGTCAGCTGCACCGTATTCGCAAGCCGTGGGGCCGGGTAGGTGTCAATAAACAGATGGGATCGGCCTCCACCCAGCACACCAACGTGGTCGGTAACCAGGTGGGGTGGGAGTACTGGACGGGCACGGGCTATGTCACCAGTCCCACCGACGCGGCCCCGCTGACCGTCAACGGCGGGACGAGCTGGTTCACCCAAGGCCCGATGAGCTTCGCCTCCTACGCCGAGATGGTCTTTGTCACCACCTTGATCATCGAGGCCGACCTGACAGCCAGCGCCCAGATGTGGATGTCACGCAGCGGGCGACCCTTTGCCCCCGTCGGGGGCCGCATCCCCGTCGGCTCCCTGGCCGATGACAGTTACCTCGGGGGAACGGTCCAGCTGCAACCCCAGCTGGCGGCCAACACCGCGACCCTGGACCCCGGCGTGCTTGCCGGTATCCCCTACTGCATCACCACCCAGCCCGCCGAGGACACCCTCAAAACCGCCTGGGACATCTGGTCGGTGGCCAAGACCCCACTGGTCCTGCCGCTGCCCCCACCCTCCAAGGTCGCTCTGCGCACTCCTCTGCTGCACGGTCACGGCCAGCTGACCGCCGACACCTTCGCCTACATCACCCTGGATGTGGAGTTGCCCGGCCACGGGGAACTGACCGGCGCGGCCTGGGAGATCGTCACGGTGGAGCAGACGCAGTTGGCCGCCCACGGGCAGCTCTCGGCCACCGTCTACCCCTACATCCATGAGCCTGCCGACTTGGATGCCGACGGCCAGCTGACCGCCACGGCCTACGCCAAGCTGCCGGTCACCGGTGAGCTGACCGGCCACGGTGAGTTGAGTGCCTTGGCGTGGCGATTGGCTGCCGTGGATGGGTCATTCCCGGCTCATGGTGAGCTGTCGGCCGAGGTGTTTGCCCGGGAAATGGTTGATGTTCACCCTTATGGTCACGGTCAGCTCAGTGCCTGGACGTTCCTCAAGGAGACCGGTACTGGCGCACTGGTTGGTCATGGTCAGCTCACCGCCATGGCCTATGCTCGGATGGAGGTGGTGGCACAGCTTTATGCTCATGGTGAGCTGTCGGCGGCCAAGCAGGTCTCTGGTGAGCTGACCGGTCACGGTCAACTCAGTGCCATCGCTCAGGTCCCGGCCTTTGGTGAGCTGACCGGTCACGGTCAGCTCAGCGCCACTGTGCTTCCGTCCTACTCGCGCCCGGCCACCCTGATCGGTGTTGGGCGGCTTAGTGCCCTAGGCATTCGTAAGGTGGCGGTGGCTGTTGGGTTGCCTGCCCATGGTCAGTTGTCTGGCTCCGCCGTTGCGCTATTTACTCCCTTTAATGAAGAAAACATCAACAACTACACCAAGGCGATACCGCCTGGGGCTAGCGGGGTGTATGTGACGTTAATCGGCGGCGGTGGCGCGGGTGCGAGTGCTGCTGGCCTTACTAACGGCGGCGGCGGCGGGGGTGGCGGTGGCCGAATTAACCGTACTTGGATACCTGTAGCCTCACTCGGCTCCACGTACAGCTGTGAGCGCGGGGGTAGTTCGGTTTCCCCAGGCACGCAAGGTGGTCCTTCGTGGTTTACTTCCGCAGCGATCTCGTTGACCGCCAATGGCGGAGGTGGTGGGGCTGCTAGCGGTGGCGCGGCAGGGACTGGCGGCACCTGTACAGTCAGCGGCATCACCGCGACTAGCTTTACTGGTGGCGCAGGAGGGTCGGCTTCGACTCCTATCGCACCGAACACTACAAGTAATCAGCCTGCGGGAGGCGGCGCAGGGGGTTCCACCGTGGGACCATCGGGCAAGGGGGGTGACAGTTCCACTGTCACCGGTGGGGCGGGCGGCGCAAACAGTCAGCCTGGTGTCACACCGGGTGCGGCAACGGGTAGCAACAGCGGGGCCGGGGGCGGCGGTGGCGGGGGCGGCGGAGGGCTAGGCGTAGGTGCGGATGGCGCTGTCGGGGGGACTTGGGGTGGAGGCGGCGGTGGCGGGGGCGGCGCTAACCGCGATCCAAGAGGCACCGGCGGCCTCGGTGCCCCCGGATATACCCTTTTGGAATGGGTCTGATTGTAGGTAAGCTGAGTCCAACTCCTGTAGTAATCGGAAAGGTGGCAGCACACAATGCAGCTTCAAGTCGGCCAACTTCACGAGCACCTCGCCCAGCGCGAGGAAGGCACCGTCACCGCCAAGCTCTCCGAGTTCAGCGTCAACGATGATGCCACTTTGCTCACCGTCACTAACGGCTCGGAGCGCAACTTCACCCTGGATCAGGCCGCCAACAAGGCGCTGGCCAAATACTTCAAGGTGCCCGCGCAGTTCTACGAGGACCTGACCCCACAGTTTCGCGCCACCCTGCTGCGCTACAAGCTGGAGCGCCACGCCGACGTGGACACCGTGGTGGAGTCCCTCAACGACGAGATTCTCGCCGTGCACCAGCCCTCCCAGACCATGCTGCCGTTGCACCGGGTGGTTGAGGTGGTGACCAAGGTGCTTTCCCCCGACGACACCATTCGCCGTCTGATCACTGACGAGACCCGTTTCCACCTGGATGCCACCACCGCTGATCACATGATCGCCCTGCCTAGTGGTCAGCCTGAAGCGTCGGTGGGGGACATCACCGAGGCCGGGTTTCGCGTTCTCTCCTATCCCTTCCAGTCCAAGCCCCCCAGCGTGGGCGTCTACGCCGAGCGGCTGATTTGCACCAATGGCATGACCACCGAGGAGAAGCTGGGCCGCATCGCGCTCAAGGGCCGCACTGTGGACGAGGTAATCTCGTCTATGGAGGAGGCGGCGGGTCTGGTCCTGAGCCAGCTCGACACCTACCTGGACAAGCTGGCGTCCACCCGCGAGATGATCCCGCCCGGTTCCCCCCAAGCCTTCGCCGCCCAGCTGGCCCGCGAGGCCAATGTCTCCCGCAAGGTGCTCGATGCCGTGCTCGACATCGTCAACCAGTTGCCCGCTCCGGTCAGCATCTGGGACGTGCAGAACGCCTTCACCGAGATCGCCAACCTCGCGGCCTACCCCACCATGATGCGGCTGCAGACCCTGGGCGGGCACCTGAGCTTCAACGCCGAGCAGATGGTCCACCGGTGTGGTCAATGTGAGCGCT
>Ga0123356_10005559_pt1 | contig 12816 bp, 12 predicted proteins | sample TergutEmb28metaG_2_FD_92546 | JGI IMG/M metagenome (GOLD analysis project Ga0123356, IMG submission 92546) | Embiratermes neotenicus P3 segment gut microbial communities from Petit-Saut dam, French Guiana - Emb289 P3 | ecosystem: Host-associated > Arthropoda: Insects > Digestive system > Gut ... | reverse complement strand
GACGCAGGATGCAAATCGGAGAAGTACTCGAAAAACAGCGGGAGCTATACATCGCTCTTGATGTGGAACCGCCAACCTCGTTATGAGTTTCACCGGGAATCCAGGTTATATAGACAGTACAAAAGAGCCGCCGAATCAAGAGGAGTTGACCGATGACAAGGAGTTAATTAACGAGTCGATTGACATAAATCCGCCTTGCGGGTGCAAAGGTAATCTGCTTGTTTTTCATCTAATAAATAGCAATAATGTTATTGATATTATTGCGGGCTACGAAAATTAAAAAATCCTTACTTGCATTGTGTTGCTGCAATTTTTTAACTTGCAGCATTAGCGCTTTATGAATTAAAGTGAAATCACAGCGAATGGTCACGCAATGTACAGAAAATGGCGCCCAAAAACACAGCGCTTGATAACGCGACCATCCAGCGGTCGGACATATAACTTGGCGATGGAACCCTGCCGTCGCAGGCGACGGCGATTTTGAGATACTCTGCTCGGCCTACGATCTCCTAGAGTATCTCAAAATCACGGGGCAGAGAAAACCACATATCACTTGCATTAAAGCGAGATTTTTATTAACAGTAAGGCAGAACCATTGGCATTTATGCTCATTCATGACACAATTTTATTCTTTCTCAGGATTTATTTTTGCCTTTAATGCTTTTTGTGACAAAGAATTTTTTAAACGCAAAAGCACGCTTTGGGCATACGTTTTTGCTGGAGCTTCAGTTGCCTTGTTTTTTGTGCTATGGTTGTTAAATTTAGTAGGTATTGTAGGTAATGTATTAATCAGAATTAGGTTTTTTGATCATTTTCTCTTGGCTCCAATAAGTGTTTTATCATTAGTGTTAAGATATACTTTATACTCAATGATAAAAGCTATCATACTTTATGCAAAGAGTAGGTGACCTTGTCAAAAAAGTTTACGCGAATCCTGAATATGAAGGGTGACGATTATGAAAATAAAACATTTTAGCTTCATTTATGCCATTAGCTTTCTTGCTCTAACTTTAAGCATGGTAGGTTGTATGAATTCCCCATTAGATTCTTGTTTTTCGCAATTGCCTGATATTTCGACAGCATACAACCCTTCAATAAAAGAAAATGATAGCGCCATAGATAGCAGTTGTTTCTTCAAAAAATTATGGGTTGTTGAAAACTGGGATGGCGGAGCATATTATTTTCCATTTTCTTTTTTCATAACCAAGATTAATGACGGTTACATTGAGGGAAGACTAGAAACGTACACCGTGGCACAACCTGATTTTTACTTTCATGGCTACAATCAACAGAAAAGTTCGGGCTCTTTTAGCGGTATAATAAAAGGGGTTATAGCAAATTGTGATTTTAACGATATAAGGGGAAATAGGGGAAATGTAGAATTTGTATTCATTGACAATAACTCAATAAAAGCTACTATTAACTATGCTGAAATAGGAGATAGGTACGAGAATATATCTATTAACGGGGTTTATTTTTTTCGGCCATACAATCTTATCGATCACAATAAAGATATAGATGCATATAAAACACAGTCGGTGCTTGCCGAAACAAAGCTATGGGGAAATGTAAAACTTGTTACAGTAGAGTTTGCCGGGAATAAACCGAATCCATCAGCTTTCTTGACTGACGAGTATGAGAATATACTCTATTGTTTTGCTGCTCCATTTAAAGTAGGTTCTGAAGTAATTATTGCGGAAATAATAGATATTAACGAAGATGGTTTAGAAGATATTTTCTTAAGAACGTGGTTCCCAGAGGATCCGAATATTGAACAAATAGACTGGATTTTTTATCAGATGAATGATGGGTTATTTAATTCAAATATTCTTGAATCCCAAAATAAATTTGAAGATTCTTATCGCTAATGTTAGTAATAATCTTAAAAATCATGTTTTGCATAGTTTTGCTATTTATGTTCAAACCCTTACTCTAACTGAGCGCGATCATGTCAGCCGGCTAAACCGACAGCCTTGCGGTAGTCCATAAAGATTATGTTTTGGACTACACAAGCCCACTGCAGAATGCTATACTGGATTTAGTACAGGAATACGCTGGGCATCCTTTCGACCAAATACTGTGCCTCTATTATGCCAAGGTTAGTTCGAGGAGGAATTATTGTGAAATGGGATAAGCATAAAAAGCCGCCTGAATATATTTGCCCAGAAGTATTCTGTTTCTTTTGGTCGGAATCCAGCAATAAGTGTAAAGAGACATTTGGGAAATGCCGCCGCTCAACAGCAAAACAAATCTATAGGGATTGGTATGAGCCTTGTGAGCCAGAATTGGAAAGTCATAGCCTTCCGTGGTTTTACTTCATTCCAAGCGTTGAGAATTTAGTAGATGAACGTAAGGATGATTATTTGAGGGAATCGAAGAGGCTGTGGAAAAATTACTGTTCACTAGATGATACTATTATTAAAAAAGGAGACAATACTTATTGATTTGTATCCTAGCGCCGATGGCAATATGTTACCGATGACTAATGTTTATTTTAGCCGAAACCAGCCAGATGAACAAATGGATAGCAGTAAATGACTGTACTGTAGAGCGGCAGGATCGTTGATTAAAATTTATTGGAGGAAATGTGATATGAGTTTACTAAAAACAATAATCATCTCCAATGATTTTGAGATTAAGAGTGTAAGAGAAGTAATGTCGGTTGATGTATACTCATGCGAACATGGGAACCTGCAAAAAGGGTTTAACTAAATTGGAAACGGAGTGTTGCATATGAAAGGCGGTTTCTGCGGTAAGTTTTTATGGGTGAACCTCACCGATGGGAGCATCAGTGTTGAATATCCGGATATATCCCTGTACCGGCGATATTTGGGCGGCTACGGTATCGGCGATAAAATACTATTCGATAGACTCAAACCGGGCATAGACCCTCTGGGCGCGGATAATATTTTAGGCTTTTTACCGGGCCTGCTCACCGGCAGCGGCGCCTTGGTGGCTTCGCGCCATATGGTGGTGGGAAAATCTCCGCTGACCGGCGGCATTGGCGACGCCAATTGCGGCGGATTTATGGGGGCGGAAATCAAAAAAGCCGGCTATGACGGGATATTCTTCTGCGGCCGCGCTGCCAACCCTGTTTATCTGTATGTAAACGACAGCCACGCGGAAATCCGTGAGGCCGCCGCTTATTGGGGGCTGGATACATATGATACGGAAGATAAATTGCGCGAAGCTACCGATTCCAAGGCCAGGGTATCCTGCATCGGGCCGGGTGGGGAAAGGCTTTCGCTTTTGGCTGCTATCGTAACGGAAAAAGGCAATGTAGCGGCGCGCTCCGGTCTGGGCGCGGTGATGGGTTCTAAAAACCTTAAGGCGGTGGTGGTTCGTGGCAGCGGAAGCATACCCGTCGCCGATGCGGAAATGCTCAAGTCGCTGCGCCAAAAATATCTGCCGGTTTGCACGGATAAGGAAGGTATGGGCGGCCTGATGAACGCTTTGGGCACCGCCGCCTTTTATGAAGGCGCGGTGGAAAGCGCCGATGCGCCGATCAAAAACTGGGGCGGCGCTCCGGAGGATTTCCCCGCCTATGCGCGTAGCGGAGCGCAGGCGCTCAAGGACATGGTGGTGAAAACCGTGGGTTGCGGCGGCTGCCCCATTTCCTGTGGTAAGCTCATCCAGCCGGACTACAGCCCCGTTGCGGTGCGCACCGTGCAATATGAAAGCATCGCCGCCTTTGGCGCCATGTGCCTGGTGGATGATGTGCAGCAAATCGCCAAGGCCAATGATCTCTGCAACCGTTACGGTATGGACACCATTTCTGTGGGCGCCGCCTGCGCCTATGCCATGGAATGCTATGAAAACGGCTTATTGAGCGCCGCGCAAACGGACGGCCTCAAGCTGCGCTGGGGCGATGCGGCGGCTATGTCCGCGCTGGTGGAAAAGGTCTGTAAGCGCGAAGGCTATTTGGGCAGCCTGCTCGCGGATGGCGTATATAAGGCCAGCGCCGCTATTGCCGGTTCCGGTGCATACGCTATGCATATCGGCGGCCAGGAATTGCCCATGCATGATCAGCGCCTGACCGCCGACCTGTTCACCATGTATTATACCGAAGCTACTCCCGGACGCCATACGCAGGGTACCGCGGCCTATGCGCCGCCGGATATGCCGCTGCCAGAGCATGCGGGAGCGGCGCATAAGATGATGGAGGATTTCGCCCATGTGGTGGATTCCTGCGGCTTCTGCCTCTTCCCCAATATCTTTATGCTCAGCTATAAAAGCTGTGAGGAATTTTTGACCGCCGTGACGGGCGGGCAATTTACCTTTTGGGAACTATTGCAGATCGGCAACCGTATCTCCCTGCTGCGCCATGCTTTCAATGTACGCGAAGGGCTGAAGTTTTCGGCGCGCCACATACCCCGGCGCCTGCTGGGCGGGCTAAGCTGCGGGCCGCTGAGCGGCGTTGAATTGGATACAGAACAGCTTATCGGCGCATATATGGAAAAATCCGGCTTAGATGCGGCTAGTTGCGCGCCCCAAAAAGAAAAATTGCTGGCAGCCGGCCTGGATTATGCCGCCGCTCAGCTTTATTAGGCGCCGCCATGTACGTACAGGTGCGCATCATCGGTAATCTGCCCTATATGGTCAAGGGCTTGCACAGGCAATACGATGATTTGCCGCTGCCGGAGGGGGCGCGGCTGCATGATTTGCTGCGCCTTCTTGATATCAAGCGGGAATTATTCGCCTTCGCCGATGGCAAGCGGCTGACAGCGGATGAAATACTGACGGCGGGCATGGAAATCACCCTGATTTCTCCGGCAGCGGGCGGGTAAAAATAGTGCGGGCATCGTACTAAATGATACGATGTTCGCATTATTTAGTTCGATATTCGTATTATTTAGTACGATGTTCGCATTATTTAGTTCGATAATAGTATTAAATATGCCGCATGGCAGGCAAATGCCTTTCTGGGCGGCTCGTTGTTAAAAAAAAATAAATATTTTGAAAATTTCTATTGACAGCCATATTCTATCGTGATAGAATATGGCTGTCTCATTCTATTGCTATAGAACAGTAAGTGATGTAAAAGGGGGGTTGAACGGAAAAAGGAAAAAATTTAAAGCCAGTGGGGTGAAAAAAATAAATTAGAAAATTAAAAGGAGGTTCATCATCATGAAAAATCTTAAAAGAGTTTTACTGTTGGCTTTGTTACCGCTACTCGTCATTGCAGCCGCGGCCTGTCTTGAGCCACCGGCGCCTGTAACAGAAACTGATACGTCCTTATCTGTTGCGGATGAAAAGTCAGACGAAGTCGTAAAAGAAAGCAACAAATCGGCCGATTATCATATCGGTCTGGTCACGCTGACTATGAGTCAAAGTGAAGATGAATTCCGCGGCGTCGAGCAGATGGTTGATAAATATGGCAAGGCGGAAGACGGCGGCTTGATCAAGTGGGTGGTGTTACCCGATAACTTCGCGGACGAACAGGAATTGGTCATATCGCTGATAGCCGGACTGGCGGATGATCCGCTGATGAAAGCTGTTGTCGTCAACCAGGGTGTCCAAGGAACCGCGGCTGGATTCCAAAAAATCAAGGAAGCCGGCAGAGATGATATAATTTTGCTGGTCAATATGCCACAAGACGACCCGGAAGTGATGAGAAAACTTGCTACCTACATATCAGACGCTGACAATGTTATGAGAGGTTATTATGATATAGTCCGGGCTAAAGAGATGGGCGCCACCACTTTTGTTCATATGTCCTTCCCGCGCCATATGGGTGTATATGTTCTGGCCCGAAGAAGGGCTATTTATGAGGAAGCCTGTAAGGACTTGGGTATAAAGTTTGTATTTGAAACAGTTCCCGACCCGGCGGCGGGCGATCTGGGCGTAGCCGGCGCCCAACAGCAGGTTTATGAGATGATGCCGCGCCTGGTTGAAAAGTATGGCCAAGACGCTGTGTATTTTACCACCAATACCGGTCTGCATGAGCCGATCATCAAGCGCGTGGTTGAATTAGGGGCGATGTTTGTTGACAGCGACGACGTAACGCCGCTTACCGGCTTCCCCACTGCCCTTAATCTTAACCTTACCGCGGAGGCCGGCGACTGGATGGCTATTGTCAAGAAAATTGAAAAGGCTGTTGTGGATACCGGCGGAACCGGCAGGGTCGGCTGCTGGCCATTTTCGGAAACTTTCGCCGCCAGCATAGCTCTTACTGAGGTTGCCAAAGGCCTGATTGAAGGAACAGGTTCAGGAAACATCAAAGATGACCTGGTGGCGAATTTTCAGGCTGTCACACCCGGCTGCGACTGGGTGACGGATATATTTGTGTACCCCGACGGTAGTATAATAGATAATTACTTCCTCATGGCCATGGATACATATATTTTCGGTAAAGGCTTTTCCGGTGTTATGACTACGCCGGTACCGGAAAAATATTTCTCCATTGATCAGCAGTAGGACAGGGGGCAGGGGACAGGGATCAGGGGGCAGAAACTAATCCCTGTCCCCTAAATCTTTAATTGGAGTGTGGTGATTATGAATACTCAGAGTGTATTGCGATTCGAGCATGTCGGTAAGTCCTTTTTTGGTAATAGAGTATTGAAAAATATATCCTTTTCTTTGGAAAAGGGCCAAATATTAGGGCTGGTCGGCGAAAACGGCGCCGGCAAGTCCACGATGATGAAGATTCTATTCTCCATGGACGATATCAGGGAAAGTGGCGGATATGAAGGAACTATTTACCTTGATGAGCAAAAGCTGAACTTCAGTAATCCCATGGACGCGATCAAGGCCGGCATTGGCATGGTCCATCAGGAATTTTCACTTATACCCGGGTTTACAGCCACGGAAAATATCCTTTTGAACAGAGAGTTTACGAAGAAAAGTGTGGTTTCAACGGTACTCGGCGCTAAGCTTTCCACACTAGACCGATATAAGATGCATTTATCAGCCCAAGAGGTTATTGAGCTGCTCGGTGTAAATCTGGATGCCGATATGCTTGTTTCCGACATGCCGGTGGGGCATAAGCAGTTTGTGGAAATATCCAGAGAGGTCAATCGCGAACATGTCAAGGTGCTGATATTTGACGAGCCGACCGCGGTTTTGACCGAAAGCGAAGCCGAAATACTGATCAGCGCGCTGAGAAAACTTGCTGAAAGAGGCGTGGCTATCATCTTTATCAGCCACCGGCTTCAGGAAATCGTTGATGTATGTGATTCAGTTCTGGTATTACGCGACGGCGAAATAGTGAAAAATGTCACTAAAGAAGAGGGTTATTCGGTAAATCAACTTGCCAAATGGATGGTTGGCCGCGAGGTCGAAAATAAGTCCTCCGGGCGTGAAAACAATTTGGACAATGAAAACGATATCGTGATGGATATAAAAAATCTGTGGGTCAATATGGCCGGAGAGTTGGTAGACGATGTAAATCTCCGCATCAGAAGGGGAGAGTTTCTCGGTATCGGCGGTTTGGCCGGCCAGGGTAAGCTGGGCATACCCAATGGCATAATGGGTCTGGCTGAAGCAGGCGGCGCGATCACCTGCAATGGCAAGCCTTTCGTTTTGAATTCGCCGGAAACTGCTCTGGACTTAAAACTAGCCTTCGTTTCCGAGGATAGGCGCGGTTTTGGTCTGCTATTAGATGAGCCTATCTACTGGAACGTGACCTTTTCAGCCATGCAAGTATTGAACAAATATCTGAAACGTTATATAGGGATAAGGCTGCGCGACGAAAAAGAAATGCGCCACACAGCAAGGAAGTATATTGAATCACTGGAAATACGCTGTGTAAGCGAAAAACAGAAGGTGCGTGAATTATCCGGCGGCAATCAACAGAAAGTATGTTTAGCAAGGGCATTCGATCTTGAGCCGCAAGTGCTGTTTGTCTCCGAGCCGACGCGCGGCATTGATATAGGAGCTAAATCACTGGTTCTCCAGGCCTTAAGGCGCTACAACGAAGAAAATGGCGTGACGGTAGTAATGGTTTCCTCCGAGCTGGAAGAACTCAGGTCTATCTGCGACAGAATAGCCATCATCAGTGACGGCAGGGTTGCGGGGATTTTAAGCTCCGGCGAAGCATCAGAAAAATTCGGCTTGCTTATGGCGGGCCTGAATGCGGAAAAGGAGGGAGCCTGATGACTAATATTATCAACAAAATTGGCTTACCCAGGCTAATTATCGGTTTATTTCTGATCGGCTTGTTTATTGCTTGCCCCTTTGTCGGCGTAAATTATCAATTTGCGATCAACGACGTGATCGGCCGTTTCGGTATGACTCTGGTACTGATCCTGTCGCTGGTACCGATGATACAAGCCGGTTGCGGACTTAACTTCGGCGTACCCCTGGGCATTGTGTCGGGCGCGTTTGGCGCGGTCTGCAGCATTGAACTACGGGCTGGCGGTCTTTTGGGCATATTTACCGCGATGGTGATCAGCTGCGCGTTTGCTGCTGTGATCGGCTTGATCTACGGCTGTATCCTCAATAAGATCAAGGGCGACGAAATGATCATATCCACATATCTCAGTATGGCGTTTGTCGGCTTTATGTGCATTTTCTGGGTCAAGCTGCTGCCATTCAAGAACCCGGTACTGATCTATGGTTACGGAGGCAACGGCATGCGGCCGCAAGTTCCGCTGGCTAATAATTGGGCGGGGGTTTTAGATAAACTCCTGCATTTTAAAATTGGCTCTATTATTGAAATACCGGTCGGCATGTTATTGTTCGGCGCTCTCTGTTGCTTTTTGATGTGGGTATTTTTCAGGTCTAAGCTTGGCACCGCGATGACGGCCGCGGGTTCAAACCCCGCCTACGCGCGGGCCGCGGGCGTCAATATCAATAAAATGCGCCTCATCTCCGTGGTCATGTCCACGACTATAGCAGCTATAGGGATGATCGTTTATTATCAGCATTATACATTCGTACAGCTTTATATGACGCCTGTAAACCTTATGCTTCCTACCGTCGCCGCGGTGCTGATAGGCGGCGCCGCGCTCAAGAAGGCCTCGGTATCAAACGTGATCATCGGCGCGTTTTTATTCCAGGGTATCGTTACAGTCGGGCCGATGGTGGCCGGCAGCGCCTTTGGCGATATAGCAGAGGCATTGCGGCTGGTCATATCAAACGGTATGATATTGTACGCGCTTACCAGAAAGGAGCGAAGATGATGGCTAAGAAATTTGATATTAAAAAGTTTTTGCATAAAAATATCGTTCCGCTCATTTTTATACTTATGACCGCCGTTATGTTGCCGTTTTCCGGTTATTCGGGAAAGTATTTGGCGCAGGAAATCGTTATCCGCCTGAGCAGGGATGCTTTTTTGGTACTTGCGCTGCTGATACCGCTGATGGCGGGCATGGGTATCAATTTTGGTTTGGGGCTGGGCGCGATGGCCAGCCAAATCGCGCTGATATTCGTGACCGATTGGCATATCGGCGGCGTATCGGGGATGGTTCTAGCCATGCTGATTTCCATGCCCATCTCTCTTTTGTTTGGTTTTTTTGGCGGCTTTCTAATGAACAATGCCAGGGGCCGGGAGATGATCACCTCTTATGTACTGGGATTTTTTATGCTGGGCGCGTATCAGGTCATAGTCTTGTTCGGTATGGGCAGGCTCATCCCGATCAACGAAAAGGATATCCTCCTGCCCAGGGGTTATGGTATAAGAGGCACCATCACTCTTGACCGCATAGCGGGCAGTTTTGATACTTTGATCGATAAACTGCTTGGTTTTCGCATAAGTATCGCCGGAATCAATATACCGTTGTTTACGATTTTTGTGGTAGCTCTACTCTGCCTGGTGACTTGGTGGTTCAGAAGAACCAAGCTTGGTCAGGAAATCCGCGCCGTTGGCCAGGATATGGGTGTTTCAGCGGCATCCGGCATCAATGTCAGCAGGACGAGGATCATCTCCATGCTCATCTCAACAGTGCTGGCTGGTTTTGGTTATATAATTTTTATGCAAAATGTGGGGGTAATGCCCGTATATACCGGAGCGAATACCGTGGCTTTATATGCCGCGGCGGCTCTGTTAGTCGGCGGCGCCACGGCCAAAAAAGCAGGTATCCCCAGTGTGATTTTTGGCATAGCGATTTTCCATCTGCTGTTTATTGTTACACCCATGGCGGCAAACCGCATATTCGGCTCGCCGGCAGTAGCTGAGTATTTCCGGCTCTTCATTTCATATTCAATTATTGCCTTAGCGCTGGTGATAAATGGCTGGAATGCCAGAAAAGAAAAAGACGACGCCTTATTCGGGCATCGCCGGCGCACCGGCGGCACAACAATGTAAAACGAAGGGCGTCCCACGAGGTAAACATATATCTGTAGGGGCAGACCATGCATCTAACGGTCTGCTTCGCAGCCCAAGTTTTGAGTCGTGAGTTATGAGTTTTGAGTGAATTTTTATTTTATATTGGTGTGATTTGTCTGTAAGGTACTAATGCATCATTAGTTTTCACATAAATAGCATCCAACTCGCAGTCATTCACCGCGACGCCGGTACTATGGACATAATAAACGCATGTTCCGCATGAAGAACTGACCTTTCGCGGCACAGGCATCAGCTTAGCAACAATATCCTGCTTTTCTAAAGCCCGGCAATATGTCAAAGCGCCAAAATGACTATAAAAAGTCGCAATAAACTCATTCATTGATCCCTACTCCCTATTCCCTATTCCCTATTCCCTGACCCCTGATCCCTGACCCCTGGCCCCTTAAAAGTATTACTAACCGCAATAAAAACCACAGCAACAAAAGCAATAGCAAAACCGACCTTACCATTCACAGTAACGCCTGCCGCGGAGGAAGCCATTTTGAAATTATGGGCAAATGCCGCGCCCGTAATCATACCGAAAACGGTAATAACGGAATCGGCATTGCCGCCTCCGGCCAGCGTCAACTGCCGGAAAGGGCAGCCGCCCAGCAGCACAGAACAAAGCCCGACCAGCGCCATGCCAAGAAAATTCCACAACCCGTCGGTATGGGCAATCGGCTGGCCCGCAAAACCAAGGTCAAAGTTGCCAAAAAGCAAATTCCCTACTATGCCCACTACAATAAGCGCAATAAAGCCGCTAAGCATGGAAAAATTTTTAAACAGCAATGAATCCCTGATACCTGCGACAAAGCATAGCCGGGAAATAAATCCCACGCCGCCCATGATCAGCCCGCAGATCAGCGCCGCCCCCAGCGGCGCGCGCATACTTCCCGGCCCCTCTGTTGAAAAATTCAATACGGAGGGAAAAATGATCAGCACGGCTAATAAAATCAAGGCTATGGCAGGAAATAGGAAGCCGTCTGTCCTTGAGACATCATATGTGCGCTTTAAGGTGTATCCTTTGTTGAGAAAAAATATCCCGCTGCAAATACCTGCCGCGAATCCCAATAGCCCGACGATAGCGTTCATATCCCCGCCTGCTATCCGCAGAACCATTCTCAGCGGGCAACCAAGGAATATCAAAGCGCCTATCATCATGGCAAAGCCCAAAACAAACCGCGTCACCGGCGCGGAACCGCCCTTGGGCGAAAACTCCTTGTTGGCAAGGGAAACTATGAACGCGCCCAAAATAATGCCGATGATCTCCGGGCGCATATATTGCGCCGCGGCCGCGCTATGCAAGCCGCTGGCCCCGGCGATATCCCGGAGAAAACAGGCCACGCAAAAGCCCATATTGGCGGGATTGCCAAGCTGAACCAAAGTTATCGATATTATTGCCGTAAGCCCGCCCACCAGTGGCATTTTAAACTTTTCCAGCATTTTCACAACTCCCTTGATCAGCATATTTAAAAGATAATTAAATTGTAACAATCATAATTGCCTATTGCAATATCAATTATTAATTGATATAATATGATTTATTAAAATATCTAATAAAGGGGCGGAGGCTGTGAAAAAAGTTTATGCGGACAATAGCTCTACCTCGTTTCCCAAGGCGCCGGGCGTTTCTGAGGCGATGAAGGATTTTTTGGATAAAACGGGTTGCAATGTCAACCGCGGCGGATACGCCGATTCCTATGGTGTCGCGATGGATATATTGGATACCAGGCAAATGATTGCCGATATGTTCAAAGCGCGCAGCGCTCAAGAAGTAGTATTTACGCCCAGCGTGACTTATTCACTGAATATATTGCTGCAGGGGCTGCTAAAAAAAGGCGATCATATAATCACCACCGCTATGGAACATAATGCCGTGATGCGCCCTTTATGCGCGCTCTCGAAAATTGGCGTCAGTTATGACGCCGTTCCCTGCGCCAAAGATGGTTTACTCACAGCGGATGATATTATTCCATTTATCAAAAAAGAAACAACAGCGGTGGTCATGATACATGCTTCGAATGTCTGCGGTACTATCATGCCTATATATGATGTATCAGAAATCTGCACAGGGTATAAGCTAAAACTGATCGTGGACGCGGCGCAAACGGCGGGTATATTAGACATAGACGCCAGCGATATAGACGCCGTGGCGTTTACAGGACATAAAGGGCTGTTGGCGTCGCAGGGCATCGGCGGCTTTATTATCAAAAAAGAGTTTGCCGAAGAAATAGCGCCGCTGATAACAGGCGGTACCGGCAGTCTTTCTCAGGAAATAGAGCAGCCGGATTTCCTGCCCGATAAATTTGAATCGGGCAAGATGAATATTCCGGCGATACTCGGGCTAAAAAAGGCCATTGAATATATCAACAATACCGGAACAAAAGCGATACGCGACCAGGAAATGCTCCTAGCCGCCGCTTTTATGGAAAAAATGCGCGGTATTGACGGTATTGATATCATTGGCAATGCAGATAATGCCGATAGGCTTGCGGTAGTTTCATTGAATTTTCCCGGAACGGATAACGCCGCGGTCGCATATGCCCTGG